>VFQO010000828.1_pt1 | contig 29044 bp, 23 predicted proteins | sample 3512331 | NCBI WGS metagenome assembly VFQO01 (sample SAMN10412371, study PRJNA504923) | tailings metagenome | isolation source: Replicate 3 from Balatoc abandoned mine | place: Philippines: Itogon, Benguet | collected 2017-08-28 | reverse complement strand
ACCGGCAACGGCCTCGCGCGCCGTGGAGGGGAGGACCAGCGGCGAGGCATCTGAAGTTACGTTGAAGGGACTGGGGGCATCGGCGCCCGAGATGCCGCCAGCCTGACCCGCGTCGTCGCGTGCAGACGAGAAGGGCGACGCCTCATCAGGTACGTTCGGGTCTCCCTCCGCGCCGTCCGGTGCAGGGGCTCTCTGAGCGGCTTTCAGCTGCCGACGGACCTGGCGCATCAGGGATCCGCCCTGGTCCTCACCCGCCTTGCGGCGCAGCTCGGTGGCCCAGCGCGGATTTTCGACGACGGTCCAGGCGACCGCTTCATCGTGCAGCGTTCCAGCTTCATCGACATGAGCGGGGAAGACGACGCGCAAGGTGCGTTCCGCCGTGCGGCTGGTGTCGGCATCCACGACGCCTGACCTCTGCCGCCCGTCAGCATGGTGCAGCGTGCCATTCGACAGATTTTCCGTCGCCTTGGCATCGATGACGTGAGCCGGAGCGCAGTCGCCCTTCGGCGCGCGGCATGTGAAATCGCCCTCGACGTTGGTACCGAACGTGGCGCAGCCACTGGCAAGACCGGCCAGACAGGCGCAGGCAAGGAGACGTGTCGGAAAACGCATGGGTCTATCCTTTGGGAGCAGGGGTGGAGGCAGCGCGCAGGAATTCCCGGAGCACGGCGGCAGGCCGGAAGCCCTCGAGAACAGCGCCATCGGCGGGGCGCACGATCACAGGCGTGCCGCTAAAGCCGTGGGCTCGCGCGAAGGCCTCGTTGGCATCGAGCCCGCTCGTGTCGCAGGGTTTGGGATTGGCGAGCGCCAGACCCGAATAGGCCATATGCAGCGCCAGCTCAGGCCGCGGCGAGCACAGAACCCGTTCGGCATCGCGCCGGCTTTCCGCCCCGAAGATCGAGATCGGCCGCTCTTCGACCCGCGCTCCGATCGCCTTCAATTCGGCCTCGAGCTTCTTGCAATACCCGCAGTGGAAGTCCGAAAAGACGACGACACGCGGACCGTTGGCAGGACCCCAGGTGATCGCGCCTTTGGCGGGAAGATTGCCGAGCGGGACATGGCGCGGCGGGGTGTTCCGGGCTGACGCTGCGGCTGCGCTCGGGCCGCCTTCCGATTGCGTCTCGGGATTGCTGCGCCGCGCTGCCCCTGCTGCCAGCAGGTCCGGATTGAGGGCAAGCAAGCGGGCAGCCGTCAGATCTTGACGGGCTTCCATGTCGTAGACCCGGCCGATCACCAGATACTTTGCGGCCCGGTCGACGTAGAAGAGCGTCGATTTGGACGCGACCTCGCACAGGCCGCCAAGGCCCTTGCAGTTGATCGCGTCGATCGGCGTCTTGGGCAGGCGCAGCTTGAGCGCCTCTCGAACCTTCGCCGTGTCCGGAGCGGCAGCAGGGGCAGCAAGGCTTGCCACACCCCATCCCGTCGCGGCCGACACGGCGATGATCGCCGCCAGTCCGGCGCTGGCACGCAACCAGCGGCGCCGACCAATGCCCTGCTCGAGGAGAGTATTTTCGATCATTGGGAATTCCTCACGTAGACGCCGTCGAGGAACACGATCTCGACATCGATGCCGGTCGGCATCTCGACGACGGGTTGGTACTGTTCGGCGCGCTCGATCAGGTATTTGCTGACCGTGTCGGCCGCATCGGCGGCACCCTGGCCAAGCCCGCCACCGAGAATGTCGCCGGCCGAGAGCTTGGAGCGACTGCCGTTGGGGTTGGTCGTGGCGCCGGAAAAGACACTGTTGGCATTGGCCGAGAAGCCGCGCCCGAAGCCGCCGACGATCCCGGCCAGCAGGGCCTGGCTGACGAGGCTACCTTCGCGGCTGACGACGCGGCCGCGGACCCCGGACTTGCCAGCGAAGCTGATGAAGCCTTTGACCTCGCTCACTGCGACCCTGCCGCCAGGCTGATCGCAGGTCATGCGGGCGAGCTTCACGTAGACCTTCTCACTGCTGAGATCCCCGCGTGCCGCGCCGTTGACAACGCAGCCCTGGATCCGGGTGGTCAGAACCTTTCCGTTCTGCATGACCGAACGAGCAGGGCCGGTGATCCGAAGCACCACAGGCAGCGGATCGGTCTGGCTTGCGACGCCTGCCGAGGCATCGACGCCGACGATTACGCGTGCCGGCGCGTAGGAGTTGGGCGGCAGGTAATCGGGTGAATCCTCGACGACGACCGGTGGCGCATCGGGCCGGCCCACACGGAGGCCATTGGTCGTTGCCTTGTCGGAGCTGAAGCTCATCAGCTTCACCTCGCCAGGCGAAGGGATCATGCCGCCCTGCGGATCGCCTGCTGCGGCGCCGGTACTGGTTTGGGGTGACCGGGCCCTTGCGTCATAGCCGCCTGCCTGCGGCCCATAAGCCGGTGGCGGTACAGCCGGTGCCGGTGATGCAGGCTGCGCGGCAAGCCGGGTCTTGAGCTCGGCGTTCTCTGCCGAGATAGCATCGATCGCAGCCTGTCCGTCGACACGCATGGCCTGGTTCTCGGCTTTGAGAGCCGCCAGCTGCGCTTCGATCTCGCTTCGCGGAATGCTGCCGTCTTTCAGCGCCTTCTGTTCGCGCGTGACCGCATCCAGCCGGTTGCCATAAGTCGCGACGAACTCGCGCTGGGATAGGTCGCGGTTGACCAGGCCTGCCGTGTCGATCGTCTGCGCCGCATTGGGATCGCCGGTCTTGGCCTTGTCGTCGCCGCCAAGGATGAACCAGCTTCCGCCGATGAGGGCGAGTGCTCCCAGCGACCCCAGCAGCAGCTTCTGACGGCGCGCGGTGCGGGCGTTGAGCCCGGAAAGTTCGGACGATGCTGCGCTCTCGGCCTGCAAAGGGGCAGTGCCTGGCGTATGGGTTGCATCAGTCATGGCCGGTCTCCCCGCTTGCGCCGACAACAAAGGCCGTGGTGCTGGCCCCGGGTTCGAGCTTTGGCTCGGCGATCGAGACGGCGAGCGTGTCGCGCGGTGCGAGATCGCGTTCGGCGAGCGTCACGGGTTTCGCTCCGCGATTGTGGATGCGGACGACCTTCCCAGTGAGGCTGGCGCCGCGATAATCAGCGATGAGCTGGACTTCGAGATCGCCGACCCGTGCGGGTATGGCAGTCGATTGGCGGACCTCGAAGCCATCGACCGTCCGGTCATTGGCCATCGCCTGGATGAGCCTGACGGCGCTGGTCTCGATCGGGGTCTGGCTTTCCCAGTCAGCGGCTTTGGTTTTCGCGATCGCCGGGTTGGTCACAAAGATCTGCGCTGCCGGGATCTGCTCGACCCGGCACGCAACCTTGTAGACGAAACCCCTTTTGGTGGTGGCGAAGAAGCTGATGGCCCGCGCCGCGTAGGTTTCGGGCACGGACACGTATATGTCGCCGCGCACCGGCTCGTTCGTCACGGCAAAGTCATTGTACGGCGTGCCGGTCGAGATCTTCGAGACGCTGGCGAACTGGTCGTCGACCAATGCGAAGCGGGTGAGCTCGCGCGCTGAAACGCTGCATTCGATCGCCGCGCCATCGGCGCCCTGTTTGAACTGGTCGGCCGCATGGGCGGGGGTAGTTGCTACGGCGAGCAGCGCGGCCGCGCTCAGAAGTAGGACCCGTGCGTGGGCCGCTGGTCGGTAAGCCATCACTGGGCCTCCTTGGATTTGTCCTGTGGGGGGAGCTGCGCAAACCCGGAGAGCGCGAGGCGCAGGCCGCGGTAAGTCCAGCTGAAACGGAAGCGGCGTTCGTCACTGGCAATCACCTGCGCGCCGACGAAGGTCTTGAGCGTGCCGGTCACATCCGAGGTGAGGCCATTGGGATCGACCGTCATTGACCGGATTACGAATGCCTGGGTGACATCCGAGCCCCGCTGCTCTTCGACGATCCGGACGAGCTCGGCCTTGAGGCGGCCATAGCTTGCAGGATCAGCGAGCTTCAGGATCTCGTTCATCCAGTAATCGAGGCCTTCCGGACTGCGATTGAGAAGAACAAGGGCCGCATCGCGGGTGACGAGCTCGAGATAATCGGCCTCGACCCCGGCACTGCTCACGGTGAGCGCTTTGGGAACGGTCGGAACCAGCACCACTTCGCGGTCGCGGGTGGCGGCAAGGCTCCCGGCGACGACCAGTGCAAGGCCAAGGCCGGCACTGGTGAGCGCAAAGAGGTTCCGCTGGCGCAGCAGCGATTGCTGCCGTTCGTGGGATATGTCGGAATACATGGAAGTGCCCCTCAACCGGCGAGTAGTCGGCAGTGAGAAGGCGGCGTTGCCTTGAGGCCCAGAAATCCTGCAGGCAGATACCAGTATGCGGCGTGGGCTACCCAGGAGCTGGCGCGTCCTGCTTTTGCCTTTCGCAATGCGAACCAGGCGCCGAAGGCGACTATGATGCCGATAAAGATATGCTGGGTGAGGATCCCCCAGGTGAAGGGGGCCAGCATTCCCGCGAACTCGTCGATGGTCCAGAAGCCGATAAGCTCCGGGTCATCGAGCCGCCGAGGAATGATGTAAGGGTCTGCCATGGCGACGCCGCCTTCCCTTGCCGCGCTCAGATGACCGCGGTCACAACCGAGGTGACGATCGGAACACCCGTGCCGACACCGATGCCGACACCCACCGGAACGGCGACCTGGCCGAGCGAAAAACGCCCGGATGCCAGACCGATCAGGCCGCCAGCGAGGCTGAGGACCGTGATGATCTTGCCGCCCGAGCCTTCCAGAAAGTCGGTGAACTTCGTGAGGGCAGGGGTGAAGGTCGTGTCAGCGCCGGCATAGGCGGCGCTCGCCGCAAGCGCCGCGATTGCGACCGGGATAGCAATGTTGAGGGTCTTGCCGAGACCCTTGACGCTGGCGCGCCGGGGGAGGGTGAGAGACTGCATGTGAAGCTCCGGTTGGAGGGGTGGTCACAGCGTTCTTGCGTTCGCTGTGTGTTCCACATGCATCTAGGAAATGTTGGTAGGAAAGTGTTCAGCAGCAATACCGTCTGGAGGTGGAAGGATGCGGACGCATCTTTTCCAGCTCAACGCATAAAATCGACGATAAGGACGTAAAGTCAGTCTTTTTGTGTCGGTGAACGCCGTCACGGCAGCCGGGATTTGGCGACGACTCGGATAGAGGAACTGATTCGCCTCTAAACGAGATGTTCCATGTATGTTCTTTTTATTTTCCTACATGGGATGCTTCGCGATATGCCTGCGAATCGCATCAGTGCAGATGCAAGGAGACAGCCATGCACCATCCAACCACCGTTGCCAGACCGGCTAATCAAAGTCTGGCTCGCGTGCTCGCCCATGCGATCGATGCCGGCGGCAAACCCCGCCACAGGATTGCCAGTGAATGCGGGATGCACCGCGAGACCCTGCTTCGCGTAGCGCGTGGCGAGCGGCCTATCGGGCTCGACGAAGCGGCACTAGTGCTCGCCGCCTGTGGAGCGCACCCCCGCGCGACCATTATCCTTGCTCTTGCCGGGCAAGAAGAGCTCGCTTGCGAGTGGATGCATGGCGAGATGGGCGAATTTCTCGAAGAGTTCTTCACCAGCCTCCCAGTCCATCTTCAGCGGACCCTGGGGCGGCGGATTGAGGATCTGCGGCCTCGGTGGGCCAACGGCACCTCACAGCTCGTGGCACGAATGCTTGCCAAGCACATCGATGATTTCGTGGGCCGAGACATCACGATGTCACTGTCGCGGTAGCCTGAGAGTTCGGAGGGGACCGAACCCAAGCAAATGAGATCAACAATGCCGCATGCAACACCAGATGAAATGCACATGCCTCAACCGCCCGAAGCAGCGCCGCCGGCGAGGCTTTTGCGCCTGCCGGAAGTGATCGCCCGCGTCGGACTGCGCCGCTCCGCCATCTATCAGCGTATGAGCGAGGGGCGGTTCCCGAGATCGCGATCGCTGGGGCCGAAATGCGCAGTTTGGGTTGAAGCCGAGATCGATGAATGGATCCGCGCCGTCTCCCAAATTCCAAGCTGATGTCGCTGTGATCTATTCGGTTAGGATTTCCAGCGCTAAGCTGTGCCAATGGTTTACCGTTACCCCCTTGGCAATTCTCTCCATCCCGAAGCCTTGAAAGAGAAGCAGCGCTCGCTGCGCGAAGGCTTTCAGACCCCCTTGGCACTGCGCGTTCATCGCGCGCTATCCTGGCTTCGGCGTGCGGAAGCTGAGGATCAGGACCATGACGTCCGCTTCATTCTTCTCTGGATCGGGTTCAACGCGGCCTATGCCGGTGATGTTGAGGCTTCAGCCAGTAGCTCTGCACCGGAAGGCGAACGCGGACTGTTCCAGGCATTCTTCTCGACCTTGGTAAAGTTCGACGCGCGCCACCGGGTCTACGATGCTGTTTGGCAGCGGTTCAGCCAGGAAATACGACTATTGCTGGACAATCGCTACGTCTATCACCCGTTCTGGCAGCACCAGAATGGGGCCGCTGGCCATGCGGATTGGGAGCAGAAGCTTGAACGCAGCCGAACCGCGATCAAGCATGCCTTGCGCGATCATGACACCGCCCGGATCCTCTCAATCCTGTTCGATCGGCTCTATGTCTTGAGGAATCAGTTGGTTCATGGCGGCGCCACCTGGAACAGCGATGTCAATCGCGATCAAGTGAGGGATGGCGCATCAATCCTGGGCTGCCTGCTGCCAATCTTCATCGATCTGATGATGGATAACCCGGAGCACAGGTGGCCGATGCCGAACTATCCTGTGGTCGACTGACGCAGGTCGATTCTCTCGGTTTCATGCTGCTTCGTCCAACCGCTCTGCTCGTCGGGGTGGCGTAGTGTCCGAGTGGATGTGAAACCCCATCGTGCCCCTTGCGCGGTCGCCGCGTGCTTCAATCTCGTCACGCAGCCAGCGCACCAGGACAGCAGGATCTCGTTCCGCCAACAGATTTGCGCGGTGCGCAACAACGGCAAAGTCGCCCGGGGTTTGGCCATGGTGGATGGGCCACTCCAAAGGCCAGTCGATTCCGAATCTGGCTTTGAAAAGCTGGCTGGCCTGAGCGGGTGTCATGGCATTGAACGTGGCACGGATCGTGAAGCGGCGCTGTGTCGCCGGATCAAGGTTATCGGCCAGATTGGTCGTCGCGACGAAGGGAGTGCGGAGGTGTTCGAGCTGCACCAGCATCTCGTTGACCTGGCTGACCTCCCAGCTCCTCTGACCCGCCTCGCGGCGATACAGGAAGCTGTCGACCTCGTCGATCAACAGCAGTGCGCCGCGCTCTGCCGCCCTGGCAAAGGCTTCGGCGATGTTCTGTTCGGTCTCACCTACATAGGGGCTCATGAGGTCCGAGCACCGCCGCTCTTCGATCTCCAATCTCATGACCTGGGCGAGATGCCTTGCAAAAGCGGATTTGCCAGTACCTGAAGGCCCAGACAGCAGCAGGCTCCAACCGCGGTCTGGGGTGGCGGCAAGGCGCTCAGCAAGGCGAGACAAATCCGTGTCCGCACGCGACAGATTGGGGTCGTAGACTGAGCAGCCGGACGCTTCCGGCGTGCAGGACTGTCCCAGAACGCGCATGACGCTATGGATCGCAGTCTTCGCGACATCTGCCCCGCCATTGGCAAGATGGGCAGCCTTCATACCTGCAGCCACCACGGCAGGGGGCGCTTTCAGGCAAGCAATATCACGCAGTTCAGCATCGCTGAGGTCAACCGATGCGGCTTCAGCGGACCTTTGGGCTACTCGCTCTCGCACAGCCAGGCGCGGGCGATCGAAGCCGATCGCAAGGGTCATGCGTCGCAGGACGGCGGGGTCCAATCGCGAACGCTGGTTGACGATCCAGATCGTGGGAACCTGCGGTGCTTCGACGAGACGGTTAATCCATTGCTTGGAACTGCCTTTGCGCTCGCTCATCATCAGGACATCGTCGGCTTCATCGACGACGATGACCCTGTCGCGGTGATGACGGCACATCGCCCGCAAGATCATCAGATGATCGAGGCGCTCAGAGCGATCGGGCTCGTTGCCGAAATCGTCGCTCAAACCGGCAAAGATCGCGCCGCTTCCGGCCTCTGTGGCAAGGGTGCGCGCAAACTCGGTTTTGCCGGTGCCCGGCTCCCCGAACAGCAAGATGCTGACAGGCTCTTTGCTCGTGAGGACTTTGAGAGCGATACTCCGCAATGGATCGAGGTGCTCGAAGTCATGCCAGAGCAATCCCCCTCGCTCCGGTTCGGGCATGAGCCAGCGTAGCATCTCGTCCCGGCTTTCCGCGTGGACCCGAATGAGGCGCCTGAGCAGGGGGCTCAGGCTGTATTCTCCGTCGCGGTCGTCATGCAGCAGGCGCGAGGAAAACAGCGGTGCACCGGGCATCAGTTTTCGGTCGACGGTGTTGCCGGCGAGACCGGAGAGTTGGGCGACAGCACTCGGGGTGAGGTTGCTGCATGAGATGGGTGCCCGGCGCACGAGCTCTCGCCAGCAGTCAAATTTTCCCCAGCGGGCAAAGATGCTGAGGATGGTGACCTCAGCGGAATCGAGGCCGAACAGCTCGCCGACCCATGCAAACACGCTGTCCAACTGGGTTGGCACGGCGCGCTTCGCTGCCAATTGCCGAGCGACAGCCCGCATTTCCGCCACTGAAGGCTTTTCCCGATTGGTGAGCTTATGTAACGCAGCAACAGGCACCTCGCGGTCAATCAAGTCGATCAGATCCTCGCCGCACCGCTTGACCTGATTGACACTCAACGCCTCCAAAACGCGCGCAGCAGCGTGAGCGAAATGCGTTGCTTCACCCTGCTCGCTCTGGCTGAATTCCGCCTGTGCTGCCCTTTGACGTACCATCTTGCGCGCAATCTCCCTGAGTTCTGGTTCCATGTGGAGATTTCAAACACAGGGGTGCGACAAATATGGTCGTATAACTTGGGGGTTGTGCGTGATGCGACTTGCGCTTGCAGGACAGGCAGTTAGCAGTGGCTGTAATGACAAAGCGCCTCAGTAACCTCGATCGTACACTCAAACTCGTGCATGCGTTGACGCAAAGCATCGAAGGCTTGTCGCTCGATGAGATGGCTGCATTGCTTGGGGTGAACCGCCGAACTGTTGAGCGACTCCGCAACGTCATACTCATTCATTTCGACCTCGACGAAACCGTCGATGGGCGCATCAAACGATTCAGGATCAAGGATAGCCCGGGCCGGGCCTATGCTAGGCCAAACGCTGCAGAAGTCGCCGCGCTCCAGGCAGTGGTCGAAGCCGGGCGGATCGAGGGCACAGCCAACACCGAAGCGCTTGAGAAGCTGCTCTCCAAGATCAAGATCGCCTTTGACAGCGCTGAGCGGCGCCGGCTGGACAATGACCTCGATCTGCTCACCCGGTTGCAGCGATCCCGCGTTGCGGCAGGGCCAGCCGTCATCGCTTCGCCCGAGGATCTGACAACGATCCAGTCAGCGATCCTTGCCGCCCATTGTGTGGATTTCGATTATCAGCCCGATTGGGCTGCTGCGCCAGCATGGCGGCGGGTCATCCCATACGGCCTGATCCATGGCCCCATCACCTATCTGCTTGGCAAAATGCCTGACCGGGATGATCCCCCATTCACCTTTCGGCTCGATCGCATGAGCAACGTTCGAGATAGCGGGGTAGTCGGTTGCCCACCGGATGATTGGGATCTCGACGCCTGGATGTCCCGCAGCTTCGGCATCTGGCAAGAGGAAGATCACGATATTGTGCTGCGGGTCCGCCCGCATGCGGTCGAGCGAGCGCGGGCATGGCGGTTCCACCCGCATCAGCAATTCGAAGATGATGGCGAGGAGCTGCTGGTGCGATTTCGATCCGGAGGGCTCTTTGAGCTCGCCAATCACCTGTTCGGATGGGCGGGCGATTTGCTGATCGAAGGGCCAGCGGCATTGCAGGACACGATGGAGCAGCGGCTCGCGGCGGCTCAGGAAATGTTGCGACCGAAATTGTCGTAGCTGATGGGCAAAGAGCGTGTTGGGCGCGGTGTGACAGTCGTCGGGGGATTAGTTTGAATGTTTGAGAACTGCCATCTGCGGATCGGCCACGCGCCATTTGCGAGCTGCATGCCGCTCAGTCCGCAGCTCCTGGCGAGCCTCTATGCCTTGCCTCATTGTGCCGAGATGCCGCTGCGCGAGGTTCTTGAAGCGCAGAGTAAGGATGCCCCATGGGCGGAGAGTTTTACTGTCGCCCCCGAACAGACAGCCACGGCTGTTGCCGCAATGCTGCGCCATCTGATGATGGCCACGCGGGACCTCGAGCCTGGATCCATTGCGACCGCCGCCCTGGCAACTGGCGGGAGGGCGCGCACCCATATCGAGGCGCTACGGGATCTTTGGTTTGGTAATCCAGCAATCGTTCCGTCCGAACTGGCGATATTGAAGGCATTCCTCGCCTGTGAGGCAGGCGATGCGTTGCAGTCGCTTCAGGTGATCTGGGATCGGAATAGCACCCAGCTGACATCTCTCGAGCGCGCTGTGCTCGAGCATCTCGAAAGTCACCACGGCAAGCTGGACGAGGACGATATTGATTACGTCCGCCTGGTCTCGGCCACCAAGACGTGCCGAGCGCCTGAATCGATCCTCGCCGGGCATGTCCAAAGGCATCTGCTTGATCCGTCGGCGCCAACGGTACCCATGGACGACAGCCTCGCGGTTTGTTCCGTCCGCGATGCACTCACGGAATGCGAAGCCGCCGCCGCCATCATCCAGCGCTGGCTTGCCGAGGATCGAACTTTGTCGGCGAGCGAGATCGGCATCATCCTGCCATCGGGGCCGGAGTATACGCATTACCTGTCGGAAGCCTTCGCGAATGCGGGCCTTACGGCATCATCGCTCCCTGCTGCGCCGGATCGAAGAAATGTTGCGGGTGAAGCGCTCCTGCATTTCCTGCAGTGCAGGCGGCGGCCTGCCCCCGCCATGGCGCTCGCCTCGCTATACTGTTCCCCCGTTCTGTGCTGGTCCCCGGATGTTGGATCGGCCTTGGCAAATGCCGTCATGGCCGGCGATTTTCACCCGATGTTGGTGCAAGACTTGAACGGAAAGCAGGCTGCGCTCTTCTCGCTGATCCGGTCAGCGTCACCTGCGACGAACGGTCAACTCAAGGAGCAAATTCGTTCCTTCCTGAGATTGCTCAGTGAGGACGAGTTGCTTGCGTCCGATGTAGCTGAGGCGAAGCAGCTGGCTTCGCGCCTTTTGGCCACGCTCGGCAATGGCAATGATGCCGCCGAAGCGGAACTGGAAAAGGCCATCCAATTGGCCGCAGCATACCAGGCACCGCCTTGCCCACGTGGACCTTACTACCTGGGCGGTATCTCGGTCATGTTGGCGCATGAAATGCCTAAGCGGCAGTTTCGCAGACTTCTCATCCTCGGCTTCAACGACGGTGCCTATCCGCCCCCACCTTCGGGGAATCCGTTCTTCCTCGACAGCGAGGTTGAGGCGATCTCAAACACCATCGGCTTGCAGCTCCCGTCCCAGGCCAAGCAGCTCGATGCATCGCTCGACCTTTTCGCGCGGCAGATTGGAGCCGCAAGTGACCAGGTCATATTCCTCCTGTCAGAACGCGATCGCAGCGGCAGCTTTCTCTCCGCCTCGTCAAGTTTGCCACTCATCTCCCGGCTCATCACCGGCATGGATGATCCTGAATCTTTGGTCGTACCGCTCACGCATAGTGAAGGTACGATCTGGGACAGGCTGGTGGCCTGGAAGCCGAGGCCAGTGGTCGACCCCCTCGAGCCCATCGAAGTGCCAACGCACTATGAGTTTGATCTCGATCTCCTGAGCCTGCGCAAGAAGGATGATGGCACCCCGAGAGCGCAGAGCCCGAGCCGGCTTGAAAAGCTCCTCATCAGCCCGCTGGCCTGGGTCCTGGCTGAACTCGGCGCCGAGCACGTCTCTTGGCAGCCGGAAGCGCTTGACGTCATGCTGCGCGGCTCTCTCGCCCACGAGGTATTCGAACGCCTCTTCCCGCCGGGCAAGGACCACCCGTCCGACGAAGTGATCGAAGAAAAGGTGCCCGAGCTTCTTCTGGAACGCATTCGTGCAATTGCGCCGTTCCTGCAGACGTCGGCCTGGGCTGTCGAACGCAACACGCTGGAGGCGGAAATCACCAAGTCCGCCAAGCACTGGTCGATGGTATTGAAATCCCTCAACGCCGAGATCGTGGGCAACGAATTCTGGCTCTCGGGGACCCTGTTTGAGCATCCCGTACATGGCAAAGCGGATTGCCTGCTTCGCCTTCCCGATGGGCAGCCGATCGTCGTCGATTACAAAAAGAGCAGCTCCGGAACCCGCAGACAGCGCTTGCAGAAGGGCTGGGACCTGCAGGTCGATCTCTATCGGCGCATGACCGTTCGGATCGATGAGCGCAGCCACGAAGCTGTCGTTCGCATTGGCGAGACCTTGAACGGCTGGTCCAAACAGCCGGCGGTTGCCTATCACACGCTCAACGACGGCAACGTCCTTCTCAATGGCATCGAGGTGTTTGACAGCACTGATGTCGAACTCGTCGCAGGTGACATCGCCGTGAATGCACTTGCTCTGATTTCGGCGAGATTCGACGCCCTCAAGGCTGGCCGGCTCGAAACGAACACCACGGCAGACGCCAAATTCTTCCAGAAAGCCGCCGCACTTGGCACTTACGCTCTCGAAGACAGTCCGTTGATCACCGCATTCATGCGTGACGATACCGCTCCTTCTGTAACCCTCCCGGACGAACTCGATGACTGAACTTTCGATTGTGCCCGCAGGCGCCGGGGCTGGCAAAACGCACCATATCCAGGAAACCCTCACCCAATGGGTCAGGGACGGCAAGGTTCGCCCAGAGAAGATCCTCGCGGTCACCTTCACAGAATCCGCCGCCGGGGAGTTGCGGCAGCGGATCCGGGGCGCTCTGATTGCGGACAGCAATCTGTCGGCAGCGCTGGCTGTCGAGAGAGCTTATGTCTCCACCATTCACGGGCTGGGGCGCCGATTGCTGATCGAGCACGCCTTCGCATCGGGTTCATCTCCGCAGCAGCGTCTGATCGCTGAAGACGAGCAGGACTTGCTGATCCGCCGCTCGATCGAAGAAAATCCTGCATTGAGCGAGCTTTCCCGAAACCTCGCCGCCCTTGGCTATCAAGGAAGCTTCTCCTCGGACGAAACCGCAGAGGACAGCTTCCGCAAGAAGTTGCTCGGCGTCATCGCCTTGCTGCGAACGCTCGGTCCGCGAGGCTGCGATCCGGCAATGGCCGACTTTGTCGAGGCATCCATCCGGACCGGATACGGTGCACCTATCGGCAAATCTGAGACTTTGGCTGCAGCGCTCCAGAAGACTGTCGATGCCTTGCTTCAGGCCTTTCCTCGCTCGCTCGCTGACGATGCTGGTAGTGCCACCGCCAAGACAGCATTCCGCGAGAACTTCCGCGCTCTGAAGCAGGCTCAGCAGCTGCTCGCATCCGGCGGTACAGACTGGCGGCTGTGGCAGAAGCTGCGGGGCCTGCGTCTGTCGATGCGCGGCAGTCCGACCCCTGACGGCTACGACGATCTTGCATCTGCGGTCATGCTGGCGGCTGACAACCTGGTTTTTCACCCCGGACCGCTCGAGGATGCGGTTTCGCATGCGCGCGCTCTCGTCGAAGGCGCACAGTCGGCGATGACGGACTACGAGACCCGAAAGCGCGAGCTCGGCGTCATCGACTTTAGCGACATGGTGACCAACGCTGCGCGGATACTCGATGAAAAGCCCGCCGTGCTTGGCGCCATCATGGACGAGGTCGACTGCGTCATTGTCGACGAGTTCCAGGACACCAACCCGATCCAGTTCACCTTTCTGTGGGCGCTGGCCCGCAAGGCCAAACGCGCATTGATCGTCGGCGACACCAAGCAGGCGATCATGGGCTTCCAGGGCGCGGATCCGCGACTGACTGTCGCCCTTACACAGCAATTTGAAACCAGCCCGCTCTACCGGAACTGGCGCTCTGATCCGCGCATCATGGATTTTGTGAACGCACTGGGGCCGTGCCTCTTCGGTGAGGACTATACGGCGCTTGCCGCGCAGAACGCCTCGGGACACGACACTGCTCTGGAGGTCATCGAGCTGGCCAACAAGCGCGGTGCCCGCTCCGGCGGAAAGCCCCAGCATTTCATCGCTGATCGTCTCCTGTCCCTGCTGACGGATGATCGGGTTACCATCGTCGACAGGCATTCCAAGGCCTTGCGCGATCTGGAGCCCCGGGACGTTGCCATCCTGTGCCCGACGCACAGCCACTGCGCGAGCTATGCGGCCGCGCTGCGGGCCCTGGGCTTGCCGGTCCGCGTTGCGGAAGGAGGCTGGTGGCAAAGCAAGATCGTTCAGGCAGCATGCTTCGCGCTTCGCTTCGCCGTGGATCCGGCAGACAACCATGCAGCGATCTGCACGGCAACGCTCGGCCCGGGCGCAACGCCGCTCGGCGATGCTCTTGGCGCTCTGGCCCGCGACGGTCGGATTGCGACACCAGAACTCATGGCATTGCAAGGACTTTGGCCTGACTCGCTTGCGACGCCGGTGGACAGACTGGTCCATCAGGTGATCCAGGTTGCCGGGCTGCGCGACTGGTGCGACCGGCTTGACGATCCCGCCCAAATGAGGGCGGACCTTCTTCGCTTCGAAGCTGAAGCGGCAGCATTCATGGATGCACACCGAGATATGCGTGAAGCCTCCGGTTTCTATGGCCAGAGTGCCAACGTTTTCCTTGGCTGGCTCGAAAACAAGGTCGGCTTGAAGGGTGAGGATCTCCGCCCGAACCCCGCCGGCGCTGAGGCCGATGGCATCGAGATTGTAACCTGGCACGCATCGAAGGGGCGGGAATGGCCGGTCGTGGTCGTTTGCGGCCTCGATCACAAACTCGACCCGCGCGCCGGCACATTCAGCACAAAGTTTCCTGGTTTCGACGATCTCGATCATGTGATCGAACAGGCGACACTTGCCTATGCGCCTGACTTTGCTGCTCCCGAAGCGACAGCTCGCTTTCTAGACGGACTGTATCCCGAGTGCGAGGAAACAGCGCGCCGATTGCTTTACGTCGCTCTGACCCGTGCGCGTAATCGCCTGATCATCGAATGGCCGCAGGACGACGACAAGGTTGAGCCGCCACTACCGATCACGGCGCGCCGTCTTTTAAACGACGGCTGTGGCATCAAGTTGCAGGGCAATCAGATCACTGTCGGTTCGGTGAACTTCCCGTCGCGCATGACGATTTGTGGCAAGGAGATCCCAGCGTCGTTCGACGGGGAAGGCAGAGTTCGCATTGAGAGCAACGATCGCGAACCCAGATTTGCCATTGAAAGGCGAGCTATCGGCCAGCTTACCCCGGTCATCAGTCCTTCCCAGACAATCGCCACCACTCGGCCGCTGCCTTTGCAAATTGAGACCCGGCCGATTTCAACGGGTGTCCGGCTCAACGGATCGGATCTCGCCCAGGCAACGGATAAGGGAACTGCAGTCCACGAGGCATTGCGGATACTGCTATGCCGACCCGATCTGCGGGGCAGGGTAAGCCAGCACTGCCGTGTATCCGACGCTGAGGTCGAGCTTCTCGGACAACAGGCGCAAGCACTTCGTGAGACCCTCACGGAGCTTGGCTATCCGCGCCTGCATATCGAACAGCCTATCGACATCGCACTGCCGGATGGAGGACGTCAGAGCATCATCGTCGATCTCATCGCCGAGGGAACGGATGGATTCATGATCGTGGACCACAAGAGTGGCCCGGTTGCTGACCACACAGCCCGCTTCGAAACCTATTGGCCACAGCTTGCGGCCTATGCCGAGGCTATCAGCGCGAAAGGGGGGAAACCGGTAATTGGCACTGCCGTGTTTTGGACAGAGACCGGCGAATTGACGCTCGGAAGTGGCATTTGAGGGGTAGCGGAACTTGGCGCTGAGCATGAATTCCGCGATCGGCTGGATCGATTTTGACGAGAAAGAACGCGACCGTGCGCAACGGTTGATGGACCTTTTTCGTGAGCAGGACAGTCGGGATGAGCTTGGGCTTGGCGCGATCAGAGATTCCATCGCCGATCATCTATTTCCTGGGACGAGTACGATCCAGACGCGGCTGCGGTACATGCTGTTCATTCCATGGATACTGAGGTCATTGCCTTCGAACCTTGGGGTCCGGGAAATGGCCACCAGAGCGAGACAAAAGGAAATTGAACTCGTTAGAGCGTTGATCGCGGGAGCACCGAAAGACGTCGGCATCATTGGACGGGACGCGGGCGATAAGCTCAAGCGCTTACCCAGTAGCGTCTACTGGTCCGGTCTTGAAAGCTGGGGCATTCGCTGTTTTCCCGGCTCGATCGATGCCTATTTTGCGGCGCTGCCGAATTGGCCAAAGGATGCTGCGAAAGATCACGCCGAAGATGATCTTGGAGGTGCTCCGCGCGGTCGCTCGCTGTGGCACGAGCGCTTGCCTGACCCACCGGCAGGGTGGCCGGAAGACATCGACTTCGAGCTGAAGCCCGACGAAGCGAGTTTCCTGCTTGATCGGCTTGTCGAACGCCATCCCAATAGCCTCCTGACTTATCTCGCGTGCAGACACGATCGCGCTGCGGCAGACGCAATCTGGCTGCACCCGCATCTGGCTGATTTTCCTGCTCAAGCACGAAGGGTGGTCGACCACGCCAGGGTATTCTCGGGCGTGATGCATGGCGCCTCCTTGCTCTACAACCTGCTGCTGAGCGAGTTGCGAGCGAAGGAGGACTGGATCGAAAAGTACCAGTCTGCGCTTGCTCAATGGAGCGATGAATTTGATTCCAAGGCGCTAGTGTCTTGGTCGTTGGATGACTTCTGGCATGAGACGCGCCACACGGGGCACCAGGTGCTTGAGCCCGCCAAGCGATTTGTCACCGATTGGGTGTCTTTGATCCGCAAGGAAGGAGGAATTAGCCGCAATCGCGACGCCGCCAATGCACTGATCATCGCACGTGAAAAAAGGCTCAAGAAGGGCCAGTCCAGGTTCGCGAACACAAGTGCCAGGGATCGTTGGCAGGGTGCTTCCGGTATCGAACGGTTTCAGTTTCGTTGGCCCATCGCTCGCAGCTATCTGAAGGATCTCAAGCGTTGACCAAAAATACGCTCGATCCAGAGAATCGGCTGCTCTACGGCGACAGCCTTCAGGCCCCAGCGGGATATCGTTTTGATGCCGGGGTTGCGACAACCTTCTCGCTCGATTTTGAAACCGCGCTAGCGGTTCCGGTAAGTCTCGCTCTCTTTGCGGCAGACAATCGAGAGGAAATTCTTCAACACCCCATCGCATTGCTTGAGGGTGCCGAGCGGATTGCTGGGCGCTTGGCTGTTTTTGCCGAGGCCGGCCAGATCCACGCGGCGCATACCCAGCAATCACGCCTTTGTTCATTGCTCGAAAAGGTCATCGTCGAGGTCAAAGCCCCAAAGGAAGGAAGCTTCCATCCGAAGATCTGGGCTTTACGTTTCAAGCCCTTGGACGACGAAGGCGATGATCTTCTTCGTGTCCTTGTGTTATCCCGCAATCTGACACGCGACCGCTCCTGGGACGTGGCAGTCCGTCTGGACGGACGCCGCACGCGTCAACCAAAGGCGAATAACCGTCCATTGCACGCGTTGCTTTCAACGCTCCCCAACCTGGCTGTTGGCACCATTGCTGAAGAGCAGCGAGCTCTCGCTATGGAACTCGCGGAGGACATGCGCTTCGCAGAGTGGGTTTTGCCTGATGGGTGTGAAAAGCTTGAGTTTGAAGTCAACGGCTTGGGAGGGCGGCCCTGGCAGCCGCAAGAATGTACTCGCATCGGCGTAGTCTCGCCATTTTGTGACGATGACGCGCTCAAGACTCTAGCAAGCAAGGCACGCCGATCGGCCGAAGTCCTGATCAGCAGGCCTGACCAGCTGGCGTGCATATCCGAAGAGATATTGGATAACTTTGAGCGTGTTGCCGTGCTCGACGAAATGGCGGAACGCGAAGATGGTGAAGAAGCTGAGTTGATGGCCTTCGAGGGGCTTCATGCCAAGATCATCGTTGCCGAGCACAGCTGGGATACTCGCCTGACGCTGGGTTCGGGAAACGCCACCACGCCGGCGTTCATTTCAGGGCGTAATGTCGAATTTTTCGTAACCTTCACCGGCAAAACATCGAAGCTAGGGTCCATCGACACGATCCTCGGAGAAGGCGGCTTCGGGCGACTGACGCGTACCTATGACCCGGGGGAGCTGGCCGCTGCTGAAGCATCCGAGCGCGCAGCCGAACGTGTTTTACTGTTTGCTCGGCGGGCACTTGCGCGAGGTGGTCTCACCATCCGCTGCGAAGCACAACCAGCCGAAGGTCCCGGAAGCTGGCGCTTGTGGCTGGTTCCGCCAGGAGAGGGAATAACACTGGCGGGAATCGACCAAGTGCGGGTTTGGCCAATAACGCGGGGGGAAGGGCACGCCCGCGATGCCAAAAATCCTCTTGAATCCGGCCAGCCGCTCGATCTTGGGGTGATCCCGCTTGCCGATGTGACCCGCTTTATTGCGATCGAGTTGAAAGAGCAGGCGACTGGTCGAACGGTCCTCTTTAGCACTGGCTTGCCGATTGAGGGCCTGCCGGCTGAACGCGACGTGGCGATCTTGCGGTCTGTGATCAACGATCGAAAGACATTCCTTCGCTACCTGAGGCTGTTGCTTACGGCCCTTGGTGATCCGTTTTCGGCAGCTTTGGCAGCTGCAGGAAATGGTACTGGGGCAGGTTGGGCGATGTCGGTCGCGGACGACGAACCGATGCTTGAGGAACTGGTCCGGGCCCTCTGCGCCAAAGATGGTCGGTTGGACGCGGTTGATCGACTGATCACCCGGCTCAGCGAACCGAGCTCTGCGGGCATCGATCCTATACCTGAAGAATTCCGTACGCTTTGGCAGGTCTTCCGCTCGGCACTGGAGGAGGCTGGCCATGGAAGATGAGCGGTTCGACGCGGGGCCTGCCCTAGCTCAGCTCAAGCGCTTTCAGCGTCGCACGGTGGACTATGTTTTCGACCGTCTGCACGGCGCAGATCCTGTCCGCCAATTCCTCGTCGCGGACGAGGTGGGCTTGGGCAAGACGATGGTTGCCCGTGGGGTCATTGCCAAGACTATTGAAGCGTTATGGGATCGATCCAAACGGATCGACATTCTCTACATCTGCTCCAACCAGGCCATCGCTGCACAAAACCTCAATCGCCTGAACGTGTTGGGAAAGCGCGCGATGGCGCTTCCTACCCGGATGACGTTGGTCCCTTTGCAGCTGCGCGGAGAGCAAGACCTTTCCGCGAACAAGGTCAACTTCATCAGCCTCACGCCCGGGACCACGTTTAACCTTCGGTCGACGACCGGGGTGGTGGAGGAGCGCGCACTTGTGCATCGCCTGCTCGAAGCCATGGGCTACCCGTTCACGCCGCTCAGGAACGCGCTTCAAGTGGACGCTGGGAATGGTCGGTGGGATGCCTGTGTGAGCGACATGTCACTTCAAGGCATCGATCCGACGATCATTGCTAACTTTCAGGAGGCGGTTCGTGCTGACTTGGCCCTGACTTCAGCCATCGAGGAAATGATTTCACTGTTTCCTCGCCGACAGCCGACTTACCCTGATGAGAAGCGATGGAAGCGCAACGACGTGATCGGGGCGCTGCGGGGCAAACTATCGCACGCTTGTGTCAGCGCGCTCAAACCCGACCTAATCATCCTCGATGAATTTCAACGTTTTCGGGAGCTGCTGCGCGGGGAAGGAGAACCAGCTGAGCTCGCACGGGCTCTGTTCGAGTACTCCGACGATACTGCCAGCGCGCGCACACTTCTCCTCTCCGCCACCCCTTACAAGATGCTCACGCTTACCGGGGATGAGCCGGAAGACGGAGATCATTACGAGGACTTCCTTGAGACGATCGAGTTCCTTTATGGCCGTGATAGGGGCGCTGACATTAGGGTCGAGCTCGACCGCGAAATGCGCCGCTTCCGCAATCTTCTCCAGCAACTGCCGACGACTTCGAACGATGCCAAACGCGCGCGCAACAAGGTTCAGCGTACACTGAAGCGCGTCATGGCCCGCACCGAGCGTGTTGGCAGCACTGTGGAGCGAGACTCGATGTTGGCGGAGCCAGCAATCGATGTGCCGCTCGCGCCGGTCGATCTCCATCAGGCGGAAGCCTTTGCGCGCGTGGCGCGCGCTGTCGATGCTCGCGATATCATCGAGTATTGGAAGTCCGCGCCCTACCTCCTGAATTTCATGCGTGATTACACGCTCAAGCATCGCCTTAAGGATAAAGCCGCGAATGCTGACCCGGCATTGCTGTCTGCATTGCGCGACGCACAGGTGCTTGGGATCCGTCGCGAACAAGTCGAAGCCTATCAGCCTATCGATCCGGCGAACGGGCGTCTTCGCGCATTGATGTCAGATCTGTTTGGCTCTGCGCTCCATCAGCACCTTTGGCTCCCGCCGGCACTGACATACTATGGACCTGTCCCGGATGGCCCACCGGCGACGAAGGCGCTCATCTTTTCGGCATGGCAAATGGTGCCCGATGCACTTGCTGCGCTGCTGTCTTACGAAGCCGAGCGCCGTATGGGTGCCGCGTCTGTCGTTCGATCGTATTCCGAAGCCACACGCCGTCGTCCATTGCAGTTCAAGCTGGTTGATGGCCGTCCGGCAGCGATGCGGGCGCTGCACCTGATATATCCATCTCCAACATTGGCCCGAGTTGGCGATCCGCTCGAGGTGTTTGCCGGCTCGCCGACGCAGCTGTCAGTAGAGGAAATGCGAACGGCAATTGCCGAGAAAATTAGAACAGAGCTTGGACACCTGTTCGCTGCAGAGACCGTCGCCGATGTGTCTGGCCGGGATACCGAATGGTCTATTCCGGCAACGATAGACGTGCGTCTAAAGACTAAGGCGCCAGGGTGGCTAAAGTACCTCGGTTACCGATGGACAGCACAGGAAGATGGCTTTCGAGAGCATATCTCAGAACTGCACAGAGCGTCGGCCGACGCGTCGGTAGGGGCGCTTGACGACGAAACGTTGAATCTGCTGGTAGACGTTGCCTTGGGAAGCCCAGCCGTTTGCGCGTTGCGAGCTCTGCGCCGGATTGCACCTGGATTGGCCTGGGATGATCCTGATCTGCTGGACGCTGCGGCCTCAATTGCTTGGGGCTTCCGCGCACTCTTCAACCAGCACGACGCTGTCGCTCTGCTTCGGCAGGAACGAGATGAGCATTATTGGCGCAGCGCTTTGGTGCACGGAGGGGAGCACAACCTGCAGGCTGTGCTCGACGAGTACGCGCATTATCTTGTCGAAGGTGAAGGCTTGGCCAGTAGCTCAGAGCGTGATCGTGTCGCCGGGGTGGCTAAGGCCATGACGCATGCTTTGGCGGTACGCCCGTCACAGATCGACGTCGATGATGTAGGGGTCCAAGACAGCAAGGTCGTTTTCCATCCGCCTATCAGGATGCGTGGCCGCTTTGCCATGCGTCTGGCTGAGTACAAGGATGACGAAGGCGGAACAGTCCGGTTGGGAAGCGTGCGGGACGCCTTCAACTCTCCTTTCCGACCCTTCGTTCTGGCCACGACCTCGATAGGCCAGGAAGGTCTGGATTTTCACCCCTATTGCTATCGGGTCTACCACTGGAATCTTCCCGGGAATCCAGTCGATCTCGAGCAAAGGGAAGGGCGGGTCCACCGTTTCAAGGGACACGCCGTTCGGCACAACGTCGCGAGGGCGCATGCAGACACGATCCGCACAGCTGCGAAGACTCCGAAGGATCCCTGGGGAGCGATGTTTGACGCTGCGCGGCGGGCAACGAAGAGCTCTTCGGAACTCGTCCCTTATTGGGTTTATGATGGTCCGGTGAAGGTCGAACGGCGCGTGCCCGTGTTGCCTATGAGCCGCGAGAATATGCGACTGCGCTGGCTTAAGCGCAGTTTGACACTCTACAGGCTGGCATTTGGGCAGCCGAGGCAGGATGATTTGTTGGCCTACCTTGATCGTCTCGTTGACCAAGGCGTCGACATAGCGACATTGGAAGAATTGCAGATCAAGCTCGAGCCGTGACTTACGGAGCGGATGGTGTCCCCCTCATTCAGACGGAGCCAATCTGCGCAGGAGGAATCTCAAGCAGCATATACGGAAGCGCCGAACTGCAATCAGACCAGCGGAATGCGTAGCTCCCGGCGAGGGTAATGGGCGGACCGTACGCTCCGGTCTTATATGTGAGTGTTGTTCCCGCCCCGTAATGGCGTTCGTGGCGGAAATCGAAATCGCTCGTGTCGCTCGAATAGCCGCTTTGATCGACGTAGTGGCGATGGTCAGTCGCTACCAGCATGAAGCCGATATCTGCAACATCTGCGCACTGTTCCAAGCGGGCAATGTCCTTGAAAACGTCATACCGGTTGTTGGGCTCGCGGTGGTTCTCCCGTTTGAAGAATTTTAGCTCTATCGCACAGCGCCATTCGCGGGCTTCATCGTCAGTGAGCCGAAACCAGACATCGATCCTGCCTCGCTTGCCACCATTGCTGCGAAGCGGTTTTTCCAGTTCTATCGAGAAGGTCTCGCGTTCGCTGATGATCTCGAGATCGGCAGCAGTTGAGATGATGCGACCGAGGTGCAACTGAAGCGTCGCCTCGCTTTCGCAACGGACACGTCCACCGCTTATCTGTCGGAAAAGCGTCGGCACTGCGAGGTTCACGATATTGCGTAGACGATCTAGCGACATTCTACCCTGTGTATCCTTATATGCTGGCTGTGCGCGCAGTGATGCCGCAGATCCTAGAAACGAGCCGGGCCAATCCCATCAGGATGGTCATCATGCTCTTGAAATCAGAACGCTTGCCGGAAAACTCTTATACTCCGCAGCCAGGCTTTCGAAGGCATCTCCGCATTGTTCAAGGAATGCCTCAACGCATTCGGTGGGGGGCTCTTTGACCGCACCGTACAAAAGGGATGCTGATGCGGCCGCTTTCGCCGGCCGTGGAAGCTTCCGATTCCGACCTGCGAGCTCATCTATCAGTTTGGCGAAATGCCACAGGGCCCCTGTTGCATTCTGCGCCTTCTCCCGCGGCACATCCTCGCAAACACCCAGCCAGATTTCGTGGTCGAGCTGGTCCCGATGTTCTATAAGATGAGCGCCGAGCCAGTCCGGGTTTTCGAACACCAGAGCCTGATAATCCGCCCCCGCTTGAGTGCCAAGTCGACGTGCCGTCCGTCGAGGAACCAGGATAATTGGACCTTCATCTCGTCCCACTTCGAGCGCTTGGAGAATGAGTTCGAAATCATCGCCCGTGTGCATTGAGTCCACCCAGCGGATGCGGAACTTATCCATCTGTCTTGAATCCCCGTTTCTAAGTCGCCGGCTGGTAAATGATTGTTGCGACAAATTCGGTCGCAGCAGCCAACTACTCATGCCACGGTGGCAGGCCGCCAAGTTTGCTCACGGTTTGGTATCTTTTGATCGGTCAAATCTCAACATGTCGATGTAGCCGCTTGCAGCAGTCATGCGACCGTTTTTGTCGCGGGTGGCCGCTAGTATGATTTTGCCTTACGGCTGACCGAGGACGAGGGAAAAATGGGCCTATTTAATCGCATTATTCTCGGACACCGGATCGACGATTGGGCGTCGGAATACTCGCTTGTTGCGGCCAGAACGCTCAATCAAGTCGCCGCTGACTTGATAGCCAGCGCCGAGCAGGACATCTCCAGTGCAAGCCTGAAGGACGGCCTTTTGTCGCAGTCGGCCTTCTTGCAAAACAGGATCGCACCAAAGGTTCGGGAGGTTGCTGAACCTGTCGCGATTGAGATTCTCAACGAAGCAAACGTCGCCCTCGCTGCGATCGTAGAGGAGCAAGCGGTCTGGGTAAGAGGCCCGGACTATGCCGAGCAACCAGAACGCGCACTCGAGGGCGCGAGTGATATCGCCGCAGCCGCAGTACCACTCGCTGCCGGTGTTGCGACCGCCGCATCACTTCCTTTCGCAGCCGTGACAACGACAACCGCCTGGCTTGGCCTTGTCACAACGACAACGGTCAGCTGGCCGGTCGTAGTCGGCGGGGGCGCGCTCGCCGGATTTGGCATTGCAACGGGGCTGCTCAACACTGCCAAAATACGCGACCGGACCCAAGCCAGACTGCGCGACCGCGTGCGCTCCTTTGTTGTTGGCTCGCTAGTCGGCAGACATGAGAACTCACCGTCGATTCTGCAGCAGTTGACTGCGGAGTTTGACCGCGCTGCGAAGCGTGCAAAAGCGATATGATCGGTTCGCTTGCTAACGTGGTACTGCGAGAAGTACCCGCCGAACTTCTGGCTGGCGTGGCATCGGGCCAATACCGCGTGGCAGGCTCTATAATCCAGTCAGTGTCTTCAGGACGGGTGGTCGGGCATCTACAAGAGACGTCAGCAATATCTGCTCTGCTGAACTTCAGCCCACTCAGCCTGCCGCAAATGGCGATCGATACGGTGTCCGTCGTTCAGAACGAGCAGATCAAGGCTGCTATAGCCGTCGTTCAGTCGCTGCAAATCGCGAATCTCGCGGCCAGTGGCATGGGCATTGGTGTTTCTGTCGCTGGTGCCGCAATCTTGGCGAAGCGTATCGCCAGAGTAGAGGAGAAGGTCGACGCGATCCTTCCTAACCTTCATGCGATTGTGCGGCGACTGGAAGCCATGCGAGTCGAGAGAATCGCTGAGGATTTCACACGACTTCGGACATTGGTGGATCAGGTCGAAGAGGCTTGGTTGCCATCGGCTACCCAAAGAGAATGGATTGCAATCGCACGGGATGCACATTTTCTAGCGGACAGCTTCGAGCGCCGCGCTCGAGAGCTAAGTGCTGCGAGCGATGTGCTCAACACCGAACCCTTAGTCGAAGCCTTTGCCTTGGCCTCAGGGCTACGTGTCTCGGCGCGGCTGGCATCGTGCCAAGACGATATGGCTAGGGAGGCAGCGAGCACTCGGGCACTCACACTGGTGCAGTTGGGAGAGGCGATCCAGTTAGCCCCTCTCGCTCTTGCTCAGGCGCCAATGGAAACCGCTGGCACGCCTGAGTATCTGGATCTCTTGGAGCAGAAGGCAGACGGCCTGCGCTCAACAGTTGCTCGGGTGCGCGAGCGTGAGATCGCTGCTGCCGCCACCTCTGAGACTCTCCATGAGCTGGCACGCCAAGGGGTATCCGGACGAGAATGGCTCGATACTGCGAAATCCGAGGGGCGCAATCCCCTGCTGTTTCTCCCCGTCCGCGATGTCAACGCACCAGAGCAAACCCGGTGACAATGCACGCAGGCAATCGAACCTAGAAGTAGGTTCTCATGCTCTCTGAAAGCGAGGGTGGCATGGTTCGCGACAATATCATCCCGGTTCGTTGATTAGGGAAAGGAAGATTGGATGGCCGGGCCGAGCAAAGTGATCACGGCTGTCGAAATGGCCGAGGCCAGCGGGATAGACCCCAAGCGACTACGAGCAGCCCTTCGAGCTGCAAACCTCCAATGGCATCCGCACAACGGTCGCTGGGAGGCCGCGCGGGGGAGCGATCAGCATCGAGACATGGAACGGGTCATGGCGCAGCTGGTTGGAGGGAGTATACGGCTCCGATCGACGTCACAGACTAAAAAAGGCCCGTCCGAGGTCACAATTCGCGACGAGCATTACGTGCTCGATCTCTGTGACGCAGTTCTCGGGCAGAAGGCCGTCCGGCAGCACTGTTTTGAGTTTCTTATCGGCGATCCAGATCGGCGTGGTTACCGAAAGCCGCTGCCTGTCGACGGATTCTATCCTGCTCTTTGCCTCGTGGTGGAATATCATGAGCGACAACACCGCGAACGTGTCGGCTTCTTCGACGATAAGCCAACGGTTTCCGGCATTCCTCGGGGCGAACAACGCCGACGATATGATCAGCGCCGCGCCGATTTGCTACCGAGACATGGCTACAGTCTAGTCGTTCTCAATGTGGATGAATTCGCGCACGATAGGGCCAAGCGCCTGCTCAGGATCCCTCAAGATCAGGCTGTTGTCAGCCGCCGCCTTGCAAGTTTTATCGGCTGATTAATGGATATTGGGGCAATGGTGCAAAATGGCCAATGAACCTCGCACCCCACGACTTGCGGTCTTGATTGACGCAGACAATGCATCCTCCAGGATTGCGCCGCGTCTCTTCGAGGAGATCGCAAAGATCGGTGAGGCAAGTGTTCGCCGCATTTACGGCGATTTCTCCGGTACCAGGCTTAAATCTTGGGCCGACGTTCTGGCCACTCATGCGATCAAGGCGCACCAGAACTTTGCGTACACCAGCGGCAAGAATGCCTCCGATATTGCGTTGGTCATCGACGCGATGGATCTTTTGCATACCGGTCGTTTCGACGGGTTTTGCCTTGTCTCCTCCGACAGTGACTTTACCGGGCTGGCCTCGCGCATCCGTGAGCAAGGGATCGATGTCTACGGCTTCGGAGAGCAGAAAACTCCCGAGAGCTTCCGACAAGCGTGTCGCCGTTTCATCTACACCGAGAACCTGCTGCCAGAGGCGCCAACGTCAGATGAGCCAGGCCGACAAGATGCCCGTCCGGCTAGCGTAAAGAAGTCGCCCAAAGCTGCGGCACCTTTGATCCGAACCGCCATCTCACAGCTCGATGATGAAGGGGGCTGGGTACCTCTTGGGCGGGTGGGCCAACGCCTTGCAGCGCTCGCCTCTGACTTTGACCCTCGAACCTATGGTGAAGGCAAGCTGAGTGACCTGGTCGAGAAGGCAGGGAGCTTTGAATCTCGCAGAACTGAGACAGGGCATTTGCAAATCCGGGTCTCTCCGTCTGGCAAGGCGGGCGAGGCAAAAGCAAAAAAGGCAACATCCGGATGAAAGTCCGGAATCATCCCCAGCGCCAACCAATGCCGGTCAGATGACCTTAGAAATGTACGACCACTAATGTCGCATATGGATCGTAACAAAGCGTTATGAGCAGAAATCTTCGAACCAGCATCACTGATCCGATCCAGATCCCCACACTTTCAGCCGCGTCAGGACGTATCGGCATTTCCTTTTGTCCCGGAAAGCAAGGGCCTGCGCTCGCTGGCTTTGAGTGGAAGCGTGACCTTGCGGCGGATCTGGACGCGGTTCGTGGGTGGGGTGCTGCTGCTGTCGTCTCTCTGATTGAAAAGCAAGAGATGGAGCTGCTGGGGGTCGCAGATCTGGAGACTGCGGTTGCCGCGCGCGGAATGGAATGGTTTCATCTCCCGATCCCCGACGTGACCGCTCCCGGAGAGGAATTTGAGCAACGATGGTACACGGCCGGACCCCGGCTGCGCAGTCTCCTCACCAGCGGGGAAAGCGTCTTTATACATTGCCGAGGAGGGCTGGGCCGAGCCGGCACTGTGGCAGCGAGGCTGCTCATCGAGCTCGGCATAACAGATGCCGATACCGCAATCGCCCAAGTGCGTGAGGTCAGGCCGGGCGCTATTGAGACGAGAGCGCAGGAAGATCACCTTCGAGCGATCGAGCGCATTTACGATCGGTCCTGCGGATGCCTCATTGGTCTAGCGGTCGGTGATGCCTTGGGCACGACCCTCGAGTTCAAGCCGCGGGACACTTATCCCCACATCACAGATATGGTTGGTGGAGGGCCGTTCGGCTTGGACGCAGGGACTTGGACTGATGATACCTCTATGGCCCTTGCGCTTGGTGAGGCTCTCCTGGCCAGTTTAGAAAAGGGCTCAGTTTTCGAACCAGAAGAAGCACAGCGGCGGTTCGTCAGCTGGTGGCGGAACGGTGCCTTCAGCCCCACGGGCAGCTGCTTCGATATCGGCATTGCAACCCGCCAAGCCCTTGCTCGTTTCGAGGAAACTGGCGACCCGATTGCCGGCTCGACCGATCCGTATTCAGCAGGCAACGGCTCACTCATGAGGCTTGCGCCTGTCGCGGTTTGGGGAATCCGGCAGGATCCCGCTATCGTAACGCGAGTAGCTCGCCGACAGAGCATGACCACGCACGCTGCAGACGCGTGCCTCGACGCCTGTGAAGCATATGCACTCGTCTTGCGGGCGGCCATCCTAGGTGCCGACTTTGAGGATGCCCTCGCGGTTCCAGTGAACGGATTTGGGCCTGTGATCGGCCCAATCATGGCCGGTAGCTGGCGGGGGAAAACGCGCGATCAGATTTCGAGCAGCGGATTCGTGGCGCATAGCCTCGAAGCAGCGATCTGGTCCGTTGCCAACACCACGAGCTTCGATGCCGCTGTGCTGTTGGCAGCTAATCTCGGTGATGATGCCGATACCACTGCTGCCATTGCCGGGCAGTTGGCTGGTGCGCTCTACGGTGCATCGTCAATTCGGCAGTCATGGCTCGACAAGCTGGCCTGGCGCGACGAGATTGAAGCTCTTGCGCGCAAACTGGCTTTTCCGACGGCTGCGCGGCTAGGCTAGTGGGGGCATTCCCATGCCGGGCTCATGACAGTCCCATCGTCACCAGTACGAATTTGGGTAAAAGCCGCGATCATCGTCAGCTCCAAAGATATGTTGCTCCAGAAACAGTTCGTCCAATCCAGTCGCACTCAACCTTTCATCGGCCGCAGCCAACTTTTTCCCGGCCCAGGCCAGGAATTCGGCAACACGAGTCGCCTGTTCGCCCGCTAGTTCCTCTTCCAGTCTTCTAACAAAGGCCGCTAGGCGATCTCTGCGTTCAAGACGGGCAAGCACATCCTCGAGGACCTTGTCCCTACGCTCGGCAATGTAGGCTAGCCGCTGTCCTTCGATCCGACGTCGTTTCGCGTCCTCCTCTCGTAGCCTCGCCTCTTCCACCTTCTGGTCGTCTTCTGCCTTTGCAGCAGCCAGAACGGCGAGCCCAACAGCAATGTCTGGCGCCAAATTCTCAAGCCGTTGGAGCTTGGCATCCTTGAACGCTCTGCGAACCTGTGATGCATACCGCAGGTAGACATCAAACTCGAAGGCCAGTTGGCCGGTGGGTACATAGTCCCATTCCGGTCGCCTAAAACTGAAGCTGTGGGGCGTCCAGTCGCTGTGGTTCCAATCCCGCGATCGCCGTCGCTGACGACGCTCGTCTTCAGCGATCTCCTCAGGTGTCAGAACATGCTTGATGCGCTTGTAGCCTTCCTTGATGGCGAACGGGATAGCGACCGAGCCATTGGTGAAGGCAGCCTTGCTTGCCTTCGCAGA
>VFQO010012612.1_pt1 | contig 29072 bp, 34 predicted proteins | sample 3512331 | NCBI WGS metagenome assembly VFQO01 (sample SAMN10412371, study PRJNA504923) | tailings metagenome | isolation source: Replicate 3 from Balatoc abandoned mine | place: Philippines: Itogon, Benguet | collected 2017-08-28 | reverse complement strand
GTCACCCAGACAGCGGCAGCAGCGACCAATCCTTGCGAAGCCGAGATTCTGCGCGCCGCGGACCGCTATCGGATTCCCGCCGGCATTCTTTACGCGGTTGGATTGACGGAAACCGGCAACAAAGGCAGCCTCCAGCCCAACGCATTGAATATAGAGGGAAAAGCTGTTTTCCCGCGCTCCCGCTCGGAGGCACTGCTTGCCTTCGAGACCGCACGGCGCGAAGGCAAGTCCCTGATCGATCTTGGCGGCAGGCAGAGCAATCATCGTTATCATGGCGACCAGTTCCGCAGTGTCGAGGACATGCTCGATCCGCGTCGTAACGTCGACTATGCCGCGCGCTTCCTGACGCAATTGCACGCCAGGCATGAGACCTGGTCGATGGCCGTTGCCCGCTATCACGCCGGCCCCAACAACGACCCTGCCCAGAAGCGTTATGTCTGCCGCGTCATCACCAATATGGTCGCGGTCGGCTTTGGCAAATGGACCGCCAACGCGCGCAGCTTCTGCACACCATAGGTTGCATTCGAAATAAGGTATCTGCCGTGCTTTTGCAGTGCGAGCGGACACTGTTCTCGCCGATGAATTCGGGCCGGATCACCGTCAGATTGTACACGGTACAACCATCGCGATTCCCGACTCCCAAGAAAGCAGTCACAAGAAATGACGGTTGGTCAGGATTCGTGACGGGGACTACGCCTTTCCGCACGGGGCAGATGAACTGATTCGGGGGCTGGGCGATGATCGTAATCGTGGACGAACGCGAACTTGTAACTGATGGTTACAGCTCGATGTTCGATCGGGAAGGTGTGGCGAGCGCCGGCTTCGCGCCGAGCGAATTCGACGCCTGGGTCTCCAGTGCTGCCGATGACGACCTGAAATCGGTACGGGCTTTTCTGATCGGCGATTGCCGCGAAGGTGCCGTTTCCCCACGTCAGATCAGGGATCGCACCGGTGCTCCCGTTATCGCGCTCAGCGACCACAACTCGCTCGAAAACACCTTGCGTCTTTTCGAATCCGGCGTCGATGACGTCGTGCGTAAACCGGTCCACATCCGCGAAATCCTGGCACGCATCACCGCGATCCGTCGCCGCGCTCATGAAGACGCGTCGTTCACCGAGATCGGCGCCATGCGCATCTTCATGGATGGGCGCGACCCTGAGATCGACGGCCAGCCGATGCCGTTGCCGCGCCGCGAACGCCGCATCCTCGAATACCTGGCCAGCAACCGCGGCCGACGGGTCACCAAGACCCAGGTCTTCAACGCCATCTACGGCATCTTCGACGAAGAGGTCGAAGAAAATGTCGTCGAAAGCCACATCAGCAAGCTGCGCAAGAAGCTGCGCGAGAAGCTCGGCTTCGACCCGGTCGATTCCAAGCGCTTCCTCGGTTACCGGCTGATCGTGGGATGAGAGGTTTTCCGCACAGGATAGCCGCGCCTTTCGGAGCCGGCCCGCAGCTCAACGCGGATGCCACACGTGCGCCCTGCCCTGTGCTCGAATTCTCCACGCGGCTGCATCGCGCCAGCCTCGCGCAAGTCAAACCATATAGCCTTCTCCTGACCCAGGGTCCGGACAATCAGGAGACGTTTCGATGAGCTTGTATGGAATGATGCGCACGGGCGTGTCGGGCATGAACGCCCAGGCAAACCGCCTTTCCACCGTCGCAGACAATATCGCCAATTCCAGCACCACCGGCTACAAGCGCGCGAGCACGGAATTTTCCTCGCTGATCATCCCCTCCACCACCGGCAACTACACGTCGGGCGGCGTCACGACGACGGTGCGCAATTCGATCAGCCAGCAGGGCGATCTGAAATACACCACCTCCGGCAGCGATCTCGCCGTCAACGGCAACGGCTTCTTCGTCGTGCAGGGTGCTGGCGGTTCGCCGGTGCTGACCCGCGCCGGTTCGTTCGTTCCCAACGCGCAAGGACAGCTTGTCAATGCCGCTGGTTTCCAGCTCATGGGCTACAGCTACGAGAACGGCATCCCCAGTGCCGTCGCCAACGGCCTTGGCGGGCTGGTTCCCGTGACCATCAACCAGAAGGATCTGGTCGCGATCCCCTCGGCCAACGGCATTTTCACAGCCAACCTGCCGCTGGACGCCGAGATTGTCGACCCGGCTGACTTGCCGTCGGCGAATGCCTCTACCGCTTCATATTCGGCTAAATCTTCGCTGGTCACCTACAACAGTCTCGGCAGTGAGGTTCTCCTCGACGTCTATTATACCAAGACCGCCGACAACACCTGGGAAGTCGCCATCTACAAGCAGTCGGATGCTGCGGCTGACACCTCATTCCCCTATCTCGGCGACGGGCTGGTCGGAACCCAGACCCTTGAGTTCGATCCGACGAATGGCAAGCTCACCACTACGCCGCTCGACGTGACCGTGACGATCCCCGGACCGCCGTCGCAGGAGATCAAGATCGACCTCTCCAAGATGACACAGCTCGACAAGTCCTACACGGTTGTCGAGGCTGAGGCCGACGGCGCGCCGCCCGCCAGCATCGAAGGCGTGCAGATCGCCCAGGACGGTACCGTCTACGCCAAATACGAAAACGGCGCCTTGAAGCCGATCTTCCGCGTTCCGATCGCCACCGTGCAGAGCCCCGACATGATGCAGGTGCTGCCCGGCAACGTGTTTTCACCGACCGCCGACTCGGGCGTCGTCCAGATGGGCTTCGCCAATGAAACCGGCAGGGGCAAGATCGTGTCCGGTGCTCTGGAAGGGTCGAATGTCGACATCGCCCAGGAGCTGACGGACATGATCGAATCCCAGCGCAGCTACACCGCCAACTCGAAAGTGTTTCAGACTGGCGCCGATCTCATGGACATCCTCGTCAACCTCAAGAGGTAGTCCGGCGATACGAGCCGAACAGGAATAAAGCATGTCGTTATCCAGCGCACTCAGTATCGCCCAGAATTCCCTTCTCAACACGAGCCGACAGACCAGCGTCGTCTCGCGCAACGTTGCGGAAGAGAAGAACGCGGACTATGCGCGCCGGACCGCCGTGCTTTCCAGCACCGCTCCCGGTGCGCGCGTCGTCGTCATCCAGCGCGCCACCAACGAGCAGCTTTTCCGCCAGAACCTGTCGGCCGTCTCCTCCTGGAGCGGCCAGACGACGGTCTACACCGGCATGGATCGGCTCAGCCTCGCAGTCGACGGCGTCGACAACGCACTTTCGCCTGCAACCTCCATCACCGAATTGCAGAAGGCGCTACAGACCTATTCGGCGACTCCAACCAACCGCACTCTGGCCGACAACGCCATCAACGCCGCACGCAATGTGGTGCGCAGCCTCAATGACGGCGCGGCCGCGATCCAGACCTTTCGCGTCGAAACCGACCAGCAGATCTCCACCGCGGTCAACGAACTGAACAGCCTGCTTACCCAGTTCCAGGCTGCCAACAAGGAAATCGTCTCCGGAACCGCTTCCGGCCGCGACGTGAACGATGCGCTCGACAAGCGCGACGCGCTGCTGAAGCAGATTTCGGAATATGTTCCGGTCTCGACCTTCACACGTGGCAACAACGACATGGTCGTCATGACCACGGATGGCACGACGCTGTTCGAGACCGTGCCGCGCAGCATAACTTTTCAGTCTGCAGCCGCCTACCCTTCGGGCACCGCTGGCAACAAGGTCTATATCGACGGCGTGCCCGTCACCATGGGATCGGGTGGCAACACCACTGCCGGCGGCAAGATCGCCGGGCTTCTGCAGTTGCGCGACAGCGTCGCTACCACCATGCAGAGTCAGCTGGACGAGGTCGCACGCGGCCTGATCAGCGCCTTTGCCGAAACCGACCCGAACGGGGTTCTTGCCGATGCACCCGGTCTCTTCACCTGGCCCGGCGCACCCGGCATGCCGGCGGACGGCACACTGGTCAACGGGCTCGCGGGGCAGATATCGCTCAATGCGGCCTTCGTCAGCAATCCCGAATATCTGCGTGACGGTGGGGCCAACGGCGCCGGCTACGTTCACAACACCGAAGGCGGCGCATCCTATACCGATCTTCTGATCAAATATGGCGACCGCATGGACGAGCCGATGGCCTTCGATGCCGCCACGGGCATCGGCGGCACGGTAAGCCTGGCCACCTACTCGGCGAATTCCATCGGTTGGTTCCAGGGGGTGCGCAAGGATGCTTCGACGGCGGCCGAATCCAAGGAAGCGCTGGCCGTCCGCACGGCAGAGGCGCTTTCGAACGAGACAGGCGTCAATGTCGACATGGAGCTGTCGATGCTGCTCGAACTTGAGAATTCCTATTCGGCGTCGGCCCGCCTGATCAAGGCGGTCGACGAAATGCTGGCAACCTTGCTGGCGGCAGTGAGGTAATACGATGAAAGCCAGCTTTGTCTCCTCGTCATCCATCAACCAGGCCATGCGTTATTCCATGATGAAAACGCAGGCCGCGCTCGTAAATGCGCAGAAGGAGCAGGCAACCGGTTTCTTTGCCGACAAGGGATTGGCGCTCGGCGCAAGCACGTCGCAATCGATTACCTTCAACCGGGAACTTGAGCGCATGAAAGGCATCGCCGCCTCCAATGCCCTGGCCACCGCGCGCCTGACTGCGACCCAGAATGCGCTCGATCAGGTCTCGACCGCGGCGCAGTCCCTCCTGTCTATCCTGCACACGGCAACGTCGGGCGATTCCACCGCGAGCATCACCAGCGCTACGGCCGCCGACGCGTTGAAAACGATGACCTCGGTCCTGAACAGCGGCTTGAACGGCGAATACATATTCGCCGGCGTGAACACCGATGCGAAGCCGATCAACGATTATTCCGCACCTGGATCGCCGGCCAAGGCCGCCTATGACGCGGCTTACGCACAATATCTGGCGGATACCGGAGCAGATCCTGCCAATCCGTTTCCGACAGCCGCCGACTTGGATGCGTTCATAGACACCTATGTCGAGCCGCAGTTCATGGGCGCAGGCTGGGACAATTGGTCGAATGCCTCTGACCAGAGCATCGGCAGCCGCATTTCGCTGAATGAGACGACCGAGACGTCGGCGAGCGCCAACAATGACGGCTTTCGCAAGCTGGCCATGGCCACGACAATGATCACCGAACTTCTGTCAGACGATCTCCCAGCCGACGCCCGCAAGGCACTGGTCGAACGCGCCTGGACATTGGTGTCCGACAGCATCGGCGATATCGTTGATCTGCAGTCCAAGATGGGCATCGCCGAGAAGCGCGTCACCGACGCCACCGACCGTTTGAACACGCAGGTGGGACTGATCGAAAAGCATATCCTGGCGACCGAAGGCGTCGATCCTCTTGAGGCAAGCACCAGGGTCTCCGACCTTATTTCGCATTATGATACGTCTTTGGCGATCACGGCGCGCCTTCAGCAACTCAGCCTCCTGAAATTCATGAGCTAACCGGCGGACCCCCCGATGTATCAATTTTCATACGCCGACGTTCAAACCGACTCCGTCGCAGACGCCAAGGATCGCGAGAAACAGCTTCTGAACCGCTCGATCGATCTGCTTGCCACCGCCAGCAAAGTCGGGGTCGGCTCGCTGGAGGCGATACAGGCGCTGCACTTCACCAACCGGCTCTGGACCACTTTCATCGAGGACCTCGGCAGCCCCGACAACGCCTTGCCCAAGGAGTTGCGCGCCAACCTGATTTCGATCGGGCTGTGGCTGCTGCGCGAGACCGAAGAGGTGCGCCAGGGCCGCTCCGACAATTTCGAAGGCCTGATCGAGGTGTCGCAGATAATCCGCGACGGAATTCAATGAAAAGCACGCTCAAGATATCCCTGAAGCCGAACGAGAAGATTTACATCAACGGCGCCGTCATCAAGGTCGACCGCAAGGTCACGCTGGAACTCCTCAACGATGTCCAATTCCTGCTGGAAGGCCATGTCCTTCAGCCCGAACAGGCCTCCACACCGTTGCGCCAGCTCTATTTCATGGTCCAGATCATGCTGATGGAGCCCACCGGCGCCGCACAGGCCCGCGAGATGTTCCGTCAGTCCCTGCCGCTGCTTCTCGCGAGCTTCGAGGACAAGCAGATACGTTCCACGCTCAAGGAAGTGGACCGCATGGTCAGCGAAGATCGCGTCTATGACGCGCTCAAGGCGCTCCGTGGCCTCTACCGCCTGGAAGAGCAGGTTCTTGCATTCGACACCCCCGCGGCCACGCCCGCACCGCAACCAATCGCCGTAGGAGAACGATACCGATGAGCATGGTAATCAGCCCCACCACCTCGGCCACCAACACGTCCTCCACCGAACAGACGTCGAAGACGGCGGTTGACTATGACTCCTTCCTGCGCCTGCTGGTCGCGCAGATGAAGAACCAGGACCCGACCAACCCGATGGATTCGACGCAATACGTCGCCCAGCTCGCGCAGTTCTCGCAGGTCGAGCAGTCGGTCCAGATCAACAGCAAGCTCGACGCGCTGCTGTCGTCGTCGACGCTGTCGCAGGCCGATGCCCTGATCGGGCGCAACATTACCTCGGCTGACGGCAAGCTTTCCGGCACGGTGGCCTCGGTCAAGCTCTATTCGGACGGCATCGTCGCCGTGCTGGAAAGCGGCAAGGAGATCGTCGTCGGCCCCGGCGTCGTCATCAAGCCGAGCGAACAGAGCGAAGCGTGAACGAAGCCGACGCCCTCGACATCGTCCAGTTCGCCATCTGGACGGTCCTGACCGCCGCAGGCCCGGCGGTCGCGGCGGCAATGCTGGTCGGCGTCGCCATCGCGCTTGTTCAGGCGCTGACGCAGATCCAGGAAATCACACTTACCTTCGTCCCCAAGATCATCGCCATCATGCTCGTCGTGGCCTTCACAGGCCCGTTCATGGGCGCACAGATTTCGTCCTTCACCAACGTCATCTTCGAACGCATCGAGAACGGGTTTTAGGACCGGGCTACCTTCCCGTGAACGGGAAGAAGCAAAGACATTCCCCTCCTCCCATGTTCGCGCAAGCTTGGACCGCTAGGGTCGTGCTGTAATCGACCATTGCCAACTTCGGCACCGGTCGGGAGCAGCATGGAGAGAAGATGGCCATCGCAGAAACAATGCCGTCGGGCGGCAGCGCGAAAAGTGCGCGCGACATCTTTTTCGCGCTCGGCATCGTCATCATCCTGGCCGTGCTTTTCCTGCCTATCCCGGCCTTCCTCATCGACATCGGCCTGGCCTTCTCCATCGCGATTTCGGTGCTGATCCTGATGGTGGCGCTGTGGATACAGCGGCCGCTCGACTTCTCGTCCTTTCCGACCATTCTGCTGATCGCAACGATGCTGCGCCTGTCGCTCAACATCGCCACCACGCGCATGATCCTGTCGGAAGGCAATATCGGCACCCATGCCGCCGGTTACGTCATCAGCGGCTTTTCGCAGCTTGTCATGAGCGGCGATTTCGTCATCGGCCTGATCGTCTTCCTGATCCTGGTCATCGTCAATTTCATCGTCATAACCAAGGGTGCGACCCGTATCGCAGAAGTCGGCGCGCGCTTCACCCTCGATGCGATCCCCGGCAAGCAGATGTCGATCGACGCCGACCTTTCCGCCGGTGTCATCGACGACAAGACGGCGCAGCTTCGCCGCCGCGAGCTGGAAGAGGAAAGCTCCTTCTTCGGCTCCATGGACGGCGCCTCGAAATTCGTCCGTGGCGACGCCATCGCCGGCCTCATCATCACCGCCATCAACATCGTCGGCGGCATCGCCATCGGCTATTTCCGGCATGACATGGGCATGGCCGAAGCCTCCGACGTCTTCATCAAGCTCTCGGTCGGCGACGGCCTCGTCACCCAGATCCCAGCGCTGATCGTCTCGCTGGCTGCCGGCCTTCTCGTCTCCAAGGGCGGCACGCGTGGCTCCGCCAACCAGGCGATCTTCGGCCAGCTCGGCGCTCACCCCCGTGCGCTCTTTGTCGCCGCCGTCCTGCTTATCGTGCTCGGCCTCATGCCCGGCCTTCCGATTTTCCCCTTCTTCGCACTCGCCGCTGCAATGGGCGCGATCGGCTACATCATCCCCAGGCGTGAGCAGCAAAGGGTCGATGAAGCCCAGGCCGTCCAGAAGCAGGCACAGGTGACCAAGGAGGAAGAGGAAAAGAACTCGATCAAGCATTCGCTCAAAACAGCCGAGATCGAACTGCTCATCGGCAAGCAGCTTTCGACCAAGCTTCTCATCTCACACCAGGAACTGGCCTTCCGCATGGGCAAGATGCGCAAGAAGTTCGCCCAGCAATACGGCTTCGTCGTACCTGAAGTGCGCCTCACCGACGACCTCTCCATTCCGAGCAAGAGCTACCAGATCAAGGTCCATGGCACGGTGGTTGCCGAATATCAGATGCGCGTCGGCGAGATCATGGTGCTTCTCGGCAACCGCGACATCCCTGACATCCCCGGCGAGGAAGTGCGCGAGCCGGCCTTCGGCATGCGCGCCTATTCCGTCCCGGAAATGTTTGCGGAAGATCTCAAGCGCGAGCAGTTCACCTCCGCAGACAACATGTCGGTGCTGCTAACCCACCTTAGCGAAGTGATCCGCAACAACCTGCCGCAGCTCCTGTCCTACAAGGACATGAAGGCGCTGCTCGACCGGCAGGACCCCGAATACCGCAAGCTCGCCGACGAGATCTGTTCATCCCACATTTCCTATCCCGGCCTGCAGGCGGTGCTGAAGCTGCTGCTCGCCGAGCGCGTCTCCATCCGCAACCTGCACCTGATCATCGAGGCCATCGCCGAGATCGCGCCGCATGTGCGCCGCACCGAGCAGATCGTCGAGCATGTCCGCATCCGCATGGCGCAGCAGATCTGCGGCGATCTCTCCGAAGGTGGCGTGCTGAAGGTTCTGCGTCTCGGCAACCGTTGGGATCTCGCCTTCCACCAGAGCCTCAAGCGCGACGCCAAGGGCGAGGTTCGCGAGTTCGATATCGACCCTCGCCAGCTCGAGGAGTTCGGCCAGGAAGCATCGAAGTCCATCCGCGGCTATCTCGAAGCCGGCGAGCGCTTCGTGCTCGTCACCTCGCCCGATGCCCGCCCCTATGTCCGCATGATCATCGAGCGGCTGTTCACCACACTGCCCGTTCTGTCCCATGTCGAGATCGCCAAGGGCGTCGAAATCCGGGTGCTCGGAACCATATCGTGACGGTCACTGCCGAAAGCGTGGTGCTTGCGGCATTCATCGCGTTCTGCCGCATCGGCGGCTGCTTCATGATCATGCCCGGCCTGTCCAGCGCGCGCGTGCCTTTGCAGATAAGGCTGTTCGTGGCGGTCGCGGCCACCGGTGCGCTTCTGGTCAATCTCTGGGACCAGATCGTCCCCTTCATGGATCGCCGCCCGCAGTTTTTGATGCCGATGATCGCGTCGGAACTTCTGATCGGCGCGCTGATCGGCGTCATGGCCCGGCTCTACATGATGGCGCTGAGCTTCATCGGCACGGGTATTGCAATGCTGATCGGCTATGGCGGGATGTCCGGCATGGGCATCGAGGAAAATGAACCGCGGCCCGCACTTGACTCGATCATCTCGTTTTCAGCGCTGCTGCTGTTGTTCGTCTTCGACTTCCACCACGAGATCATCAAGGCGCTGGTCGCCTCCTATCGCGTCGCGCCGCTCGACGTTTTCTTCAACCCGCAAGCGGCGCTGGTCGATGTCACCGACACGCTGTCGGAAAGCTTCCTGCTGGTGCTGAGGCTCGGCAGCCCGTTCATCGCCTATGCCATACTGGTCAACCTCACGATCGGCTTCGTCAACAAGCTGACGCCGCAGATTCCGGTCTATTTCGTCTCGCTGCCCTTCGTCATCGCCGGCGGCCTCATCATCTTCTATTTCTCCATCGGCACGCTGCTCAGCCTGTTTGCCGATGGCTTCCTGACCACCACCATCGGGAGATGACGCTTTGACCGAGCGCAAGGAACGACTGCGGAAACTGGTGAAGGTGCAGGAGCAGTTGAAGGCGCTGCACGAAACCCGTCACGCCGGCTTCGTGTCGGAAGCGGTGGCTGCACAGAACGAGGCGGCGGAACTGGTCGAGCGCTTCGATTCCGAAGGCTCGATGTCATCGATGTTCCCCGAAATCTACCACCAGCGCATCGGCAAGGCGATGGCCCGTCACGAAGAGAACGCACAGCTGGCCAGGAACGAAGCCGACAAGGTGGCGACCGCCACCGCCCGCACCAACATGGTCGAGCGCGCTTACCGTGACGTGCGGCGCGAGGTCGATCGCAACACCGCCGACCGCGAACGGCTGGACATCATCGAGCGCAACGCCACCTCCGACGACAAGTAAGGTTGCCACAAGCTTGCTCGTCCATGATCGGCATCACAAAAGTCGGATAAGGGACAGTTTTTCTTGGCGATTTCCCCACCCAGCGACATCGTTCTGGACGTTGCCCGCGCGGTCGAGCCTTCCAATCTGGAGATAGCTCGCGCCGAACTGGCCAAGCGCGGAAATGCCGTGGGTGGCAGTGCCGTCGCAAGCTTTTCGCTCGGGGAAACCGGCATTTCCAGCAGCTTCAAAGCCGGCACCGAACAGGCCAAGACGCCCGACTCCTTCAAAAAGTTCGAGGCGATGGTGCTGCAGACCTTCATCCAGAACATGCTGCCGAAGGATGCCGAAAACGTCTACGGCAAGGGCATGGCCGGCGACATGTGGAAATCGATGATGGCCGGCAAGATCGCCGACGTCATGGCCGAACGCGGCGGCATCGGCATCGCCGACCGCGTGCTCGGCGACCATTATGTCGACGGCAAGAACAAGGTCGCCGTCGGGCCTATCTCGGGCGGACCTGAAAAGGCAGAGACAGACAAGCAGACCATGCTTTCGACCGCCCTCGTCCGGGAACTTCAGCGCAAAATGGCAAAAAGCCTGTCGGAAGATCAGGCAGCCATTTCGGCAAAGACAAAAATCTAATCTCTAGGGATATTCGAACATGACCGAACAGAAGCCGACCGTCCAGAATCTGCCGGCCCGCAGCACGCGGGCCGAACCGGCCGCGCGCATGGGCAATCTGTCGGCGATCATCGGGCGCATCGTGGAAGCCGTCGAGGAGGAAACCGCCGCCATCCGTGCCGGCGGCAGCTTCGACATCAAGTCCTCCAACGTCCGCAAGAGCCGCTACCTCTACGAACTCACCCGCGCCACCAGGGGCGTCGGCGAGCCCGAGCTTCTCGCCGAGCATCGCGACGGCATCACGCTGCTGCGCGACAAGCTTGCGACGAACGCCGCCGTCATCCAGGCGCATATGGGCGCGGTGAGCGAGATCGCAACGCTCATGCAGAATGTGATCCAGCGTGCCGAGACCGACGGCACCTATTCCGAAGGTGAATTCGGGTGGGCCGCCCGTTGATCAAGTTCATTGTCGCCGCCGTCTGGATCTGCCTCGCCACGCTTGGCGCGGTTTTCTATTCGTTCCAGACGTCGAGCGCCAAGTCCGACGGAACTGCCACGCCCGCCCTTCTCGGCGGCCTGGACTATCTCAGGACGGAAGTCATCTCGGTCCCGGTGTTCAGCAAGGCCACGATCGACGGCTATTTCCTGACCCGTCTCGTCTACACCGTCGATCCGGCGCAGATGAAGAAATTGTCGGTGCCGGCGCAATCGCTGATCATCGACGAAGTCTACACCTACCTCTACGCCAATCCGCAGATCGATTTCTCCAAGCGCGAGAACTTCAATCTCGACACCTTCCGCGGCGGCATCCGCGATGCCGTCAACAAACGCGTCGGCGAGAAACTCATCAGCGAGGTCATCGTCGAGCAGATCGACTTCCTCTCGCGCGAAGAAACCCGCGACAAGTCGCTGCGCCGCCGCGAGGTCAACCGGCCCGAGGCCACGCCGGCATCCGCGCATTAGCACCACGCGCTATTTAGCGACGGGCAACCAAATCTCTCCATTGACGTTTACGTCAACGAGACGCTATACGGTTTCCGACACTTTACGGTGCCGCGGCAGATGCCGAGGCACGTCCGAAACGGCGTGGCCGCGCGCCACATCACGAGCAAGGGAGCATTGCCATGAGCGTAGAAGCTGTTGTTGAAAAAATCCGGTCCAAGGTGGAAAGCTCCGGCTTCGACCGCTCGGTGAAGTTCGATACCGGCGGCGACGGCGTCATCGTCATCGACGGCGCAAGCATCTCGACCACCGACGCGCCTGCCGACTGCACCATCAAGCTCAGCCTCGATGACCTCGAGTCGCTGGTTGCCGGCGAACTGAACCCGACGATGGCGTTCATGAGCGGCAAGATCAAGGTCGAGGGCGACATGACCGTCGCCATGGCGCTCAGCCAGGTCATCTGACCGAACGGGCAATCAAGCAAAAGCCCGGCGCCGCAAGGCTGCCGGGCTTTTTTCTTGCCATTCAGAATATCAGGCCGCGAGCGGCAGCCTCAGGGCCTTCTTCTGCTTGCGGCCAGCCGCCTTCAGCACGCCGGAAGCGCCATCCAGCGCACCCTCGGCAAGCTCCAGCGCCAGAAAGCGGTGCTGCTCGTAAGGGCCGGGCATGGCGAGTGCGCCGGTCTTCTCAGCCGAGAAGCCGAAGCGCGCATAATAAGGTGCGTCGCCGACAAGCAGGATGGCGCGATGGCCGAGCCGGCGCGCTTCGGCAATCGCATGACGCATCAGCGCCGAGCCGACGCCGCCGCTTTTCAGCGAAGGCTCGACCGCCAGCGGGCCAAGCAGCAACGCCGTCCCCTCCCCCCTCGAGGGGGAGGTGCCGCCAAAGGCGGCGGAGGGGGTCGTCGATGAAGTGCCCGGCATTTTGGCGGTGCCTTCTGAGGTGACCCCCTCTGGCTGCTTCGCAGCCATCTCCCCCTCAAGGGGGGAGACATCCCGCGCATACGCCACATCCCACAGCCGCACAGTGCCGATAACCATGCCCTCGGCATCGCGCGCAACGAACGCCAGCCCCTCGGACGGGCGACGGCCACGCCGCAGCTTCTCCGACGACTTCTTCTTGCGCTTCACGCCCATGGCGCGGTCGAGCAGCGCTTCGCGCGCTGCCACGTCGGCTACGGTTTCGGCGACGACGGTGCAGCTGCTGATCTCCCCCCTTGCGGGGGAGATGCCCGGCAGGGCAGAGGGGGGCAACGTCGAGAGCCCTGCCTCTACAGGTTTGCTATCACCATGCGACGAATCCCCAAAGGCCGGCGGGACAGCGCCCCCCTCTGGGCTGCCGCCCATCTCCCCCGCAAGGGGGGAGATCAGCCAGTCGCGAACGACGGCGCATTCGATTTGATCTGGTTGAAAGTCCATTTCCGCGATCCTTCACAAGCGGAGACTGTTCCACGAGCGAACCCGTCGCCAGTTGCAACAGCTGGCGAAAGGCAAGTGATCTGAGGGGCCGTTGAGCCCGTCAGATCACGTAGGATCGGAGAGGCTCGAAGCCGTTGAAGGCGACCGCCGAGTAGGTCGTCGTGTAAGCACCGGTGCCTTCGATCAGCACTTCGTCGCCGATCGTCAGCGACAGCGGCAGCGGATACGGCGCCTTCTCATACATCACGTCGGCCGAATCGCAGGTCGGGCCGGCGAGCACGCAAGGCGCTACCTGGTCGCCGTCGCGCGGCGTGACGATCGGGTAGCGGATCGCCTCGTCCATCGTCTCGGCGAGACCGCCGAACTTGCCGATGTCGAGGAACACCCAGCGCACATTGTCGTTGTCGGCCTTCTTCGAGATCAGCACGACTTCCGACTTGATGACGCCGGCATTACCCACCATGCCGCGGCCCGGCTCGATGATCGTCTCCGGGATGCGATTGCCGAAATGCTTGCGCAGCGCCGAGAAGATCGCCTCGCCATAGGCACGCGCGGTCGGCACGTCCTTGAGGTAACGGGTCGGGAAACCGCCGCCCATATTGACCATCTTCAGCGTGATGCCTTCCTGAGCCAGCGCCTCGAACACGGCCTTGGCGTCGCCAAGCGCGCGGTCCCAGGCGGCAAGGTCGGTCTGCTGCGAGCCGACGTGGAACGACACGCCATAGGCATCGAGGCCGAGCGCCTTGGCATGGCGCAGCACATCGACAGCCATTGCCGGCACGCAGCCGAACTTGCGCGACAGCGGCCATTCCGCACCTTCGCCATCGGTCAGCACGCGGCAGAACACGCGGCTGCCCGGAGCGACGCGGGCGATCTTCTCGACCTCTTCGACGCAATCGACGGCGAACAGGCGAATGCCGAGCGCGTAGGCGCGCGCAACATCGCGCTCCTTCTTGATGGTGTTGCCGAAGGAGATGCGCTCGGCCGGTGCGCCGGCATTCATCGCCATTTCGACTTCGGCGACCGAAGCGGTATCGAAGGACGAGCCCAGCGAAGCGAGCAGGCGCAGGATTTCCGGAGCAGGATTTGCCTTCACCGCATAATAGATCTTGGAATCCGGCAGCGCCTTTTCAAAGGCATGGAAATTATCGCATACGACATCGAGGTCCAGCACGAGGCAGGGGCCTTCGGGACGTCGGGTGGCGAGGAAGTCGATGATGCGCTGCGTGGCCATGGGTCTCTCCAATGCGAACGCGCGGCTTTCAGGCGCGCGAAATCAAGCTGCGGCGCGGCCGACATCGGCCGCGGAATCCGCGGTGGACAAAGGCGCGATCACATTTTCATGGAACCAGCCGGTGGAGACCCCGGAACCATGAGCGTGCGTCACGCAGCGGTGAACCTAGCCTTGCCCGGCTTCGGTTCACTTTGTCTGCCTTGGCTTGGATTGGGAGACCCGTTCCGCACTGCCGGCAATGAGGGTGTGCCTCTTCAGTAACCCCGGTTTTTGGACAACCGGCAGAACACCAGAAAGGCCCGCACCGTCGTTGCTTCAAGGTGTCCTCGACTTGGCGGTTGGCCGCTAAACCGACTGGAGGGGTTAGCTCCAGTTACCTTACCGATTTCCCTCACCATTCGAGGATCGGCGGACACCCACAGGCACGTGCGACTTTGGGCAAGCGCGATATAGGAGTCGCGTCTGTCACAATCAACAAAAATCGTATCGCTGCTTGTAAATTTTCAGTTGTCGAACAAAGCTGGCCAAATCGTTGTGAATCATTGAACAATGCAGGCCATGCCCGATCCTCTCAATGCCTTCCTCGACGTTCCGCAAGTGGCTGTTCCCAATGCACAAACCGGGCCGCTGGCAGTCCTCGGCCTTGCCGTGAAGGATATCTTCAACGTCGCCGGCTACAGCACCGGCTGCGGCAACCCGCAAAAATTCACGGAGACCGCACCGGCCACGAAAACCGCGTCGGCAGTACAATTGATTCTCGACGCCGGCGCGCATTTCCTCGGCAAGACACAGACCGACGAATTCGCCTTTTCGCTGATGGGCCAGAATTCGCATTTCCCCGAACCGGTGAACTCCGCAGCCCCGGATCGCGTCACCGGCGGCTCGTCTTCCGGCTCGGCGGCAGCCGTCACAGGCGGGCTTGCCGACATCGCCACCGGCACAGATACCGGCGGCTCGATCCGCGCACCGGCAAGCTTTTGCGGACTGGTCGGCCTGCGCACCACGCATGGCCGCATCTCGCTCGAAGGCACCATGCCGCTGGCGCCATCGCTCGACACCTTCGGCTGGTTCGCAAAGGATATCGAGACTTATGAGAGGGTGGCGGAGGTGGTGCTGCGCGCACCGCCCTCCCCCTTGCGGGGAGGGTCGGACGGCGAAGCCGGACGGGGTGGGGGTGCCGCAACCGCCGCCGACTCCTCCGATAAAGCACCGGCGAAACTCCTCAGCCTCACCGCCCTAGACGCCCTCGTCCTCGGCAACGCCGAAGCAACCGAATACCACCGGATGCTCTTCATCATCGCCAACCTTCTCGGCGAAGCGAAACCGGCAAAGCCGCTCACCCATTCATCCGACGAGCTCTACTGGTCCTTCCGCAAAATCCAGGCGCGCGAGGCATGGGCCAATCACGGCGACTGGATATCGGCCCATCCCGGCAGCCTCGGCAAGGGCGTCGAGGATCGCTTCCGCTTCGGCACGACGATCGACGATCAGGCTCTAGTGGAAGCCCACGCCGTGCGCGCCGCCTTCCGCGACGAGTTGCGCGACCTGCTCGGCGATGATGGCATTCTCGTCCTGCCGACCGTTCCGGGCGCTGCCCCACTGAAAGCCGATACGGCGGAAAACCTCCTCGGCTATCGCGAGCGCGCCTTGCGCCTGCTCTGCCTCTCCGGCCTGTCCGGTTTCCCGCAGGTCACCCTGCCGCTCGGCACGGTCGATGGCGCACCGTTCGGGCTGTCGCTGCTCGGCCCACCCGACAGCGATCTGCAATTGATCGGCCTCGGCCGGCGCATTCTCGAAACATCACGCAAGGGCTGAAGCCATGGACACGCTTACACGCATGCGCGCCTTCATCGACGTGGTCGAGGCCGAGGGCTTTTCGGCCGCCGCCCGCAAGATCGGCCGCTCCAAGGCGCTGCTTTCCAAATATGTCCGCGAACTGGAGGACGAACTCGGCGCGCTGCTGCTCAACCGCACGACGCGGCAATTCTCGCTGACCGAGGCCGGCCACACCTATTATCGCCGCGCCTCCGAAATCGTTCGCGAGGTCGACAGCCTGGCGGACGCCGTCCGCGAATCCTCCGGCGACGTGCGCGGCCGCATAAAACTTTCCGCGCCGCGCACATTCGCCGACGCGCCGATCGGCCAGTCGCTTATCGACTTCGCCAAGGAACATCCCGAGATCGTGCTGGAAATCCATCTCGACGACCGCTTCGTCGATCTCGTCGAGGAAGGCTTCGACCTCGCCATCCGCATCTCGCGGCTGGAGAATTCGTCGCTCATCGCACGTCGCCTGTCGCCGTTTTCGGTGCGGCTTTGCGGCTCGCCTGAACTCATCGAGACGCACGGCAAGCCGACCCGTCCGCAGGACCTCGCCCGCCTGCCCTGCATCATCGACACCAATGGCCGCTGGCTGTCGAACTGGCCGTTTCTGGGCGACAATGGCGAGACCATCACTGTCTCCGTGACCGGCCCGATGGAGGTCAACAGCCCGCTTGCCGCCCGCGCTGCTGCCCTTTCCGGCCTCGGCTTTTCCATCCTGCCCGACTTCATCGCCGCACCCGACATAGAAGCCGGCCGGCTGTTGCCAATCCTCGACGATCGCATCCTGACTGGCGGCGGCATTTTCGCGGTCTATCCGCATCGCCGCTACCTGCCGGCAAAGGTGCGCGTCTTCGTCGATTTCCTCGTGCAATGGTTCAAGCCGCGCGATCACGCTTGATTACCTGTCGCAAAACGGTCCCAATTTCGCCGGGTTTCTGGTAACTCTCAAACGCACCGGCCATGAGACCGCTTCGGGACACAGCTTGGTCAATACGCAAAACAATCCCAGACTGGAAATGCGACTGCTCATGAAGCTGAAAATGCGAACGGCGATTCTGGCTTCAGCCACTGCTGCCCTTCTGGTCTCCACAGTTCCGGCCAGAGTCCATCCGCATGTCTTTGCCGAAGCACGGCTCGATGTCGTGCTCAATCCGGATCACACGGTAAAGTCGCTACGGCATCTGTGGCGCTTCGACGACCTGTTCTCCTCGACGGTGCTGATGGAGTTCGACAAGAACTCCGACCTGAAGCTCGACGATTCGGAGCTCAAGGAAGTCGCCAACACTATTTACACCTCGCTTGCCGAATACGGCTACTTCCAGATCGTCACCGCCAACGGCAAGGACGTGAAGATGAAGCCGCCGGCCCATCTCATGGCCAATTACGAGAACGACCAGCTCATCGTGCTGTTCGAGTCCGAGCCGGAGAAACCGCTGAAGCTGTCGGGCAAGATCGACTTCGGCGTCTATGACCCGACCTTCTATACGGCGATCGACTTTACCGAGGATGACAATATGTCCGTGGCGAACCTGCCGCCCATGTGCACCAAGCAGGTCATCCGCCCCGATCCCGACACGGCAATCGCCCAGAACCAGTCGACGCTCACCGACGCCTTCTTCAACGATCCGACCGGCACCGACATGAGCAAGATTTTCGCGACCCGCCTCGAACTGAACTGCACAGCCAAAGGATAGACACCGTGAAGAAGACGACCATCCGCGTGGTGTTTGCTACCCTGGCGATAGCCTATGTGCTCACCCATTTCGCCGGCCTCGCCCACGCGCAAAGCTCGCTCGGCATCGGCACCAACGAAGCGATGGTTCCCTCGACGGGCCTGTTCGCCGGCTGGATGAACTGGATCAACACGCAGCAGCAGGCCTTCTACCGTTCCCTGACCGGCGCTATGAAGGCGATGCGCGACAATGAAGGGCAGATGTGGGTACTGGTCGGCCTGTCCTTCACCTACGGCATTTTCCACGCCGCCGGCCCCGGCCACGGCAAGGCGGTGATTTCTTCCTATATGCTCGCCAACGAGGTGGCGCTGAGGCGCGGCATCATGCTGTCCTTCATCTCCGCCTTTCTTCAGGCGCTTACCGCGATCGTCATGATGGCGCTGCTGTTCCTCGTGCTGCGCGGCACGTCCATTTCGATGACCAAGGCGACATGGTTCCTGGAAGTATCGAGCTACGCGCTGATAACGCTGTTCGGCGCCTGGCTGCTCTGGCGCAAAGCCGGCCCGCTGGTGCGCGGCTGGTTCGGCGCCAACCCGGCCTACAGCCTCTCGGCCGCCCATGCGTACGCCCATTCCCATGCCGGCCACGATCACGACCACCATGACCACGCCTGCGATCATCCCTCTCATGTGCATGAGCACCACGATCATGCTCACGGTCATTCGCACGCGCATAGCCATGCACATTCCCACAGCCATGCCACGCTGCATGGCCACTCTCACGCGCACAGCCATGCCGCCGGTCAGGTCTGCGAGAGCTGCGGCCATTCCCATGCGCCGGACCCGGCGATGATCTCGGGCGATCACTTCGACTGGAAGACGGCATGGTCGGCGGTGACGGCAGTCGGCCTGCGCCCCTGCTCGGGCGCGCTGATCGTACTGACCTTTGCCTTCCTCAACGGCATCTGGGCCGGCGGCATCCTGTCGGTCTTCGCCATGGCGCTCGGCACGGCGATCACCGTCTCCGCGCTCGCCACGCTGGCGGTTACCGCCAAGAACTGGGCAGTGGCGGCGGCAGGCGACGGCCGCCTCGGCAACCGCATCCATACCTCCATCGAGATCGGCGGCGCCGGGCTGGTGTTCGTTCTCGGCCTGCTGTTGCTGACGGCAAGCCTGACGGTGTAGCTGCTTCCAGGTTACGACTCGCTCGACTTCGCCCGTAGGGCGATCGCGATGTTTTCTGACGCGCCTGGGCGGCGGTTGGACCCCCACCCCTGACCCCTCCCCACAAGGGGGAGGGGGACGATTTGATCATTGTCGCATCAAGAACGTTGAAGATTTTGCTGGCAGAGCGGTGCAGCAAGATTCCCCTCCCCCTTGTGGGGAGGGGTTAGGGGTGGGGGTGTTTCCAACAAACTGCCCTGCCCGTTTGCAGTAAAGGTAGCGCAGAGGAACACGGAAATAGACGGGCAGCACTTCCGGCACAGCATCCCCATCCCCGGCCCATCCCCAAACACAAAAAAATTCCGCCCTGGACGCAGTACACGCCAGGGCGGAATTGTTCGGATCTTGAGGGGGGGGAAGATCCGACGGGGATTACTGGACGGCGGGAGTTTCCGTCTTCGGAGCCGCCTTCTTGGCGTGCTTCTTATGCTTCTTGTGCGAAACCTTCTTGTGATGAACAGGCTTCTTCATCGTGGCTTTCTTCACCAGCGGCTGGGTAGCGGTCGTCGTGGTGGACGGCTGGGCCATCGTGGCGCCGGCAGCGCTGGCGCTCGTAGCGGTCAGGACCGGAGCCGAGAAGGTGAGAGCAACGGCCATGCCGACGGCGGAAAGGAGGGTCTTGTTGATGGTCATGATACGTTTCCTTTTTCATAAGGGCCTGGGTGGAGTTTCGCCGGTCAGGGATCGACCGGTTGAACTCCCAGCATCTTCAGCGCAGTAGCGTAGGCGCGAATGCCCTGGGCCTGCTCTTTGCCGGCACAGAACTTCGACGCTTTTTTCTGAAGAGCTTTCGCTTCGGTGGCCCGTTTTGCCTCAGCGTGGTTGGTCATTGCGGTAGAAAACTGCTGCTGCAGGCTGTTGCAGCGATCGGTCCGGGTCACCGGACTTTTCGCCATCAGCTGATCGGTGGCAGCGCCCAACGAAAGCGCAGCGAGCAGAACGATCGTCGAACTGGTCACAAGTTTGCGCATGTCGATCCCTGAACCGAAACCTCAGCCGCCTTGAGCAGCACGGTAGTTATGAGGGATCGTTTTTGCGGCTATTTTTCCCGATTGCAGAGTTTTGTTTCTGGATTGTAACAGCCGAATTCCACACGGTTTTTTGCTCGCAGGCCGCTCCCAAACCCGTCCTTATTCTGCCATTGTCGGGGCAGAAGCATTCTCGCTCGAGCTTGGGAAAACGACGCCTTTGAAAACCGACGCCCACATCCTCATCGTCGACGACGACAAGGAAATCCGCGACCTGCTTCAGGAGTTCTTCCAGAAGCACGGAATGCGCGTGTCGGCCGCCCGCGACGATGACGAAATGCAGGCAGCACTTCGCCGCGCGCCGGTGGACCTGATCATTCTCGACGTCATGCTGCCCGGCAAGAGCGGGCTCGACATCTGCCGCGACCTGCGCACGCATTCGAAAATCCCGATCATCATGCTGACCGCCGTCACCGAGACGATCGACCGGGTCGTCGGGCTGGAGATGGGCGCCGACGACTATGTGCCGAAACCGTTCGACCCAAGGGAGTTGCTGGCCCGCACCCGCGCCGTGCTGCGCCGTCCCAACGCCAATGGCGGCGGGCACAGGCCCGTTCCGCAGATCTACAAATTCGCCGGCTGGACGCTCGACTCCGCCCGCCGGCGGCTGCTCGGGCCTGACGAGGTCCGCGTCGAACTCACCACCGCCGAGTTCAACCTGCTGCAGACGCTGGTGCGCAGCGGCCAGCGCGTGCTGAGCCGTGACCAGCTTGTCGAACTGTCGAACCAGAACGGTGACTACAGCTACGACCGCAGCGTCGATATTCTGGTCAGCCGCCTGCGCCGCAAGATGGAAGACGATCCGCGCTCGCCCAAGCTGATCCTCACCGTGCGCGGCGGGGGCTACCAGTTCGTGCCCGAGGTCGCGGCCGAATGAAGTGGCTCCTGCCCCGATCGCTGCCTGCCTGGGTCCTGCTGATCGTCATCGCCGGCCTGCTGGCCATCCAGGTGTCGACGCTCTCCATCGTCTCGCGCGAGCGCGTTGCCTCCAACCATATCCTCGACTTGTTCCGGCTCAACGACCGCGCGCTGTCGCTGGTGAAACTGATGTACTCGGATGCGCCGGAAGAGCGAAAGCGCATCGCTGCCGGCCTTTCGGTCCCGCCCTACGTCCTTTCCATCTCCGACACGCCGGCTATCACCTCGTCCATACCGGCCGACGACGAGATGGCCGAGTTGGAGGACGTCATTGTCGGACGGCTGACCAGGTTCGGCGTCGAGGAAGCGCGCGTACGCCGCGAAAGTGCCCAGACGCAGGAGCATCCCAAACACAGGATCACCGAACCCGACGACAATCTCGGCAGCATCGAGCGCGAATTGCTCGATCTTTCCGCCGATTTCAACAAGACCGACACGCTGGTCGCCTCGATCGAGTTCAAGGACGGGCAGTGGCTCAACTTCGTCATGCCGTCGACGCCGCTCAGCCCGGTTCTCACCACCGACAGCCTGCCGCTTTACGGTTCGGTCGCAGCCCTCGTCGTGCTGCTCTCGATCTGGTCGCTGCGAAGATTGACCGCGCCTTATCGCGCGCTGGAAAGCGCGGTCCGGCGCATCGGCGACGACCTGAAAAGCCCGCCGCTGGCCGAGCGCGGCAGCAGCGAATACAAATCCGCCGCCCGCGCCGTCAACACCATGCAGGCGCGGCTGCGCGAATATGTCGAGGATCGCGAATTGCTGGCAGCAGCCCTTGCCCATGATCTGCGCACGCCGCTGACCCGCATCCGCCTGCGACTCGAGCTCTTACGCAATTCACCGCTGCGCACCGCGCTGATGCAGAACCTCGCCGATATCGAAGCGATCTCGTCGTCGGTACTCGATTTCGCTACCTACGAGGCCAAGGGCGAGGAGCCGGAACGCATCGATTTCTGGTCACTGGTCGATTCGGTTGCCGACGGAAATCCGCAGGTGGTCTTCGACGGATCGCGCAAGCATGCCCGCGGCCTGATCTGTTATGGCCGGACCGTTGCCCTGCGCCGCTGCGTAACGAATTTGGTCGACAATGCCGTCAAATATGGCGGCAAGGCCCGCCTCGTCCTCTCGCAAAACGAGACGGAAATCCTCCTCACCATCGACGATGACGGGCCGGGCATCCCCGAAAGCCAGATGGAAAAGATTTTCCGGCCTTTCGCCCGCGTCGAGGCCTCTCGCAATCGCCAGACCGGGGGCTTTGGCCTTGGCCTGACGATCGCCCGCAACATCGCGCGGCGTTTCGGTGGCGATGTCAGGCTGCACAATAGGACAGGCGGCGGCCTGCGCGCCGAACTGACGATACCTCTGGCAAAGGGCGCGCAACTGCACGCCGCCCAGTGATACGTGAATGTATTATTGGTGTTAGATCGTCCTTTGCGCGTCTGGACGGACGCGCGGCGATCTAATCCCGCTTTCTGCTCTGGCTACGGCCCCGCAGCCAGAAGACGAGGAAGAAAGCGGCGACGAAAAGCACGGCAACCACGCCCGCCGCTGCCGGCGATTTGTTGCCCACGGCCAGCATGATCGTGGGCAGGAAATAGCCGACAATGCCGAAGCCCAGCAGGATCACGGCTGCCGCAATCGCCGCGTTGCGGTTCTTCCTGTCCATCATCACCATTCCAATGTGCCCGCTTGCCCGTCGCCTATGCAATATCGGCGCGGAAATCTTCCAGCCGCCGCTTCTGCTTGCCTTCGGCATCGTAATTAGCCGGATCGAGCCACGCCTCATAGGCGCGTTTCAGCGCAGGCCATTCCGTGTCGATCACCGAATACCACGCCGTATCACGATTTTCGCCTTTCACCACCAGATGCTGGCGGAAAATCCCCTCGAACTGGAAGCCGAAGCGTTCGGCTGCCCGCTTCGACGGCAGGTTGGCATTGTTGCATTTCCACTCGTAGCGCCGGTAGCCCAGCGTATCGAAGGCATATTTCATGAACAGATACTGCGCCTCGGTCGCCGCCGGCTTGCGCGAAATGATCGGCCCCCAATAAATGTTGCCGATCTCGATGACGCCATTGGCGGCATCGATGCGCATCAGCGTCTGGCGCCCGGCGATCGTGCCGCTTGCCTTGTCGATGACGGTGAAGAACAGCGGATCCTCACTCGCCTGCACTCTGTCCAGCCAGGGCTGGAAATCCGCGCGGGTTTGCGGCGGAAAATCCGGCAGCCAGCGAAAACGCTCGCCGGCGTCAGGCACCGACGACGCCTCGAACAGCCCGTCGCCATGCCTTGCTGCGTCCAGCGGCTCCAGCCGCACATAACGCCCTTCCATCACCTCCCGGCTGGGGCGCGGTCTCGGCTGCCAGTTCTTCAGATCGACGGACATGTTCGCTCCTGCGATTGACTTTTCCACCCCGACACTCACAAAAACGCTTGCCCGACGACAGAACCACACGGACAGGAAAAATGCTCCAAACGATTGCGGCCTTCGATCGCCTCGGCGAGGAAAATGCTTTCGCGGTTCTGGCCCGCGCCACCGCCCTTGCCCATGAGGGGCGCGACATCGTCAATCTCGGCATAGGCCAACCCGATTTCAGCACGCCGCAGCACATCGTCGAGGCCGCCATCAAGGCGCTGCGCGACGGCCACCATGGCTACACACCCGCCAACGGCCTGCTCATCACCCGCGAAGCGGTCGCCCGGCGCACGCTGGCGCTCACCGGCGTGGAGGTCTCGCCGGAAAACATCATGATCATGCCCGGCGGCAAGCCGACCATGTTCGCCGCGATCCTGATGTTCGGCGAACCAGGCGCTGAGATCCTCTATCCCGATCCAGGCTTTCCGATCTACCGCTCGATGATCGAATTCACCGGCGCGAACCCTGTTCCCGTGCCGATGCGCGAGGCCAACGGCTTCGCCTTTTCGGCCGAGGAAACGCTTTCGCTGATCACACCGAAGACGCGGCTTTTGATCCTCAACTCGCCCGCCAACCCGACCGGCGGCGTCACCCCGCGCGCCGAGATCGAAAAGCTGGTCAAGGGGCTGGAGGCGCATCCGCATGTCGCCGTCCTCTCCGACGAGATCTACGACGTCATGACCTATGATGGCGAGACGCATTACTCGCTATTGCAATTCCCCGAGATTTGCGAGCGGCTAATCATCCTCAACGGCTGGTCAAAGACCTGGGCAATGACCGGCTGGCGCATGGGCTGGTCGATCTGGCCGAATTCGCCGGTCAGCGGCCGCCTCTACGACAAGGTGCGCAAGCTGGCGGTCAATTGCTGGTCCTGCGTCAACGCCCCGAGCCAGTATGCCGGCATCGCGGCGATCGACGGTCCGCAGGACGAGGTGGAAAAGATGATGCGCGCCTTCGACCGCCGCCGCAAAACCGTGGTCGAAGGGCTGAACGGCCTGCCGAATGTCTCCTGCATCACCCCCAAGGGCGCCTTCTACGCCTTTCCCAACATCGAAAAGACCGGCTGGAAAGCCAAGAAATTGGCTTCGGCGCTGCTCGAGGAAGCCGGCGTCGCGCTCATCGGCGGACCGGATTTCGGCATTCTCGGCGAAGGCTATATCCGCCTTTCCTACGCCAACTCCGAAGAAAACATCCTGCGCGCGCTGGACCGGATCGGGGATTTTCTGGAGAAGAAGGCGAGTTGACGGTTCTATCTGAGAGGTCAGCGCTGCCCCTCATCCCTCTGCCGCGACCTTCTCCCCGTATAGTGCCGGGGAGAAGGAAGCTGGCCGCCATACCTGCTCCAGCGCCGTCATCCTCGGGCTTGTCCCGAGGATCTACGAATGCCGGTGTTTTGAATGTCAGCTTTTTCAGAGAACCTGTGAAATCGAAATCCATAAGCCGAAGCAGATCCTCGGGACAAGCCCGAGGATGACGGCGCTGGGTCGGATTTGGAGCAGTCTCAATTCCAAGCTGGAACGTTCAAGGCCTTACGTCACCCCGGCAGCACTGCCGTCGCCTCGATCTCCACCCTCGCCTCATCCTCCATCAGCGCCACCACCTGCACCATGGCCATGGCCGGATAATGCTTGCCCATGACGTCGCGATAGGCGACGCCGATCTCGCGCAGATTGGCGAGATACTCGGCCTTGTCGGTGATGTACCAGGTCATTTTTACGATATGCTCGGGCCGTCCGCCGGCCTCTTTCAGAATGTCCACGATGTTGCGCAGGGTCTGCCGCGTCTGGCCGGCAAGGTCCTTGGCCTCGAACACCTGATCGCCGGTCCACCCGATCTGCCCGCCGAGATAGACCGCGCGCCCTTCGGCAACCACACCGTTGGCATAGCCCTTGGCCGCCTTCCAATTGGCCGGGTGAAGCACCTGATGGATGGTGGCTTCGGTCATGGTCGTCTCCAGTCCTGATATTGGCTTCTTGTTGTCGGCGGCTTAGAGCGGTTCAGTTTTTGATAGAATCGTTGAACCGCTCTAAGTATTTGTTTGTACGCAATTCCGGACGGAAAACCGTTTCACACTTTTCCTGGAATTGCTCTAGACGCCGAGATAGCGGTCTTGCAAATCGGCGGTCAGCTCGTTCGTGCGTCCCGAAAACACCGTCCGCCCTTTCTCCAGAACGAAACAGCGGTCGGCCACCGGCAGCAGTTCGGACAGCGTTTTGTCGACCACCAGGATCGACTGGCCTTCAGCCTTCAGCCGCCGGATCGCGGCCCAGATGTCCTGCCGGATCACCGGTGCCAGCCCTTCGGTCGCTTCGTCCAGTATCAGCAGTTTCGGGTTGGTCATCAGCGCGCGGCTCACCGCCAGCATCTGCTGCTCACCGCCCGAAAGTGTGTTGGCATACTGGTCGCGCCGCTCTTCCAGTCGCGGGAAAAGCTCGTTGATACGGGCCAGCGTCCAGACGCCTGGCCGCGCGGCTGCGACGAGATTTTCGTGCACGGTCAAATTCGGGAAACAGCGCCGCCCTTCCGGCACCAGCCCGACGCCAAGACGCGCGATGCGATGCGGCTGCATGCCGGCAACATCCTTGCCCGACAGGCGGATCGCCCCCGCGCGCGGCCGCACGAGCCCGAGCACGGAGCCGATCGTCGTCGTCTTGCCCATGCCGTTGCGGCCCATCAACGCCACGACCTCGCCTTCGGCAACCGCGAGATTGACCCCGAACAGCGCCTGCGAAGCGCCGTAAAAGCTTTCCAGCCCGGATATTTCGAGAAGGCTCATGACGCTTCTCCGAGATAGGCGCGGCGCACTTCCGGATCGTTGCGAATTTCATCGACCGTGCCGCTGGCGATGACCCGTCCATAGACCAGCACCGAGATGCGGTCGGCCAGCGCGAACACCGCATCCATGTCGTGCTCGACGAGAAGGATCGGCGCTTCGTGGCGAAGCTTGTCGAGGAACGCCGTCAGAGCCTTCGAGCCTTCCGGCCCCATTCCAGCCATCGGCTCGTCGAACAGGAATGCTTTCGACCCGAGTGCCAGCGCAATCGCGATCTCCAGTTGCCGGCGCTCGCCGTGCGAAAGGGCAGCCGCTGGCACCTGCGCGCGGGCTGAAAGGCCGGTGCGCTCCAGCATCGCCAGCGCTGGTTCGGTGAGCGATTTGTCGCTCATCACCGGGCGCAGGAAACGGAAGCTCGACCCCTGCCGCGACTGCACGGCCAGCATGACATTGCGCAGTGCCGAAAATTCCGGCGCAAGCGATGATATCTGGAAGCTGCGGCCAAGCCCGCGCCGCGCGCGCGCCGCAACGCCGAGCCGGCTGACATCCTCGCCGAGGAAATGCACCGAGCCGCTGTCCGGCCTGATCGAACCTGAAATCTGGTGGATCAGCGTCGTCTTGCCGGCCCCGTTGGGGCCGATGAGCGCGTGGATTTCGCCGGGGCGCAAATCGATGCTCACGCCGTCGGTCGCCTTCAGCGCGCCAAAGGTCTTTTTCAGGTCGCGAATGGAAAGGACGGTCTCAGCCATGACGCGCCTTTCCGGCGACGAGGCCGATCAGCCCGCCACGCGCAAACAGTACGACGCCGAGCAGGATCAACCCGAGGAAGAACTGCCAGTGCTCGGTGATGCCGCCGAGCGCGAATTCGAACAGCACGAACAGGACAGCTCCTGCCACCGGTCCGAACAGCCGCGCCGTGCCGCCAAGGATGATCAACACGATCAACTCGCCCGACATGTGCCAGGACAGCATGGACGGGCTGACGAAACGGTTGAGATCGGCAAACAGCGCGCCGGCAAGGCCGGTGATCGCCGCCGAAATCGCGAACGCCGCCAGCCGCACCGGAAACGGCGCGATGCCGACCGCCGCAAGGCGCTGCTCGTTCTGCCGCCCGGCCTGAAGAGCCGCCCCGAAGCGCGAATTCCGGATCAGCCAGAACGCCAACAGTGCGACGGTCAGTACCCCATAGCAGATCAGGAAGAAGCTCAGCGGGTTGGCGGTGTTCACGCCGGGAAAGCCGTTGCGCGTGATGATCGAAAGCCCGTCCTCGCCGCCATACGCTGGCCAGGAGATGGCAAAATAGTAGATCATCTGCGCGAAGGCGAGCGTGATCATGATGAAATAGACGCCCGATGTTCTCAGGCTGATCGCGCCGATAGGGACGGCAACGACAACGCAGACCAGCATCGCCCCCAGCCAGATGACCGGCATCTGGTTGCTGCCGGAAAATTCGAAGGGCGCGGAAAACATCGGCTCCATGTTGAAGGCATGGCTGGCGAAAATGCCGGCGACATAGCCACCAATGCCGAAGAAGGCGGCATGGCCGAAGGAGATCAATCCGCCGAGGCCGAGCGCAATGTTGAGCCCCACTGCTGCCAGCGCGAGGATAGCCATGCGGGTGGCGAGCGTGATGTAGAACGGCTCCTCCATCGCAGTCGCGACGAAAGGCAGCGCCAGAAGGGCTGCGGCAAGAACAATGTTGATCAGGGTTTCGCGGCTCATGGCTTGCCCGTCACGCATTGGCCGCGAACAGGCCCTTGGGCCGGAACGCCAGGATGAGCGCCATCACGATATAGATCAGCATCGAGGCGATCGCCGCTCCCGCCGTCGCGCCCTGCGCCGGTCCCATGAAGGCCGCGAAAAGCTTCGGCAGCAGGAAGCGCCCGAGCGTGTCGACCAGCCCAACGAGAATTGCGCCCACCAACGCCCCCTTGATAGAGCCGATGCCGCCGATGACGATGACGACGAAGGCGAGGATCAGCACCGGCTCGCCCATGCCGACCTGCACAGATTGCAACGCGCCGACCAGTGCACCGGCAAGGCCGGCAAGCGCTGCCCCAAGCGCGAAGACGACGGTGTAGAGCGTGCGAATATCGACGCCGAGGGCTGCGATCATCTCGCGATCGGACTCGCCGGCGCGGATGCGCATGCCCAGCCGCGTGCGAGAGATCAGCAGGTAAAGCCCGACCGCCACCGCGATGCCGACGCCGATGATCGCCAGCCGGTAGAGCGGATAGCGCCCGCCCCCCGGCAGTTGCACCGCGCCCGAAAGCGCCGAGGGAATGTCGAGATAAAGCGGAAACGAGCCGAACAGCCAGCGCGTGGCTTCCGAAAAGATCAGGATCAGCGCGAAGGTGGCGAGCACCTGGTCGAGATGGTCGCGGTCGTAAAGCCGCCGGATGACGGCTAGCTCAACCAGCGCCCCGGCGGCAGCCGCCGCCGCAAGGCTGGCAACAAGTCCGAGCCAGAACGAGCCGGTCGCCGCTGCCACCGCCGCGCAGGCGAAGGCCCCGATCATATAGAGCGAGCCATGGGCAAGGTTGATCAGGCCCATCACGCCAAAAATCAGCGTCAGCCCCGCCGCCATGAGGAAAAGCATGACGCCGAACTGCAGCCCGTTCAGTATTTGCTCGATCAGGAGCGCGGTGGACAAGGATCAGGTTCCGTTGGTTGGGTGTTTGAGTGGAAGGCGCAAACGCTGACGAGCTATTGCAAATAGAGTTCGACCCCCACTCCGTCTCGGCTTCGCCGAGCCACCTCTCCCCCGATCGACGGGGGAGAGGAA
>VFQO010000826.1_pt1 | contig 29124 bp, 22 predicted proteins | sample 3512331 | NCBI WGS metagenome assembly VFQO01 (sample SAMN10412371, study PRJNA504923) | tailings metagenome | isolation source: Replicate 3 from Balatoc abandoned mine | place: Philippines: Itogon, Benguet | collected 2017-08-28 | reverse complement strand
CGCCGGCTTGCACCGTGTCGGTGGTGAGGCCCCAGCCGGCGTAGAACGGCTGGCCGTGGGTGGTGACGGGCTTGCCGCGCAGCAGCGCGTCGAACCCGGCCAGGGAGGTCATGGTGTGCAGCTCGTCGCAGGCATCAATGCAGCTCACCACGCTGAGCTGCGTCTCCACATGGTCGGCCCATTGCCGCGCCTCGGCCACCGCCATGGCACCGGTGCGGTTGCCGCTGGTCACATCCGGGTGCGGTTTGTAGACGATGAACGCGCCCGGGCAGGCCTGGCGCGCGGCGGCCAGCAACTGCGCATTGGTGCGCACCGTGGTGCAACCCAGGCGGATGGAGGCATCGTCCGGCACCTGCCCGGGCACCAGCACCACCCGCCGCCCACCGTGCGCCCACTGCGCCGTCTGGCGCGGCTCGTGGTTGTACTTGGTGAGCCCGTGCGCCACGATGAAGGCGCGCAAGCGCGCGGCTTCGGCCAGCTCATCGGCACTGAACACCGCGGTGTTGAGCACATGCTCCAGCGTGCTCGGGCGCGACGGATCGAAATACAAACCCCGCGCGTCCAGCGCCAGCGAGCGCGGCGGAATCATGTCCGAGCCCAGGCCCACCGAACGCAGAAAGCCATCTTCAATGTGCACCAGCTTCGCGCCACTGCGCTGCGCCAGTTCGGCCACGCCCTCGGGTGGCGTGGCACCCCAGAACAGCAGCGCGTCAGCAGCGGTGGGGTGCAGGGCGGCGGCTTCGGTGGCGGTGGGGGTGAAGTGCAGGCCGTGGGGGCAGGCGGTGCTGAACAGCGGGGTCAGGTGGCGTTGGCGCCAGGGGGGAAAGGCGACCACGAGCAGGCGCACGCCCAGCCATTCCGGCGCGGCGCGGTCCCATGCGTCTATGTGCAGATCGGTGGTCATGAATCAGCAGGGGCGTCTTGCAGCAGGCCGGCCATGCGCCGCTGCCGGGCCAGCCAGGCAATCACGTCGAAGATGGTGCCGCGCTCATGCGTTTCCGGGTTCAGGTAGCGCGCATAACGCAGGTAGGCCGCGGCAAAAAGCTCGTCCACCGTTCGGGTGCGGGTGCGGCGCTCGCAGCGCAAGCGGTCATGCGTCACGCCCCAGCCCGAGTACCACGGTAGGCCAAAGCAGTGCACCGGCTTGCCGGCCAGCAAGGCCTCAAAACCCAGGGTGGAGCTCACCACGTACACCGCGTCCACCTGGCGCAACAGGCTCAGCGGCTCAATGGGCTCGCGCAGTGGCACCACCCGCTCGCTCTCGGCCAAGTCGGCGTAATGCCCCCCCGCCTGCCCGGCTGCGGTCTGCGGGTGTGTCTTCACGTACACCGTCGCGTCGGGGTTTTCGTACAGCGCGGCCTGCAGCATCTGGGCAAATGTGTCCGCGCAGGCCTGGGCGTAGGCAATGCTCATGTCCCCAGCGGTCTGATCCACCAGCAGCACGCGCTGACGGTCATCTGGGCGCAGCAGTGTCTTGCCTGCGCGGGCCTTGGCCAGCCACAGGGGCGGCCCGTGGTTGTATTTGCTCAGGCCGTAGCACTGCATCAGTGCTCGGGCACGCTGCACGTCGGCACTCGCGGGCCCGGCCAGCAGGTCTTCGTCGCTGTTGAGCACGCGCTCGAGCGCGCTGGGCTGGGTGGCGTCGTAGTAAATGCCCAGGCCGTCCACCACAAGAGAGAGCGGCGGGTACGCCTCGCCGGGCCACATCGATCGCAGAAAGCCATCTTCAAGCCGGTGAAATGGCAGGCCCAATTCCTCGGCCCGCTTTGCTGCGCGTTGGGTAGAGGCCTTGTTACCCCAGCCGGCCACGCCCAGCACGCGCCGGTCGTTCGCGGCATCGCCCACATCCTTGACCACCTCCGCCCCCAGCAGTGCAGGTAGGGTTGGGTTGAGCACAAGGCCTTCCGACCGGACCAACATGCAAGGGCGCTCAAGCGTGGCCGGCGGTGTCAGGTCAAGCGCGTCCAAGCACGCCTGCACCTTGGCCGGGTCAACCCGCAGGGCATCGGGCGCTGAAAAGGCACGGTGCTTGGCGGCCATCACCGGGTGCACCGGCACCCATGGCTTTGTACCGCGGGCAAGTGTGTGCTGGTGCCATACCTTCCACGCCGCCATGTGGGCCTGCCGCGCGGGCGAGCGCCCCTGGCTGTCGTAGCCGGTGTCGGGGGCGGTCATCAACGAGCCTGCGCGGTGGCTGCCAATCGTCAATGGCTCGCTGAGCCGCAGTACCCGCTTGGGGCCAAACACATGCTTGAGGCGATCGTAAAACTCGCTGTCGGCACCGGTGCGCACCACGTCCCACCCGCCGGCCTGCCTGAGCACCAACTCGCGCCGAAACAACGGTGAGGATGGATTCCAGCGCGTGAAGGGAAAGCCCTGGCGGGAATAGAACAGTCCTTCATCTGTGACCCGAACCCAGCAGGACGCCGTGGCCACCAGCTCGGGCTGCTCCAGCAACGGGCGAACCTGTCGCTCGATCTTTTCGGGGTGCGACCAATCGTCCGCATCGTGACAGGTGACGAATTCACCCTTGGCCAGTTGCAGCCCGATCATCTTGGCGCCGTAAGGGCCCAGGTTGTGTGGCAGGCGAATCGCTTGCACGCGATCATCGGTGCGGGCGATGGACTGCACCACGTTGAAGGTGTCGTCGGTGCTGGCGTCGTCAACGACGATGAGCTGCAGGGGCTGCCAGGTTTGCGAGAGCACCGAGGCGATGGCGGCGGCCACCAGGCCCGCGCAATTGTGGGTGGTCATCAGGACAGTGACTTGTGCACCGACGGACACCGTTTGGGGGGGCGAAGCGACAGCCAGATTGCGCGATATCAATCCGGACCTGTTGTCCTGAAGCACCAGCGGTTTCAGGCCGTGCAGGCTCATGGCGGCATTCAAGTGCTGCAAGCGCTGCGCGGGGCAGTCAGCCAGCAGATTGGCCGCCATGAAATGCAGATCGGGCAAACGATCCCACCAGCCTTGCTGCCGTGCATGCAGCAGCCACTCCCTCGCTTGATCAGGCGGATGTCCCATTGCGGCGGCTGCGGCCGCCTGCAGCTGCGCGATCGAGGGCATGTGTGAAGCGAGGTTCATGGTGGAGGCCTTCACCCGTGCGCCAGTGCATCCAGCCATGGGTTCAAAGGCTGCAGGAGCTCATGACGGTAGGCGTGCACCGCCGCGTCTGCCGACGCGTTCAGCGGCCTCCAATCCGCTCCCGATGGGCGCTGCTCGATAGACCAGCCGGACATCCCCAGGCGGAGCGCTTCTCGTTCGAGCCAGGTGTCTGCCGTCACGGCACAGCGAACGCCCAACTGCGCTGCCAGCCAGAGGAACCCCGATGTCTTGTGACGGTAGGCCGACGCGTCGTAGTTCAGGACGATCAGATCGCTGGAGGCGACCATTTCCATCAGCGCCATGGAATCGGCGAATCCGCGAGTCACCTCCAGCACCGGCAACGCCGCTTCCAGCGCGGCCAGACGCTCTCCCGCGCTCTTCAGGCTGCCTTTGAGGCTCTTTGCTGGTGTCGCCAGTTGAACCAGCAGCCGCGTGACGGCGGGAAACCGCTGCACCAGGTGCTCGATCATCTCGGGCACCTGCGCGAAACCCTTGATCGGCCGGATGTCGCCGCCGTAAACGAACACGCGGCGCACCTCGCCGGAGGAGCCGCCATCGGGCGCGGGTGTAGCGGTGTCCCACTGCCCCAGGAAAAAGGGGTGCAGCGCAACGGTCGATCGGTCACCGAGCAGGCGCTGGAAGCCTGGCCGGTAGTCGGCCGTGCTCGTGTACCAGCGCACATCGGTGCGGTGAGCGAACGCCGACAGCGCTACCTTGTAACGAAGCATCAACGGATGATGGATCACCTCGCCGTCGACGCCCGCTCCAGGCCAGTACCCGAGGAACACGTGAAATCGCCACGACGGTGGCCAGTCGCCGCTGGCCAACGCGACCGACAACGCTCTGAGCATCGGCCAAGACGCGCTGTGCAGCACGAAGTGGAGTGCTCGATGTGGCCACCGCCTGCCGGCCTGCCGCAGCAGCTCCATGAGCTCGGCCGTCAGCGCCACATTGAACGGTGTCAGCGCGGCAAGGTCTGGCAGCTCGTCGGCGAAACGATAGACGTCGGTGCTGAAAACACCCATCACCTCCACCCCGCGTGCCCCAAGCGAAACGCAGCGATCCGGCGCCAGATCGCGGTGAGCCGCCAGGGCCACCTCCACCGTCTGGGGCAGCGCCTGATGCATCAACAGGTCCACGAACCCGAGGTTGTGCATGCCCTTCAGGCCTGCCGCGGGATCCACCCAAATCACCACCGGCCGCGTCGTCATGGCATCAGGCCTCGCGGGTCCGCTCCGCGTTATTGGTGAACCACGCATACGTTTCGCGCAAACCGGCTTCCAGCGGGATTTGTGCCTCCCAACCCAGTGCCTTCAGACGGCTCACGTCCATGAGCTTGCGCGGTGTGCCGTCGGGCTTGGTGTGGTCCCAGACCAGCCGCCCATTGAATCCCGTCACCCGGGCCAGGGTTTCAGCCAGTTCCCGGATCGTGCAGTCCACCCCGGTGCCGACGTTGATGTGGCTGAGCATGGGCCGCGTGTGAGACGCATACACCTCAGGCGGCAAGCCCATGACGTGGACACTGGCGTCAGCCATATCGTCGACGTGCAGGAACTCGCGCATCGGCGTCCCCGTGCCCCAGATCACCACCTCGGACGCGCCATCGCGCACCGCCTCGTGAAAGCGCCGCATCAGTGCAGGGATGACGTGGCTGTTCTGAGGATGGAAGTTGTCCCCCGGCCCGTACAGGTTGGTGGGCATGACACTGCGATAGTCGCGCCCGTGCTGGCGGTTGTAGCTCTCGCACAGCTTGATGCCGGCGATCTTGGCGATGGCATAAGGCTCGTTGGTCGACTCCAGCACGCCCGTGAGCAACGCGTCTTCGCGCATGGGCTGTGGCGCCATGCGGGGATAGATGCAGCTCGACCCCAGCAACAGCAGCTTCTGCACACCGGTGATGTGTGCAGCGTGCACGACATTGGCCTCGATCATGAGGTTGTCGTGGATGAAATCGGCAGGGTAGGTGTTGTTGGCATGGATGCCGCCTACCTTGGCCGCTGCCAGGTAAACCTCTTCGATTGCGTTGGCCTGAAAGAAGGCCATCACATCGGCCTGCTGCGTGAGGTCCAGCTCGGCGCGCGATGCCGTGAGGATGCGATGCCCCTCGCCCCGTGCCTGAAGGCAGCGCACGATGGCACTGCCCACCATGCCACGATGACCCGCCACGAATATCCGGTTCAATTCAACTTCTCCTTCATTGCCCGCCCCATGGCAAGCCCGACAGGCCACGGGCGCCATGGTTCAAAACCTCAAACACATGACCGGCCCAGGGCTGGTCGCGGCGCTGCTGCGCGTCGAGCCCGGCACTGGCGGTTGTCACAAACAACCGATCCAGCCCTTCGCCCGCAAAGCACACGTTGGTCACGCGGCTCACCGGCAGATCGACCTTCATCAGCAAGGCACCATTCATAGACCAACGCGTCACGCAGGCACCGTCCCAATGCGCGATCCAGACACATCCGTCGGCGTCGAAGCACATGCCGTCGGGGTAGCCCTGCGTCTCGTCGAACACCTTCCAGATGCGCTTCCGGTCGATCCTCCCTGCCTCGGCATCGAGGTCGAAGCGGTAAATGGTGCGGCGTGCGCTGTCGGTGTGCAGCATCACGGCCTGGTCGGCATCGATGGCCGGGCCGTTGGCCACCGCGTAACCCTCGTCCATCACGCGCCAGCCGCCCTGCGCGTCGAGCCGGAACAGGCTGCCCATCGGCTGCGATTCGTCGTCATGGTTCAGGCTACCCGCCCACACCGCACCGGTGTGGTCGGCCTTGGCGTCGTTCAAACGCATCGATGGCTGGCCCGGGAAAGGCTGGTGCACCCAGCAATGGCGACCGAGGTCGTTGGCGGGCGCCAGTGCCACGCCGCCCTGGAGGCCGAGCAGCATGCGATGTGGATCGTCCTTGAGGGGCAACACCCAGCCAACGCGCTGATCGAGCGTCCAGGTGTCCGGCGCCTCGGTCTGGAGATCCCACCGCCACACCATCTGCCCCTGGATGTCCACTCCCCAAAGCCGCCGCGTCACCGGGTCCCAGTGCAGGCCCTCGCCCAGGCGCAAGCCCATCGGCAGGGCGACGCGGACGGCAGTGTTTCCGGGTCCTTCAGTCACAGGCATGGTCGTTCCAGCTTTCGATGCAGGTCGTCAAGGCGCCAGCGGTCCGAACGCTCCGGCTTCACGCCGGATCGTGCAGACGGTTCGCGATGCCTCCGTCCATGCCGATGCAGGCGCCGTGCAGGAAGCGCAGGTGTCCGTCGGTGAGCGCCAGCGCCAGCGACGCCACCTCCTGGGGCGTGCCGATGCGGCCTTGCGGATGACAGGTCTCCAGTTGCTCGAAGGCGGCGGGCCGACCCTCGAAGCCGGCGCGCAACATAGGTGTCGACACGGCCGCGGGCTCGATCGCATTCACCCGGATGCGCCCGCCCACGTCCACCGCGAGTGCGCGCGTGAGCCCGCTCAACGCCGCCTTGCTGGTGGCGTAGGCCACGAAATCCGGTTTGGTCAGCCGGGCGTGGATGCTGCTGATATTGACCACGCTGCCCCCCACCGCCTCGAGCTCGGGCAAAAAGGCTTGGGTCAGCAGAAACGGCGCCAACAGGTTGACGTGCAGGGTTTGGGCCCAATCCTCGCGGGTCAGGCCCGCCAGCCCGCCCAGGCGCTGAACCGCCGCGTTGTTGACCAGCGCGTGCACACCGCCGCCTCGCAACAGCGCGCGCACCTCGGCAATGACTTCACCAGCGTAAGCGGAGTCGGCCACGAAGCGGCCCAGATCGGCCTGCACGCGGTGCACCCCGACCGCAGCCGGTGGTTGGGGTGCGCTGTCGATGCCGATGACGGCATACCCCGCCGCGGCGAACACCGACACCAGCGCCTGGCCGATGCCGCCTGCCGCACCGGTGACGATGCAGAACGGGAAACGCTCTTCGTTCAAGACAGGCGGCCCACTCTGGACGACGGCCGAGGATGAACCGGTCATTCAGCGCTCCACCGCCACCGAGACCGCGTGTCCGTGCGACTTCAGCAGCGCCAGGCGTCGCGCGTCGGCCAGGTCCGACGCCACCATCTCGGCACACATCTGCTGTGCCGTGATCTCGGGCACCCACCCGAGCTTCTGCTTGGCCTTGGACGGATCGCCGAGGAGGGTCTCCACCTCGGCCGGGCGAAAGTACCGGGCATCCACCCGAACCACCACATCCCCCACCTTCACGGCGGGTGCGCGGTCGCCCTGGACATCGACGACCACCGCGCGCTCTTCCACGCCATGGCCTTCGAACGCCAACGTGAGCCCCAGCTCGGCTGCCGTCCATTGAATGAACTCACGCACGCTGTATTGCACGCCGGTGGCAATCACGAAGTCTTCAGGCTTGTCTTGCTGCAGCATCATCCACTGCATGCGCACGTAGTCCTTGGCGTGGCCCCAGTCGCGCAATGCGTCCAGGTTGCCCATGTACAGGCAGTTCTCCAAGCCTTGAGCGATGTTGGCCAGACCGCGGGTGATCTTGCGGGTGACGAATGTCTCGCCACGGCGAGGGCTCTCGTGGTTGAACAGGATGCCGTTGCAGGCATACAGGCCATAGGCCTCGCGGTAGTTCACCGTGATCCAGTAGGCGTACAGCTTGGCCACCGCGTAGGGACTGCGCGGATAAAAGGGGGTGGTTTCCTTCTGGGGTGTCTCCTGCACCAGGCCATACAACTCGGACGTGGACGCCTGATAGAAGCGCGTCTTGTTTTCCAGGCGGAGAAACCGGATGGCCTCCAGCAGCCGCAGGGTGCCCATGGCGTCCACATCGGCGGTGTATTCAGGCGCCTCGAAACTCACCGCCACGTGGCTTTGCGCGCCGAGGTTATACACCTCCTCCGGTTGCACCTCTGACAGGATGCGCGTGAGGTTGCTGGAATCGGTCAGGTCACCGTAGTGCAGCCTGAAGTGGCTGTTCGGGACGTGCGGGTCCTCGTAAATGTGATCGATCCGCTGCGTGTTGAACGACGACGCGCGGCGCTTGATGCCGTGAACTTCGTAGCCCTGTCCCAGAAGGAATTCGGCAAGGTAACTGCCGTCTTGGCCGGTGATGCCGGTGATGAGGGCTTTTTTATTGAACATGGTCTACCAAATGAAAGACAAAGCCGCGCCTAACAAAAGCGCTGCAGAATTACGGGCGATGCGAAACTTTGGAAAGCGCGACCAATCAGCGCGACCTTAGGGCCGAAACGCCCGCCACAGAGACCGCTGAAAGTTGGCCATCGAAGGACGCACGGCATTCGTGACCAGATCACGACGAATGAAGGCGATATCCATTTGATATAGCGCATCGCCGTAGTACACAATATCCACGATGTCGAGCAATTGGAATCCATTTTGATCAAGATGAGCAGCGCGCTCAACGAAGTTCATGTAAGTGGCCTCCACCACTACCACGCTCGCCATTCGAAGCTTTGCACCAAAACCTCGAAGTACCTGTAGATCAAAACCATCGACATCGACTTTCAACAGAAAGTCTTGCTTGTAGATCGATGGCAAACTGTCAAAACGACGAATGGCAATCGGATCACATGATATAACCTCCACACCATCGACTAGCCTTGCCTCATTAACGATTCGACTGTGCGTAGCAATCCCATCTCGCTGCAACGAAGTAACGCTCAAGTATTGCGTTTCGTTGGTATCAGACAGCGCGAGAGGATTCAGTACATGAGGAACAAGGGCATAGTTCTTCCTGATTGCTGGAAAAAATGACGGCACCGGCTCGAATAGATGATGAGTAAGCTTGGGAAAGTAATCTATCAATTCTTGAGTGCTCTCACGAACGCCGACATCAACGACCTCAGAGATCGGGACATTAAGACGCTGCAAGCGTGAAAACAGGTTGCGCTTGCTTGGTGCGGCATTACAAGAAGGTGCATTGGCCATATAGATATCCTTAGAACTTTCGAGAGACGCCAAAAAGGCGGCAAGGCAAACTCAAATTATGGGATGAGCACAGTGATTTCCGAGCTTCCCTTTGATGCAGCGAGTCGACAGCATGTCATGATGTTTCGACCAAGAATGGGATTCGGAGCTTTATTAAATAGTACACAAAAAGCAGCGATGGCTTTGTCCGGGCCAGCCTCACGCCATAACTGATTCGCAAAGCTCAGACTGAGTTTGCTGTCATCACACGAAATTTGTGCGGCTGAAATGGAAACCTCTTCGACAACAACTTCACTTTCCGGATAACGTAGCTCAAATTCGAGTACGGATTGGACCGCTGGGCCATCAACAACAAACAAAGCCCAAGCGTGCGGGCCGTCATTCACAAGAATTGCCATTGATTCCTTTTCAAGAAATACCAAGCGCTCGCTTACCAATGTAGAGCTGACATTTGCAACCGACCTCAAATGGAAAAAAACGTGAACAGGCTTACCAATGGCACCAGAATGCAGAGAAATGTCAATGCGCTGTGTGCCTAAATTCTCTGCGAAAACTTGTATAGAGGCCTCTTCTGACCGTGACCGGGGCATCGCCTTTCGAGGAGCCGCGTAGCCCTGCGATTTCGCTTGCGTCAATGCATCCACAAACAGGCGACGCATATAACATGCACTGCGATGCTTCGCCACCCACGCGCGACCAGCATTGCCCAGCCGCGTTGCGTAGGATAGATCATTGACGAGCCGATATATGGCTTGCCGAAGACCTTCATCACTCTTGGCTGATATAACCTCTGCCCCCCCCGAACTTGCCAGAAAAGCAATGGTCGCAGCCTCTTCCGGCCCATAAGCAATCACAGGGACGCCAGCGGCAAGGCATTCAGGCGCCTTGTTTCCCAACGACAAGCCACAATATGCGAGACTGTTATCGTCGAAGTTGTATGCAACCAATAAGGCATCAGCATCAGCCAGCGTCGAGTGATACAAAGACGATTCCACAGATTGATGAACCGTTACCCCAGCCATTGAGCCAAGCGCCTTCGTCGCGGCCTTTAAATACCAAGGCATTGTAAATATTTCAAACTTGATCGGAAGAATACCTTGGAGACCATCAACGACGCGGGCAAAATCAACTATGCTGTCAGCCCCCATGTCTGAAGCGAAGCCGCCTAAATATCTTACAAGAAACGGCAGCTTCGCTGAAACAGGCGCTCTCGACTCCCAATCCTTATAGGGATGTAGATCAGCATCAACCCCGTTAGCGACATCCCTCCAATGCCCCCCGTATCGCAACCGGAAAGCTTCAGACATCTCTCTGCTTATCGACAGTCGCTGTACTGTGGAGTCAAGAAGTTGCGTCAATAGAGAATTGAGCCTGTCATACAACCACGGCTCATTGCGTTTTGTACGCTCCGGCCAGTCATCCATGATATGAGTGACCAGCGGCAATCGCAGCTTCGATACAACGCTATTTGCAATTTCCAGTATTGGCAGGGAGTTTGTTGGACGGCAGTAAACAACGTTAGGCAGGAAGCGTTCACAAGAAGCTATCACTGCTGACAGTGCATCCTCGTGCACTGGCACGAGCGCATTGTCCGCGTAGCGATATATAGCCAAACCAGTTTCAGACTCCTTGGCTTCACAAACCTGGAGAATATTTTGAGGCAAAAGGTCGAGGAATAGCTGCCTCTTGATTTGCCCTGTCGCAGAGGCGTGCCCAATGGGTGTGGGATCAATTACAAGTACGCGAATTCCTCTGGCGAGAGGTGCGGAATGTGCCTCATTTTCGACAGCAATCTTTGAAACATTTGTTGGTGATTGAGCGCCGCGGTCCAAAAGAAATCCTGAACTCCCAGGACTGTTCTCTAGAAATCCGGTTCCCAATGTTAGAACTTGCCGCACTGCCAACAGAATGTCCGCATGTGCTTTTCTTTCTTGCTCTGTCACACAATCAACAAACAATACGGACTGCCTGTCATACCGAAAGAGTCTTTCGCGAATCTGCTTTAGGCTCGGTGATTGCGCAAAGCAGCTAAGATATTGCCCGTCGTTCTTTCCCGAAACTTCCAACTCAAGGAAATCTCCCGCATCCAGTACATCTGAAATTTTTTTCCCGATAGTGTCGGCACTCTTTTCAAGCTCACACGTGTCGAAGGTTATTTTTTGAAAAGCTATTGGCTCACTCACGAGAGAGTTGGCCCATGGAGTCGCGCCCATCATTCGCGTTAAAGCATGCCATCGCCCCAGACGGTGAAGTGGAGTGCCGATTGATGCAATGGACGGGCGCATTGCATCAAGGGACATCAGGGAGTCGGTTATTGCTCTGGAGTAGGCAAACCGCTTGAACAATGCGGCCTTAACCGATGCTGTGTTGGCCAGCATTTGCGCCTGACCTTTTTCATCAGAGTAGTTTCGAACCTTCTCATCCAAATGTTCAACTTTAAAGGCGAGGCATGGATTGACAACGACCACGCCGGCCAATCGAACCATTGCCGCAACGGCGGTATCGCAACCAAAGCTCCCAATCAGAATACCCTCAAGATCCTTTGGCAACAAAAATCTTCTATCAAACAGGTACAAATCAAACGATAAATAATTTATCGTTTTAAAATCAAGTTGATCCAACTCGATTTCCTGCCATGGCGGGTGTCCGCTTTGCCCTTGAATATAAAGTCCGTTGTTAGTTCTATTCCATCTTGTCAGCGCAACAAAAGGGCGCACACTCTGAATATATGATGAGCTTAAACCACGCGTGAATTCTGGAGTAAGCAGAATATCGCTATTTGATACCGCACAGTTTTCCCCCCCCCTGCTCCTGGGCAAGCTTAAAGAGCTGATAGTAGTTTGGCCTAACGTCAGTCAAGCTAATTATTAGGCGGTTCTCAGATTCGAGGTCGATCCATTGGTCTGTCAGTTCGCGACCAATCTTGTCAAAAAACTCCTTTTTTCCCCCCTCAAGCAATACCGTTACCGACTTGATGCCGTCATTTCTTGCATTCAAGATGGCAATCTTTGCGTTGTTAACCACTTCATCTTTGGAGGCCGATGTAAAGAATGAGGTGACAAGCGTGATCTGGCGACCGGCAATCCATCGTTGCAGATCCCCCTTGCGAAATATTCCGTGAGTACTGATGGGACTGCAATCAATGACGTCGCACTGTTCGTATATTTTCGATATATCGTCCTTTGCTTTCCGTAGAGCTTCGACGTGAACCAGTCCGCCAGCTTTTTCCCGGTATCCCGGATCGTTCGGCACGTTGTATCGATCACCCGCCTGCTGGTAATCATCAAAAAAATAGTTCGGGTTAAACTTTGGCGTCGCTCTTAACTGTAGCTCTAGACGATTGCTGCCGTTTACTTTTTCCGCCTCAGGCAATAACTCAACATAGTTGGCATCGATTCCAATCAATAAGATCTCTCGGTAACCCAGATGGGCAGCCCATCTGATTGACCAACTTCCCGTGGTTATGAAGTTGGTATCAAATATCGAACTCTTCTTTGCCCTAACATCATCAAACCAGAGGATGTTGGGATGCCGCGCGAGTTCCGGATGAAGCTCCAGAAGCTCGTTGCGAAGAAAAAAGGCTTTGATTCTTTCTTCCTTGATGAGCTCCGCAATTCGTCCTGCATGGGACTTAATAACTACCGTGTCCATGCAGATGTAATAAGTGGGCCGAAAATCGATCTTTTCCCAGTAGCGATAAGCCGCATTCATCCCAATGCTGTGCGCGAACCCGTCGCCGAAGCTGTTGAAATCTACCGACTTTGTAGACGGGCCATTACCCAGAATCACAATGGGATTGGTTCTCTCCGATAGGATGGCAAGATTAGGATTCATCTGGTTGCTATATATCTTTAGTTGGTCGGTTGCTGCAATTTGTAGAGCATGCAACCGACAGAAAGTCGGCCGGATTCATGGCCGCATCAACTGAAAGTTAGTTTCACTTGCTCGTCATTGATAGCCGTCGAGCCAGGATTTTTGGCTTCCTATCGCCAGATTCAACTGCGATAGTCGGAGGGCGTCAGCTAGTCAGGCATTACTTAATTCAAACAGCTTTTCTCTCAAAAATACTACTGAACCCTATTGCCGTGCAAATAATCTATGAGCTTTGATATGGCGACCACGCTGGTTCGGGCCACTGCATCCGACGTGTTCGATGCATTGTGTGATCCGAGGATGCATAGCGCGTTCGACCGTATGCGAGATTGATCGGGCAATGGTTCCATTTCAAACACATCCAATGCCGCCGAAAAAACCTGCCCACTCTCCAGCGCGGCCTCCAAGGCCGGCTCATCGATCACCGGCCCGCGCCCCACGTTCACCACCCGCACGCCGCGCTTGCACAACGCCAGCGTGTCGGCGTTCAGCATGTGGCGGCTGCTCGGCGTGAGGGCGCAGTTGATGACGATGAAATCCGCCTCGCCCAGGCGTTCAGGCCAGGTGGCGCGTTGCACCTCGGGCATGCGCGGGTCGTCGGGGGCAAAAGGGTCGTAAGCCACCACGTTCATGTCGGCGGCCAGCAGTCGTTTGGCGGTGTTCTTGCCGATGTCGCCGTACCCCACCAGCGCCACCGTCTTGCCAGCCAGGCTGATGCCTCGCGGTTTGGGCCAATCACCGGCGCGCACGCCGCGATCGATTTCGAAGGTGTGCCGGGCGAGCGCGATCACATAGCCCATGGCGATATCGGCCACCTCGCCGCCGAACATGTTGGGCGTGTTGGTGATGGGGATGCCGAGGTCCTTGCAGGCGGCAAAGTCCACGTTGTCCACGCCAATGCCCCACTTTACGGCGGCCTTCAGGCGTCCGGCCTTGCCGGCCTCGAACACTTCGCGCGTCGCAGGGTCGTCACCGATGATCCAGCCGTCGTGCTGAGGCACGAGCACCTTGAGTTCGTCCACGCTGAGCGTTTGCACCACCTCGGGCGTGGTGATGGTGGCGCCGTGCTGGTCGAACAGCGGTCGGAAGCTGTCGATCATGCGCAGCATGGGGGGGCAGGTCACAAGAATTTTCATGGCGTTCTCAGGGGTCAGGGCTGCGGGGTTTGCGGGCGGGCCTGCGCCTGCTGCTGCTCTTGCAGGAACCGCGCGGCCACCACGGCAAAGTCCCAGTCGGCGGGGGTGTCGATGTCGATGGATTCGAAGTAAGGGCCCTCGTACATCATGGGCTGCTTGCCGATGCGGGCGCGCGTCTTGGCAAAGCTGTCGGCCGTGAAGATGTAAAGGTTGGAGTTCTCCTCGAACCAAGGTTCGAGGTTCTGCGTGGGAATGAGGTTGTCGGGGTCGTGGTTCACCGGGCTGCCGTCGGCGCGGTAGAAGCGCGTCTGCACCTTGTCCACGGTGAAGAGCGAGTCGGCTTGGCCGCTGGCCTGCGCGGCCCTGAATGCGGCCAGTGCCTTGCGCACGGTGTCGGCGCTCATCAAGGGGTTGGTGGTGTGCGTCATCAGGTAGATGTCGGCCGGCACATGGGCCAGGTCGTCGGCCAGCACCAGGTTCATCGACACGTGGTCCCCGCAGATCTCGGGCTTGCGGTCGCGGATGGTGATGCGCGGGGTGTCGACGAGGCCGTTCTCGGCCAGGATGTGGCGAGCATCGGTGTTGATCACCACCCGGTCGATCTCGGGCACCGAGAGCAAGGTGTCCAGAATCCAGCGGAACAAGGGCTTGCCGCAGAACTCGCGAAAGTTCTTGCCTTTCACGCGAACGCTGTTGGCCTTCATGGGCAGCAGCGCGACGATTTTGGGTTGTGGTTGGGTCGTCATGGGTTTGCTCAGTGGGGATGACTCGGTGCGGATGACTCAATGGGGGTAGAAGTACTCGTCCTTCTCGGCCTGCGACAGGCGGCGGTGATCATGATTGCCTCGCCAGCTGCCGGTGTACTGGTGGTACCGGTAGCGGGCGATGTCCCATGCGTGGCGGCGCCAGCATCCCGCTCGCCAGGCGTGTCGCCAGTCGGCCCAGATGCTGCTTGCGGTGTAGCGCAAGGTGTCCGTCCAGCTCACGTGCACGTTGGGCATGATTTGCTGAAGGGCAATGGCCTCGCGCTCGAATCGGCGGCGCACTTGGGCCCAGGTTTCCTGGTGGTGGTGCCAAACCGGCGCCTCGGCCACGTAGGCCACCCGGCCGCCGTCTCGCACCAGCCGCTGCGCCAGCTCCATGTCTTCGAGGCCAGTCAGGGCTTCGTTGTACCGGTAGCGCTCCCACGTGCTCTTGAGGATCGCAGCGTTGGCGTTGTTGCAATAGAAGCCGTCCTGCGGCACGCGTGATTGGTCTGGAAAGTACTTGGCAAAGACACGGCACTCGCTGAAGTGGCTTTCTTCGCCGCCCAGTTGCTTGCCGTAACTCACCTGGGCCACCCCCTCCAACAAGGGGGTGCACAGGCGTTGCAGCCAGTCGTTGGCAACGGGCACGCAGTGCCCGCTGGTGATCACCAGCACATCGCCCGTGGCAGCCCCGCAACCCCGGTTGAGCGACCTGCCAAACGAGAACTCCTCGCGCGCGATGTGCACGATGCGGCATCCGTGGCGCTCGGCGATCTCGAGCGTTCCATCGGTTGAGCCCGAGTCCACCAGCACGACCTCGCACGAGATTTCCGGTGCATCCTGCCGCGCGATGGCCTGCAGCAACTGGTCGAGGTAACGCGACTCGTTGAGCGTTCTCACGATCACGCTGGCTTTAGCACGACCGATATGGATGCCTGTCGGGTAAATCAGCAGGTTGAACTGGCAGCCCATCAAACAATGCAGCAATCGGATTTCGTCGGGAGATGTGCCAGTCGATGCCGACCGGTCCCGAGCGACAGGAATGACCTGCGCCACACCCAGGCGGTTGGCCAGGCCGAAGGCTTCGCGCACCGACATGTACCCGCCAGGCCGGGGCGCGAAATGGTTCGCCTCGTTGACCGGCAGGATGGCGGTGTGAATAGGTCCGGCGCCTTGAAGGCTGGTCAGCAGTTCGTCGAAGAGACAGGTGTCGCCAGAGAAGTACAGGGTTCCGGACGTCAGGCGCAACAGGTAACCCACGGAGCGCCACAGTCCGTCGGGTTCTCGATCAGGTGCGGGCCGGGCAGCGGGCGTTGCACGGAGTTCGATGCCCGGGATCGTGGTCGTCCAGTCGGTGCTGGCCAGGTGCAGGCGATCTTCCGGCACACCTTGGGCACGCAAGCGCCGCAGCACCTCGGCCGGGCCGACGAACCGAACCCATGAAGCCGCACCGGCCCAACTGCTCCGCGAATCCGCATCGTCCGGCGCATGTGTGAACAACACCCAGTTCACGCCCCGGAGATTGATATCCGCGGTGTGCCAATCGGGGTCGATGCAGAGCACCTGCCCTGCCACTTCGATCCGACAGCCTGCTAGACCGATGGTCTGGAATTGCAAGCGCATGGGTCAGCGCTCCTCCTTGAAGATCGTTGTGTGTGACTGTTTCTCGAACACCGTGCAAGCCCCGCCCAGCGTGGCGTCGACGATCCGGCGCCTATCGGCTTCGTAGACCTGCCGAGCCAGCCGATACGACTGTTCCGCCCGCTCGAGGTCGGGGTTATCCCACTTCTGTCCACCGCCGAAGTAATCGGGGGAAAAGTGGTTGGGGTCATCTCCCTCCAGCACGTGCGTCTCGTTCGGCGCACCGCAGTAGGCGTAGCGGTGGTCCATGCCGATGATGATCACCTCGCTGAAGCCCAGGTGGTAAGCCACCTGCAGCGCTGCATAGGTGACGGTCCACCCTTCGTGCACGCCGCGAGAGATGTCGGTGCAGAAGCGCTGCGCCGGCGCGTCGGTGTCGATGTGGTGGGTCCATGCATCCTCAGGCAGAACCCCCGCATTGCGTGCGCTGATGAACTTGACGCAGTTGAGCGCCTTGATGGCGGCGGCCGATTGCTCGATCACCAGATCGTTGACCGCCACGTAGTAGCGCGGATAGAAGCCGAATCGATGCAGTCCGAGGTGGATCTTGTTGAGACCGATGGTGATCTCGCGCCGGAGAAAACCGAGGTCCATGCGGTTGAGCGAAGGCCCGTTGGCCACCAGCACGCAGCGCCGGCCGCTCTCACGGTTGCGGAGACGGGTAAGGCGGCTCATGACTGAGGTTCAGGCGGCAGTGGCACGGCGGCACGGCGCAGCAGGGCAGCGCGGTTGCGCGCCTCCACCAATTCGAAACCGTTGTCGAGGAGCCAGGGCATCGCCAGCGTGCCCTTGGCCGTCCATCGGCCATCGGCCAGCCAGGTGTCGTCCAGACACAGCAGCCCGTGGGGGGCGAGCTTCTGCGCCAGCAGGCGCGCGCACTCCAGGTGCATGCGGTGGCATTCGGCGTCGCTGATGCGCGACCCCAGGAATCGCTCGTACCGGCTTTGGCGCAGCTCGCTGTGTTGGCCGTGATCGAAGTCGTAAGCGTCCAGGAAAACGAAATCGATCGGTTCTTCGTGCTGCGCGAGGAAATCTTCACCCTTCATCGTCACAGCCTTGCAGCCCTTCCAGCCTCTGGCTGCGAACAGCTTGGCCGCCTGCTCGCTGTTGTGGGGGTCCATGTCCACAGTGACGAAATCCGCCCCTTCCCGGTGGCAAAAATCGGCTAGCTTCTGGGTGCTGCCTTGCCCGGGTACATCCTCGCGGGTGCTTCCAATCTCGATGACCAGTGCACGTCGAGGGGAGATGGCCTGTCGGTAAGCGGCAAAGGACTCCCTGAGTGCGACGAGCAGCAGGTCATGCCCATGCTCAGATTTCTGGAGGTAGGCCGCATGTATTTGCTGGCTGACCTTCTGCAGCGCAGCCCGATCGGCATCGCTGAGCGTGAGAGGGGGACCGCCGTCGAGCACCGCCTGGGTGAACAGTTGCTCGGCCATGGCCGGCTGGCCCATGGCCACCAGTCGGTTGATGCAGGTTTCCAACTGATCTGGCGACAGGCTGGACAACCCCATTCGCGCTTGCTCCAGGTAACTCAGCGCCGTCGGTTGATCGCCACCGGCGTGCAACCGATCGGCGATGCTGACTAGAAGGTGGAAGCGCTCGTCGCTGTCGGCTGGGGTCCTGACCAGCAGCCGCTCCACGCGCTGGTGCAAGTCTTCCGTCGACACACAGGAATCGATCAATTGTTGGTGCTGCGCATTGAGCAGCTCATCGAGACGCCGCTGCAGCTCCGCGTTGTCTTGTTTCAGTTGCGCGTTGGCCTGTTGCAGCTGCACGTTGTCCTGCTGCAGGCGCGTGTTGTCTTGCTGCAGGCGCGTGTTGTCTTGCTGCAGGTGCGCGTTGTCTTGCTGCAGGTGCGCGTTGTCTTGCTGCAGCTGCGCGTTGTCTTGCTGCAGCTGCGCGTTGTCCTTATGCAAGGCAGCGAGCTTCTGGAGCGCTTGCTCGCGCTCGTGGTTCTCTCGGTCACTCGCCTGCTGGAGTTCCCGCACGCGCTCGCGACTCTCTTCTCCTGCGGTCCGGATCAGCCCGATCTGCTCTCGCAGGGCCTGGATATCGCGCGCCCAAAGCTCCCACGCCATGGCAGGATGTCGGTCGTCGAACGCCACGACGGGCATGAGGCCCGATATCTGCAGACGACGATCCCAGGCCTCCTGTCGCAGGTCGTCTGGAACGGACGCGTCGGGCGACACCACTACCCTCGCCAGCACCACGTCGAGCGAGTCGAGCGACACGTCATCGAGCAGCGCAGCGCTGCCCAGGTGATCGATCATCAACCAGGTGACTGGGTCATCAGCGTCCTTCAACAGCGTGGCGAGCGTGACAGGATGGTCTTCCTGCCAGGCATGGAGCAACTTCAGGTGGGGCCACAAGGCGTGCAGCGCCTCCGCGGGATGCAATCCATTGGCACTCGGCAGGTTGACCTCGTAATAGGTAGCGGGCGATTCGCTGGGGCTCACCACCTCACGGTGCACCGTCCAGCCCTCGCGTACCGGAAGATGTCGCTGCAACTGCTGATGCAAGGCGGGCACCGCCTCCACAAGGGACACGCGCGGCACGTCCGATCGGATCAACCATTGCACGATCGGTCCGCTGCCATTTCCAGCACCCAGCACCAGACAGCCAGATGGCGGCATGACCGACCGCAGCACGGTCAACCAATCGGGCAACAGATCCGGATGCAGGTGCCTGGGTGTCATGCGGAGGCCTTCTTCTCACGATGGAAGGCATTTGCCTCCGCACGCAAAGCCCATGGGAGCGCCAACCACCCCAGTGGGTGGCGTTGAAGGCGCATGACAACCGTGCCGAGCCGGTAGCTCAGGTGCTTTTTGACGCGTTCGGCTTCGGCCGCGTCGGCATATTCCGACAGTTTGGGGAGCTTGCGCTCGCCTTGGAGGCGCCGCTCTTGGCGCCATGCTTGGGCTTCCCGCCTTAGGCCCCACAGCAGGAAGATGCGCCCGGTCATCGTCCGGTTCTGCTCGATGACCCGGGCGCCCAGTCGGTAGGTGAGCTGTTGCTTGACGCGTTCTGCTGCGCCTGTCAGCGCGTGTGCCGGAGCCGGCATATCGGCGGTCATGGCACCGGAGCGCAGCCGCACGTTCTCCAGGTAGTACCGCTCCAGTTCCTCTTGCACTTGGTGAAGCTGCATGAGCAGCAACTCATTCTCTTGTTGCAACTCCTTCGCCAAGGTGCCGGCGGCTCCGGACGCAGGGGCCGGCGCAGGCGCGACAGGCTGGGTGGCCTGTGCCGCAAGGGATTGCTTGAGCTGGGCGACCTCGGCGTTGGCGCGCTCCAGATCGGCAGCCAGTGATGATTGAGCCCCTAGAGCTTCCTTGAGCTCGTGCCGGGTCTTCTCGGCTGCGAGGCAGGTGCTCTCAAGCTCTTCCTGGACCTGGTGCAACTGCATGAGAAGCTGCGTCGACTCTTCGCGCCACTGGTCACGCTCCGCGCCCGTCGAGCGGACCTGCTGCTCCGATTCCTCTCGAAGGCGGTGGATGGTCAGATTCAGTCCGTCGCTCTGGGATTGCAGGCTGGATACCCGTGCCCGCTCCGCGGTGAGCTGGCTCTGAAGATCCTCGGTCAGCCGGCGGGACTGCTCCAGCAGCGAGTCTCGGTGAGAGAGCTCGCACTGCAGATCGGCCAGTTCGCTGTCTCTGTTCTCCAGCAAACTAGCCGAGATGTTCTGCGCCGTGTCATGGTCGGCCTGCGTTTGCTGGAACCGCTCGTGCACACGGGCGAGCAGTTCCGCCATGGTCGAACGCCGATCGAACAAAGCCTTCCAGGCGTCCTCTGCGCTTGCTTGTGCGGAGGGTGAGGTATCCGAGGGGAGGCTGGCGGAAGACTGCAGCTCTTCGTAGAGCTGCATTGCTGCAGGGTGCTGTGCCAGCATTTCGGCCGCAAGGTACTGTTCGATTGCGCCATCCGCCTGGAACAGACTGCCAACTTCGTTGGTGCCGATCGACAGCTGCGTGAGCACGCTCTGAATCGGTGCAGGGAGCCGTTCGGTGGAGAGTGCGTCTCGAACGGCGTCCTCTCGCACTTCCGACAGAGGCGCATCCAGTTTGCGCTGGAGCTGGGCGAGATAGCTATCGGCCGCGCGCTTTACCTGCTGCGCACTGACCAGCATCGTGCGATCGGGATGTCGAAGGTAAAAGTGCAGCAGTGCGGCGTTGTAGGCATGCCAGCCGTCGAGCTGACGGCGCACGCGGCTGGGCGACGCGTCGTCAACGGCATGATCGCCAGCCAGCAGGGCGCGTTTCGGCTCGTCATAGACGAGCACGAACACGAGCTGGGGATCGAGGTTGCTCCAGTAGTCCAGCAAGAACACCCCTTGTTCGTCGGCCCACCCCCAGAATGGCTGATCGAGGTTGCCGAGCATCAGGTCGAGTGCAAGGCCGTGCCACACCGGACCGGCATCGATCTGCCGGATGTCTTGACACGAACCGACCTCTTCGATGGGTGGACACCGATGGGCCTTGCAAAGGGTCTTCGCGATGTCCTGGGGCAACATGCCTTCGCGCTTGGAGGGCAAAGGGCGTCCCATGCCACAGCGTTGCAACAAGTCCTCGACGTCCTTGATGCGAGTGGACGGATGACCAACGATGGCGATCTTGTTCATGTTGCTCACGGTCAATTGATCCCCAGCACCACCCCCGCCGTGATCGCGATCTGCGACAGGATGCGGGTGAGGTCGAGGGCGAACTGGCGGTTCTTTTCGTCCACCTTGGGCAGCACCAGCAGTTGGTCGCCGGGCTGGATGCGGGTGTTCTCGTTCAGGCGGCGGGCGTCGCTTTGCTCGAAGCTGCCGTCCACGCGCGCCAGCACCACGCGCGAGTTGTCGGCGTTCTGCGTAAAGCCGCCGGCGCGCTGGATGTAGTCGGCCAGGCTCAGGCCGGGCTCGTGGGCCACGCTGTTGGGGAACAGCACCTCGCCGTTGACGAGCACCAGCCCGTCCCTGGTGGGCACGCGCAACACGTCGCCGTTTTCCAGCAGCAGGTCGTTGCGGTTGGGGTTCTGGGCAATCAGCACCTGGCCCAGGGGTTCGATTTGTTTGGCGCGCTCCACCCACTGCAGGCTCAGGTTGGCTTCCTGCGTGCGCAGGTTGGCTTCTTCACCGCTGCCGCTGCGCGCGGTCAGCAGGGCGGTCTCCAGGCTGCGCAGGCTGGTGGCCAGCAGTTCCTTCTGGCGCTGCTTCACGCTCTGGCGGAACAGTTGCACGTTCTGCGGTTGTGAGCGCTCGTTGAAGCGGATGCGCGAGATCAGGTCGCCCAGCTTGCTGCCGTAGGGCAGCACGTATTCCTGCGGGCTGTCGTGCTCGCCTTCCACCCGCACGGTGATGGTGCCGGGCTTCTTGTCGGCGGTGAACTCCAGTTCGTCGCCGTTGGCCACGGCCACGCTGGCGGCGTCGCTCAGGGGGTAGTACTCGGTGTTGCGCACGGTGCCGGTGTTGCGCACCACGCGCACGTGGGTGGCGGCAGGCTGCGGTTTGGCCAGGGCGATGAAGTCGGCCACGGTGCGGCTGGCGCCACTGAACTCGAAGCGCTTGGCATTGGCGGCCAGGCCGCGCACCAGCACGGTGTTCTGCCGCGGGGGCACAAAAATCACATCACCGCTGGCCAGTTGCAGCGTGGGCATGCGGCCCTGCAGCAAAAACTCATACAGGTTCACGCGGCCGCGCAGTGTGCTGCCCCGCTGCACCTGCACGTCCAGAAAGCTGCCGCGTTCGGTGTCGATGCCGCCGGCCTGGTCAAGGTAGTGCAGCAGGCTGTCCATGCTGGTGCCGGCGTACAGGCCCGGGCGCGGCACGAAGCCGCTCACGAACACGCGCACGGGTTGTGCCTCGGCCAGGCTGGCGTAGCTGAACACGTTGGCGCGGTACACGCGGCGCACCGCGGCTTCCACCGCGGGTTGCAGCTCGGCGTTGCGCACGCCGCGCACGGCCACCGGGCCCACGTTGGGCAGGAAGATGTTGCCCTGCGGGTCCACGGTGAGCAGCGCGTCGAAGTTGAACGCGCCCCACAGGCGCACCTGCAGCGTGTCGCCCGTGGCCACCCGGTAGTCGGGGTTGAACAGCGTGGCGCCCTCGCGCGCAAAGGCACCGGTGAAGAGCTGGGCGCCGAACACCTCGCTGTGGATGTTGGCGGCGTTCAGCGGGGCGCCGGGCGCCACACGCGGGCCGGGGGTGGCCGGTGTGGCGGGCGCGGGGTTGGCGCTGCCGCCGGGGGTATCGCTCAGCAGCGGGGCGGTGGCGGCACCGTTGCCACCGCTGGCCGGGGTGCCGCGCACGGTGGGCGTGCCGCCGGCGCTGCCCGCCGCACCGCCTTGCTGCTGCAGGTATTGCTCCACCTGGCGCGCCTGGCTGGGCGTGAGCGTTTGTGCCGCTGCTGGCGCTGCAGCCAGCAACGCGGCGGCTGCCAGCAACGCGGCGTGCAGCACACCGCGCATGACAGTGCGCAGGCCACCGATGGGTTGGGGGTGAATGTGTCGCATGCGGTTCAGTCCTGGTGGTCGCGCACGATGGCCAGCAGCAGCTGGATGACGCCGGCCAGCAGCAGGGCGGCCAGCGCGTACACCACGGCGTTGTACAGCCGGCGCGGCTGCAAGGGGTATTCGGGCAGGTTGGCCGACTGCAGCACCTGCACTTGCTTCAGGGTGCGTGTGGCGTCCACGCGCCCGCGCTCCAGCGACACCAGCGCGGTGTTGAGCACCTGCTGCGCGAATTCGGCGTCAAGCTGCAGTCGCTGGAACTCTTCCACCGTGCGGTTGAGCGTGGCGCCCTGCGGCGCGGCCAGCCGCGCGCGCTCGCGTTCCAGCTGGCTTTGCACCGCGGCGGTTTGTGCGTTCAGCTCCACCAGTTGCGGTGCGTTGGGTTGCAGAAAGGCCAGCAGGCCGCTGCGGCGTGTCTGCAATTCGGCCAGTTGCGCTTCCAGGCGCGCCACGATGGCGGCCACGTTCTCGGCCGTGGCCTGGGGCGATACCAACCCCTTGCGGTTCTGGTAGGCCAGCACCTCGGCGCGGGTGGTCTTCACGCGCTCGCTCAGCTCGTCCACCTGCCGCTCCAGGAACTTCACCTGCTCCTGTGCCAGTTGGTGGCCCAGGCCGTTCATGTGGCGCTCGCCTTCGCGCAGCAACGCCGCGGCAATGGCCTGGGCCATCGGCGGCGTGTAGGCCTGCGCCTGGATCACCAGCACGCCGGCAAACTCGTCCAGCTCCACGCTCACGCGGCGTTGGAAGTGCCGGTGCAGTTGTTCGATCGGGGCCTCGCTGTCCCACAGGCGCGAGAGCCAGTCGCCATGGCTGCTGAAGTGCTCGCGCAGCTTCAGTTCTTCGTCCAGCAGGCGTAGCATGTCGATCGAGCGCAGGTGGTCGCGTAGCAGCAGCTGGTCGGGCCGGTTCATGCCGGCGGCACCGCCCAGCAGCGAGGCAAAGTCCATCACCTGCCCACTGGCCAGATCAGACCGAGACAACACCACCCGCGCTTCCGACACATAGCGGTCGCTGGCCACCAGCGCCCAGTACGCGGTGCTGAGCACGATGAACAGGGCAGCGGCCCAGAGCACGGGGTAGCGGCGCCAGGGCGGCAGCCGTTTCAGCAAACTCATGTCTTGATGCTTTCCTGATACGCCGCCAGGGCGTCGTCGATCTTGTCGAACCAATGGGCCTGGCCCTCGTGCAGCCAGATGCCCGCGGTGCAGAACTGCTTGAGCGTGCCCGTGCTGTGCGAGGTCATGATCAGCCCGGCGCGCCCCACCAGGTCGGTGAAGGCCTGCCGCGCCTTGGCCTGGAACGCCGCGTCGCCGGTGGAGGTGACCTCGTCGGAGATGTACACGTCGAACTCGAAGGCCAACGACATCGCGAACTGCAGGCGCGATTTCATGCCGCTGGAGTAGGTCTTCACCGGCTCGTCGAAGTAGCTGCCGATGTCGGCGAAGGCGCGGATGCGCTCGATTCGCTCGGGCATGTCGGCCTCTTCGCCGTACAGACGGCAAATGAACTTGGCGTTCTGCCGCCCGCTGAGCGTGCCTTGCAGCCCGCCGCCAAAACCCATGGGCCAGCTCACGCGGCAGTGGCGGCGCACCGTGCCGCGGGTGGGCTGGTCCACGCCACCAATCAATCGCAGCAGCGTGCTCTTGCCCGCGCCGTTGCGCCCGATCAGGCCGACGTTGGTGCGCGGTGGCAGCGTGAGCGTGATGCCGTTCAGCACCCAGGGCCCGGGGCCGTGATCGGTCTGGTAGCGCTTGTGCACGTCGCGGACTTCGATCATGCGTGCCCCGTTACAACGCCACCAGCCGGCTGCGGAAGCGCACTTGCAGCGCCAGCCCCAGGAAGATGAGCACCAGCGAGAAGCCGAACAGGTAGCCCAGGTCCAGCTCGGGCACGTGGTGGTAGTAGGGCGACAGGCCCGCGCGCACGCCTTCGATGCCGTGCGCCACCGGGTTGTAGAGCAGCCATTCGCGCCAGGGGTAGGGCACGGCCGAGAGCGGAAACAGTACACCGCTGATGAGCATGAGCGGCATCATGAGCATGCCCAGCACGTTGCCAAGTTCGGGCACCAGCTCGGTGCCCACCGATGCCGCCAGGCCCCAGCCCAGCGCCAGCAGCCACAGCCCCAGCAGCGAGAGCGCCACCTCCAGCGGATCGTGCAGCGGCGTGGTCTTGCCCAGCACCAGCAGCGCCGCCACGATGACCGCACTCACCAGCCCCGTGAGCAAGGCCTCGAGTGCACCGCGCACGAGGACCGTGTCCACCGGCAGCACCTGGCGGTAGGTGTAGAGCGGCTGGTTGGCGCCCACCGCCGCAGTGCCCTGGTTGGCCGTGCGCCGGAACAGGAAGAACGCCAGCAGGCCGCTGGCCAGCCAGACCACCGTGTCCATGCCGCCGATGACGCGCGTGCGCAATGCGGTGTAGATGAAGGCCATGAACCCGATGTGCGCGGACGGCTCCAGCAGCAGCCACAACAAGGCCATGCGTTTGCCGAACAGCCGCGCCACTGCCTCGCGCAACAGCAGCGCGTGCCAGACGGCCAGGGTGATGCGCCAGGAAGAGCGGCTCAGGGCTCGCTCGGGGAGTCGGGCAGAAGGTGCAGGGTCCACAGCAGGGGCTCGTCGGTCAGACCGTACACGTTACACGGCACTTGGGTCAGCGCGATCAATTGCTCCAGGAATGACCCGGCGAACTCGTCGTCCGGGGGGGTGCCTTCGCGCCAGAAGCGCTCCAGCGGGCCTTGAAAACACAGGCCGGGGCGCGCGTAGAGTGCGTCGCCCATCACCATGAGCGGGCGGCGCCGCCGCAGGGCCTGCAGCCCCACGGTGCTGTTGATGAGCACCACGCCGCGAGCGTGCTTCACCAGGGTGGGTGTGTGCCCTTCGATCAGGTGGTGAACGCGCTCGCTCACGCCCAGGCGGGCCGCCAGCGAGGCGATGAGTCCCGCGTCGCCACGGCCCCCTCGCGAATGCGGGTGCATGCGGAACACCAGCTCCGTGCCCGCGGGGGCGTGCTGCGCGAACGAGTTCAACACCTCCATCACGAAGCCGCTGTTGGTGCCGAAGCGGCTGTGGTGCGTGATCTGGGAGTCGCCGTCGTGCTGCAGCGGCACAAAGAAGTAGTCGCGCTGGGTGAGTGCGTTCACGCGCCGGTTGTCGCGCGCCAGGTGCAGGTGCTTGCGCAGCCAGCTCCAGACCCAGTAGTGGCTGTGACGCCAGATGTTGGTGGGGCGGTGGTGGCGGTAGTCGGGCGACAAGGGTGTGCCCCAGTGCTGCGCCCAGTAGTGGCGGCAGGCGTACCAGCCCATCTGGCGGAACTGGTGCCCGGTATCGGCGGGTTTCTTTGCCCGTACCGTGGCGCCGGGCGTGTCGACATTCCAGTGGTAGCGCTCCAACGTGGTCGAGAAACCGTTGACGCCGTCGAGCTCCATGGTGATGTAGCCGGGGCGCACATAGCCTTCTTCAAGCACCACCACCGGCAGACGCAGGGCCTGCGCCAGCTTCACGGCTTCGGCATGGTGGGGCCGTGCCTGGCCGAACAGCACCACGCAATCGATGCGCAGGCGCGCAATGGTGGTGCTCAGGAACGCCGGCCAGTCGGCCTGGGTTCCGGTGTAGTCGATGGGGGTGAGTTCGCGGCAGTCGCAACGGTCGCCGGGTTGCAGGGCAATGCGATGGACCTCGCTGCCGTTGCCGCGCAACCAGCGCGTGAGCCGGTCGAAGAACGGGCCCACCGGCCCCTGCAGCAGCAGGGGGCGGCGCGCCAGGGCAAGGCGCAACAAAGCCGGGTTGCACGGAACAACCTCGGGCGCCCGGTGGGGCGATGGGGAGGCGCCGGTTGTGGCCGGGGCCTCATGAAACAGTCGTGCCAATCGACACGCCTCCTGGAGCTCGTTGTTGTTGGGTGGGCCCTGCAGGGGCCGGCAGACTGTCCTTGCGCCGGGCGTGGCCGCCACCCGCCCCGGGGGCGGCGCACAAAGACGGGGCATTTTATGGGCTGCTGCCCAGGGCATTGCTGGCGCGACGGGCCGATTTGTGACGAAAGACCACTCTCGGGCGCGCGAGCGTACCGGCGCGCCTCACTGATCCATCGCCAGGCAAAGGTCGGCCCAGGCCTTTGCCTTGTCGATCGGCGTGCGCAGCAGGTAGGCGGGGTGGTAGGTCACGATCACGGGCACGCCTTCGTAGCGGTGCACGCGCCCGCGCAGACGGCCGATCGGCTCGGTGGTCTTGAGCAGCGATTGCACCGCGAAGCGGCCCATGGCGATGATGAGCTTGGGCCGCACCAGCGCCACCTGGCGCGCCAGGAACGGCTCGCATTGCAGCACCTCTTCGGGCGCGGGGTTGCGGTTGGCCGGCGGGCGGCACTTGAGCACGTTGGCAACGTAAACGCCGCGCCCGGCCTCCTCGCTGCTGCGCGCGCGGCCGCAGGCGCGCAGCATGGCGTCGAGCAACTGACCGGCGGCGCCCACGAAAGGCTCACCCTGGCGGTCTTCCTGTTCGCCCGGGGCCTCGCCCACGATCATCCAGTCGGCCTGCGTGTGGCCCACGCCGAAGACGGTGTTGCGGCGTGAGGCGCACAGGCCGCAGGCCTGGCAGCCGGCCACGGCCTCGCGCAGCGCGGGCCAGTCCAGGGTGGCGATCTCCGGACGGTCAACGCGGGCGTGTGTCGGGGTGGCCGCGGGTCCGGTGGCGAGTTCGGAGGCGGGAGCGCGGGCCGGTGCGTTGACTTGGGCCGGGTTCACGCGGGGCGCGGGGGCCGCCACGGGGCTGGCCTGTGGGGTCGGCCCCAGCGTGGCCTCGGGCGCGTGCGCGGTTGCGTGCGCGTGCTCGGGCGTAGGCTGGTGCGCCGGCTCGGCCACGGCGGCGGGTGCCACGTCCGCGACCACGGTGGCGCGTGCCTTTGGCGCCCAGACCTTGACGCCCATCTCGGCCAGCATGGCACGCTGGCGCGCGTCGAGCTGGCGCACCCAGTCTTCGCTCATGGGGCGGCTCCTCCGTCCAGGTGCAGGCTCATCACGACCGCGTCTTCGCGCTGCAGCGCGGTGAGCGGGTAGTAGCCGCGGCGCACGCCCACGGTCTGGAAGCCGCAGCGCTCGTACAGGCGCCGCGCGGGCGCGTTGCTCTGGCGCACCTCCAGCCACAGCGCCTGCGCGCCCTGCCCGCGCGACCACAGCGCCAGCGCCTCCAGCATGAAGCGCGCCCAGCCCTGGCGCTGGTGCACGGGCGACACCGTGATGTTGAGCAGGTGCACCTCGTCCACGCCGGGCATGGCGACGAAGTAGCCCATGAGCCAGCGGCCATCGGCGCGCGCTGGGTGGGGATGTTCGCCCGGCAGCGCCTCGCCCAGCAGCATCACCGCGGGGTGGCCGGACTGCAGCGAATCGCGAAAGTGCTTGCGCGACCAGGGGTGGCCGTAGGCGCTGGTTTCCACCGCGTGCACGGCGTCCAGGTCGGCCTCGGTCATGGGTTCGAAGGCGATCGGGCGCTCGACGGCACCCGCGGGCACGGGCCCGGTCTCGGTGGGCGCGGGCCACAGGCCCGTGGCCCAGGCGGGCAGGGTGCTGTTCATGTCGCCTTGGCCTCGCGCTCGGCGGTGGTGCGGGCCACCTTGTCGCGCACGTACAGCGGCAAGGCATCGCGCGCCGCCACGGCGTGGCCGGCGGCCAGCAGCCCGGGCGTCAGGTGCAGCAGCGCGTCGGCGGTGGGCAGGGCGTTGCGGCGTGCGTGGGGCAGGGCCGCCAGCACGGGGTAGACGCCGAAGGCATTGCCCGCGAGCAGCGTGTCGCTGCCCAGGTCGTGTGCGGCCAGCCAGCCGGCCAGATCGGTGGGGGCACACAGGCGCGGCGGCGTGCGCTCGCGCAAGCCCTGCGGTGTGAGGGCATAGACGGCCACGTAGAGCTCGTCCATGCGCGCATCGAGCAGCGCGGCGATGTGGCGCGGCGCGGGCGCGCCCTCGGCGGCGAGGCCGGCGCGTGCGTCCTCGGCCAGTGCCAGCAGCGTGTCCACCGGCAGCACCGGTAGGCCTTGCGGGTGGCGCGTGCTGCGCGTGCCATACGCCAGGCCCTGGGCCACGGCGCAGGCGGTGCGCAAACCCGTGAAGGAACCCGGGCCGCGGCCGAAGGCGATGGCGTCGAGATCGGCCAGTTGCCAGCCGGCGGCGCCCAGCAAGGCTTGCACCTGGGGCAGCAGCGTGATCGACGCCTGCGCGCCACCCGGGCCACAGTAGCGCTGCACCGGCTCG
>VFQO010000825.1_pt1 | contig 29137 bp, 14 predicted proteins | sample 3512331 | NCBI WGS metagenome assembly VFQO01 (sample SAMN10412371, study PRJNA504923) | tailings metagenome | isolation source: Replicate 3 from Balatoc abandoned mine | place: Philippines: Itogon, Benguet | collected 2017-08-28 | reverse complement strand
TCGACAGCGAAGATTACGATGACAGGCAACGCGCCGCCTTTCGACCGAATTGGGCGCGCGACAGTTACAGCGGCGAGCGCGTGTGTCGCACGCTGTACCATCCCATGAGGAAATGCAGTCTGTGTAGATTATGGGGATGCGACATGACCGACTGCGAATTTGATAAGGATTATTGCAGCGATGACGACAGCAAAGTAAGCTTCAAAGATCCTTATCGGAGCGACAAGTTGCACTGCGACTCTTGTGCGTCAACGAGAGAGCGCGTGTTGTTGGGAAATATTCTGGCCAAGAAGGTCAATTTAGCGGTCAAAACCCTGTTTAAACGGGTGCGCGCCCGCAACAGATTCAAGAAGGGGCCTGTCATTTTGAAATACGCAGCCGTTGCCAAGACCATCAAACGCGCCATCAGAGAACATAATTATGTGTAAATGTGTAAACTCTTCTATATGTTCAAGTAAACAAAAAGGGACCCTGTGTCCTGTGGTTTATTCATCCATGGAATCAGACTCGCAATCAGTCTCGGCCAAAAGAGGTCTGGGAACAAAGTACTGGTACTCAGACTTTTTCCACTCGGGGTACTGAGCTCCGAGAAAAACAAGCGATGGGTGCAACTCGGGATTGGGCTTCAACCAAGCTTCTGCTCGAGTAGCTCGATCGGCGTTGGAATAGAGCTTAGCCTGTTGCTCACCGAATCTATCCAATCCCTTGTGAACACACATGTTCAAGAAAGGAACAGGACGCTTGGTGATCTTGGTCGTGTTGGCCGAGTGCAGCTCCGGGACCAACGATTCCGCAAAGTCCGCAACGTCCTCGGGCCAATAGCAAAAGTAGTTCTTATCAACAAGAGGAGGCTCCTGTCCCGACGGGAGCAACGGAGCAGACTGGTACTCCAAAACCTGGTTCAAGTAGGCCTTTCCAAAGTAAGGGATGTTGAGATCGCCCCAGTGAACACCCTGATACAAACGCCACTGGCCCAGAGTACCCGCAGGATTGATTCGGGAAGGCGAAGGAGGGGTCACGACGTGAAGAATGGTCTGGAGAAAAATGCAGCGATGTCCGGGAGGGATGGCAATCTTGACCAGAGGAGAACTCGCCTGAAGCTCCAACAGCTCGGCTTCGCTGTAGAGATCATGACCATGGCTGACCTTCTTGAATCCAGACGCCGCGGCAACCGCCTTCTTGTTCTTGAGCCTCTGGTTCTTGATCCTCTTAGCCAACTTGGAACCAAAGATGCCAGTGCCCTTGCGACAGGTAAAGTGGATGACCTCGTCGTTAAGGTTCACAATGGTGCCCGCGATATCGTCCGAAAGTTGATCGGTGCCGCGAGGAGCATTGTCGGAGTGCTCGTCGGCCTTCTTCTTCTGCGAAGGAATTAAAGTATCAGGGCGGAAAGAAAGACGATCCATCAACTCGTGGACATAGTCGTGCTTGAGCTGGCGACCAATCTCTTCGAGGACCGGGAGAGAGCGACACGCGACGTTGGAACGGAGAGCACGAAGTTCGGGATGATGGAAAGAAGAAGCTGTTCCAAGCGCACCCAGAGCTGCCATGCTGCGAATCAGGGAAGAGTTATCCTTAAACTCGGGGGCGTTCGCAGTGATGTAGGTAAGACGCTCGCGAATGACCCCAAGTTCGATCTTGCGGAAAATCGGAATAACCACAACGTGATCCTCCATAAAAGCTTTGACATATTTCTCAATGTCAACAGAAGCCGGAGATTCAAAATCGGGCTCGTCAAACTTCAACGCAGGAGCCAGTGCCGCCTGAGCCAAAGCCTCGGGAGAAATGGGAGCACGAGGAGGATTTTTCATCTTACGAACTTCAGGTTCTTCCTCATCAGACTCTGGGAGCTTAACTCGCTTGGCGGGCGGCGCGGACGACTCGGCGGAAGGGGCAGCGCGTTTCTTGTTAGAAGACATGGCGATGATGAATGAAAGAATGAGTAAATAATGAATAAGAATCGATCTTCACACAACGGGAAGTGAATTAGACTGATTGGAAACCGCGGCGGTGCGCCGGTTTTGTGCCCGGCCGAGCGCGTAGGTGCCCCCCGGGTGCCACCCCTGGCAAAAAACCGAGCGCGTCGGGCCACCTGCGCGAGCGCGTAGGGTCACTCCATTTGTCCTCCCAACACTGTGAAAGATGGAATTAGAACAAGAAATATCATCTCCTTCAAAAATGCGACGCTTAAATGCAACTCCGGCCGAGGCGGAGTCGGTCGCGCCCGTTCAGACCCACACCATTCATCCTCTAGCCATAGCGGACATTCAAAAGATTGTTCTCATGTATATGATTGAAGATGGTTACTGTGACAAGGCTAAAATCTTCACTGTGGCGGTTAAATGCGAGGAGGGTCTCTGGGAAGGGATTCAGACTCAGTGCGTGCGGCCGTGCGTCGTGATGACTACTGTTGATCCCGACGACTATAGTTTCAAGGAGCAATACGACTGTGTCTCCTATTTGGAGCCGAGGGATCCCGTTGTTTATTCTGGAAAGAATTACGCAACGGGCGGCTGGTTCCCCTCTAAGAAGCGAGTCCCAACATTCCGGTTGGTGACGCGGCCTTCCGAAATCGCGTTGGCCCGGGCGCAGAAGCACCCCGATAACCTTATATCGTTTCCCGACGAAGTGAGAGGCATTGTGGCTATTCACGATTTTGGAAATGTCGGAATTACGTCTTTGCATAATTTTTTGCGCAGCAACCGTGATTTCAACGGGCCTCTGAACCATCTGGATGTTAGCCAGATCAAATCCATGAACTCGGCTTTTAACAGTAGCCGATTTGACGGACCGTTGGATAGATGGAACGTCGGCAACGTGGTTGATTTTACCAACATGTTTCTAGGGGCCACTACGTTCAATCAGCCTATTGGAAACTGGGATACTTCCTCTGCCAGAAGTATGCACGGCATGTTTTACGCAGCTCTTTGGTTCAATCAAGACATTGGATCTTGGAACACCGCCAACGTGCAAGATATGGCTTATATGTTCAGCGGTGCTCGTGACTTTAATCGCTGCATTTCCCAGTGGGATGTGTCCAAAGTGACCGACATGCGGTATATGTTTGAAGACACGACGGATTTTAACACGCCTCTAAATTCGTGGGACACTTCGTCGTGCGCGAACATGGAGGGGATGTTTCAAAGGGCTCTCCGCTTTAACCAGCCGATTTCTTCTTGGAACGTGTCTAAAGTGCACAATATGTTCAGCATGTTTTGCGAAGCCGGCGCGTTTAATCAATCCCTTGACGGATGGGACGTGTCTAATGTCAAGGTCATGTCTTTTATGTTCCACAAGGCGATCGCATTCAACGGATCTCTTCAACAGTGGCGACCTATCCGCCTCGAGAAAGCCGTTTGCATGTTTTTAATGGCCCCCAAATTTAACCAACCACTGGGAGATTGGAAACTCGACGGAAGCGTTAAGTGCACTGAAATGTTTGCTGGTGCTACCGCATTCAAGCAGAATTTGTCTCAATGGGTCATAGACATGGACGTCACTAAGCCCTGTACGATGTTCGACAGGTGCAAGAACATGACCATGACAAATGATATGACCAACATGTTTCCCAAGGTGGTGTTTAGAGGAAGACCGTCCAGTGCTTGTCGTTGCCAGTATTTGGACGAAGCGAAGACAGACAGAACCGTTTTGTGTTATTCGTGTAGAGAGCTTCTTAGAGAGGATGGTTTATGATGAATAAAAAAAAAAAAGGTTCCCGTCCCCCTCTACCTATCTGGTTCCCCGGGGATCGCCGCCCTGCGCGTGATTACTAGCTGTTACCCACCGCGTTCACTCTATCGAATCATGGATCTCGAATCGCTTCATCCTACAAAAAGGGCCTGCTTGGAATCGGACCTGGTCCCCGCAGAGGTGGAGCCGGTGTGTACCAACCCTATTCATGCCATGACGATAGCCGACATCCAGAAACTTGTCCTGACGATCCTAATCGAAGATGGGTTCTGCGATAAGGCGAAGCTTTTTACCATGGCCGTTCGCTGCGAGGAGGGCCTCTGGGAAGGGGTCTGGGCCGCGTCGGCGCGCCCGTGCGTGGTTATGACTTCGAGCTGCCCGGCAAGAACAGTGTTTAAGGACAAGTTCGATGCAAAGATTTATCCCAACACAACAGCACAGACTCTTGAGTATAAAGGAGAAGAGTTTTCTGCCAGAGAAGAGTCGCGCGACGAGACGCAGCAGAGATTTTTCCGGGCGGTGATTCGCCCGTCGGCCGAGACGAAAGCAAAGATCCTTGCCAATAAGGACGTGTTAATCGATTTTCCGTGGGAGATCGAAAACATTGTTGCCTTCTTTGACTTTGGCAACACTGCAATAAGCTCCCTGTGTCGAATTCTAGCCCATAGCAAGAAGTTCTCGGGCTGTCTCAACCATCTCGATGTCAGTGGAATCTTGCGCATGAGAAGCGCGTTCTCGTATTCTTACTTCGACGGACCGTTGGATAAGTGGGATGTCAGCAACGTGGTCGATTTTTCCCGCATGTTCGACACGGCTTACGAATTCAACCATCCCATCGGGTCATGGGACACTCGATCCGCGCAAACCATGGATCGAATGTTTGCGGATAGTTATGAATTCAACCAGCCTATAGAGAACTGGGACACGAGCAACGTTGTTATCATGTCAGGCATGTTCCAGGACGCGCGCAAGTTCAACCAGCCTCTGGACCGATGGAACGTTTCCAAAGTCGATGACATGTCAGACATGTTTCACTCATCTCGCGTATTTAACCAACCTTTGCGCTCATGGGATACCTCGGCGTGCACGCAAATGGCTGGCATGTTTGAACTGGCCGAAAAATTCAATCAAGACATCTCTACGTGGAACGTGTCTAAGGTCGAGGACATGGCCCACATGTTTGGCCGCACAGGAAGCTTTGACCAGCCTCTGGAGAACTGGGACGTTTTCAACGTGAAAAGCATGTTCGGCATGTTTCAAGGAGCCAGATCATTTAATCAGCCGCTGGCAAAATGGAGGCCTGCCAACGTCGTTTCTTTTAAGTATATGTTTCACCAAAATTTGGTTTTCAACCAACCTATCGGCGATTGGAGACCATCAAGAACGGCCAACTTTACCCATATGTTCGATGCGGCAACCGCGTTTCAACAAGATCTATCTCAATGGGAAATAGATCCTTCCCATACCGACCACGGCACAATGTTTTCACATAGGGAGACTCGGTTGCTATGGGAAAACGTTCCGCGGCTTGTCAAATTGGAGCCCGACTGTTACTGCACAAAGAACCCCGAAGCGTGGCCATGTCACGAATGCAGAGCGTTTTTCACATGGTATTGAATAAAAAACCTGTTTGGTCCGTGTGAGTGCAATGACCCCCCTTTCCGCTTTGCTCCCGGGGTCGACCCCTGTCCTCTCGGCCAGAACCCTAACACCTTCTAACCCGTTTGAAACCCACCCTCATGGATCTCGAATCACTTCACATCGACAAGAAACCCCGATTGGACCCGGCGGCAAGCTCCTCTTCGGCCGCGTCCGAGGAGCCATCGGGTCCTCACGCCCTCGCCATCGCGGATATCCAACGGCCGATACTCACTCATCTTATAGAGTCCGGGTACTGCGACAAGGCCCTCATGTTCACCATGGCTGTCCGATGCGAAGACGGCCTCTGGAACAAGGTCTGGCGCGAATCTCGGCGCCCGTGTGTGATACTCACCTCGACGATTCCTAGTCTCCAAGATTTGACAGATTGGTGGGACGCAGAGGTGTTCTCAGAAAGGGAGAAGATCGTTCTTCGCCCCGGCGCGGATCTTGTGGGGAACGGTCCGCGTTCGGATCGGCTTTTCCGGGTGGTTTTGCGGCCTTCTGAAATGGCAGCGAGAGAAATGTCCAACCACAAAGAGGGCGATCCGCATTTCTTCTATTTCCCTCGGTCAATAGAGCACATCGACGCGTTTTACGATTTGGGCAACGTGGGGATCAATTCTCTTCTCGGGTTTTTGGCTTATAATGACAAATTCAAAGGACCCTTAAACCATTTAGACGTCAGCAACGTTGTCTGTATGCAAGGAGCGTTTAGTGGACGCCTCAAATTTAACGGCCCTTTAGATCGATGGGATACAAGCAAGGTCACCAATTTCAACAGCATGTTTGCATCAAACCCAACTTTTAACCAGCCCATCGGCACCTGGGACACTAGTTCAGCGGAATCCACGGACAACATGTTCCAGGGCACCGAGGCGTTCAACCAGCCCATCGGCACCTGGGACACTAGTTCAGTGAAATCCATGGATCACATGTTCCAGTACAGCAGGTTGTTCAACCAACCTATTGGAGCCTGGAACACGAGCAACGTCGAGAGCATGATGAAGATGTTTCACGGGGCGCGGAAGTTCAACCAGCCTATTGGGACGTGGAACGTTGCCAAGGTCAAGGTTTTTAACGGCATGTTTCAAGGCACCCGCGCTTTTGACCAACCTATTGGATCCTGGGACACGTCTTCAGCTTTGGACATGGATAGCATGTTTGAAATGGCAGAGGCCTTTAACCAGGACATTTCTAAGTGGAACGTTTCTAAAGTACGGGATATGCGTCAGATGTTTGCAGCAACGGCCAAATTTAACGGGTCACTGGATGGTTGGGATGTTTCCTCGGTCATTTCGATGTATGGAATGTTCATGGAAGCGAAAAGTTTCAACCAATCTCTTGAATCTTGGCGACCTTCTACGAATTGCAGATTTGGGAGCATGTTTTATGGATGCCTAAAATTCAACCAACCCCTGGCAAAGTGGAATCTTCGAGGCACCTGCTTCACTAGTGCAATGTTCCAAAAAGCGGAACAGTTTAATCAAGACCTCAGTTCGTGGGAACTCGAAGACGATGCGGATTCTTACCCGAACACTAAACACGGCATGTTCAGCGCCTGCAATTCCATGGCAGCGACGCATCTTCCCATGCGAACTGTGGACGGGAGAACCCCCAAGGATTGTAGTTGCGGGCCGCGCAAGGAGAACGGGCCTCGGCCTGGTCCGTGTGGGGCGTGTAGCAGGTACTTTGGGTTTACTAGGTGGTCCGTGCTGTGAACGGAGACAAGAGCAGTCAAATTTCTCGCGTGTGTATTTCATTAAAACAGGGTTGTGCATTATAAAAGAAAGAAGAACAGGTTACCCCGAGATGCAAAAATACACCCGGGTTCGCTCCAAATCCCTGAACCCGGGCTGTTTCTGGATCTTTTCGATGCCCTTCTCCAGTAGCAAGTAATTCGGTTCTCGAGACAGAGTGTCGTTGTATAAAGACTCAGGTTCGAACGCCGGTTTGTAATCCCGGTATGGCTGTGGCATCTTGCGCAACTTGTCCCTGACGGCAACGTCGTGCAGCCAATTTGAAACCTCTTCTCCGGTTGCCCAGTTCCAAAAGAGGTAACCGCTGTCGTCTGAACCCCAGTCCTCGAACGTTTGCTTCATCTTATCGCACGCGTCGTCAGGGAAGCCCGTCTTAGTGGAGATGTACGGGTAGCCGTGGTCGGCGTAATAGCCAGCAGAGCGGTAGTTGTATTTAGGGACCACCATAGCAAAAAAAGCTGAACTTCGATCGTAATACTCGTAATCAGAGCATTTGCACTCTTTAACGGGCTCCGGGGAGACGAATTCGTGCTGGCCCGTTTGTCCGGCGGGCGCAGCAACCAAGTCGAGTTCACACTCGCATTCGCGATAAACGACCCACTCACCTTTGGTCGTCTGGTACTCAATATAGACGTGAAGATCGAACCCCATTCTTTGGGTAGGTACGCGCGCGCGCGCCCGTGAAAGAGAGTGCTTTAACCGGACGCGCCCCTCCGGCTTCAAGCGAGAAGGGGGGACCCGGGGGCTTCCACCGCACACGCCGCGAACGCTGGCTCTTTAGTCCTCTTCAACCCAACGCACTTTTAATTTGAGAACCATGGACTTTTACATGATACATTCTGACACAGAAGAAGAAGAAGAGGACGAGGTACTCGCGGCGGTTGCCCCGCCGGCGGCGTCGTCGTCGATTTCCGCGGCTGCGCAGGCGGCAGGAGCCACATCAACCGCCTCAGAATCTCACAGTTTCAATCCATTAGTCGAGTCGACGGCCACGACTATGGTCTCAGACTCTGGGCCAGACGACACCGAGCCGCCGGCTTCCAAGAGACCCAAGCTGGCCGAACCGGCGGAACCATTAACGCCACATGCTGTCGCTCCAACAACAGACAACAAACCTGCAGCACTGGCGGCGTTAATGGCTCAAATGAATAAGCTGGCGACCCTGTTACCCATACCTCACGTGCAACTCAACGAGTACCTAACTCGGATCATTCCGGCCATTTACTCGGAAAAGACAATCAATTTCAACGTGAATGACTTCTTGGTCAATCTGAGGCACATGCTTATGGATCTGGAACAGACCCACTTCTACACCGTGATCCGACCGGCGATTTCTTGGTTTCGCCAATGGCTTGCCACCAAGTCTGAAGTCGTGATCTTTATCACTCCTCAGATTGAAGTGACTGCCACAGGCGTTAATTTGCTCTACATGTTCTTGAGACCCCAAGGAGCTCCGCTGGAGCCGCTGTGCGCGCCCGTTCCTCCGGAAGAGGACCCGTTCCAAGGGGTACGCACTCTCCGCCTGATCCCATTGGACCAGTATCCTAGAAACACGCCTATACCCTTGCTTCTGGCCGACATAGCCATCCAGGAAGACCCGGCTATCCCGCTGGGTTGGAGAGTTTACATGGAGAACTGGAAGCGGTACGAACTGTTGTGGCAGGCGATGAAAGCTATCATGAGTCACCCCAAGGCCAACGTGCATGTCGAGAGACTCAAATTCGAGAACACCTTTGAGTGGGCTCGGATAAGCCGGTTTCTCAAGGATGTCGCTCCCAAAGTCAGGTTTATGCACTTCCACGACGTGGATGCGATAAATCCAGAGTTTATTGCCAATATAGACTTTTCTTTAGTCCAGTATACGGACCCCTTTGTGCCTGGAAGCTTGGTCGATCCTGCGGGCCATTGGATGAAGCTGCTTCACGCGCCCCCGGTTCCACCTGAGGGCCCGATCTCTTTCAAGACCCATAGAAAGGTAATGTGGATTACAGTTTCCAAATTCGCAACGCAGCACGCCACCTTGAGTCGCCAGCCCGTGTTCGATTTTGCGACCGCCTTGGCGTGTGTGGCGCACGTTGCTCTCACTCGGCCCTGCACCGACGTGTACGTTCAAGATATACGGCCAGTGGCTCAAGTAATGTCCAGTTATGCGTTTGAGCGGGTCCAGGTGAGCGAGGCGATCCATACATTTCCCCGTGTCACCACCGCTTTGTACTACCCGAAGAATCTAGACAATCCTTCGGTCATGCGATCTGCTGTGATCAACGTTTACGCGTCTTCGCCTATGGCACTTCCGTTTGCGTATCTCAGACCACAGCCTATAGCCAGTCTGCATCTCAAGCTGGTTTCATCAGGCGACCGCGTTCGACGGTTCTTCCTAGACTGCCTCCAAGCCGAGACTGGGCCCATTTCTTTGCTTCAGTCCCACCAAAAGGCCACAGGCGAGTATTATTACTGGCCGTGTGACTTGAAGGTGATGCTGGAAGACGTCGCGTGCGCCACGCGATTACTTCAAACAATGCGCGAGTGCGTCTTTGCAAGAAGTCTTCCGGGTTCTACTCTGGTGATCGTGGTCTCGGTTTTATTCGACCAATTCCCCATGGACGAGCAAGAAATGAACATGGAGATTGAGGTCGAAGCTCTGTGCTCCAGTGCGCTCAAGTGGCAGTTTGTTCACATGGAGAGTACATGTGCTCTCGAATTCCGTCTGGGTAACGTCAATCCAGAAGGAATAGCCGTTGGCAAACTTCGCTGGGTCGACGTTGCGATTCGACTGTGTTCCTGCGTCCAACGTATAGTGAATAGAATGTTCTCTTCGGCCGTGGATATCAAATTGACATACGACAAGATCAATGGAATCGCTTATCCTAGACTCATGCTGGGCAAGATGGGAGCAGCGGCTGCCGCCGCACCGAGGAGTGCTTCTCCATCGGTCGCTGGGGCCGACAAACATGTTCCCGAGAAGAGAAAGCGAACCCGAAAGAATCCCGGACATACCGCCAAGCGTGCTGGTCAGAGCAATAACAAGAAACGCAAAAGGAAGGCGACTGTGCCTACTGGCGAGATCGATTTAACGCAAAACGAAGAAAATTCTCTACAAATCACTGTTCACGGCAATCTAAAGCCCATAATACTCCGGGTGCCTCGCCCCGACTTATCGCCTGCGAGCCCGTCAGTTGCCATTGCTGACCCGGCCGAGCCTGCAACCGGCCAAACATTCGTTGATCTGGTCGAACAAGTTGAAATACCAAGTCCCCAGCCGGAAGAACCGGTAGATCAACCCGCCCAAGTCCAGGAGCCTCCGCCTCCGACCGAGATACAAGCTACCACGCACTCTCCGACCACGAATTCAGGTTCTATAGTCATCAAAATAGAAGAAACAGAAGAAAATGTACACAGGGACGAATTAGATCACCGCCCGACCTCCCCCCAGAACGCCCGGTGAGTGCGTTTGGGCCGAGCTGTTCGTCGGTGCTCAGTAGTAAACGCGATTTCATCGCCGCAATACGAAAAATCACATTTACATTTATCATTTATCATTCAAAAGTGCGTTCCATTTTCATTTTCATGGCACCCGAAGCTGTCCAAGAAATTCTGTGCTGTGCGCGTTTGAAGGCACCCTACGCGCTCGCGATGTCGCTTGGGCGGCGTCCCGATACGCTCCTTATGATTTCTAAAATTTTTTTACGATAATACATTACGTTTTGAACCACTCTGACCCGCGTATCTTTCGCCTCAGGGCGGAACAAGAATGTCTGGCGCGCCCGTGTGTAGACTGGACAACGTTCCCGTGGAAGCTATGACGCTCTGGCTTGTTCCTTACATCGTAAGAGAAGATAGAAGAAACTTTTCGTACGTTGGCAAGCGTTACGCCGAAGCTGTGGCTCTGGCGGAGCACAAGCGACTTCGCATTGGTGTCTGGGGCGCTTGGGCCCTCTCTCCTCCGATTCCCAATTCTCTTTTTGAGTATTTTGAGGCGTGTACCTTCTCTTACGCGACCGACACCCGCGATACGACCGAGCCGTACCTCCGTTACCGTATGGGCCGATTCTCGATTCCGGTAGAGCGCTTTCTTGTAAACACGTACACGGAAGGCTCTGATCGCCTACGCGAGCCACGTGAAGCATACGGAGCTCTTTCGGACGCGCTGGCTACCTCTACGGACCTTCGCCGATTCGAGTTTGCCTTCTTTGCCTCTCCGTGGGACCTGGGCACTCTAACATTGGACTTCGTGGCTAGAAACAGTGACTTGTTTTTCAATTTGTTTGAGGCCTTGTTTTCCGAGGTCCCCGTTCCGCTTGAGATACCCGAGGACCAACTTGATTCAAAAGCCGCCATCCTGGAGCGCCTTCTTTGCTGGGAAGCGGTGCTCTCCCGCCTCAGAACCGCGTTTGCTCCTTTGCGGAGTTCCCGATCCTCGCATTTGCCTTTGGTTCTGCGAGAAAAATTTCCGGAAGGCAATCACTTCTACTTCATCACCATGTGCATGTTTCTTCGTCGCGTCATGACGTTTATTGATGCTTTGGATCTTTGCCCGGCATCTGAGGCGCCTGCTGTTTTTAGCGCTATCGCGACCGAGTTGAACATCATGGCTTTGGGTTGGAACTTAGCTGCTGGCACCGTCGATCACATGAAAATGCACGTCGTAGGTGATCACCACAAGGAAGTGGAATTTGAAACCACCATCACGCGTCTATTTAATCGCCCGCGGAAGCTTGACCCGTTTGGCGTCACTTGTTGGAGTCACGACCAGAGAGCCCTATTTGTATGGATCACCAAAGCCTTTGGCGAGGAGACAGGCGAGAAGATTTTTGCCTTGCATGAGAAACAACTGGTCCTTTTCAACGACAGCTTGGCCCCTCTGTTGGGTGAGTTTGCCGCGTCGCTGGCCGGTGAACTCAAAAACGCTCAAATTCGTAAGTACTTCAAAGATCACAACTACGTGAATGTTATTTACTTCTGGACGAACATACTGCGCCCCGAGATTGGCGTGACTGCGAATCGTACTTGGACTTCGTACGAGCAGACCGAGGACGCTGTCGAGCGCATCCAATCATATTTGATGCACTTCAATGTCAACTGGAGTCAGACTCTCTCGGATTTGTGGGATCCCCGTTATGTTGCAGAGGCCCAGCGCGCTGGGGCGATTCCTTATCTTACCTTGCGCGACGCGATCATCTTTGCGCATATTTTCACGGAGGCCCCTGTGTACCGGTTTGACCAACCCGAGAAGAAGAACAGTTTAGTCATGGAACGCATTGCTTTTGAGTACATATTCCCGGGAGGGCGTACCTTGGGCAATCGATCCCCAGTGGACAAGATTCGTCGTTTGGCGTTTTACGAAACTGATATGCAATATTGCTACAAAGCAAACCCACAATAAAAGAGCATTTGTGTTTATTTTGATATTAATACTTTGATTGCACATTAGGAGAAAAGGGCGCCAGAAAAGGTTTAGTGACGAGAGTTGGGCGACGTCACTTAAGGTGCTAGGGTCACGTCACTTCACTCACTGGGGCTGACGTCACCGCCGGCATCATCGCCGCTCTTCGCTTCTTGCTGCTCTCCAGACTGATCCTCTTGAACCTGTTGATTCTCTTGGTCAACTTGAGCTGCTTGTTTGACCTCCTGGGGCTCCAGGGGCTCTTGCTCGACTTGGCCGCCCTCGGGCTGCTTGGACTCGGGCTCGGGCTCCTCCTCCTCCTCCTCCTCCTCATAAAACCTCAAGTCAACCAACTCGGCCGGAGCAGTCTTGATCGCGGTCTTCGAAGCGCCCTTGCAAGTGAGACCCTTCTTGACTGGGATAGTCTCGGGGTGCTTCATGTATCTAACATACGCAGAGACATGCACGGTAAGACCCAACACCAGAGGCTGGCCACCCGATCCTTCAGCGATGCATCGACCACACTCCTCGGAGAGCACAAAGGCGAGTCCGCGAGAGACCTCGTCCATCTTGATAGAGGCCTTGCCCTTGATACGCTGGGTGGGCTGTGCTTGCTTGCACCACTCAACAAACACGGTTCGAAGCACGGTCCAGCTTGCGATGTAGTCGACACTGTTGACCAGAACACAGAATCTCTCAATGAAAAGCCTGGCCATCTCCAGGTAGACTTCCCAGAAGGGACCCACTCTGGTAAAGACAAACTTCTTATGGCTCGACCTGCCGTACTTCTTCAAAAGATACTCGCGAGACTTTTCCGAGGTTTCAGCATCAGGAGTCTCGAGAAGCGAGCGTCTGGCACGAGTCTGCGCCTCGGTCTCTTCAGCCAACTCCGCGTTGGCGAATTTGCAGTCCCAGCTGACTGAAGCGCGACTCGTATCGCTAGAGACCATCTCAGAGTTATCGTCGTCGTCATCGTTGTACTCATTCTTCACCTTCTTGGGGCGCTTGGGGACGGGTGGGCGACTACGCTTTCTCTCGATCGGAGGCTCGGACTCTGAGTCCGACGAAGACTCTGACTCTGACTCTTCACTGCTGACAGAAGGCTCCTTGCGCTTCTTCTTGTTCTTTTTGGCAGAGGCGGATTTCTTAGCCTTGGCGCTTGAACGAGACGGAGCATGTCTGCGAGGCACGGGCTCGGACTCGGGCTCGTTGTCGTCGTCCTCCTCCTCCTCTGCTGCACCTCGGTCCCGATCATTGCCAAGAAGAACAGGGCCTGCATTATCAAGCTGAAACCTCTCTTGTTCCTCTCGAGCTTGGTCATCAAACGCATCAGGCGCGTCGTACTCGTAGTCCGGAGGAGCGTCGGCGACAGCAGGAGCACGAACAAACACGGGATCTTGAACAGGAGGAGGAGGAGGAACACGGAGTGCGGGGTTGTACATCGACTCAATTCGGCGAGCAATCTCCGCATGAGCAGCATCGACCAAGAACTTGGAAACGGGTACTCCTGCTTGACCGGCGGCGTACACGTAATCTGAGAGTTGTCTCATCTGCTCCAACGGAGAAGCGTTGGGATCAATATCGGGAAACTGAACAGCAGGAGCAGCAGCAGCAGCGGCAACAGGACGCGGAGGCTGCGGCTGGATTGCAGGAGCCACAGCAGGTTCAGGAACTTCGCCCTCGTTGCCATCTTGCTCGATCGCATCATCTCGCTGACTCTGCGGCTTAAGAGGAGCGGGAGGAGCTGGAGGAACGGGTGCAGCCACTTCCTGCACTTGATGGATGGGCATGGCCTCCTTGATGTAAAACCGGCATCCGGACTCGAAGAAATCTTTATCGGTCTTGTAGAACGCATCCACGGTAGCGAGGCAATTAGCAATCTCACGACGAACAAACAGACTCTTGCCATCGATACCCGTGGAGTAGAACTGAACGCATGCCGCCCGAGAGCAGTTAAACGCACTCAGGTTGGCAAACAGACCGCAGAAATCAGGCTTGTTGTCACCGTAGACACTCAAATCGAACTTGGTATCCATGAGAGGGAACAAGACCTTGCGGACAGGGACCTTGAGCATGAGCCAAAAACGGTACAGTAACGTAGCGACCACGGACTCGGGCTTCTCGAGAGCGGCCTTGCGAACGCGCTCCCTCATCTCCTTAAGAGTAGTAGGAGGGGTAGCAAGTTCAGCCAATTCAGCTGCTCGGTCAGCGGGAACAATGGGGTTGCGGGACATCTTGCGATACAGAGGAGAGGCCAAGTAGTCGAGCCAACGGGCGTACGCGATGACATCCAAACGATCACATCCATCTTCGACATACGGAGCGACAGCTGCTTCGTATCTCTTGTTGTCGAGCATGTGGCGAATGCCCTCGAGGTCCAGGTAATCAGCCTCAAGCAGGGTCTTCACAATCTTGGCGTGATCGACGGGATCAGTGCCATCGCGGGTCAGAGGGTCTTCAAGTTGATAAAGAGGATGCAGTCTTTCCTTGTCAGCTCGGTAGACGGTGGAAATGAGCATGTGGGCGGTCGTGCGAACTCCAACGCGCTGACATAGAGTGTAAAGATCGTCCTTCTTCGGGAAACGAGAAGCGCGGGTAGGTATTCCATCAACAAAGTACTTTGGCATTGCCTGATGATGGGAGATAGAGAGCAACACGGCTGCCAAATGCGCGACGGAACTAAAATCAAGTGCAAGCCTCACGATAAGGCCGGCATGAGTACCAAGATTAAAGATCTTCTTAGCGGCCACGCTTACATCAAACGCGAGGTCTCTGTCATCTCGGGGATCGTCGCCAGCAAAAACGCGTTGTTGCTCTTCTGAAGGAATGCGACCCGGGGCGTCTGATACGACGGAATCTTCTTCGATAGACTAGATATAATTGAAATTCTATTAGATAAATTGTTTGGCACGCGCTAAGACAACGCCCAGGGCGAGGAAAGCGGGTCTTCTCGCGAGCACAAGAAAAAGGGACCAAGGGCACCCAACGCGCTCGTCGTGGGCCTTGCTCGCGCACCAAATAAATCGGAACCGCCTCAAATAATTCAATTTCATCTTAAAACAATCGTAGAAATTATCCGCCGATCAAAATATTGGCGCGGTGCGATCGGGGTCGCCACCGAACAGACCAAGAAAAAAAGAGAACTGACGGGGAGCCTCTCGACGTACGTTATTCGCGCTCATAATATGAATGTAAGGTGTTCTAAATGAATTTAGAACGAATAGAATTGATGGCGATGAATAAAAAATCGAAGTGACGTGACGGTACGTCTGTGTTGTGACTTCACCGGCGCGGAGCCCCCGTCACGTCACTAGTGTGAGTGCGGGCGAGAACCTTCTTTTCAGTCGCCCGCTGGCTCGGGCCAAAGATAATGCGGGGATATGTATCTAAGAATATAGATTTATGTTTGTAGTATTTATTGAAATGTGAAAGAAAGCGGGGTGTCGTCAGGGTGAGCCGGGAACCTCACGATAACGCGGCGGTGGAGGCCCGTTTCTGAAGTGACGTGACGGCCGTCACGTCACCAGGCCCCAAGTCACGTCACCGCACCGCATCACTTCACGTTTCTACGGGAAAAATCAGAAATACCCCTATTCTGTGTGGTGACCCCACTACTTCTATAGTGACGTGACGGCCGTCACGTCACCTGACCTAAGTCACGTCACCACTCCGCGTCACTTCATGTTTCTATGGGACAAATCAGGGGTGCCCCAATTCCGAGTAGTAACTCCACTACTTCTATAGTGACGTGACGTGAGCCGGGCAGGTGACGTGACGGAATTTCGGTGACGCGTCACCGCTCCCGTCACTACAGAGGAGTTAAGAGTTCTCCAATTTTTTCTGAGATACTATAGTGACTTGACAGGCGATAAGAGTCACGTCACTCGACTCCCATTACTGACTGAAGTGACGCGAGGTTGTTCCTTAAGTGACGCCACCCAACCTGTCCCGTCACGTCACTTGGTCGCGTCACTTCGAGAAACTGCAGCTAGTCTCATGTTATCGTAGACTTTGTCCTTTTTCTGAAGTGCCGCCACCGGTGACGTGACTTGGGGCCCGGTGACGTGACGGCCGTCGCGTCACTTCAGAGTTGGATACCTCGGTTGTCGGAATTAAGGGCGCTAATGTTCTTTAACACACTTTAATTGTACATTAGTGATTTATCATAGACTTTAGCGCTCTTAATTCCCGAACCGGGGTCGCGCAGACTTGATTCGGTTTCCGGCATACCGGCGCGACCGGCTTGAGTTAACCTGGCTTAGTTCGACCCCGGCGGGTTCTTCACCTTCTTCAGGCTTACTCTGGTCCATCTCGGTGTACTTGGAATTTTGGGCCGAGTTGAAGTACTCAGCCAGAAGCCACCAGCCCAGAAGAGCCAGAAGGATTGAGAAAACAAGTGAACCAATCACTATGGCAGCTATTCCACCTCCGCTGAGACCCGACTCTGCCTTGGGAGCCGGGGGCACCACAGGAGGAGGAGCAACGGGCGGTTCTACGGGAGGCCTCTCCGGACAGGTTCCCCAGACGGGGTAGAACTCGGGTTGCAGCGGGGAGCCAGTTGCAAAGTCCGCGGGCAGAGACGGCGTATTCGTGACACACCATGTTGAAATATCTTGGTTAAACGACGAGGCCCCGAAAAACATGAGCCGCAATCGAGTACTAGGAACGGCCGTGCTTACGTTCCAGTAGGGCATGGGTTGATTGTAGACCACGTTACTGTCGAACATGTTATTGATATATTCGACGTTGCTTACGTCCCAGTTAGAGATGGGCTGATTGAATTGAGCGGTGTAGAACATGTAGCTCATGTCCGCTGCACCAGAGGTGTTCCAACTCCCTATGGGTTGATTGAACACCGTGTTCTCAAACATGTTTCCAAAATCTCTTACTTTGGACGTATCCCAGTTACCTATGGGTTGATTGAAAGGAGTACTGGAGAACATGAGGTACATGCTTGTAACGCTTGAAGTGTCCCACGAATCCAGGGGCTGGTTGAATGCACTATTTTGCAAAAACATTGAATTCATGGTTTCCACTTTGCTCACGTCCCATGTGTTGATATTCTGATTAAACGCGCCAAGAGAAAACATGGAGAACATGGTCGTGGCGCTGGAAGTGTCCCAAAGGTTGAGGGGTTGATTGAAAACAGTGGCGCTCGAAAACGCCTGATCAAAATTGACTACGTTGGAAACATCCCAAGTATTTATGGCGCCGTTAAACGCGTTTGCGTTTCGAAAGATATTTTCTATTGTGGTAACTTTGGCCGTGTTCCAAGAACTCAGCGGCTGGTTAAACGAGGTTGCTTGAAAAAACATGGACCTCATCGTTTCAACGTTACCCGTGTTCCAGGCATTGAGAGGCTGGTTAAAAGAAGTTGCCCAATTGAAGGTATAGTCCATCGCCGTCACGCTCGACGTGTTCCAGCCACCAATATTTTGGTTGAACGGAGACTCCGAAAACGTCCTCGTCAAAGAGGTGACTCTAGAAACATCCCATGTGGCCAGGTCGGCAGGGTTCATCCCAGACCTGTAGAAGGTACAGCTCAGGTCGGTCAGAGTGCTCGGAACGGCCGCCGGTAGCGGAATATCGGATCCAAAATTGTGAAACAAGTTAGATAGCGACGTGATACCTAGATTTCCAAACGTCGTCACGTTGTAGTACGGCTGGGCCACGGGATCGAGGCTGTCACACGCCTGAGGAGCAGGGTCGTACCCGAATCCGGTAAGCCAGGGCCCGGTTGGAGAAACACCTCTGTCTATAGTAATCACGTAGATTCCAGGAGAAACGTAGTTGTGTGTCACTGCGGTAGTGGCGGCCTGAGGGCCAGAACCGTCGCCCCAGTTTACAGTCACGTCTATTGTCCCGAATAACGGCAAGCCGACGACTTTGTTGTTGGTGGTCGTTTGGACGGCAAAGATGAGTGCATCTGGAGTGGCGGAAGCTAGGGCGATCAGGGCGGCGAAGAAGAGGGTTGTCCGCGATAGACCGAGACGGGCAGACATGTTGGTTGCCTCTTGAAAGTTTCCCCGTCTTATATTTGCAGTTTTAACGCCGGCTTTTTTAGTTTGTTCAAATTTAGACCAAGAAAAAATATATTTGAGTCCAAATCAAAGTAGCGGAACCTCCCCGCCGGCTTCCACCAAGAACAAACCTCCATGGAGTACAACATCGTCGATTCGACGACCTCTAGGGCCCAAACAGCGGCAAAAAATCTGCACCAGCATGCCCTTGCTTATAATCGAGCCGTATCGGCTTTGGCTAAAAGACGAACAAACACAGACATAGATACGATCGTATCTTTATCGAGCTTATTTGCCCCAGAACTGGAAGACGCGTCCGCCGAATTGACGCGAGCTCAAGTTGACGTAAGCAACCGACTTGCAAACGCCAAGCAAATTCTATGGAGATGCATCGATCGTTATCAAGACGTAGAGCTTTGTGGGAAATACCTCTCATTCTTTCCCGAAGACATTGGAGGCGATCTAGTCGCCTCGCCTGATCTACTTTTCAATGCTCCCTGCGTTTGCGTTAGCGGCGACGGAGTTGAAATCACCTGGGAATTCATCAAAGCACTCGGAATTCCTCCCGAAGTCGCTATAGTAGTCCCGATGAGTGAGTGGAAAGAGATCGTGTCCCAATCAACGGTCAAAGAATGGCATTTGTTGCATTTTGTTCGAGGCCCGTTGCCCGATGCCAAGTTCGAGCAAATATTAGCAATGAAAGCGAAATACGGGTTCATTGAATGCGGAGCGGTCTCTTTGATTTCTGCTGCAACTGAAGAGAAGATCAAGAGTCTACCTCATCGCACAGAGGAGCCGCTTAGAGTTGGCCGGTCTTCGGTGTTTCAAGTGCCTTCTATTCAAATCATGGGCCTTGCTCTGCCATCCGCTGCTGCGGCGCTGCCTCAGATCAACTGGTCGTCAAACGCCTTTCGTTTGAAGGGTGCTTTTCCTAGCGCGCAAGAGTGGAACAACTCTTTTGGATGCGTTTATTTGGCTCAGATAATGCGATTGTGGGGTTCTCGCCACATCGACGCTACTTTGCACAGAGAGGACATTGCCAAGATGCTGAGCATCTTAGCCAAGCTCACTCGTGATCCGTATTGGGCAATGTGCATGGTTCGAATCAGACCTGTATTGACTCACGCCAATTTGATAGAGCCTATAGCCGTCTTAGTGGAAGCACCAAAACCGGACTTTTTGCGCGATTTCCAGCTTCCTCCTAACATTACAATGCTCAACGAGTATACCGCCCGTGCTTGGAGAGCAAAGAATGCATCCACGCCTTTATTTTGCATATATGTCGTCAGTCTTGACATGCTTACCAAGAAGAGAAGTATTATCGAGAAGTTGCTCGAAGCCATGATAACCAACAATCAGCTCGAAGACTGCGCCTTGTTTGTCATCCGCGAGACGTTGGATCCTACGCAGATGATGCTTCCGTATTCCATCACTATTCCAACCTCTAAAACCGGAGCGGACAAGAAGGTCCCCGTCTTTGAACTTTGCAAGCATCCAAAAAAATCGGACATGTCAATCTTGGAGTGGCAACCTGCTCGCTATACCAACATGTCAGTCGCTCGCGAGGAAAGACAGGATGATTTTCCAGGCGCTTGGAACACAGTCATGATCCCGTTCTTGACCCTTTCAATGTTCAACAAATGGAGTCAAAGTGTTCGCGCATTCAAGATTGCCAAAGATAAAGCAGACTCTAGTCGTTCTGTGTCATCGTCTTATGTTTAATGTACAGGTCTCAGACTCACCGCTTCTCCTGCCTCCTTTGACGGCTCAGACGCTAGCCACGATCCCATGGTCCAAGCCAAATGAGCGGAGGCAAACTTTTGCAGTTTTTGCTGCTGTGGGTCCACCACAAAAACAGTCTCGCCGGCCGAACAGACGCATGAACCATCGGCGTTGTAGTTTCTGGTGCACCACTCGCCTTTCAAACACGTCGAGTACATATTTTCCAGCGATTTGATGGAAGTGATCTTAGTCAACATGGGTTGGTAAATTGTGACGGACCGAGAACTCGAGACACCGGGATAAAATGGAGCCGATGGGTTAGGCGTGATAGTATACAGGCTGGCGCATTCTTTCTCACTCGAAGTCAGTCCCACGCCGTTATAAACCATCTCAGTGAATTCGGTAAAAGTAGTATCGGTGTCCAAGTTCAGGAGCAGCGAATGGCCCTCCAGAAACCCTGTTGCGTTGTCGATCACGTCGGTCACCACAAGGAGGCGAACCTTGAAGCGGCCAGCCGAAACGGTTGCCGAGAAGAAGGCCGTGAGCAGGCAAGAGTAAGTCAATGCAAGTTTCCAAGACATCTTGTCGAACGGAGAGTTGGCCGAGAGTGACCGAGTTTTTTGGGTCCCCGACAGGTTTCAGCCCAACCGTCACTCCCGGGCCCCCTTCCCAACGTCCCCAGCCCCAAGGTACCGACGTATACACCAATCACTATCTTATCCGTTTCTTTCTTTGTTCTACAGACCCCATTTTTTCGTTAAGAATGTCCGAACTCCCTTGGAAGTCCTTTGTGGTGCGCCTCTCGGCCGCTCTCTCGACCATGCACTTCCTCTTTGCCAGCCTCGCCCGAGCCGACCCCGTGCTCGAACCCATTCAGCCTTCGGCTTACGCGCCCGTTAGCACTCAAGGTTTATCAGGGGCTGGTATAGCCGGTATTGCATGCGGTTCTCTGCTCGGGCTGGTCCTGACGATCTCCGTGGCGTTGATAGTGAACGCTCCCAGGAAAGCGGTAGATGAAAATGGAGATACAAGCAGAACCGAAGGGTTTACCACGGATTCGGAGAACGGTGAAGAAGAAGAAGAAGAGGATCAAGTGTGAAGACAGGTGTTTATTTTGTGAGAGTGAGATTGGTTATTTACATGTGAATTATTAAACAGATTTAGATGAATGAAACAGTGGGCATTTCACACCACGGCGTCGGGTTCTCCGCGAGCGCGTCGGGCCACTACTATTTGCACCATAGCCACGCTGTCGTCCTCCAACTGGACTCGATTCCTCGAGCAAAGACAATCTCCGTCATTGCAAAGAATACAGAACAGGCCAATAGAGACTGCGATGACTACGACGGAGAAGGCGAGTATGACCCCAAAGACCCACCCGTGTGGGTCAGAGGAGGCGTAAGGCGCAAAGCCTGCAAAGTCAGGTACTTGATTCATGAGTTATTGTCTTGAAATCAAACTGGAACTGAAACGATGGCGCGCTCTGGCCACGAAGGAGCCGACCGGCCCGGCCAGCCAGGGGTAGCAGGAGAAAAAGTCACCGCGTCGGGCGTGCGAGCGCGTCGGGGGGCGCGAATGGGTCGGTGGAACCTTACAGTCTCTCGGCCATGAAATACATTGCTCTAACCGAAGAACCTGCGTTCGCTGTACCCGAAGTATCAAATCTCCATGTTATGGCCTGGGAGGAAGACCACGTGATGGCTGCGGTAATTTCTAGAGAGCTGGATCTTGGCAAAAAGCCCGCCACTCTCCACTCGGCAAAGCAACGAAGTGACGAATCGCTTTGAACAACGCAATGAGTCGTAGAAATCAGATTAGCAGTTGTATATGCATCTGATGAGGTCCATGCAGCCAAGGTGATTCCCTGTCCGCCGATGACCGCGAAAATCGATCCAGAAGAGGTTCCTGATAAACTGATGATATACGCAGAACTGAATCTAAACACAGCACCGGCTCTATTCATTACTCCGGCGGGGATGGTGGCCGAACCCGCTGTGGTCAGAGTGCACGCCATGGTCTGACTGATGGCCGTCGTAAACGAGTAGGTCGTTCCGCTGTTGCAAAAGTAGGGCACCGACAGAGCCCCCACGCTGGTAACCACTTTGCTGTTCATGTTAATGTTGATACCGACCGGGTTGAGACTCAAATCTCCTGCGGACGTAATGGGAATGCCGTTTACCCTAACTTCGGTGTTCGTAATGCGCAACCTTTCGCCAGTGTTGACGCGGAACACATGCACCGCATTTGTGCCAGGAACTTCATACCCAAGAATGCCTCCTTGAACTCCAAACCCGTATCGAAGGGTTCCATCGTCGTAGAGTCTTAATTTGGGGAAGCCGATAGTGTCTATAACCTGTCCCATGTTGAGTATTCCTATAGAGGCCAGTGTTTTGGAATTGAAATTGACGTTTGATCCTTGGGGATTGATCGAAAGAGAGCCGGACGGCGTTGTGAGCGTAAACGTCGCCACGCTGGAGATGTTGACCAAATTCTTGGTGTTAAAATTCACATTGGATCCGACGGGATTGATTGAAAGATCGCCAGAAGTTGTGGTCAGAAGCGCAATGGCTGCGCTGGCAACGTTGATTAAGTTCTTGGAATTGAGATCCACGTTTGACCCTTGGGGATTAACCAAGAGGTCTCCCGAAGGGGTTGTAATCGTGGACATTGCAGCACTTGCAATATTCAAGAGTGTTTTTGAGTTGAAATCGACGTTGGTGCCCTGCGGGTTGATGGAGAGGTCCGCTCCGCTCTGTGTAGTCACGACGGAGGTCGTCACACTCGTTACGTTGATCAGATTCTTAGACCCAAAGTTTACGTTGTTTCCTACTGGACTTATCAACAAATCTCCAGAAGGGGTTGTCAGGACAGACGTGGACGTGCTGGCGACGTTAATCAAGTTCTTGGAGTTGAGGTTCACGTTGGATCCCTGGGGATTGATCAAAAGGTCACCAGAAGGGGTTGTTATAGTCGATATAGCGGCACTTAAGACGTTCAAGAGCGTTTTTGTGTTGAAGTCCACGTTAGATCCCTGGGGATTGACAGAAAGGTCGCCCGTTTGCGTGGTCAAAACGGAGGTAGCCACGCTGGTGATGTTGATCAGGTTCTTGGAGCCAAAGTTGACATTACTTCCCGCAGGACTGATCAAAAGATCTCCGGATGACGTAGTCAAAATTGAGACGGCCGCGCTGGCAACGTTGAGCAGGTTCTTGGAATTGAAGTTTACGTTAGACCCCTGAGGATTGATCAAAAGATCTCCGGACGGTGTCGTAATGGTAGAAAGGGCAGCACTTGCAATATTCAAAAGGTTCTTTGAGTTGAAATTCACATTGGACCCCACGGGACTGACAAGGAGATCCCCCGACGCGGTTGTAATAACGCCCGTTCTGACCGTGACAAAGTTTGCCTCGTTAACATCTTCCAGATTCTTGTTGTTAAAGACAACAGCCACGGCCGGGTTAACTGAAATATTGACCGTAGAGTCAATCAGCGGGGTCTGAACCCGAGAAGTCACCAGTCCGGCCAACCCAGACAATACCGCGGACTGTGCCTGGACAGAGCCCTGGATAAGAAGTCCCGTGGCGTTGAATCGCGCCAATTCCACGTAAGAAGGACCTCCGAGGAAGATGTGTTGCCCCGGGGACTCGTAGGACAGGGAATCCGCCTGGGCGCCAAGTCCGTAGTGAACAGACCCGTCGCTCCACAACCGGAGCTTGGGAGAGGAGAACGCTGAAACCCCCGAGCCCAAGTCTACTAAAGGTGTCTGTAGTTTCAACGAAGCCGAGATGGATTGACCAAACAAGCCGAGAACGCCTTCCATAGTACCGTTGGGTCTGATGACCACGGGAACGCCCTTGATGGTTCTTCCCGCTGCGTCGGAGTAAACAGCGATTCCGTCCTCTTGAACAAATCCAGAGGGCCCAAACACATTTCCAAAGACAGTTGAGTTGGGTCCAGTCGCGTTGAGGAGCAGGTTGAGAATGTTGGTTCCCGCCACGAAAAGGTCGGTCGTGTAGAGAACAGAGACACCTGTCATAGTGCCGTTTGGAGAGATATGCACTGTGGACGCTCTCAGACGACGTTCTGTGTCTGAACCCAGCACAGGCACGACACCGGGGTCATACCCGCCGGGAGTGGGTGCAAACAGGTCACCCCGGGGAATTCCGCCTACGGTGAGGTTTCCCGTGGACTGGAGCGAGCTAACGGCCAGATTTCCGGTTTGATCGGCGCTCAGAGAAGAGGATTCTACATGCCAGTATCCGGACTGGTCCTGAATAACCACGCCCAGGGTACCCGAGAGAACAGTGCCGTTTGGAGCGCGCGCGAACACGGTACGGATGTCGCCTTCTGTGATCCGAACGGTTTCGCTCTCCAGTATGGAAACGTTGGTAACGGCTCGAGAAGAATTGATTCTGACTCCAGAGTCCGCAAGCACGGTTCCTGTTGAGAAAACGGGGACGGCGGTCGGGACGACAGATCCTTGCTTGCTGATCAGCGCAGACGGGTCCAATTCGATTCCGGACACCACAAGAGTGTTCGTTGTCACTCTTTGCGCCGTGACGTTTGAAGCGGCCTGGATGGCGGAGACAGAAAGAGTCCCGTTGGAGGTGACCGAGACTGGCGCCACCTCGCTTACCCAGGATCCAGTCGCCAGGTCGTATCTGAGAATGGAAAGTGATCCTCCTATCGCCGATCCGTTTGGCGATTGAACAAATCGAGTTTCTAGATCAATTCCGTTCAGGTAAACCTTGTTGGTGTCGAGCAGAGTCAAGTTGGTGAGCGCCCGTGAGGAGTTGAACCGCAAGCCACGGTCTGTCAACTGGCCTGAATTTCCAAAGACGGGTACCACGTCTGACTGGACTCCCTGGATTGTGTTTAGAAACACTGAAAAGTCGATAGCTGTGCCGTTTAGATAGAACACGTCCGTTCTAACTTCCGTGACGTTCAGGGTGGTGGAAGGGGTCACAATCACGGTCTGAGTCAGGATGCTCCCGTTGGCTGCCACGGCCGTGAGAGTGGGCTCTACCTTCCACCGACCCGTAGTGGGGTCTTGGATCAAAACGGGCACGTAACCCTCGGATCTGGTCCCATTGGGCGGAGCCACGACCTGGTCCAGCAAGTCGAGCCCGTTTAAAGTGACAGTCTCGGTTTCCAGCAGGGTTATATTAGTGATAGTTCTTGTGGTTGAAACGTTGAGAAAAGTGGAAAGGTCCACCAAATTCCCGTTGAGGTAGAGCGCGTTGGTTCTGACTTCGGGAGTGACCAGCGAGTCCGTTCCGTTGATTCCACCGGAGACAAGAATGCTCCCACCAGGTCCAATGATAAGATCGGAGAGTTGCGCGTGCCAGAATCCCGATTGATCTTGAATTAACACGGCCACGCGGCCAGTAGAGATGGTTCCGTTAGGCGCGCTTGTGAACACATTCCGGACTGGGGTAGATCCCAGAAGAACGTCATTGGTCTGGAGAGAACTTACGTTGGTTATCTCTCGATTTGAGTTGATTCGGACTCCCGAATCCACCAGGGTGCGGGACCCCGAAAAAGTTGGCACGCCCGTCAGACCTACTGTTCCGGACACGTTGGCCACTGCGCTCAAGTCTACTGGCTGCCCACCCACGTAAAGAGTTTCTGTTCTAACTTCTGTAACGTTTAAAGTGCCCGTGGGAGTCGATATAACGGGCTGATTCAAAATGGTGCCGTTAGCCGCCACAGCAGTAAGCGTGGGTTCCACTCTCCATCGCCCAGTAGAGGGGTCCTGGATCAGAACGGGCACGAACCCGGCCGATCCCGTCCCGTTAGGAGGAGATACCAATTGATCGAAAAGGTTTAATCCGTTGAGAGTGACAGTCTCTGTTTCTACTATGCTGACATTACTGAGTCGGCGGTCAGCCGGGGTGAATTTGAGTCCGCTGTCGGTCAACTGGTTCTGACCGGATCCAAACACGGGAACCGAGTACTGAGATCCCGATTGTGTAACAACAGCATATGCACTCAAATTGACGAGTTGTCCGTTGATGTAGAGCTGACCTGCTCGTACCTCGGGCGTGAAAACGGGTCCTGACGCGTTTACCCCGGAGACCAGAAGCACGGAGCCAGACGACTGGATCCCGGATAAAGAGACAGTCTTACCGTCTGTTCCGATTGTAAGAAGTTTTCCGGGGTTGCTGGGGCTAGCAGTCACTCCAGAGAAGACATCACCTCGGGGAACTCCGCCCACGTAGAACCCGTCGGTTGCAGACGCGTTCTTTATACCCGTTAAGTCTCCAGTATCGGAGATGTGCAGTGTGGAATCCGTGACCTGTATTGCGTTTGCCGTTTTCCAACGCACGACTGAATCGACTTGCGCTGTCGAGGGGCCCACCACAGTGCCTCCCGCTCCCACGGTTCCGTTCATGTTGGTGATAGGCATCCCGTCGAGGTATAGTTCTTGGAAATAGCCCGTAGTAGTTACGAAGGTGCCATTCTCGGTTAAAATGGTGTTCTGAGAGGCGACAATCTCGGGAAAAGTGGAATTTCCTCCCCGTTGGAGAAGGGCTCCATTGGGTGCGTTAACCACTGAAGCAAACAGGGCGGTTGCCACAAAATTGTAGATTGAAGTGAGATCCAGAGGAGTGTTTGACTGGTAAAGAGCCACGCTCGATAAACTGACGGTGACCACGACACTGATCACGGTGATGGTGAGAGCCACGGTCGAGATAATGGTTCCTGTGGCCGAGGTGGCCGTCGCAGCTGCTGAGAAACCGGCTGACGCAATCTTGGATGCGGGTACGTCACTCAACGCACTCGGTATGTTCTTAGATTTGGGGTCGACCCTCGGTATAAGAGGCACAGAGCCGGCGTCTGCACCGCGTCGCGAGTTCGCCGTAGGCCGGCTGTTCATTGCTTGTAGCATAACGCCGACGGTGGATGGAGGCAGAGGGGATAGAGAGAAAGAGTTTTTTTTCTAGATTCGGCAGAGATGGCTAGAGGTTTCGTCGCCGAATCACAACTCCGCGTCGTCAAACAAAGCTCTTTTTTTCCTTTTGAAAGCAAACAACCGCGGAGTTTATTTCTAACTTCAATAGGGAAGAAAAAAAGAGATGATTGCGTCCCAGGCTTAGTTGATGAAGAGAAGAGCGGAATTGGCCACCGATGCGCAATAACATTCGAAGTATGCGCACGCAGCAGAATAAATCCCCGATCTCTTTCCCTTTGTGTAGGTGTCCGAAGAGGGCAAGTCCGTCGCTAGGACTTGTTCTGTTTTTCTATACTAAATGTCCCTTTTCGCTGCCGCCGCAAACTCCACGTTTTTTTCAGCGGCCGAGCGCGGAAGTTGCTCGTTCTTCGGAACCACGAACTTGATTTACTTGAAAGTAAACGAACAGCTTTATGCGTTGTTCGCGTAGTAAACGTAGTTGGATAATCCTCTTGGTTTATGGGTAATTCGATGAAGCCCAAAGACATTGGCATCTCCGGAAGACTCGGTCCAGTCCGGCGGCTTTTGAACCCCCGTGGTCAGTTGTTCCGATTTTTTTGTGGTCTCGGAGTGCGAACAAAGTTTAAATAGGCATTAGTCTAAAGTTGGTTAAATGTTTTAGAAAACTCTGGTTCTGAGTGGATTTTACAGGAATTTCTGATTACATGCCTTTCCCCCCGTGTGCGTTCGACGCACCCCCGGAACCGCAGCCCGTGCCGCCCTTTGGCGTTTTTATACCCCGCCACGTTGTATATCGAGAGCTTTACATTGAAAGTGGCGGTTGGAAAGTGGATCAGCCCGATAACCTTGATACCCAAGACATCAAAGCTAAGCACGACATGACGACTCTCCCGTACCTCACCTCGACTTTCGTCCGCCCAGAGGACCACATCAAAAAGATTCTGGGAACACGTTACAATCTTGTACTAAACGTTGTTCCGGTTTCCAAGGAGCTGGGCCCCTGCCGAGAACAGGCCATGTGGACCAAAGAAACGTCCCTCTCTGACGCCTGGTCCGCTATCCGCGCGCAGTACAAGACTCATCTGGTCGCCCTGCACGCCGTTCCCAAGGGCGATAGAGATATTTTTATCGATCTGGACATCGATTTGATGGGCGATAAGTACTTAAACTGCAAGAAATCTCACCCCAACGGCGAGCCCCTGTGTCCGACCTGTTGGTGCCAGTTTTTGGTGGCCGTCGGCTGCTTTCTGGAGACCTACATCAAGAATCTCGAGTTCCTCTGCACTTCCAGAGGGCTGTACAACAACTTAAAGGGCATGGCGCCGCCTTCTCTTTCGGATTTCATGGTCTGTTTCTCCGGTAACAGAGGAGTTCACATCTGGGCCCACCCCAAGCTGGGACTCGCCTGCATGAACTCTTCTCAGCGACTCTCGATGATCAAGAAGGCTTCAAGTGAATGGGCGACAAGTTGCCTTTCTTCGCCCGATTCGGTCATCAAGGGAGCCCTCTTTGCGCAGGTTAAACAGAAACACGGGCTCGCCGACGACGCTGCGACACAGGCGTTTCTCAAGCAGCAGTTAGCCGCGAATGCCAATCTTAAGCCGGGAGATCCGGCTGCATTCAATCCGGGAGAGTACATCTGGATTCTAGACCGACAAGACATTAGCTGCTGTGTAGGCACCCCGGGAGCCGTCACTCTAGAGACGGCGGGCGTGGTTCGGGCGGTCCCTCCTCCTCCCGGACTCGGCATCAATCACCCCACTTCGCCTGTGGTTCACCTCCCGGTGGATATCCAAGCCTCAGCAGCTGCCAACGATTATCACCGAATGCGAGTCCCGTTTTCGCCGCATCTCAGCTCGGTTTACGCCGTGACACCGTTTGACTTTGCAAAGGAAGCGGAGCGAATGAAAAAGGGCGTACCCATTGGAGAACCTAAGGCGTTTGCGATCAACTGGACTCTGGCCGGGTCTGGCTCCTACCAGAAGCAGACTCTCCACCAGGCAACCGA
>VFQO010000824.1_pt1 | contig 29140 bp, 28 predicted proteins | sample 3512331 | NCBI WGS metagenome assembly VFQO01 (sample SAMN10412371, study PRJNA504923) | tailings metagenome | isolation source: Replicate 3 from Balatoc abandoned mine | place: Philippines: Itogon, Benguet | collected 2017-08-28 | reverse complement strand
CATCCGACGGGTTTCCTCTGTGAGTGCTGAAGCGTGGTAACTCCAGTCTCCCAGATGCCGTCGGGTGAACAACCTATTGCAACATCACAACTAGATCAGGGGGGCAGGCGTGTGCTCATGCACGTTTGATGGATCAGCCGGGCTAGCTGTAGCTCAGCTCGCGTGCCTTGCCCCAGAACACGCGGTACATGTAGATCGTGTAGGCCACGATCACCGGCAGCGTGATCGCCACGCCGATGAAGATGACGGTGAGCGAACCCGTGGCCGCGGCGGCTTCCCACACATCGAGGCGGCCGATCACGATGTCCGGAAAGATGCTGTAGGCCAGACCGAAGAAGGCCAGCACGAAAATGAGCACCGTGTTCACGAACACCAGCCAGCCGTAACCCGCGTCGACCACGTTCGGGCGCGTGACGACCCAGCGCACCGCGAAGAAGGCGGCAGCGCACATCACGGGCACGGGCAGCAGCGCAAAGATCTGCGGCACGCCGAACCATTTGTCGAACACCGCCGAATTCACCAGCGGCGTGGCAGCCGATATCGCCAGCAGCGCCGCGCCCATGGGCCAGAGCACGCGGCGCGCCCAGTGCACCGCGCGCCGTTGCAGATCGCCTTCGGCCTTCATGATCAGCCAACCCGCGCCGAGCAGCGTGTAGGCCGCAGGCAGCGTGATGGCGATGCCCAGGCTGAACAGCCAGCCGATGCCGCCGTTGTCGAAGCCGGTGATGTAGCTGCCCAGCATCCAGCCCTGCGCCATGCTGGCCACCAGCGAACCGGTGAAGAACGCGCCGTTCCAGAACGCCTTGTACTGGAATGGCGCCTTGACGCGGAAGTCGAACGCGACGCCGCGCAGGATGAGGCCGATGAGCATGATGGCCGCGGGCAGGTACAGCGCCTGCAGCACCATGCCATGCGCCTTGGGAAACGCCACCAGCAGCACGCCCACGCCCAGCACCAGCCAGGTTTCGTTGGCGTCCCAGAACGGGCCGATGCTGGCGATCATCGTGTCCTTCTGCGCGTCGGTGCCCAGGGGCAGCAGCAGGCCGACGCCGAGGTCGTAGCCGTCGAGCACCACGTAGGCCAGCAGGGTCAGGCCCATCACGGCCATGAAGAACAGCGGCAGGAATTCGGCCCAGGTCATCGCGTGCTCCTTCTGGTGTTCAGACGCCGGCTTTGCCGAGCTCGCCCTTGGGCGCTTCCGGGGCGGGTTTCACCGGGTGCTCGGCCATGTGCTTGAGCACCCCCACGTAGGTGACCAGCAGCAGGCCGTAGACGATGAGGTAGGCGGTGAGCGTGACGGCGACGTAGGGCGGTGCGATCTGCGTGGCCACGTCGGCGGTGCGCAGTGCGCCGTACACGATGAAGGGCTGGCGGCCGATCTCGGTGACGTACCAGCCCGCCAGCGTGGCGAGCCAGCCCGAGAACGTCATGCCCGCGAGCGTCCACAGCAGCGGGCGCGGCAGCGTGGTCTGCGCGGCGCGGCGCTGTGGCCACAGCTTCCAGGCGCTCCACAGCGCCACCAGCAGCATCAGCGAACCGATGCCGACCATCACGCGGAAGGCGTAGAACACCGGTGCCACCGGCGGGTGCGTGTCGGGGAAGTCCGCAATGCCCTGCACCTCGCCGTCCCACTCGTGCGTGAGGATCAGGCTCGCGAGCTTGGGGATCTTCACGGCGAAGTGCGTGGTGCCGGCGTCTTCATCGGGGATGCCGAACAGCGTGAGCGGTGCGCCCTTCTCGGTCTCCCAGATGCCCTCCATGGCCGCGATCTTGGCCGGCTGGTGCTCCAGCGTGTTCAGGCCGTGCAGATCACCGACGAAGATCTGCAGCGGCGCCACGATGACCGCGGCGAAAGCGGCGGTGCGCAGCGCCTTGTGCGTGCCCTGCGTGGCCGTGCCCTTGAGCAGTTGCCAGGCGCACAGGCCGGCGATCAGGAACGACGCGGTGAGCGCCGAGGCGAGCAGCTTGTGCGCCAGACGGTAGGGGAACGAGGGGTTGAAGACGATGGCGAGCCAGTCGGTCGGCATGAATTCGCCGTTGACGATCTCGAAGCCGGCGGGGGTCTGCATCCAGGAGTTCAGGCTCAGGATCCAGAACGCCGACAGCGTGGTGCCCAGCGCCACCAGCGAGGTGGCGATGAGATGCACGCGTTCGCTCACCCGGCCGCGGCCGAACAGCATGATGCCGAGGAAGCTGGCCTCCAGGAAGAACGCGGTGAGCACCTCGTAGCCCAGCAGCGGGCCGGAGATGTTGCCGGTCTTTTCCATGAAGCCGGGCCAGTTGGTGCCGAACTGGAAGCTCATCACGATGCCCGAGACCACGCCCAGCGCGAAGGTGAGCGCGAACACCTTGGTCCAGAAGTAGTAGGCCTGCTCCCAGGCCTCGTCGCGCGTCTGCACGAAGCGGATGCGGAAGAACAGCAGGAACCAGCACAGCGCGATGGTGATGGTGGGGAACAGGATGTGAAAGCTGATGTTCGCGGCGAACTGGATGCGAGAGAGCAGCAGGGTGTCGAGGTCCATCGGGCGGTCTTTCGTGGTGTCAGGCGGCCTTGTCGTCCCGGGCAGCGCGCGCCGCCGGGGCCTTGCCGGTGAGCCGGTCCTTGAGTTCGAGCACGCGCGTCACCGTAGCGCCCATCCCCATGAGTTGCAAGGCCGTCTCGGGCGCGAGCTTCTGCACGTCGTCGAACCAGGTCATCAGGCGGTCGATCAGGTCGTGCATCTCGCGCATGCGCTGCTGCGCGTGGCGCTCGGCGTCGTTGCCCGGTGTTTCCAGCAACGCGGTCCGCAGCATCGACAGCGTGGGCTCGATCTCACGGCGGCGCCGCTCCTCGGCCAGCACGCGAAAGATCTCCCACACGTCGGCCGGCGCCTCGAAGAATTCGCGCCGCTCGCCCGGAAAGTGGCGCAGCCGCACCAGGCGCCAGGCCTGCAGCTCCTTCAGGCCCATGCTCACGTTGGAGCGCGAGAACTCCAGCGTCTCGGCGATCTGGTCCGCGCACAGTGGCTCGGACGACAAATACAGCAGGGCATAGATCTGCCCCACGGTGCGGTTGATGCCCCAGCGGCTGCCCATCTCCCCGAAGTGGGCGACGAACTCGCGGTTGAGGGGCGGGAGGTGGTCTTGCAGCGACATGCGCGGCATTGTAGCCGCGATCGCTTGAAGTTTCAGGAATTACTGAAAATTGGGAAAGTGCGGTATGGGGTCTTCAACCGCGGCCCGCTTGCGGCGCTGCGCAGCCCGTACCCGTGACGGTCATTTCGTGAGGATCAGCTTGTTCTGTGCCGTGAGGCTGAGCCGGTACACCTGCCCGGCGTGCTCGATGTACACCTCGCGCCGACCGCTGCTGAGTTCGGCAAATGCAACTTGGGGAATGGAAGCCGGCGCTTTCGCGGGCGCGCTCGGGGTGGGCGGGGTTGGAGCGTTCGGGTTCACATGAGCAGTATAAAAGCAAATGCGAACAATTCGTATCTGATCCGGGAAACTTCTTTCGCACCAACGCAAGGTGTTCCCGGTGCGGTCCGCGCGCTGCCTACAATCGCGCGCCATGAGCATCAAGAGCGACAAGTGGATCCGCCGCATGGCCGAACAGCATGGCCTGATCGAACCCTTCGAGCCCGGCCAGGTGCGCCAGGTCGACGGCAAGCGGGTCATCAGCTACGGCACCAGCAGCTACGGCTACGACATCCGCTGCGCGCCCGAATTCAAGGTGTTCACCAATATCCATAGCACCGTGGTCGATCCGAAGAATTTCGACGAGAAGAGCTTCGTGGACTTTCACGGTGACCATTGCATCATCCCGCCCAACAGCTTTGCGCTGGCGCGCACGGTGGAGTACTTCCGCATCCCGCGCAACGTGCTCACCATCTGCCTGGGCAAGAGCACCTACGCCCGCTGCGGCATCATCGTCAACGTCACGCCCTTCGAGCCCGAGTGGGAAGGCTATGTGACGCTGGAGTTCAGCAACACCACCCCGCTGCCGGCCAAGATCTACGCGGGCGAGGGCTGCGCCCAGGTGCTGTTCTTCGAGAGCGACGAGGTCTGCGACGTCTCCTACAAGGACCGCGGGGGCAAGTACCAGGGCCAGGTCGGGGTAACGCTGCCCAAGGCCTGAAAGCTGGCCTACCATCGTGGCCACGCCGGCCAATCGGCACAGGAGGGCGCGATGAAGTGGGAAAACAACCGGCAGTCCGATCAGGTCGAGGACCGGCGCAACAGCCCCGGCGGTGGCGGGCGTATGCCGCGCATTGGTGGCGGCCGCGGCATCGGCCTTGGCACCATCGCGATCGCCCTGATTGCCGGCTGGGTGTTCGGCATCAACCCGCTCACCATCCTGGGTGCACTGGACGGCGGCGGGCTGCAGGCGCCCGCACCGGTGGAGCAAACCCAGGGCCCGACCGGCGCGCCCGGCGACGAGATGGGCCGTTTCGTCGCCTCTGTGCTGGGCGGTACCGAGGACGCCTGGGGCGCCATCTTCCAGCAGGCCGGCGCACAGTACCAGAAGCCGCGCCTGGTGCTGTTTCGCGGCGCCACGCCCACCGCCTGCGGCACGGGGCAGGCGGCCATGGGGCCGTTCTACTGCCCGGGCGACCAGAAGGTCTACATCGACCTGAGCTTCTACGACACGCTGCGCCGCCAGCTCGGCGCGCCGGGGGATTTCGCTCAGGCCTACGTGATTGCCCACGAAGTGGGCCACCATGTGCAGAACCTGCTGGGCATCACCGACCAGATGGAGCAGGCGCGCCGCCGCGTGAGCGAGCGCGAATACAACGCCATGTCGGTACGGCTTGAGCTGCAGGCCGACTGCTTCGCAGGCATCTGGGCCCACCACAACCACAAGACGGGGGGCGTGATCGAGCCCGGCGACGTGGACGAGGCGCTCAATGCCGCAGCGGCCATCGGCGACGACGCGCTGCAGCGCAAGAGCCAGGGCCACGTGGTGCCCGACAGCTTCACGCACGGCACCAGCGATCAACGTCAGCGCTGGTTCCACAAGGGCCTGGAAACGGGCGACGTGCGGGCCTGCGACACCTTCAAGGCGACGAGCCTGTAAACACCCCCGCCGCGCTGCGCGCAACCCCCTGCAGGGGCGGCACCAGCGGCCCGTCCTGAGCTTGTCGAAGGGCGCTTGCGCGGTGCCCTGGGCGGGCGATGGGCGCCGAATCGGGGCAAATGCGACAATAGTGGGCTAATTCGTGGTCTGCCCTGGCGTCGCCGGGGTGGGTCACCCACAGACCCGACATGACCCAAAGCTTCTCCGAACTCAACCTCGCGCCGGCGCTCGCGAGGGCCGTGGCCGAAATGGGCTACGAGACCATGACGCCGATCCAGGCGCAGGCGATCCCCCAGGTGCTCACCGGCCGCGACGTGATGGGCGCCGCCCAGACCGGCACCGGCAAGACAGCGGCCTTCAGCCTGCCGCTGTTGCAGCGCCTGCTCAAGCACGAAAACGCGTCCACCTCGCCGGCGCGCCATCCGGTGCGCGCGCTGGTGCTGCTGCCCACGCGCGAACTGGCCGACCAGGTGGCCGAGCAGGTCAAGCTGTACGCCAAGTACACGCAGTTGCGCAGCACCGTGGTGTTCGGCGGCATCGACATGAAGCCCCAGACCGCCGAGCTCAAGAAGGGCGTGGAGGTGCTGGTGGCCACCCCGGGCCGCCTGCTCGATCACATCGAGGCCAGGAACTGCGTGCTCAACCAGGTCGAGTACGTGGTGCTCGACGAAGCCGACCGCATGCTCGACATCGGCTTCCTGCCCGACCTGCAGCGCATCCTGTCCTACCTGCCCAAGCAGCGCACCACGCTGCTGTTCTCGGCCACCTTCTCGCCCGAGATCAAGCGCCTGGCCGGCAGCTACCTGCAGGACCCGATCACCGTGGAAGTGGCGCGCTCCAACGCCACCGCATCCACCGTCGAGCAACACTTCTACCGCGTCGACGACGACGACAAGCGCGCCACGCTGCGCCAGATCCTGCGCGAGCGCGGCATCAAGCAGGCCTTCGTGTTCGTCAACAGCAAACTCGGCTGCGCGCGGCTGGCACGCTCACTGGAGCGCGACGGCCTCAACACCACCGCACTGCACGGCGACAAGAGCCAGGACGAGCGCCTGAAGGCGCTCGATGCCTTCAAGCAGGGCAGCGTCGACCTGCTGGTCTGCACCGACGTGGCCGCGCGCGGCCTGGACATCAAGGACGTGCCTGCGGTCTTCAACTTCGACATCCCGTTCAACGCCGAGGACTACGTGCACCGCATCGGGCGCACCGGCCGTGCCGGCGCCTCGGGGCTGGCGGTGTCTTTTGTCAGCGGCAAGGACACCCGACTGGTGACCGATATCGAGAAACTGCTGGGCAGGAAGCTCGAGATCGAGGCGCTTGAACTCGAGTCCGATCGCCGCCCGGCGGGCCGGTTCAACGACGGCCAGCGCGCCTGGCAGCGGGGTGACGAGCCCCCGGCGCGCGAAGCCCGTGCACCGCGACCGCCTGCCGCGCCGCGCGCACCGCGGGCCCCGTCCGACCCCTTGTTCGACCAGCCCTACGAGGCCAAGGCCGACGGCGATGCGCCTCCCGCGTGGGAGAGCGCGCAGCGCAGCGCTGCGCCGCGTGGCGTGTCGCCCAACATCAAGACGCGGCGCAAGGTGCCCGCGCTGTTCAAGGCGCCCAGCCCCACGGAGGGCGGCTGAGCGCAGACGTGCCGTTCAGTCCGCGCCCGGCGGCTGCGCCTGCGCGCAGCGCACGTCGAAGCACTCGACCTCACCCCGCGCCGTGCCGATGCGCGCGGCCGTGAGGCACCCGCCCCACACACAACCCGTGTCCAGTGCCAGCAGGTTCGGCTCGCGCAGCCGGCCCAGGGTCGACCAATGGCCGAAGGCCACTGGCACGTCGGCGGTGCGCCGCCCCGGCACGGCGTACCAGGGCAGGTGGCCTTCGGGCGGCGTGGCCGCGGCACTCTTGGTCGCGAACTCCATCGCCCCGTCCGGCGTGCAAAAGCGCAGCCGCGTGAACGCGTTGACGATCAGCCGAAGCCGGTCGACGCCCTCGAGCGTGGGCACCCATCGGGCGGGTGTGTTGCCATACATGCGGTGCAGGAAGTCCGTCCAGTCGGGGCCTTGCAGCACGGTCTCTACCTCATGGGCCAGCTCCAGTGCGTCGGTGGCGCTCCATTGCGGCAGCACCCCTGCATGCACCAGCAGCCAGCCGCGTTCCATGAGCGCCAGCGGTCGCTGGCGCATCCAGTCAAGCAGCGCGTCGCGGTCGGGTGCGCCGAGGATGTCGCCCACCGTGTCGTTGCGGTGCGGCTTGCGCACGCCGTGTGCCGTGGCCAGCAGGTGCAGGTCGTGGTTGCCGAGCAGCGTCTGCGCGCTGTGCCCCAACGCCATGATGCGCCGCAGCGCCGCCAGCGAAGCCGGCCCGCGGTTGACCAGGTCGCCCATCACCACGAGCCGGTCCCGGCTGGGCGAAAAACCCACCGTGTCGAGCAGCCGGCCCAGGGCCTCGTCGCAGCCCTGCACATCGCCTATCAGATACAGTGACATACAGGCATTATGGATATCGTCCTGATTGTTTTCCTCACGCTGCTCAACGGCGCGTTCGCGATGTCGGAGCTGGCGCTGGCGTCCAGCCGCAAGGCGCGGCTGAACGCCATGGCCGATGAGGGGGACAAGGGTGCTGGAACCGCGCTCAAGCTTCTCGAGAACCCGACGCAATTCCTTTCGTCGGTGCAGGTGGGCATCACCTCCATCGGCATGCTCAACGGCATCGTGGGCGAAGCCGCGTTCAGCGGCGACCTTGGTCAGTGGTTCCTCGGTCTGGGGCTGGACGACACCACCTCCAGTGTGCTGGCCACGGCCATCGTGGTCACGGTCATCACCTTCATCACCATCGTCTTCGGCGAACTGGTGCCCAAGCGCATCGGCCAGCTCTACCCCGAGGCGGTGGCGCGTTGGGTGTCGCGCCCGATGGCCGCGGTGGCCAGCGGCGCCAAACCCTTCGTGTGGCTGCTCACGCACACCACGCAATGGGTGCTCAAGCTGCTGCGGGTGGACAACGCCGCGGCGCAGGTGGTCACCGAGGAGGAGATCCGCGCCAGCCTCGCCGAGGGCCTGGACGCGGGCATCATCGAAGCGCAGGAGCACCGCATGGTGCGCAACGTGTTCGGCCTCGACGAACGCCAGCTCAACTCCATCATGCTGCCGGCGTCGGAGATCGAATGGCTGGACGCGCGCGACGGTGTGGACGACGCGTTGCGCAAGGCCTGGGCCAGCGGCCACTCGTGGTACCCCGTGTGCCGTGGTGGCCTGGAGGACGTGGTGGGTGTGATTCACGTGCCGCACTTGCTGGCGTTGCAGGCGCGCGGCGAGATCGAGCCGATCGGCGCGCATGTGTCGCCGGCCGTGTTCGTGCCCGAGACGCTCACCGGCATGGAAATGCTCGAGCAGTTCCGCACGCGCGCCACGCGCATGGTTTTCGTGGTGGACGAATACGGTGTGGTGCAGGGCCTGTTGACCCCGCGCGACATGCTCGAGGCGATCACCGGTGAGCTCTCGCCCGAGCGCCCGGTGGATGCCTGGGCGCGCCAACGCGAGGACGGCGCCTGGGAAATCGAGGGCGCGATGCCGGTGGCCGAACTCAAGTCGCGGCTGGAGATCGACGCCTTTCCGGACGAGGACAGGGGGCGCTATGCCACCGTGGCCGGCCTGATGCACGCCATGGCGGGCACGCTGCTGCAGCGCGGCGAGCACGTCGACGGCGCGGGTTGGCGCTTCGAAGTGCTCGAGCTCGACGGCCGGCGCATCGATCGTGTGCTGGTGACGCGGCCGCCAGCACCCCCCGAGCCGGACAGCGGGTTCGACCGCGACGACGGTTGATCACCCGCCCAGGCCCCACCACGCGGGCAGCAGGGCACGCACCTGCGGGTCGGCGAAGCGCCCGTCCAGCAGCAGCAGCGCACCGCGGTCATCGGGCGTGCGGATGAGCCGGCCCGCGGCCTGCACCACCTTGTGCAGGCCGGGCACGAGGTAGGCGTCGCGCCAGCCCGCACCACCCGATTGCTCCAGGCGTTCGCGCAGCGCCTCGGTGAGCGGATCGGGCGGCGGCAGGCCCAGCGTGGCCACGCTCACACCCACCAGCCGCTCGCCTGGCAGATCGATGCCCTCTGCGAACACGCCGCCCAGCACCGCAAAGCCCAGCCCTGTTGCGCCCGGTGTGAATCGCGCCAGGAAAGCCGCGCGCGCTGCTTCGTCCATGTTGCGCGCCTGCGCCCACACCGGCACGTCGGGTGCTGCGGCCTGGAAGGCCACCAGCGCCTGCTCCAGATAGTCGAAGCTGCTGAAGAAGGCCAGGTGTTTGCCGGGCGTGGCGCGCACGTGGTCCACCAACTCGCGCACCAGCCGGGGCAGCGTGCGCGCACGGTCGGCCCAGCGCGTGGACAGCCCTTGCGCGATGCGCACCGACAGCTGCGTGGCATTGAACGGTGAAGGCACGTCGAGCTGTGCGGTGCGCTCGTCCAGCCCAAGCAGGCGCTGTGTGTGAGCCATGGGGGCCAGCGTGGCCGAGAACAGCGTGGCCGCGTGTGCTGCGGCCCAGCGCGGGCTCAGCAGTTCGGCCGGCAGCAGGCAGCGCAGCGCCAGCCGCGGGCGCGGCCGTCCGCGGCGCGGTGTCACCCCCGCGCTGCGTTCGAATACCGAATGCGTGCCGAATCGATCGGCCACGCGCAGGAAGTGCAGGGCCTCGAACAGCCAGGGCTGTAGCGCTACACCGGTTTGCGGGTGCTGAGCCATGAAGTCCCCGAGGGTGCTGACGTGGCGGCGCAGCGTTTGCACGAAATCACCGGGCAGCTCGTCGCCGATCGCTGTATCGCCAGCCCAGTCGCGCGCGAGCGCTCCCCAGGCGCGGTGCAGCGCGTTCATCGTGGCGGCCAGCGCGCGGGGCGCCTGTGCGCGCCAGGCCGCAAAGGATTGCGGGTCGAGCTCGGCGCTGTACATCGTGCGAGCGCGCTCGATCAGGTTGTGGGCCTCGTCAATCAGCAATCGGGTGCGCCAGCCCTCGGCCTGGGCCATGGACCAGGCCTGCGCGTTGAGGTCGAACCAGTGGTTCACGTCGCCCACCACCACATCGGTCCAGCGCTGCATCTCCTGGGCAAGGTAGTAGGGACAGATGCCATTGGCCAATGCGATCTCGCGCAGCGCCTCCCGGTCAAGAAAGCCGCGTTGTACAGCAGCATTGCGCGCGTCGGGCAGGCGGTCGTAGAAGCCGCGGGCCAGCGGGCAGTCGTCGCCGTGGCAGGCCTTGTCCGGATGTTCGCAGGCCTTCTCGCGTGCGATGCGTTCCAGCACGCGCAGTGGCTTGGCCCCCAGCCCGCGCAGGCCATCGAGCGCCACAGCGCGCGTGGTGCCTTTGGGGGTGAGCACCAGCAACTGATCGCTGCTGTCGAGCGGCATGGCGCGCAGAGCGCCGAACAAGGTGGCGGCCGTCTTGCCGATGCCGGTGGGGGCCTGGGCCAGCAAGTGCCGCCCGGCGCGCTGCGCGCGGAACACCGCTTCGGTGAGTTCGCGCTGGCCGGCGCGGTAGCGTTCGAAAGGAAAAGGCAGTTGCGCCAGTGCGGCGTCGCGCGCGCGACGGTGCTGCTGTTCCTGGTGCGCCCATGCCACGTAGCGCTCGCACAGCGCCTGCGCGTGCGCCGCCAGTGCGTCGCGTGTGCAGTGCTGCGTCTGCAGCGTCTCGCGCGCGCTGTCGATGTCGAAGTACACCAGGGCCACCTCGATCGCGTCGAGCGATTCCGCCTCGCACAGCAGCCAGCCGTAGACCTTGGCCTGCGCCCAGTGCAGCGCTCGCTGGTTGTCGGCGATCAAGGCCGGGTCGCCGCGGTGCGTCTTGATCTCTTCGATGCGCCGGGCCATCGGGTCGTAGCCGTCGGCCCGGCCCTGCAGCCACAGGCCCGCACAGGCCGCGGCCAGCGTGCGTTCGCGCTGGTAGTGTGCCGGGCGGCGCGCGGTGACCGTGGTGTGGCCCTCGATGCCCGCAAGTGCGCTGGGTGCCGGCGTGAAGCGGTGGTCCAGATCGCCCGCGCGCGCGGCGAACGCACACAGGCTGCGCACGCCCACGCGGGGGCGCTCGTCGGCGGGTTCGGTTGGGCTCGAGGTCACGGCGCGGGGCATCATACGGGGCGTGATCGATGCCCTGCCACTGACCCGCGCCCACCACCAGCGCCTGCGCGAGATGTACCGCTCCTCTGGCTGGCCCTGCCACGATGCGATCGAGATCGATCTGCTCGCAGGGGGTTTTCTCGAGCGGCATGTCGATCCAGCTGGGCGCGAGAACTTGCGCGTCACCGACGCCGGCATCGCGCTGCTGGCGCGCGCACAGCAGCGCAACCGCGCGCAGCGCAGCGCGCACGAACAACTGGTTTGGCGCGTGGCGCAGGCCCAGTGCCGTGAAGGGCGGCTCGCCTGGTGCGGCCTGTCGCTGCGCGCGCCGCTGGCGCGCGATGAAGGTGGTCACGATTGGGTGCTGGCCAACCCCGATGTGTTCTCGATTCGTCGCAGCTCACGCGCGGACTGGCTCGAGCCCGTGGTGCACGAAATCAAGGTCAGCCGCGCCGATCTGCGCCACGAGCGCAAACGCAAGGCCTACCTCGGCATGGCCGGCGCGGTCTGGTACGTGCTCGGCCGCGACGCGCGCGGCCGCGCCATTGGGGGCGCTGACGATGTCCCCATCGAGTGTGGCGTTCTGCTCGAGGCTGCGGACGGTTGGCAGGTGCTGCGCGAGGCACCACGGCGCGCGGTGCCGGCGCTGGCGCATCACGTGTGGCTGGCCCTGGCGCAGGCCTCACCGGTGCCCGCCGAAGACCCGCTGCAGGCACGGCTGTGAATGGACCGGCTCGCGCGATCGCGTGCATGGGCGTGATGCAAGTCACTGACGAGCCGAAAGAGCGCGCCAACTAGCGCCAATGCGGTATGGCTGCCCGCCGCCTCGATGGGGAGGATGCGCGCCTGCGCCAGCAAGACCTCTCTCACAAGCCTTTCGCATTGCCTGCCCATGAATTCCCTGTCCCTGCGTGCCCTCGTGGCCTTGAAGCTGCTCGTTCTCGTCACGTTCTGGTCGTTTGGCTCGGCCCGAACGGCCGTGTCGTTGCCACCAGGTGCGCTGGCGCGGGTGCAGTCGCACAACAGCGACAGCGGGGATCTGTTCGGTGCGTCCGTGGCGCTGTCGCGCAACGGGCAGGTGCTCGTCGTCGGTGCCGACCTCGAAGCCAGCCGCAGCGGCAGCGCCAGCGACGACAACAGTCTGCCGGGTGCCGGCGCCGCCTATGTGTTCGAACGGGATGGTGAGCATTGGCGCCAGGTCGCTTATCTGAAGGCGCCCATCCCCACCTCGGGTGGCGGCTTCGGTTTCGTGGTCGCCGTCTCGGACGACGGACACACGATTGCGGTCGGTGCGCCGTTCGAGCCGGGCGTGGGCCTGGGCAGCGTGCATGTGTTTCAGCGCGGTGGCGTCCAGTGGACACCCGTGGCCCATCTGCAGGCGCCGCAGGGGGTGGCGCGATTCGGTGTCGGCATCGACCTGTCGGACAGCGGCCAGGAACTCGCCATCGCGGCCATGGGGCCGGCGGAGCACGCTCAGGCGCACGTCTTCGCAAGGCGTGCGGGGCGCTGGTCTGTGCAGGGCGTGGTCGAACACAGCATCGCGAGCCCGGGCCAGGTGGTGCCGCAGGTCGCGCTGGCCGGCAATGCTCGCAGCCTGGCGCTGGCAAACGGCGTGACCGCTGCGGTCCAGATGTTCGAGCCCGTGGGTGAACGCTGGACGCTGGCTGGCGAGGCCCCGGCACCGGCGGCCCTGGAGCACGATCCGGCGCTGGCGCTGGCCTTGTCGACCGACGGACGAACATTGGCCGTGGCCCACGCGCAGGGGCGTATCGACGTGCTTGTGCGCACCGCGTCCGCTGACTGGGCACCGCAGGCCCACCTGCAAGCCAGCCCCGATGCCGTTGCGGTGGGGCATCGCCTGGCCTTGTCGGGCGATGGCAGCGCACTGGCCGTGAGTGCCGCCGGCGATGCGCCTGCCGTGTACCGATTCCGGCGCCACGGCGGTCAATGGCAGGCCATGCCTTCGCTGTCGCCCACCACGACAAGCGGGGGGCCGTTCGGTTCAGCACTTGCCATGTCACCCGACGGACGCACGCTCGCGGTGGGCTCGCGCTTCGAACCCTTGAGCCGTTGGCCCTGGCCCTTCACCACCGCGCCCGCGGCCGGCGTGGTGCATCTGTTTTCCCCTGCCTGAAGCGGCTCGGCTCCTACACTCGGGTTGTCAACCCGGAGCCGCCCATGAAGATCGGTCAACTTGCTCAGGCGTCTGCCACCCCCGCCGAGACGATTCGCTACTACGAACGCGAGGGCCTGTTGCCCGCGCCTGCGCGCACCGAAGGCAACTTCCGCATCTACGAGGCCGCGCATCTGGAGCGGCTGCAGTTCATCCGCCATTGCCGCGGCCTGGACATGTCGCTGGACGAGGTGCGCGTGCTGCTGCGCTTTCGCGACGCGCCGGCCAGCGATTGCGGCGACGTCAATGCCTTGCTCGATGCCCACATCGGCCACGTGAGCATGCGCATCAAGGAGCTGCGTTCACTGGAACGTCAGCTGAAGGATTTGCGGCAGCGCTGCACGGACGCGCAGGCCAGCGAGGCCTGCGGCATCCTGAGCGGCTTGTCGGCGGCGGCGCAAGAGGCCGCACCTGTGGCAGCGAAGGCAGGCGCTCACCTGCGTTCGGTGCACAGGCATTGAAGCGACACGGTACCGACGCCCCGCCGCGCGCGGCGGGGGAGGCGTTTACGCCAGCATGTCGGCCCAGATGTTGCGCGCCCAGCCCATGGCGTAGCCGCCTTCGATCTCGCTGGCCACGCTGGACAGACCGCCCGAGCCGGGCACCGTCAGCATCGTCTTCTGCGTCGCGTCGTAGCGGTGCACGCTGGCCACGTGCACCACGTCCTTCGCGGTGACGAAGCTGTAGCAGGTGTTGGCGTAGATCGGCAGTTGCGGCGGCTGCTGGCCCATCAGCAGCGACACCACCGCGGCGGCGCAGGTCTTGCCATGCTGGTTGGCCATGTGGCCCGACTTGGGCATGGCCGGTGCGATCTGGATCGCGTCCCCGAGCACGTGGATGTTCTTCGCGGCCTTCGATTCGAACGTCAGGAAGTCCACCTCGCACCAGCGGTTGTTGGCCGTGGCCAGACCGCTTTTCACGGCGATGGCGCCTGCGCGCATCGTGGGCAGCACGTTGGCCACACCGGCCTTGAAGTCGTCGTTGAACTCGAACTTCAGGGTGTTGGTGGCCACGTCCACGTCCACCACCTTGTGCTTGGGACGGTATTCGATGATGCCCTTGTAGTGCTCGTCCCAGGCCTTCATGAACAGGCCCTTCTTCGAGGTGATGTCGTCGTTGGCATCGAAGACGATGACCTTGCTCTTCGGCTTGGCGACCTTGAAGTAGCTGGCCACCATGCACGCGCGCTCGTAGGGGCCGGGCGGGCAGCGGTAGGGCGCGAGCGGAATCGACAGCGCGTAGGTGCCGCCGTCCGGCAGTGCCTTGAGTTGTTCGTGCAGCATGGCCGTCTGCGGGCCGGCCTTCCAGGCGTGCAGCACCTTTTCCTGTGCGCCGGGTTTGTTGAGGCCCGGGATGGTGTCGAGCATGAAGTCGATGCCGGGCGAGAGGATGAGCCGGTCGTAGGGCAGGGTGGTGCCGCTGGCGAGTTTCACGGTGCGCTTGTCGGCGTCGATGCTCTCGACCATGTCGCGCACCACCTTCACGCCATGGCGGCGCGCCAGGTTGTCATAGGGCACGGTGATGTCGGCCAGCGTCTTGTGGCCGCCCACCACCAGGTTGCTGATCGGGCACGACACGAAATTGGCGTTCGGCTCGACCAGCGTCACGTCGACGCGGTTGTTGGAGAACAGGCGCAGGTACTTGGCGGCTGTGGCACCGCCGTAGCCGCCACCCACCACCACCACCTTGGGCTGGTTGCCGCCCATGGACGCGCAACCACCGAGCAGGCCCAGACCGGCCATGGCCGAGCCTGCACCCAGCGTTTGAATCAGACGACGTCTTTGCATGGTGGGCTCCTCAGGGCTTCTGGGCGGCGAAGTACGCCGCGATCTGGGCGATCTGCTCGTCGCTGTAGCCCTTGGCGATCTGGTGCATGATCGTCGCGGGCCGCTGGCCGTTCTTGAACGCGAGCATCTTCTGTTCGATGTCGTTTTTCGTCTGCCCCGCCAGGGCGACCATGCCCGGCTGGGCCTTGCCGTCGGTGCCGTGGCAGTTGGCGCAGGCCGCGGCCCACACACGGACCTGATTGACCTGGGCCTGCGCGCCGGCTGCCAGCGCCAGCAGCGCCGCGGCTGCCAGCCATCTCCTCGTGTTTCGCATCGTTTTCTCCGGTTGCGGGTGGGAAGGGTTGCCTCCAAAACTGTAGCAGTGCGGAGCGCGCTTTCGGACGGCGGCTTCATTGGAAAGCGCCCGGCAGAAAAAAGCATCAAGGGTTTGTACCCATCCGAATATCAGCAAGTACCAATATATTTGCTGTCCAGCGATATCTTCCAGGGACCTCAGCCGTGTCGGACGCGCTTCATCACACCATCGGCCGCGTGCTGCCCGCGCCCGAAAACCACCTCGATGCCGCGCGCATGGAGGAAGCGCGCAAGGCGCGCCGCAGTTTCATGGGCAAGGCCCTGGCCATGGGTGCTGGTGCGATCGCCGCGGCCCAGGCGCCGCGCGCGCGCGCCGCCACGGCCGGCGAGGGCGACCCCGCCATCCTGCAGTTGCCCGAGCACACGCGCGGCCTTGGCCGCCCCGTGGCCGACCCCGCCTACGGTCAACCCAGCAAATGGGAGGCCAACCTGCAGCGCCGCCAGAGCCCGGGCCTCACGCGCGTGCCGCAGGCCTCGGTGAGCTTCACGCCGCTGCAGGGCCTGTTCGGGATCATCACGCCCAGTGGCCTGCACTTCGAGCGTCACCACCAGGGTTGGTGGGATGTGGATCCGAGCCAGCACCGCCTGATGGTGCACGGCCTGGTCAAGCGCTCGCGCGTGTTCACCATGGACGAGCTGATGCGCCTGCCCAGCGTGTCGCGCATCCACTTCATCGAATGCGGCGCGAACTCGGCGCCCGAGTGGGGCAATGTCGCTTTGCCTACCGTGCAGTACACGCACGGCATGGTGAGCTGCTCCGAATTCACAGGCGTTCGCCTGTCCACCCTGCTCGAGATGTGCGGTGTGGACAAGAAGCTCGGCAAGTACGTGCTGGCCGAAGGGGCCGATGGTTCGTCGATGACGCGCACCATCGACATGGAACGCGCGATGGAGGACTGCATCGTCGCCTGGGGCATGAATGGCGAGATGCTGCGCCCCGAGAACGGCTACCCGCTGCGCCTGGTGGTGCCGGGCATCCAGGGCGTGAGCTGGGTGAAGTACCTGCGCCGCCTGGAGGTGGGCGATCAGAAATGGGCCACCAAGGACGAGTCGATCCACTACATCGACCTGATGCCTGACGGCACGCACCGCCAGTACACCGGCATCCAGGAATGCAAGAGCGTGATCACCACGCCATCGGGCGGGCAGTTGCTGCTCGACAAGGGCTACTACAACGTCAGTGGCCTGGCCTGGTCGGGTCGTGGCGCGATCAAACGCGTGGACGTGAGCGTCGATGGCGGACGCAACTGGCGTACCGCACGCCTGGAAGGCCCGGTGCTGGACAAGGCGCTCACGCGCTTCAACATCGACTGGGTGTGGGACGGCAAGCCCGCCATCCTGCAAAGCCGTGCCATCGACAGCACCGGCTATGTGCAGCCCAGGATCAACCAGTTGCGCGCCGTGCGCGGCACGCGTTCGATCTACCACCAGAACGCCATCCAGTCGTGGCGCGTCGCCGAGAGCGGCGAAGTGTTCAACGTGCAAGTTTATTGAGGGCGGCCGCGATGCGATCCCTTGTGATGCTCTCGCTGGCGCTCCTGGCCGGCACCACCTTCGCCCAGGACAAGCCCTGGCAATCCATCGGCCGCGAAGCCACGCCGGCCGAGATCAAGGCCTGGGACATCGACGTGCGCGCCGACTTCAAGGGCCTGCCCAAGGGCGCCGGCAGCGTCGCCATGGGCCAGCAGGTGTGGGAGGCGCAGTGCGCTTCCTGCCACGGCGTGTTCGGCGAATCGAACGAGGTGTTCACGCCCATCGTGGGCGGCACCACCGCGGCCGACATCGCGCGCGGGCGGGTGAAGAACCTCGAGCCGGGCAACAACTACCCGCAGCGCACCACCTTCATGAAGGTGGCCACCGTGTCCACGCTGTGGGACTACATCAACCGCGCCATGCCTTGGAACGCACCCAAGTCGCTCAAGACCGACGAGGTCTATGGCGTGCTGGCCTACATGCTGAACCTGGCCGAGATCGTGCCGGACGACTTCACGCTGTCGGACCAGAACATCGCCGAGGTGCAGCAGCGCATGCCCAACCGCAACGGCATGGTGTTCCACGAGCCGCTGTGGAAGGCCTCCGGCAAGGGCGATGTGAAGAACGTGGCCTGCATGAAGGACTGCCCGACCGAGGCGAAGGTGCGCTCGGCTTTGCCCGACTTCGCGCGCGACGCGCACGGCAACGTGCTGGAGCAGAACCGCGTGGTGGGCCCGGTGCGCGGTGCCGACACCACGAAGCCGCCGCGCAGCGCGCCCGTGGGCAGCGGCCCTGCGCCCGCGGCCGTGGTGGTGGCAGCGGCGCCAGTGGCCGCAGCCGCGACAACAGCCGCCGGTGGCCCCGACGTGAAAGCCTTGCTGGCGAGCAACAGCTGCACCGCCTGCCACGGCGTGAGCAGCAAGATCGTGGGGCCCGGCTTCACCGAGATCCTGGCGAAGCACAAGGGGCGGGCCGATCTCGAGGCCTACCTCGCGGCCAAGATCAAGTCGGGCGGCAGCGGCGTGTTCGGCGCCGTGCCCATGCCGCCGCAGCCGCAGATCAAGGACGCCGACGCACTGGCCATTGCGCGCTGGATCGCCGCCGGATCGAAATGAGTTCTGAATATTCGCATCTAGTGGTTATTCCCCTGAACATCGGCCGCCGGAGGTTGCAAGCTACGCACGATCCCACCCACGCACCCCCCCCAGCGATGCCACAAGACCCGTGAGCGGCCCCGCGCCGACACGCTCGCTACACTCGCCCTTTGCCTCGACAACCGCACTGCTTTCGCACAGGAGTTCAACGATGAACCACACCCGCCGAGACGCCCTGAAGACCACCGGCGCATTCGCCAGCCTGGTTGCCATGGGCATCGTCACCCAAAGCCAGGCCCACGCCGCACTCGACCGCGCCAGCTTCGAAGTGAAGACCTTGGCCGATGCGCTCAAGGCGCTGGGCGGCACACCCGCCAACAGCGATCAGGTCACCGTGATCGCCCCGGACATCGCCGAGAACGGCGCCGTGGTGCCCATCGGCGCCGCGAGCAAGCTGCCCAACACCACCGAGATCTTTCTCGTTGTTGAAAAGAACCCGATGCCGCTGGCCGCCGGCTTCACCATTCCCGCGGGCACCCTGCCCGAGGTGTCGACCCGCCTGAAGATGGGCCAGAGCTCCAACGTGATCGCCGTGGTCAAGGCCGACGGCAAGCTCTACTCGGCCACCAAGGAAACCAAGGTCACCCTGGGCGGCTGCGGCGGCTGAGCGCGCGCACCCCTCTTCAGAACCCACGTACACAGGAGTCCCACATGGCTGATCCGATGCGCATCCGCGCCGCCGTTGCCGACGGCGAAACTACCGTCCGCGTGCTCATGTCGCACGTCATGGAACCCGGCACCCGCCGCGACGGCGCGGGCAACCTCATCCCCGGTCACTTCATCCGCGAGGTCGAGTGCACCCACAACGGCAAGGTCGTGCTGCAGGCGCAGTTCACCGGCGCCGTGGCCCAGAACCCTTTCCTGTCCTTCAAGTTCAAGGGCGGCGCCAAGGGTGACAAAGTGGTCGTGAAATGGAGCGACAACAAGAACGACTCGCGCACCGACGAGGCGACCATCGCCTGAATCCCTGCCGACACAACAACACGAGGAGACACCCATGAATCGCACCGCTTCCCGCGTGGTTCTTACGCTCGCCGGGCTGCTGGCCGCCACCGCTGCGCAGGCGCAGTCGTCGGCGGCCGAAGGCATCGCCAAGTACCGCGAGATGCTGCAGGACGGCAACCCCGCCGAGCTCTACGAAATGAAGGGCGAAGAGCTTTGGAAGCAAAAGCGCGGCCCGAAGAACGCCTCGCTGGAGCAGTGCGATCTGGGCAAGGGCCCGGGCGTGATCAAGGGTGTCTTCGTCGAGCTGCCGCGCTTCTTCAAGGACACCAACCGCGTGCAGGATCTTGAAGACCGCATCGTCACCTGCATGGAGACGCTGCAAGGCTTCAACGGCGAGGAGGTCCGCAAGACGCCGTTCCGTCGCGGCGAGATGGCCAACGTGACGGCGGTGGCCACCTACGTGGCCACGGCTTCCAAGGGCATGAAGATGAACCTGCCGCAATCCCATGCGCAGGAAAAGCTCATGTACGAGACCGGCAAGCGCCTGTTCTTCACGCGTGGCGGCACGCACGATTTCTCCTGCGCGTCTTGCCACGGTGAGGACAACAAGCGCATCCGTCTGCAAGACCTGCCCAACCTCACCAAGAACCCGGGCGACGGCATCGGTTTCGCGGCCTGGCCGGCCTACCGTGTCTCGAACGCGCAGATGTGGGGCATGCAGTTGCGCCTGAACGACTGCTTCCGCCAGATGCGCTGGCCTGAGCCCAAGTTCGGCAGCGACGCCACCATCGCGCTGAGCGTGTACATGGGCGTCAACGCCAAGGGCGCCGAGTCCGCCGTTCCCGCGATCAAGCGCTGAAGAGGAGACACACGATGCAAAAGAAAACCATTCTCGCGCTCCTGCCGGCGGTTGCACTGCTCGCCGCCTGCTCGCTGCCGCCATCGCCGGCCGAGGCCGACAAAGCCACCGCGGAGATGCTGAAGAACTCCTTCCAGGCGCGCGGAATTGCCACGCTCGACCGCCTCGACCAGGACCAGGCCAACGCCGCGTGCCTGCAGGCCGACGTGACGGGCAAGCCGCTCGATGAAAAGCTCGCCAAAGCCATCGAAGAAGCGAACCTGAAAACCGTGAAATGGCCCTCGGACGGCAAGTTCCTGGGTGACTGGAAGGAAGGCGAGCGCATCGCGCAAAGCGGCCGCGGCCTCACCTGGACCGACAAGGCCGACGCCGCCAACGGCGGCAACTGCTACAACTGCCACCAGATCAGCAAGGAAGAAATCTCCTTCGGCACCCTGGGCCCGAGCCTCTACCACTACGGCAAGCTGCGCGGCGTGACCGACCCGAATGCCGCAGCCTCCAAGGCGATCGTCGACTACACCTGGGGCAAGCTCTACAACGCGCGCGCCTACAACGCCTGTTCGCAGATGCCGCGCGCTGGGCACAAGGGCATCCTCACCGAACAGCAGATGAGGCACGTGATGGCGCTGCTGCTCGACCCGAACTCGCCGGTCAACAAGTGATCGCGCAGGCCCGGGCGACCGTACAGGTCGCCCGGGCTTTTTTGTGCGTTTGAATATCAGTGTTTGCTTCTTGAAGAGAGTGCCCCATGAGCCTGAGCCGACGTGACTTCCTGCAGATGCTGGCCGCTGCCAGCGCCGCCGGCATGGCGCTGGACCACCGCGACGCACTGGCCGCCGCGCCTGGTGCCGGCGAGCGCCTGTATGACGTGCCGACCTTCGGCAACGTGAGCTTCCTGCATTTCACCGACTGCCACGCGCAGCTCACGCCGGTGCACTTTCGCGAGCCCAGCGTGAACCTGGGCGTGGCCGACGCGCGCGGCAAGGCCCCGCACCTGGTGGGTGAGGCGCTGCTCAAGCACTTCAAGATCCGCCCCGGCACGGCGCAGGCGCACGCCTTCACCCACCTGGACTTCTCCCAGGCCGCGAAGACCTACGGCAAGGTGGGCGGATTCGCGCACCTCGCCACGCTCGTCAAGCAGCTGCGCGCCAGCCGCCCGCAGGCCTGGCTGCTCGATGGCGGCGACACCTGGCAGGGTTCGGCCACCTCGCTCTGGACCAACGCGCAGGATATGGTGGACGCCTGCAAGCGGCTGGGCGTGAACATCATGACCTCGCACTGGGAGCACACCTTCGGCGCCAAACGCGTGCAGGAGATCGTGGAGAAGGACCTCAAGGGCCACATCGAATTCCTGGCGCAGAACATCAAGACCACCGACTTCGAGGACCTGGTCTTCAAGCCCTACACGCTGCGCGAGCAGAACGGCGTGCAGGTGGCGGTCATCGGCCAGGCGTTCCCCTACACGCCGATCGCCAACCCGCGCTACATGGTTGCCGACTGGACCTTCGGCATCCAGGAGGACCACCTGCAGAAGATGGTGGACGAGGTGCGCGGCAAGGGCGCCCAGGTGGTGGTGCTGCTCTCGCACAACGGCATGGACGTGGACCTCAAGCTCGCCTCGCGCGTGCGCGGCATCGACGCCATCCTGGGCGGCCACACGCACGACGGCATGCCCGCGCCCACGGTGGTGAAGAACCCGGGTGGCCAGACCCTGGTGACCAACGCCGGCTCCAACACCAAGTTCCTCGGCGTGCTTGACTTCGACGTGCGCGGCGGCAAGGTGCAGGGCTACCGCTACAAGCTGCTGCCCATCTTTGCCAACCTGCTGGCACCCGATGCCGACATGCAGGCCTTCATCGACGGCGTGCGTGCGCCCTACAAGGCCAAGCTCGAAGAGAAGCTGGCCATCACCGAAGACCTGCTGTACCGCCGCGGCAACTTCAACGGCTCGTGGGACCAGGTCATCTGCGAGGCGCTGATGGAGGTCAAGGGCGCAGACCTGTCGTTCTCGCCGGGTGTGCGCTGGGGCACATCGCTGCTGCCGGGCGACACCATCACCATGGAACACCTGATGGACCAGACCGCCATCACCTACCCCGCGACCACGCTCAACGAGTTCACCGGCGCGCAGATCAAGGAAATCCTCGAAGACGTGGCCGACAACATCTTCAACCCCGACCCTTACTACCAGCAGGGTGGCGACATGGTGCGCGTGGGCGGCATGGGCTACAGCATCGCGCCCAACGAACGCATGGGCTCGCGCATCCAGAACATGACGCTCAAGGGCAAGCCGATCGAGGCGGGCAAGAAGTACAAGGTGGCCGGCTGGGCCTCGGTGCAGGAGAACGTGCAGGGCGAGCCAGTGTGGGACGTGGTGGCCACGCACTTGCGCAACAAGAAGGTCATCAAGGGGGTGAAGGTCAACACCCCGACGATCGTCGGCATGGCGGGCAACCCCGGCATGGCCGCCTGAAGCCAATGAAAAAAGCCACCGCCCCGTCGAGGGCGATGGCTGTCAAAACCTTGGAGAAGCAGGGGCCGCAAGGTCCCTGCGGTGTTTCAGCGCCGAAGCGCCGTCATCAGAAGTCGTGGCGCACGCCGACGGCGTACAGGCGACGCTCGCGGGCGGTGGCGCCGGCGCCGTCTTCCACATCACCATCGGTCAGACCGCCGTACAGCTTGGTGCGCTTGGACAGCGCGTAGGTCGCGCCGATCGAGAACGCCTTGGCTTCGCCGGAGGTGGCACCGTTGAGTTCGGACTTGCCTTTGGCGAAGCCCACCGACACGTCGAAGTTGCTGCCCAGCGGCACGATCACGCCGACCGAGTAGTCCCTGTCCTCCAGGCCATTGCCCTGGTCGGACAGCTGGTACTGGCCAGAGACGCGGAAAGCGCCGAAGTCGTAGGCAGCCGCCAGCACGGTGTAGTCGCGGTCCAGCGTGGCGGTTTCGTTGTCCTGCTCTTGGTAGCCCACGCCCACGTCGAGGGGGCCGCCACGGTAGCGCAGGTTGAAGGCAGTGATCTGCGAGTTTGCGGTGGAGGGCGCCACGTTCTCGTCGAAGGCATAGGCCACGCTGCCGGTGAAGCCGCCGAAGTTGGGCGTGTCGTAGCGCACCAGGTTGCTCGGGCGGCTGGTGTAGCCGCTGACACCGGAGGCGGTGCCGAAGGTGCCGTCGAGGTAGCCGATCTTCGTGGGCGTGAACTCCGAGTCGTACAGGTTGTTCGACACGCCCATGTCGTAGATGTCCTTGAACGGGCTGTCGGCCAGGCCCAGGCGCACCTGGCCGAAGCCGCCGCTCAGGCCGACCCAGGAGGCGCGGTTGAAGCGCAGGCTGCCGGCGGTGCCGTCGTCCACGGTGAGGGCGCTCTCGAGCTGGAAGTTGGCGCGCAGGCCGCCACCAAGGTCCTCGGTGCCGCGAAAGCCCAGGCGGCTGGTGGTGAGGTTGCCGCTGAACAGCTTGCTGGTGCTCACCCCGTCAATGCGTTCGCTTCCGACAGAGGCGTCGAGGCGGCCGTAGATGGTGACACTGGATTGCGCCAGGGCGGCGCCGCTGAGGGTGGCCAGGGCGGCCAGAGCAATCAGGCTCTTTTGCCTGGAATGGTTACTCCGTTATGGGTTCACGGGCCCCCTTCTGAAGGGCCCATGTCGCCCGCACCGTGCGGGGCGACAGGGGTGATTGCACGCCGCCCAGATAACCGTCTGATTACATTTGTCAGGGTTAACCCTTAAAACAACACGAAACCTTGCCCCTTGTCCGGGCTTTCAAGGCCTTGTCACCGCGCTGTGCACCGCCCGCCCGTGGTCGGCTTGACCGTCATCAAGGCCATCGGCGCGCCAGCCCGTTAGGCTGAGCACCACATGAAGCGACTTACCCTGGCGGGCCTCTCCCGCCTCGCATTTGGCGTGCCTGCGCTGCTGGCCAGCGCCACCGCCCTGGCGCAGCCTGCTCCCCCGTGTGGCGTCCACGCCGAACCCGTACCGCCGGACTTCGTGCAGGCGGTCGCGCGCAACCGGCCCTCGCTGGTGCACCTGCTCACCGTCCGGGAGTGGGGCGACACGCCGCCGGCCGACGCCGAGCAGGTGTACCCGATGGCCAATGGGTCCGTGCCAGGCCCCTCCGGCGAAGACGGACCGCCGCTGGCCGAGCGTGTCACCGCCTCGGGCTTTGTGATTTCCCCTGATGGCTTCGTCCTGACCAGCGCGCACGCCGTGATCGAGCGGCGCGAGGTGTGGGCGGTGATGAGCGACGGCCGATGGTTGCCGGCGCGCGTGGCCGGCATCGACCGCCGCGCCGATGTGGCCCTGCTCAAGGTGGCGGCCGAAGGCCTGCCGGTGGCGCCCACCGCGCCCGCTGCGCGCGTGTGCGCGGGCCAGTGGGTCGGCGCGCTGGGGGCGCCGTTCGGCTTCGAACACACCCTGACCGTGGGTGTGGTGAGCGCAGAGCCGCGCGTGCTGCCTGGCTATGGCGGGGTGCCACAGATCCAGATGAACGTCACGCTCAATCCCGGCAGTTCCGGCGGGCCCCTGTTCAATGCCGCGGGCGAGGTGGTGGGCCTCAACACCATGATCTTTTCGTCTGCCGGCTTCTACCTCGGCATCTCGTTCGCGGTGCCGATCGGGCGCGCGCTGCAGGTGGCCGAGCGCTTGCGCCACGCGGCCGAGCGGCCACCGGCGGCGCTCCCCGCGGCGACGCAGCCACTCTCGCCCGCCCTGGCCCGCGCTTTCGGCCTGCCGCAGCCCGGCGGCGTGCTGGTGTCATCCGATCAACCCGACGCCGGCCCCGGCGGCGGGCTGCGGCATGGCGACGTCTTGCTGGCTTTCGACGGTCACGCCATGGCGTCCACCGACGACCTGGACGACGCGGTGGCCAGGCATCTTCCCGGCGCCAGCGTGAACGTGGTGGTCTGGCGCGCGGGGCGGCGCGAAACGCTGCGCGTGAGTCTGCGTGCAGTGCCCACCGAGGCCGACCCCACCATGACCACGGGCGACAGTGCCCGGCATCAACGACTGGGTCTGCTGCTTGTGCCGGCTGAGCAAACCGAATCGCTGCAGCCCGGCGCGTACGTGCAGAGCGCCGGCGGTGCGGCGCTGCTGGCGGGGCTGGAGCCGGGCGACCGCATCGTGGCCGTGAACGCCATGCCCGTGACCACGCCGAGCGACTTTGACGCCGCGCTGGCGCAGGTCACCGCCGACACCGTGGCCCTGCTCGTGGTGCGCGGGCCGATGTCGCTGTATGTGCCCGTGATGCGCAAGCTGCCGCCTCGGCGCGTCGAGTGAAAGTCCGGCTTGACAAGGCAATGCCGTGTCAATGCGTTCTTCAATACCGTGGCGTCGAATCAAAGCGCGCTTTGATGGCGGTGTGCGGCGGCGTGCGGCGGCGTCGGCCCGGCGTCAGGCCCTTCTGGTGCTCGCTCCAGTCCATGAAAAAGCCCCGCAGGCCTGTGGGCTTGCGGGGCTTTGGAAGCTGGTGCCGGAGAGAGGAGTCGAACCCCCGACCTTCTCATTACGAATGACGGGATGATATTGTTTGCCTATGTTGATCTTCATCGGTAGAATCAATGCAGATCAACAGCTTACGAGGCAATGAGCTGGATAAAAGCACAGCCTTGCGTTGATCAAAATTCGACGAAATACAGATACTCAGTCTGTAAAAAGTCTGAAGTAGACGGAGGTGTCCAGTGGCCAGACCGAGCAAGACCGCAGAGATCGACTACACCCAGGCCCACGACCTGTCCAACGGCTTGCTGGAGCGCGCTGCGTGCCCTGCTGATCGGCGGTTTGTGCTGGTGAGGGACGCCGATAAGAAGGGACTGCGCCTGCGCGTCACGGCTGCAGGTGGCAAACACTGGCAGTTTGAAACGCGCTTGCGCAGCGGAAAGCTGTTCACGCGTGCCCTCGGTGAGTGGCCCACGATCTCAATTGAGCAGGCGCGCCGGGTCGCCCACGAATTGCGCGGCATGACCGAGCAGGGCTTAGATCCTCGTGAGGTCGAGCGCCAGCAGCGTGATGTCGCAAAGGCTTTGGCGGCAGGGGACGCAGCCCGCAAGCTGACCGTGGGCGAGGTCTGGCCTCTGTACCTTGAGAACGGCCGTCCCAAGCGCCGCGATGCGTGGAAGCCCGGGTATCGCGCTGACCTTGAGGCTATGGCGTCGCCAGGCGGTGCCAAGAAGAAGCGGGGCAAGGGCCTGACTCGTCCCGGCCCGCTCTTTCCGCTGCTCGCGTTGCCACTGACCAAAGTGAACGAGGACAGTCTGAAAAGCTGGTATGACGGCGAAGCTAAAAAGGGCAAGCACCAGGCCGCGCGCGCGCTGATGATGTTCCGGGGCTTCCTTCGCTGGTGCAGCGCGCGGGTGGAATACCGCGACCTGACGGACCGTGATGCTGGCAAAGGCGCGGCGATCCTTGAGAGCCTGCCAGGCTCCAAGCGCAGAACTGATGCACTCGAAGCATCACAGGTTGCGGGCTGGTGGGCCGGTGCCGAGCAGTTGAGCAATAGGACCGCCAGCGCTTACCTGCGAGCGTTGCTGTTGACCGGAGCGCGGCGCGAAGAGTTGGCCGGCCTGACCTGGAGCAACATCGATTTCCAGTGGCGCAAGCTGACTATCGCCGACAAGGTTGACGTCACCCGCACCATTCCCCTGACGCCGTATCTCGCGAACTTGCTGGCGTCGCTGCCGCGCCGCAATGAGTTTGTGTTCGCCAGCACAGGAAAAGCCGGCCGGATCGCTGATGCGCGAGCCAGCCACGCCAGGGTGATGCAAAGCGCAGCAATCGACGGATTGACGATTCATGGTCTGCGCCGATCATTCTCGTTGCTGGGCGAGGCGGCTGGAGCGCCGGCCGGGGCTATCGCCCAGGTGATGGGCCACAAGCCATCCGCCACCGCGGAGGGGTATAGGCCCCGCAGCATTGACGCTTTGCGCCCCTTCTTGGAGCAAATCGAAACTCACATCCTCGCCCTGGCAGGCGTGAAGTTCGATGCCCCACAGGAACTGGGGGCTCTGCGCGCAGTAGCGTGAGTATCTGAACAACCGCCAAGCCCCGCGGCGGACCATGCGGGGCAGCAAGGCGCCGGCCGAGGTGTATCGAGCACCGCGGCCGGCTGACCACAACGAAAGAAGGACTTTCGCCATGGCTACCGAAACTGTAACGGTCAGTTCCCCATCGTTTGCTAGCCGCCGGGCGGTTCTAGTTCGCACCGACGATGCACACTGCGCCAGCTTTTGGGACGAGTCGCAGGTAGATGTAGGACAAGCCGATGACGGTCCAACACACTTGATTGTGGGAGGGCATGCTGGAGACGACGCATTGGCCCGAATGGCTTCCCAGTTCAGCATTGGCTTCGGAGAACTGCAGGCGTTCCGCGACAACGCTGAGCCCGTGCCAAGTGATCTGCGCGAGCGATTCACGCCGAAAGAAGCGACGGCCTTCCAGTTGCTGCGTCGGTGTCGCGAGCCGCGCCCATCTGCCCGAAACGTGGTGGAAGCATGGCTTATCGATAGGCCCCCCGAGGTTGCAAAAGTCCTGCCTGACGGGATCGACTACTACGACGCCAAGGGCGACACAAAGTTTGCCGATTTGGATGCAATCCGAAAGGCAATAGGCCGGATGACAAGCGCCCGCTAAGCGCCCGGCAGAGCCGCCAAGCGCCCACTTCGGCCGACAAGGTAGGGGATACGTACGCCCCCGAAAAATCATCGTTGCACATCAATTTTTTGAGGTGCAGCGTATGGAAACCGACCCGATCCGGAACTCACTTCCGAATGCAGCAAGGCTGGCGAACTGGGAAAAGAAGTTCCCACCGCTGGAGTCTGTGACCCGCCCGACAGTACCGACCGAGCAGGCCGCGTACTACCTTGACCGGAAGCCTCAAACCCTTCGGGGCTGGGCCATGACAGGCAAGGTGATTGCTCCTCTGCGGGTGAACGGTCGCCTGGCCTGGCCTACCGCTGGCATCAAGCGCGCACTGGGAGTTGAGTGATGGACGCCACCCTTGTGCCCGAGCCTGCCGAGATCCACAAGCGCGCCCGCGATGAGCAACCCTCTGTGGCCTCAGATGGCTACGTGCCTTCCACCAAGGAGTTTTCCACGGCCCAGGCCGAGTTCGCATTGCGTGGCCACGCGCTGATGGTCGGTAGCCGCGGCGATGGCGGCAAAGACTCGTGGGTGGTCAGCCGCTGGGGTCACTCCCGGCCCTTCGACAACTGGCCAGACGTACTGGAGTTCTTGGCGCAGATCGGAGGCCAGCCATGAGCCTGAACGATCGTGCCAAAAAAGCAAAAGCCCCAGGCGGCCAGGCCGGGGGCTTTCAAGGAAACACGAAAACTAACAAGTCGCAGTGTAGTGCGAAGAGCACGTCTTCGGAAGCCCAGCGCCAGCGAGTGCTTGAAGCGTTGCGCTTGAGTCCTCAAACGACGCATGACCTTCGTTGTCTGGGGATCTACCAAGCGCCAGCACGCGTGATCGAACTTCGCCGACGTGGCTTCTCCATCCTTACAGAGCGAGTCACGTTGTGGGACCGCGATGGTTACGCGCACAGGGGCGCCGCTCTCTATCACCTCATCGAGGAGCCGGACGAAATAGCGGGATCGGCGCGTGCCCTTCCCACTGGAAGCGAGGTGGCTCCATGACCGTCGCCGATGCGCGAATCTCTACGGCGCTCCCGTCGCACCCGAAGACCAAGAAGCTGATACGTCGGCTGGGGCCGTCGGGTGGTTGGGCACTCGTGTGTTTGTTTCTCTGGGTTGCATCGAACCGCAGCGACGGGGATTTGAGCGGAATGACCGATGAGGACATCGAACTTGCGGCCGACTGGACAGGTGCAGAAGGTGCCTTGATCAGAGAGCTGGCAAACGTGCGATTCATCGACGGTGAGGCCGGAACACGCTCAATCCATGACTGGGCAGAGCACAACCCATGGGCGGCCGGGGCCAAGATGCGGTCACAAAAAGCCCAATGGAACGCGGCCAAGCGTCATCACGGCATTGCTGAGGCGAACCGCCTAGTGCCGGAGTACGCCGCACTCAGAGCTGCTGCCAGCAGTGCTAGCAGCACAGGTGCAGCAGGCGAGGATGGTGCTGGGTGCATGCTCGCAGCAGAACATAGCATTCCTCCGTCTCCGTCTCCGTCTCCGTCTCCGTCTCCGTCTCCGTCTCCGTCTCCGTCTCCCACATGTCCACCTCCTGCCGGCATCGAAGCGCAGCGCAAGCGCCGCGCCCTCCCCGGTGTGGACCGACCGGACGAAGTGGCCGAACAAG
>VFQO010000822.1_pt1 | contig 29150 bp, 27 predicted proteins | sample 3512331 | NCBI WGS metagenome assembly VFQO01 (sample SAMN10412371, study PRJNA504923) | tailings metagenome | isolation source: Replicate 3 from Balatoc abandoned mine | place: Philippines: Itogon, Benguet | collected 2017-08-28 | reverse complement strand
ATCGGGGGTCCCTTTTGAACACGATGACGTAATTGCTGCCGTTGTTCCCATTGGGGCGCGACAGCTGCAGGATACGAGAAACCATCGTAACGGAGGAGCATCGCCATGAAGCACTATGTGGGGCTGGACGTGTCGCAAAAGGAAACGTCGATTTGCATCGTCGATGAGACAGGACGGCCCATACACCAAGGCCGGGTGAAATCCGATCCGGGCGTACTGGCGGCCGTCATCGCCAAGAAGGCTCCCAATGCCGAACGCGTCGGCCTCGAGACGGGCGCCATGTCGAGTTGGCTCTGGCATGAACTCAAGCGCACCGGTTTGCCCGTGGTCTGCATCGATGCGCGTCACGCCCACGCGGCCCTGTCCGTTCGCATGAACAAGAGCGACGAGAATGATGCTCGTGGCCTGGCGGAGCTCGTCCGGGTCGGCTGGTATAGAGAGGTTGCCGTCAAGAGCGAGGAAAGCCAGACCGCGCGATCCATCCTCGTGTGTCGATCCCGATTGGTGCGTGTCCGACGCGATCTGGAAAACCAGATGCGCTCTATGCTCAAAGAATGCGGCCTGCTCTTTCCACGCGCTGCCGGCCGGCAGTTCCAACGGCGGGTCAATGACCTCATCACCGATGGACATGCTCTCGGCCCCATTCTTCGCCCGCTGCTATCCGTGCACCAACAGACTTGCAGCGAACTGGAAAAGATCGACCGAATCGTCCGCGACCTCGCGCGCGAGGATGAAACGACGCGGCGACTTATGACGGTGCCGGGCATAGGCGTCGTCACGGCCCTGACATATCGTCACACGATCGACGACCCGACCCGCTTCCAGAACGCAGCAAAGGTCGGTGCCTATCTCGGGCTCACGCCCCGCCGAAAGCAATCGGGTGAAATGGACGTAACGGGAAAAATCTCGCGCTGGGGCGACAGGTTGTTACGCGCCTATCTGTTCGAGGCGGCCAGCGTGCTGCTCCATCGAACCAAGCGGTGGTGCTCGCTCAAGGCGTGGGGGCTGCGGCTTGCAAAGCGAAGTGGCATGAAAAAGGCGCAGGTCGCCGTCGCCCGAAAGCTCGCCATCATCCTCCATTGCATATGGGTGGACGGAACCGAGTTCGAATGGGGAAAGCAGCCTGCCTGACTGTCACACCCACCCCGAGATCGCGGGTCTGATATCAGATCTGCGTTGATCCACCGGGACGGTGGTTGCGGTGACCTCGTTCAAACGGCTGCGGACTTTCAGGACCGCGTTGCGCACGTTGAGGCACCCGACCCGGACATCATCATGAGGCCATGACCTCGAAAAGGACCATGACCCCGGTTCGGATCAATACATAGGCTTGACAGATACCCGCAATTAAAGGGCCGTTTGACACTGCCGCCCAATGGGCTCTTGCATTCATCGCAAGTCGAGCCGGGCTCGATAATCCCGAGGCGAGTTTTCATATCGGCTTTTGAAATCCCGCGCGAACTGGGACGAACTGCCGAAGCCGCAATCATATGCAATTCGGGTGATGCTGAGCGAGCCCGGCCCATGGTCGGCAAGCATCCGTGCTGCACGGTCAAGTCTGAGTCCCCGAATATAGTCCGACGGAGACACACCTTCTTCAGCGAAGGCGCGTTGTAACTGGCGTGTCGAAATACCCAGGCTGCTGGCAAGGCTGGCAACATTCAGGTCGGGCTGCCCCAAATTGGACTCGATCATCGACTTTGCACGCGTAACAAATTTGATGCGCCGCTGCGATGGAGACGGCGCCTTTCCGATCCTCTCGCCCCCGAACTCCTTCAACAGGCTGACTATGGTGGCGCAAATGCCTTCCGCGTCTACTCGCGTGCCCGTGGCGGCCATTGCGATAGCTTCGTCGATGATCGATCGAAAATATGTGCCGCTACGAAATAGCTGCACGCCATTCTCTCCCACTCTCCTGCCAAGCTTGAAGAGCGGCGCGACGATATCGCTCGATACGACGATCGAGTGGCACGAATAGCGCTGGGGAAACAGCATTTGATAGGGCACGTCGATGGGGACCAGCGCGATCTGTTCCGGCGAGACCTTCAACATCCCGCCCTCTTCGAACTCTACAAGATATGGCGTGTTCAGCTGGCATAGAAAATGCCGCTCCGAACTGGCACGACCCCCATTGTCGATCCGCATGGCCGGCATTGTCATCCGGGTAATGAGAGAATCGGAGGCCCCCGACACGAAGGCGGTCGGGATAAACCGCGCGTCGTTGAAATTGCGAATCCGCCATGGTTGCGCCGCAGGCACAAGGTGCGAGCAGAACTTGGTGAACCAGTCGCCGATCGTGTCGGCCCGCGGTCCATCGGGAGCAAATGTGTTCAGTCCAGTCAGCGGCCGCCCTCCCCGCCGTTGTCGCGATACTCATGGCCCGCAAGGGCCCTGCCGCGCTCCTTCTTGGCTACGAAACTAACAGATCGCCCTCGTCCGCAAAGCCGCCAGACTGAATCATCACATCCATAATATGTCCCGGCAGGCAGTTGGGATGGCAGTGACGATGAACCATCCTTGCCGAGCGGACAGGGCCGTTTTGGCCAGCGCTCGGGAGGCTGCAATGTTGTCGGAAGAATTGTCCAATGCCGGGCCATGGACGGATCCGGGCGGACCGAGCCACATGCGAACCGTGAAATCGGCAGAAAGGGCCCTTGCGCTGTTCGAGCTATTTTCGTTGCATCAAAGGCCGATGGCGGTCGGCGAAATTGCACGACGAATGAACATACCTCAGCCGAGTGCCAGCATGCTCGTGCGAAATCTCGCGAGCCTCGGCTATCTGGAGCATGACCGTGCAGAACGGACCTTTCTCCCTACGCTTCGCATCATGCTTCTGGGCAGCTGGATTAGCGGGCGATTTCCAAAAGGCTTTTCGCTCGAGCACAGGCTCGAAGACCTGTTCATCCAGACCGGCGAGACAGTGTTGTTGGGAATTCAGAACGGATCCCATAGCCAATATGTCATGTGCCGCCTTCCAGATCACCCAAGTCGGATGGAGGTACAGTCCGGATTGCTGCGTCCGATCACGGCAACCGCAATCGGTCGGGTTCTTCTGAGTTTGAAGCAGGATGAGGAGATTCTGGCAGTGGTCCGCCGGTGCAACAGCGAGGTTGCAGAAGACCGACTGAAAGTGAGGCCGGCAGACTTCATGACCCTTATCCAGACGATCCGCTCACAGGGCTTTGCGCGCACCGATGGCGACATGATGCCGGAAAACTCGGTCATAGCGGTTGTGGTTCCAATTCCGTTGGGCCGCACGCCAACCGCGGTTGGCGTCGGCGGAGCGACGAAGGACATCCGGGCGAAGGAGGCCGCAATTCTGAAGGCACTGCGCCAATTTCAGGATGGGCGCCCGGCCGAAGGGCAATCCTAGAAACCAGGAAGCCCGAGATTTCAGCCGGTTCATTGGACGACAATCAAAACGGTGTCGGGCACCTCGCCCTTGGTTGCGCGGCCCCGCTCTTTGCCAGCTGGTTTTGGGGCGCCGAATGGAATATTCGCGGCAACTTGGAGGGTGTCGCCGCTAGCCGCCGGTGACAGGTGGAAACAAGGTGACTTCATCGCCATCGACGATGCGGGTCTCGAGCGAACACATTTGGCCGCCGAGTGCGGCACGGACCCGTTCGATATCGGCGAACGCGGCCGCGCCCTGCGCATCGCGAGCTCCCAGCCAAGAGACAAGCTCGCTCACTGTCGCAATGCCTCGTGGAAGGTCGGCGACCTCCTCCGCCATACCCATTTTTTCCCGGATCCATGCAAAGTAGGCGATCCGCACCCGAATGCCACCCTCTGTCGCCGCGCAGGTCGGCAGAGATGATTTCAGTAAATCTTGCATGTCCGGATCATAGCCGGCGCGTCTCGTTTGGACCATGGAGAGGCGATTCATTACATCCGTGCTGCAACTTGCGATGCCCCGACTTGCGAAGGCCGAACGCAGCCAACATGATGAGGAATGGTTATCGTTTTGCCCGCGCCCGTCGACGACACAAGGTTGATTGACGGCCATGGCCGCCAAATCAGCTACTTGCGCATGTCGGTCACCGATCGCTGCGATTTGCGGTGCCGCTACTGCATGGCCGAAGAAATGCAGTTTCTGCCGCGGGCCTCTATCCTCTCGATAGAAGAATTGGGCGATCTCGCCGAGCGCTTCGTTGCGCGAGGAATTCGGCGCATCAGGCTGACAGGCGGCGAACCGCTGGTGCGAAAGGGGATCGGCGAGCTTGTCGGCCGGCTCGGCACATTGCTGGGTAGCGGTCTCGACGAACTCACGCTCACAACTAACGGCACGCGTTTGGCCGAATATGCCGGCAGGCTGGCCGACGCGGGTGTCCGGCGCATCAACGTGAGCCTCGACACTCTCGATCCGCGAAGGTTTCGTCAAATCACACGCGTCGGCGATATCGACGCTGTCTTCCGGGGTATTGAAGCCGCAGCTCTGGAAGGCATCTCCGTCAAGATCAACATGGTAGCACTAGCCCGTCTCAATGAGGACCAATTGCTGCCGATGATCGATTGGTGTTCTTCGCGTGGGCACGATCTCACGCTGATCGAGACGATGCCGGTCGGCGACGTAGCCGACGATCGCACGGACCATTTCATCCCGCTACACCAGTTTATCGCGCCCCTCCGGGCCCAGCGGTCAATTTGGCCAGTCGACAAGAAAACCGGCGGTCCGGCGCGCTATTTCGCGATCGAGAATTCAGCGGTGACACTTGGTTTGATAACGCCGCTGAGCAATAATTTTTGTGCAACATGCAATCGCATTCGCCTGACCGTCGAAGGGCGAATCTACGCATGCCTCGGCCGCGACGAACATGTCGACCTTCGCGCCGCGCTTCGCGGCAACGGCGATCTGGATGGTCTGATCGATGGGTTGCTGGCAAGGAAACCGCAGGCGCATGACTTCCGTATCGGGCGCGGATCCGAGGCAGCAGTTGCGCGCCACATGAGTGCTACCGGCGGCTAGGCGAGGCTGCCAGTCGCGGGGGCCGGCCGCCAGCCGCGCATCACATTTGCAATTAGCGCCGGGGTCGCGTTGCCCTAGCCTCGACTGTTCATTAGTCGACCACTCAAACGGTCGATCGTAGCCCTGACTTAAAGGGGGAGGCGCGGTCTCAGAAGGGTTCGGGCAGCGATCGCTCGAGTTCCATCGGCCCTTCGTCTGCATCGGGCCGCTTGCAGATGATCGGCTGGCTGCTGGGAGCCCGCCGTCGGGAAGAGGAACAGGATGAGCGACACGGACTTTACCGGAAAGACGATTCTAGTCGTCGGAGGTTCGAGCGGAATTGGAAACGGGATTGCGCAGGCATTTCGAGCTCGCGGCGGACGGGTATCGATTTGGGGGACCCGGGAAGCAGCGACAGACTATCAGGAGGCCGAAGGATCCGATCTTGCCGGTCTGAAATATCTTCGGGTCGATGTCTCAGTCGCGGCCGAAGTCGAGCAGGCCGCTGCCGAGCTCGGGCCGGTTGACGTCGCTGTCTTGTGCCAAGGCACCGTGGTGTATCAGCGCGGCGAGTTCTCTCGTCCGGGTTGGGACAGGGTTATGAGTGTCAACCTCGACAGCGTGATGGATTGCGCGCGAGCGTTTCATGCCACGCTGGCGGCGGCCGGGGGGACGCTCATTATCGTCAGCTCGGTTTCGGGCTTTCGGGCGAATATCGGCAATCCGGCCTACGCTGCATCAAAAGCGGGCGCTGTGAGCCTCACAAAGTCGCTTGGCCAAGCGTGGGCCCGCGACGGCATTCGGGTCAACGGCATTGCGCCCGGCCTCGTGGCGACGAAACTGACGAGCGCAACGGTCGACAATCCTGAACGGCTGGCGGCCTCGCTTGCCCGGATTCCGCAGGGCCGGATGGGTACGCCGGACGAAATAGCGGGCGCCGCCATCTTCCTCGCTTCTCCTTTGGCATCCTATGTCACCGGGCACACGATCGTGATTGATGGCGGTCTTACCCTTTAGCCGCTTACATCGCGTGAATGACCGGGCGAACCACAAACTCTGAATGTGCGCCCAACCTTTCGCGGAAGGATTTGATATGTCCATCGAACTGTATTTGGCCTTCCTTGCGCGCGAATTGAACACGACCGTAGACTGTATCCGGCCCGAGCTTGCGCCGGCGGACGAGGTGCGGAACCTGCTATGGCCGTATGTCGGCAAGTTTCAGAAGATCGCCGCCGATGCGGACTATTCGCGTTTGGTGGAGGATGAGGCCGACGCCGTGCTGGAAGCGCTCGAGGCCAATCCAACCGAATGGGCGGAATGCTCGCAGTTCATCGGGCGGGTCTTGCTCGATCGGACCGTCTACGCCCTGCTCCTTATCGAAACCAACCGCCGGGCAGAACGAGATCTCGTTTGTCCTCCCGTGGGAATGCACGAAGACAAGCGAGCTATCGCTGTCGCCCTTTTCTGGCTTCACCGATGCAAGCTTCCTGACGACTGGCGCAATCTGGGAGCGGGATAGGTCATTTGACGCGCAGCCCCGCTGTCGGCGTGCGCCGCCTCTGGCGATCCCATCTGGCCGATGTTGTGCCGCTGGAGAAGGCCTGATGCACGTTCCCGACTTTCGCACGTGAAAGCCGCCCAGCCCCTGTCAATCCGGCGCCGCGAAAGCGCGAAGAACCGCATCAGCGCCGGTGGCAAATCGATTTGGAAGCAATAAAATGAGCACGCGCCGCGTGCACCCGCCTTCGATCTTCAGAGCGAATATTCACTGGCAATCCCGTCGAAGGCTGCGCGAACTGTGATGAACATGATTTATCGCATGCCCTGCGCACGCGAAGCATCGGACGTCCGCCGGATAGCTTGCCAGTCTTCCCAGGCAACATTTGAATCGCGCTGACATGCGTGTCGCTTGTCCCCCATGAGCCCCAAATATGCGGTGATCGAAGCCCTCGCCATAAACACCGTTCAAATGTGGCGGCCAGACGGCCGCTCGCGGCATTTCGGGCTGACGGCGCCCAACCCGGGCAGCGCGCCGCGCTACCGACCCGCGCAATCGCGGCCCGCGATATAGCCCCATGCGACGCCCGGCCCGAGATTGATCCCGCCCGCCGGATAATAGCCGCCCATCACGCTCGCGGCATCGCTGCCCGCTGCATAAAGGCCTCCGAGCGGCGCGCCGTCGACGGCGAGCACGCGAGCGCGATGGTCGGCAGCGATCCCCGCGAAGGTGCCGAAACTCCCCGGGACGACCCGCACCGCGTAATAGGGGCCCGGGCCGATCGCCCTTAGGCTCGGGTTGGGACCTACGGCCTGATCTCCCTGGTAGCGATTGTAGGGCGTGGAGCCGCGCAAAAATGCGGGGTCCTGCCCGATCGCCGCACCCTCGTTGAAGTGGCCTACAGTAGCCTCGAGACCTTGGGGATCGATCCCGCACGCTCTTGCCAGCCCGGCGAGCGTTGCGGCGCGTTTCAGATATCCGTTCCGGAGCCACCGGCGATTGGGAACCGGAGCGGGACGCGAAATGCCGAGGCCGTATCGGCGCTGGAACCGGTGGTCGGCCACGATCCAGGATTCGGCAGCCTCCCCTGCCGGTGTCGCGTCGAAGAGCGCCGCCACATAATCATGATATCCGTTCGCCTCGTTGACGAAACGTCGCCCATCGCGCCGGACGGCAATCGCCCCCGGTTTTCCCCGATCGATGATATGCGGAAAATGGCCGACCGACCCGTCGGGATAAGGCACAAGCGACACCGGGCACCATGCTCCTGGGGCAGCGACGTCGAGGTCGATCCGCGCGCCGACCGCTTCCGCCAGGGCGATGCCGGCGCCATCCGCCTCGGGGGTTGCCACGGACCAGTGTGCCGGGCCGCCGGCGCTATGAGGAAAGAGGTCGGCCCGGCGGGCGACATCGTGGGGAAAGCCGCCGGTTGCGAGTACGACCCCGCGCGAAGCTTCGACGCGCAGCTCCTCCCCGCCGTGCGAAAGAATAGCACCCCGGACGCGGCCGTCCGATGCCAGCAGGCGGGTCGCCGGCGCGTCAGTCAGGAATGTGACCCCGAGATCCGCTGCCGAGCGCAGAAGCCTCGCCACCAGGGCGATGCCGTTGACGAGCTGCATGGCCCGCCCGTGCAGCGCGAGATCGCGCAGATGGCGCGCCATTCGCCGAGCCACATGAAGAAAGGACCGGGGGCTGCGCGTCATGCTCATGAAGGCGGCAAGGTCGGAGCCAGCCTGTATCGGCATCCCCCAGAAGGCGGTTTCGGGCATAGGTGGCCGCAACATCGGCAGGAGATGTCCGAGCGCACGCGCATCATAGGGTGCGGCAATCAGCGACCGCCCTCCTGTCCCGGCCCCGGGGAGTTCTCCGTAAATGTCACAGATATGATTGCCGGGTTCGAAACGCAGCGCCGAATTGGCCTCGAAGAAGTCGACCAACTCGGGGGCCGCAGCGAGAAATGCGTCGACCCGCGCCGCATCGAACCGGTCGCCCAAGACCTCTTCCAGGTAGCGGCGTGGAGCCTCCGCAGGCTCGTCGATGCCGCCCTGCCGTGCATGACGGTTGCGAGGAAGCCAGAGCCAGCCTCCCGACCAGCAGCTCGATCCCCCCACTAACGGCGCGCGTTCGGCGACGACGACCTTCAGGCCGTGGGCGGCGGCGGTCACCGCAGCCGACAAGCCTCCCGCGCCCGAACCGATGACGAGTACGTCGGTGGAGATGACAACGCCCCTCATGCGGCGAGCAGCGGCCGCGCCGCCTCGATGACCAGGGCCGCGCGGGCCGCTGGGTCCATTCCGGCATCGCGCGCGGCGTCCATCGGAACTTCGAGACTGACCGGAATGCCGGGCGGCAAGCGGGCCATCAGGGCCTGGAGCGGGCATTCCCCTGCGCCCGGCGGAAGCCGCGCCGAGCGAGCCTCCGCGATGAGATCCGCTACGTCCGCCGGCACCGGCCCGGCGATGTCGCAAAGCTGGACATAGCCCGTCAGCTCCGAGCGTTCCGGAATATCGGCAACGCTGCTTTCCGACCTCACGAGATGATAGGCATCGACGAGCAGGCCCGTGTTGCCGCGACCTGCCGCTGCAATCACATCCAGAGCCACCGCAAGGTCGGGGACGTCAGTCCACGGCATGAATTCGAGATGGGGCCGGATGCCATAAGTCGCCGCGAGGTCCGCGAGCGCACCGAGGTTTCCCGCAATTCTCGCTCTATCGGGGTCATTACCCGCGACGAGGGCAAATCGGGCCCCGGCCTCCGCGCCGAATTCTAGCGCAGCTTCGTAGGCGCGCACATCGGTGTCGGGCCGAAGCCGCAAGATCTCGATGTCCAGAACGCCGACGCCTTCGTCGGCAAGCGCTGCCAACGTTTCGCGTCGCAAACCGGCATCCGCAAGCAGGGGAAAATGACGCTCGCTGTCGGTTGCGGCGATCGGCCGCAGTCCGACATGTGTATATCCGCACCGCGCGGCAATACGCACCATCTCCGGTGGCGACAATTCAAGCACGGACAATGCGGCGAGCGAAACGATCCGGCGTTGGCTCATCGGGCCGAAGCCGCTGACCTCGCGCCCTCGGGGCCCGATACAGCCATCTCGCCACGCGCGCGCTCGATGAGCCGCCGGGCGACCGAACCGCGGATCGCTTCGCCGCGCTCGATCTTCCGCCACGTATTATAGCTGATGCCGAAGCGCGGCTGCAGCGCTTCGTCGGTACGCGCGGGACAGTGGGCGTTCAGGTGTTCGACGACGTCGGTGGGAAGCGTAATCATCAGTCATGACCTCTGGAAGAGCGACGCATCGAAGCGGCCCGCGTCGGTAAAAGTTGGGCTATTCTTGCGCCGGGCGCACGCTCGACAGTGCGAGAGCACCGAAGATGCACCCGAGCGCCATGGCGGGCGCAACCCATGAAAGCGGCCACCCCGAAGCGAACAGCAATCCGCCGAGGATGGGGCCGAGCGCCGCACCTCCGCGGCCCACCCCGATCACCAGGCCCGTGCCGCCCGCGCGCAGATGGGCGGGAAAGGATTCGGCGAACACGGCGTACAGCCCGGCAATCGCTGCGTTGGTGAAGAAGCCCGCGACGGCCGCGATCAACGATAGCAGTCCCAAGGTCGAAAGATTCTGCCCGAACGTCGCGACGGCGAGCGCTCCGAATATCATGGCGACGACAACCAGCCGCCGGACAGGGTAGCGCCGGGTCAACAGGCTGAGCGCGAGCGATCCGCTGGCACCGCCTACATTCGCCCAGACAAGGACCGTGCCGGCAAGCGCCGGGACGAATCCCATGTCGGCCACAAGTTTCGGAATCCATTTCAGGAAAAAATAGAAGGTCATGATGTGGCCGAAATAGGCAAGCGTCAGCAGAATCGTGACGCGGCGCATCGGCCCCTCGAAAAATTGGCCGATCCCGCGCCGCCCGGCCGACGGCTCCAGCGGGGGTAGCGCATCCACAGGTGCACGACCGAGCGATGCGAGTGTCGAGTTGATCTGGTCGAGAGCGCCTTTCGGTTGCCGCGCGCAAAGAAAGGCGACGGATTCGGGAACCAGCCAATATGTGAGCGGAATGAAACAGACGGTCGCGATCGCTCCGAAAAGGAAGATCGCCTCCCAGCGGCCGGTGACGGCGAGAAGGAGCGAGGCGATACTGCCGCCTATCACCGCGCCAACCGGATAGCCGCCGGCCATGATCGCCACGCTGAGCGCCCGCTGACGCGCGTTGGAGAATTCGGCGGCAATCGCATTGGTGGTCGCGAGCATCCCGCCAATCCCGATGCCGGTGAGGAATCGCAGCGCCGAGAGACTATAGATATCGGTGGCGGCGGCAGCGAGAGCCATGCCTCCTGCCATCACGGTCAGACAGACAAGCGTAGTACGCCGACGTCCCATGCGGTCCGCCGCCATGCCAAGAAGAAATGCGCCGACCGCCATGCCGATCAGTTCCATCGACAGGACGAGACCGAGAGCCGCGCGGTCTATGCTCCAGTCTGCGGCTATCCCGGGCGCGGCGAAGGAAATCGACAACACGTCGAATCCGTCGAGCGCGTTGAGTGCCGTTGCAAGGCCGACGATGGCGATCTGGCGGCGGTGCATAGGCTCGGTGGCGATCATCGCGCGGGGATCGCGGAGACTTTGGGACGTCATGCGAACAGGACTCCGTCCATGAGCTTGCGCGATGTGCGCAACAACGCCGCGCTCTCGATCGTCTTGTCGTCGTCACCGAGCATGAGAATACAGCTGGTCTCGCCGGTCGGATGCTCGATCGCGATCGTCTTTCGCTTTCCTGCCGGAATCACTGCGACCGTGGCCGCCGGCGATCCGGGAAGGAGACAGGCGGTGGCGACGCTGACCGCACCGAGAACACCGATGCTTGCATGCGCCCGATGCGGAATGAGGCTGCGTACCGAAATGGCGCCGCCGTCCCTGGGGGGAGCGACGAGCATCATTTTCGGCACGCTGTTGTCCGTTACGTCGCCCAGATTCATCATCGGCCCGGCCTTGAGGCGAATTGCCTCCACGCGGTCCTTTATTTCCATTGCGGAGTCGAGCGTCGCGCGGTCCTCATATCCCGTAGCGCCGACATCGCTCGCGAGCAGGACGACGCAAGGCATGCCATTGTCGATCAAAGTGCAGGGAATGCCATCAATCTCGTCAGTGGCGCGACCCGTTGGAAGAAGTGACCCGCAGCTCGACCCTGCCGTGTCGAGAAACTCGAGCGGTACGGGAGAGGCAGATCCGGGCACCCCGTCGATCCGGGCATCGCCCGCATAGCTTACCGTGCCGCCGGGGGTCTGGACGGTCGCTACCGCGACCTGCCCGCTGTTGCGCATGTGAATCGCGACGCGCGTCGAATCGCCCGTGGCGCGAACGAGACCGCGCTCGATCGCGAACGGCCCGACACCCGCCAGCATATTGCCGCAATTCTGGCTGTCGGTGACCAGCGCCTGATCGACGAAGACCTGAAGGAACAGATAATCGACATCGCAGTCCGGCCGGGTTGGCGGAGAGACGACCGCGACTTTCGAGGTGAGCGGGTCGCCGCCGCCCATGCCGTCAATCTGGCGCGCATCGGGCGACCCCATCGCGCGGAGCAGAAAGGCGTCGCGAAGTCGGGCATCGGCGGGAAGATCGTCGGCGAGAAAGAAGCCGCCTTTCGAGGTTCCCCCGCGCATCCACATGCAGCGGATACCGTCACTCATAGACCAGGCCCATTGCAGCGAGCTTCTCGCGCATCGCATAAATGTCGAGGCCGAGCTCACCTGCGGCAAGACGCAAGCGCTTAGCCTCTTCATTGGCCTCGCGGGCCCGCGCCGCTTCGAGAACGGCCTCTGCTTCCGTTCTCCGGACCACGCAGACGCCGTCGTCATCGGCGACAATCACATCACCCGGCTCGATCGCCGCCCCGGCACATACGATCGGAACATTGACCGAGCCCAACGTCGCCTTGACGGTTCCTTGAGCCGAAATGCACTTCGACCAGACGGGAAAACCCATCGCGGTCAGGTCGCGAACGTCGCGAACTCCGGCATCGATGACGAGACCCCGGCAGCCGCGGGCCATCGCCGAGGTCGCGAGCAAGTCGCCGAAATAGCCGTCATCGCAAGAGCTCGTGGGTGCCAGAACAAGAATGTCGCCTTCGCACAGTTGCTCGATCGCGACATGGATCATCCAATTGTCGCCGGGAGGCGCGGAGATCGTGACGGCCGAGCCGGCGATCCGGGCACCGGGGTAGATAGGGCGCAAGTTCGGTGCGAGGAGCCCCTTGCGACCTTGCGCTTCGTGGACGGTCGCAACGCCGGCCCCTGCGAGCCCGTCGATCGTTTCCATTTTCGCGCGCGCGATTTCGCGCACAACCCGCCCCGCCATAGTTCAGACTCCTCTCGAACAGATGTCTGCGCTCGCCGCCCGCAAGTGACCAATCGATAATGTGGCCTCGCTATAAGTTCTTGCTAATTATTCATGAAACTCGATCGGCAGACTGCCTCGCGCGGCGTCTCGAAGCAGCTCCAGAAATTGCGACTGCACGGCGGTCGGCCGCCAGCCCGTCCGCGTCGTCAGCCCGATCTCGCGCGTCATCTCGGCGCGTGTACCGCCAATCGCTGCGAGCAGTCCGCCATCGAGCTCTACGCGGACCTGGTCGGGCGACAGAAGGGTGAGGCAGTCCGTACCGAACAGGATACCCCGGATCGTCATGACCGATCCGCATTCGATGGGTGCGGCGGGGAGCGGCACGCCATGAAAAAGCTGTTCCCATTTGCTGCGGACCGGTGCGCCGGGCGATCCCACGATCCAGGGATAGGCGGCGAGATCCTCCGACCGGACGGCTCGCGCCGCGGCGAGCGGGTGTCCCGACCGCGCGATGACCGCGAGCTCGTCGAGCATGAGGGGCTCCTGCTCAAGCTCAGGTGGAGACTCCGGCCGCAGCGCGCCGATCATCAGATCGATTTCGCCGTCGCGCAGCGGCTCGACAAGTTCGCGCCACGAGCCCTCGACGACATTGACGGTGATGCCTGGTGCCGCGCGAAACAAAGCGGCAATGGCCTGCGGTAGCAGCCGCGCCCGCGACAAGGGCATAGCGCCGATGATCAATCGCCCCTTGTCGGGTGCATGCGGCTGCGCTTCGATGATCGCCGACGACAGTTCGACGGCCATCAACCGGATACCGCGCGCGAGCCGCTTTCCTTCCGCATTCACCGCGATACCGCGGCCCCGCCGGTCGATCATGGCCACGCCGCACAATTGCTCCAGATCGCGAACGGCCCGGTGGAGCGCCGGCTGCGACCATCCGGTCGTGCGCGATGCCTCGATAAAGCTGCCCGCGTCGGCGAGGGCCAGAAAGGCACGCGCCTGCGTCGAAGTGATCAACATGTCGGGGCGTGCAAAGCCTCGACGGTGTCGCGCCGCCTGCTGCGTACCGGCGGCAAGGAAGCGAAGCGCAGCGTCGATCCGCTCAACGAACTGGGTGCCTGTCCTGGTCGCGACCATCCCGTTCGAGCGTCTATCGAAGATTTGCTCGCCGAGCTGGCGTTCGATCTTGGCCAGGCCTTGCGTCAGCGCGGGCTGCGAAAGATTGGCCGCGTTCGCGGCTGCGCAGATGCTTCCCGTCGAGTGAATGAGGGGTACGGCGCGAAGATGCCTCAGGTTGAAATCGAATGGCGACAACATATTTCTGCCATAGCCGATCGCCGACGCCATTCGATACCCTTACGATGGTCAGCCGAGCGCGGCTATCACGGCGGATTCCATGCGGGCAAGGTCGGGCTCGACCCCCGTGAAATGCCGATACGCCTCTGCCCCCTGGTTGACGACCATCGTGACCCCGTTAAGCGTCTGACAACCGAGATCCCGCGCAGCGCGGAGGAGCTCCGTGTCGGCAGGCACGTAGATGATGTCATAAACCCAGGGCTGTGAAGTGAGCAGGTCCGGGTCGACAGGCGTCCCCGGCAGTTTTGCCATTCCTATCGGCGTTGCGTTCACTACGCCGTCGGCCGTCCTCACGACTTCCGCCGAGCCGGACGCGGCGACACGGTCGCCGCCGAAGCGCCTAGCGAGATCGTCGGTCAGGGCGTTCCGTCGGGCCTCGTCCGGTTCGACGAGCGTGATGCGCGCGACGCCCATATCAAGCATGGCATGGGCAGCTGCCGAGCCCGCGCCGCCGCCGCCGAACAGCACGACGTGACCCCACCGGGCACGATCGACATGGGTGCGAAGGCCGGCCGCGAAGCCGGTCGCGTCGGTGTTGAAACCGATGGCCCGGCCGCCCTCGAAGACTATCGTATTGACGGCGCCGATCGCTGCTGCCTCGGGAGACAGCTCGTCGAGAAGAGGCATGATGGCCTGCTTGAACGGAAACGTCACGTTCGTGCCGCGGAATCCTGCCAAACGGATCGCCGCAAGAATATCCCCCAACTTGGCGTCGGGCCAGGCGGCCACGTCGAAGTCGAGGAGCTTGTACGCGATGCGCAAACCGGCAGCGTCGCCTTCGGCCTGATGCATTGTAGGCGAAAGCGATCCTCCGATGCCGCGACCCAGCAGTCCGAGGAGAAGCGGCGCGCGCGCGGCGAGCCACTTCTCCCCTTCCCGCCCCCCAATGGCGCCGGAATTCACTTCACCGCTCCAATTCGCAGCATCATGCAGAGCATCGCCGCGACGACCGCCGGCACGGCATAGACTGCAAAGATACCCGCATTCGTCAGCCCGGCCCCGACGAGTATGCCACCGACGATCGGGCCCAATACGGCGCCGACACGTCCGACGCCGAGAGCCCAGCCAATACCCGTTCCGCGCATTTCCGCAGGGTAGAGCGCTGCAGCGAGACCCCAAAAGCCGTTGAAGCCTCCGCCGACGAAAATGCCGACGAGAAAGGCGACGAGCAACGTCAGGACGACCGACAGCGACACGCTGCCAAAGACGACGAGCGCTACCGCGCCGAGCGCGAGAAACAGGGCGGTGACCCGCGACAGATTGTTGCGGACGGCGAGCCAGCCGATGAGAGACGTTCCGACGAAGGCCCCGGCATTGTAGGTGGCGCCCGCATATATGGCATCCTGCACTGCAAGACCGGCCTGCGCGGTCAGCTTCGGGATCCAGCTGATCGCGAAGTAGAGCACGAAATAGCCGAGCGTGACTGCTGTCCACAGGATCAGGCTCTGGGTCGCGCGACCCTCCGCGAACAAGGCACGCACATTGATCGCGCTTTTTGCTTCAGCCGGAGGCGGCAAAGCTTCGAGCGGCTGCGCGCCGAGCCGCGCTCGTAGCATGTTGGTCTTTTCGAGCGCGCCCGCCGGTTGGCAGCGCTCGAGAAATGCAATCGACTCCGGGAGCAGGAATGCGACGATGCAGAGCAGCAGGAAGCTCAATATCCCGATGACACTCAGCATGACATGCCATCCGACCTTGTCGATCAGCGCGGCCGCGATCAGCGCGGTGATGACCGAGCCGAGCGCCCAGCCGGCCTGCACGAAGCCGACCGCGAAGCCTGCATAGCGCGGTGGCGCATATTCGGCAGCCATGGCGGTCATCGAGACGCCGATCGTGCCCACCCCGATTCCGACAATGAACCGCGCTGCCATGAGTTCGGTGACCGTGCGCGTGAATCCGGACGCGACCATCGCCACGCCAACGATCGCGAGTGCCAGCATGATCATACTGCGGCGTCCGTAGCGATCGGCCAGCGGCGCCACGAACAGGCAGCCGACAGCCATGCCGGCAAGCGATGCGCTGAAAATCGCCCCCAGACGCTCAGGCGCGACCGACCAGTCGAGAGCGAGTGTGGGGGCGATGAAGGACATGATGAGCATGTCCGTTCCGTCGAGCATGTTGAGCAGAAAACAGAGCGCGACCACACGGATGCGGAGCGCGCTCCACCCCTCTGCGCCGGCATCGGCTGTCGCCCAAGCGGCGCTGTCTCGTTGTAGGGGGGCGGACATGTGCCGTTCTTTCGGAAAAAAATGGCCGGACGGAGATCCGCCCGGCCCCGGGGATCAGAAGCGCACGCTTACCGTGCCGCCGATATACCGGCTATAGTCGCGCGGAAGCGATTGCGCCACCGCGCCGGCCCCGCCGACCGAGCCCGAGATACGGCGAAGGCCATCGACGTAAAATTTGTCGAACAGGTTCTTTACATAGAGACCGACCTTGTACCGCTCGTCGGGCGACGTAACGGAAAGGGTCAGGTTTGCGATGCCGAACGACGGGCGAAGCCAGACCGAATTGGGATTGTTGGCATCGGCAAGGTTGGTGAAGAGCGTCTTGCTCGTCCAGTTATAGTTCATGCCGACATCGACTCCGAACCCGCCGACGTCGAAGCCATATTGTCCGCTGAGGCCCCACTTGGTCTCGGGTGCGTTGAGAGGCAGGCCACCGCGCAGGTTGACGGTCGGGCTGACAAACAGGTCGCCGAACTCGTTATTGGCGAACAGGAAGTTGCCGGCCAGCGTCAGTCCGTCGATCGGACGGATGGAGATGTCGCCCTCGATGCCCTTGGTGAGCAGCTCGCCCGCCGAGCGCAGGACAGGCGCGCCAGATCCGTCGGTACCCGAGCTCGTCGTCTGATAGCCGGTGAACTTGGTGTCGTAGGCGGTCAGGTTGACCGTGATGCGGCGATCCCAGAACTGCGACTTGATGCCGGCTTCCCATGAACGTGACTTCTCGGGCGCGACCGGGCTCTCGGCGAAACCGGCCGCGGTCAGGAAGAGATCGGCATCGACGGCCTGTCCCTTGTATCCCCGCGCCCACGACCCGTAGATCATGATATCGGGCGTGATTTCATATTTGGCCACGAGCTTTCCGATCAGCTCGCTGTCCTTATATTTGCGGTAGAAGTCGAACATCGGCGTGCCGGGGTTCGCACCGACGGCGACCTGGCCGGCCGGGTTGATGCCGGCAGGCGTGCCGATATGGTCGCCGTTCGGCCCCGTCACCTTGCGATGGTTCCAGCGCAACGTTTCCGAGAGGAAGCGGCCGCCGGCGCTGAAGGTGAAGCCGTCGAAGGGACGGAAGTCGATGTTGCCGAAGATCGCGCGGTTCGTCGTGCGAACCTCGGTGACCATGTCGGCCAGCACATAGGCGGTGTCGCGTGCCACGGTGACCGTAGTCGGCGTCGGGAAGATCACATTGCCTGCGATGTTCGAGCGCACACCGGCGATCGTCAGATCGCGCTCGACCTTGCCGCTATAATAATAGGCGCCGACGATATAATCGATGGTCTGGCCACCCAAAGAGGTGAGGCGAAGCTCCTGCGTGAAAGTGTTATTGGCTTCGAGACTGTTGCTCTCGCCGCAGATGCCGTTGCGGCATGAAAAGCTCAGCGGATTGATCAAAAGCGCGTCGAGGCGGGTCAGCGCGTCGGCGGCGGTGATACCCGGAACCGTGGCATTGAACAGCTGCTGCGCGGTGACGCCGGTGAAAGGGGCGTTGGTCCCGTCGCGGTCGCGGATCGCAAAGTCGCGAAATTCGCGATAGGCGGTCACCGACGTCAGCGTGAGGTCGCCGATCTCGAAATTGCCCTCAAGCGAAACACCACGGTTTTTCTGCGAGCCTTCCTGCTTGGTGTTGAGATTGACGAAGCGATTTTCCGGCCCGATCGGGGTTCCGGTGAAAACGCTCGTCACGTTCCCAGATGCTGCCGCGACGCGGAGCGGCTCGGCGCAGCAATCTGCCTTGTTGTAGGTGATGTCCCCGGTCAGCAGGAAGTTCACGCCCTCGGCGGGTTCAAACTCGAGCTTGCCGCGGAAACCATAGCCTTCGGCATTGTTGACCGGCTTGTTGTCGGCGACGTTGATCACGACGCCATCGCGCGACTTGTAATAGCCGAAAGCGCGGAAGGCGAGCTTGTCGCTGATCGGTCCCGACAACGTCGCCTGGATCGAATAGTCGTTGTGCTCGGCAATCCCGAGTTCGACCTTTCCTTCGAAGGCGTCGCGGTTCGGCCGTTTGGTGATGATGTTGACGACACCCGCCGAGGCGTTCTTGCCCTGCAGCGTGCCCTGCGGGCCGTTGAGGACTTCGACGCGTTCGATGTCGCCGAGGCCGTCGAAAGCCGCGCCGGGGCGCGTGTAGATCACGCCGTCGATGATCGTCGCAACGCTCGGCTCGACGCCGACCGAGAAGGATTCGGTGCCGATCCCGCGAATGGAGAAGTTGAACAGACGCGCCTCGTCGGCGGCCTGGAAGTTGAGCGTCGGGGCGATAGCCGAGAAGTCGCGAGGGCTGATGATTGCCATGGCCTCGAGCTTCTGATCGTCGAAGGCGGTAACGCTCGCGGCGACGTCCTGGAGTCTCTCGCTACGCTTGTTTGCGGTCACGACGATATCGCCGCTCGCGTCGGCGGCGCTTTCATCGACCGCGGGTGCGGCGCCCTCGGTTTGCGCCATCGCGGGCGTTGCGGCCAGAGCCAGGATGAGCGTCGAAGCCCCTGCGAACAATCGCATCGTCATATTAATCCTCCCCATTTACTCTGCGGTTAGATGCCCGCGCGAGCGGACGCAGCATTTTCGATTTCCAGAAAAGCTCTTGCGCAATTTTACCCGGGGGCGCCAATTTGAAGTGTCGGGCAGCCATTGGAAAACCGGAATTATTTGCTTGTTCTTAGGCGACCGGACAGCGCTCCTTTGGCGATTCCGGCAGAATTGCAGCTCAATCTATTGATTGAAAAAAAACGACTTTATGACGCCCTGAAGCCAATGCATTCCTATGCGATGGCAAGAGCATCCGCACAGCAACGGCAATTCAATTTGCCCGACATGCCGACGGCCGAACCGTCAGACATGGGACAGTTCCTCATCGGGCAAGAGCTCGGTATCGATTTGGGCCTGCATTGCAGCCGAGTAGCGTGCGCCCGAGACCGCGCCGGGAGCGAAAATCTCGTCGACGGCATCGAGGATATGTGTTTCGGCGGCGAGACTGCAGGCAGCGACATTTTCCTCAAGGTGCGCAATGTTCCGCGTTCCGGGGATCGGAACGATGTACGGCTCGCGCGACAGAAGCCAGGCGAGTGAGAGCTGAGCCGGCGAGCATCCGGCCTCGTGCGCGAGCGCGACGAAGCGATCGAGGACGGCGAAGTTCCTTTCGAGGTGTGGCGATCCGAAGCGCGGCATGGCAAGCCGGATGTCGCCCGCCGTGAAATCGCGCGCGCGGACACTCCCGGCGAGGAAGCCACGACCCAGCGGAGAAAAGGCGACAAATCCTATGCCGAGATCGCGGCAGGCCGCGAGAACGGCCACTTCGGGATTGCGAACCCACGGCGCATATTCGGACTGGACTGCCGTCACCGGGTGAACGGCGTGCGCGCGGCGGATGGTGTCGGCGGACGCTTCGCTGAGGCCGATCGCACCGATCTTCCCGGCATCGAGCGCTCGGACCAGTGCCCCTACGGATTCCTCGACGGGCACGGCCGGGTCGATCCGATGCAGATAGAGAAGGTCGATATGGTCGACGCCGAGCCGACGGAGCGAGCTATCGATGGACGACGCGATCGAGGCCGGCGATCCGTCGAGCACGCGCTTGCCGCCGGACATGCCGAGGACGCATTTGCTCGCGAGTATGACATCGTCGCGGCGGGACTGGATCGCGGCGCCGACGAGCTCTTCGTTGCGCCCTCCACCATATAGCGCCGCGGTGTCCAGCATGGTAACGCCGAGATCGAGCGCCCGGTGAATGAGGCCGATACCCTGGGCCTCCGTCGGGGTCTCGCCATAGGCATGGCTGAGATTCATGCACCCCAGTCCGACCGCCGAGACCGCGAGCGGTCCGAGGCGGCGGACCGGAAGGGCACTCATCGCGCGCTCGCCAGCTTGGCTTCGAGCTCGCCCAGCACCCGGTAACAATCGAAGACGCCGGCGACACTGGAATTGGGCTCGCGACCCTCGCGAATTGCGGAAATGAACTCGCGATCCTGCAGCTCGATGCCGTTGCTCGAAATCGAGGTGCCGGAGAGGTCAACGGGCTCTTCGCGTCCCGTGACGAGGTCGTCGTAGCGGGCGAGCCAGGTGCCATTGTCGCAAATGTACCGGAAAAAAGTCCCCAGGGGACCGTCGTTGTTGAATGACAACGACAAGGTGCAGATGGCGCCGGTCTCACTCTTGAGCTGGATCGACATGTCCATTGCGATCCCGAGTTCGGGGTGGATCGGACCCTCGATCGCGTGCGCATCGACGATGCGTCCCGTCTGGTAGGCGAAGAGATCGACCGTGTGCGCGGCGTGGTGCCACAGTAGATGATCAGTCCAGCTGCGCGGTTCGCCCTTGGCATTGATATTCTTGCGCCGGAAGAAGTAGGTCTGGACGTCCATTTGCTGGACCGAAAGCTCTCCCGCGCGGATACGGGCGTTCAGATACTGGTGGCTCGGGTTGAAGCGACGCGTGTGGCCGACCATGCAGACCAGCCCGGTTTCACGCTGCTTCGCAAGCACGGCCTGCGCGCCGGCCCAGCTGTCGGCAAGCGGAATCTCGACCTCGACATGCTTGCCCGCGTTCATGCACTCGATCGCCTGCGCCGCGTGCATCTGCGTCGGCGTGCAGAGTATGACGGCGTCGACGGCATCGATCGCCAGGCTTTCGGCAAGCTCCGTGGTTACATGGCCGATCCCGTATTTCTCGGCAACGATGCGGGTCGGCTCGAGGTCCCGACCGATCAGCGAGACCACCTCGACGTCGTCAATGGCGCGCAGGCCTTCAAGATGCTTTTCTCCAAAGGCGCCGGCGCCGGCGAGTGCGATTTTCACGTATCAGTCTCCAACGGGTTCGAGGACGATATGCCCGACGGCGGTATTGCTGGCGGGAACATGGTAATGGCGGTGCAGCGTCCGGGTCGAACGGCCGAGTGCGCCCCGCATGATGAGCCACATGACCATTTCGATGCCTTCGGACCCCGTCTCGCGAAGATACTCGATGTGCGGAATATGCCTGAGTTCCTGCGTATCGCCCTCGAGCCGGTCGAGGAACCGGTTATCCCAGTCGGCATTTATCAGCCCTGCGCGCGTCCCTTGCAGCTGGTGACTCATGCCCCCCGTTCCCCAGATCTGTACATTGAGATCTTCGGGAAAGCTCTCGACGGCGCGTGCGATCGCTTCGCCGAGCGCCCAACAGCGGTTGCCGGACGGCGGGGGATAGGTGACGACGTTGACGGCAAGCGGGATCACGCGCGCCGGCCACGCGCCGGGCTGCCCGAACATCATCGACAGCGGCACGGTCAAACCATGATCCACATCCATCTCGTTGATGATCGTCATATCGAATTCGTCGAGGATGCAGCTTTGGGCGATGTGCCATGCAAGATCGGGGTGACCGATCACGTCGGGTACCGGACGCGGACCCCAGCCTTCGTCGGCCGGCGCGTAACGCTCGCCGCATCCGATCGCAAAAGTCGGAATGATCTTCATGTCGAACGCCGAAGCATGGTCGTTATAGACCAGGATCACGACGTCGGGCGCTTCAGAGGCGATCCATTGCCGCGTCCAGTCGTAACCTGCGAAGGCAGGCGCCCAATAGGCTTCGCCGGTCTTTCCGAGATCGATCGCCGCGCCCAGCGCAGGAATATGGCTTGAAGCCACGCCGGCAGTAATTCGCGCCATCAGCGCCCCTCCTTGATCGAGCGGACACCTTCGGGGGAACGTCCCCCCGCCAGCATCATGGCCTGATAATCTTCGAGACTCATCCCCGACATGGTGCTGACAGCCTGAAGAAAGCTCTTCCCGTCGGTCGAAAAAATCTTCGAAAGGAAGTAGATATTGCCGCCGAGATCGAGCAACCGGTTATAGTCGCGCGCCAGTACCGCCGCCTTCTGCTCGTCCGAAAGCGGCCAGTCTGCGAGATATTCCGCTTCCCCCGCCTTCCAGCGCTCGCGATTCTCCGCCTTCATCAGGCTCATGGCAAACTGATTGAGATGGTATCCGGCGCGCGCGCGCGCCGCGGTAAACACCCGCGTGCCGGGAATATCCTCGAAGGCAGCGAGATATTCGTGAATATCGCGAGCAGCGTCGTCGCTCATAGCCCGCGCTCCTTGAGCCGGGCATCGAGACGCGGAAAGACGCGCCGGGCGTTACCCTCGAAAATCGCGTGGCGTTCGGCCGCGTCGATATCGAGCGCATCGACATAGCGCTTCGTGTCGTCGAAATAATGCCCCGTCGTCGGATCGATGCCCCGCACGGCACCGACCATCTCGCTCCCGAAGAGGATATTCTTGTTGTCGATGACGTCGGCAAGCAGGTCGATCCCCGGCTGGTGATAGACACAGGTGTCGAAGAAGATGTTGTTCATGAGATGCGTGTCGAGGCCCGGCTTCTTGAGCATGTCAGCCAGTCCGCGGTAGCGACCCCAATGATAGGGTACCGCGCCGCCGCCGTGCGGGATGATGAAGCGCAGGCTCGGAAAATCGGCGAACAGGTCGCCCTCGAGCAGTTGCATGAACGCGATTGTATCGGCGGCGATATAGTAGCCCCCGGTGGCATGCATCGCCGGGTTGCAGCTTCCCGAGACGTGGATCATGGCGGGGACATCGAGTTCGACCATCTTCTCGTAAAAGGGATACCAGTAGCGGTCGGTCAGCGGCGGATGCGCGAAATGGCCGCCGCCCGGATCGGGATTGAGATTGCAGCCGATGAAGCCGAGCTCGGTGACGCAGCGCTCGAGTTCGGCGATGCTGTTCGTCATGTCGGCCTTCGGCGACTGCGGCAGCATGCATACGCCGACAAAGGTCTCGGGGAAAAGGCCGACGACGCGCGCGATCAGGTCGTTGCAGCGGATCGCCCATTCCTTCGCGACCGCTTCGTCACCGACATGCGGCGCCATCGCCGAGGCGCGCGGCGAGAAGATAGTGAGATCGGCGCCCCGTTCCTTGATGAGGCGCAGCTGATTCCCCTCGATCGTCTCGCGAATTTCGTCGTCGGATATCACCGGATACGCAGGCGCCTCGGTTCCTTTCGCAAAGGCAGCCTTCTGCGCTTCGCGCCAGGCATCATGCCCCTTCGGCAGCACCGTGTAGTGGCCATGGCAATCGATAATCAGCGTCATTCCTTTGGTTCCTCAGCATCGGGATCGATAGCAGCGAGCTTGGCAGCCAGGCCGCGCGGTGGATCAGTGCGAAGCCTGCCGAATTCGCGCTGGCGCGCGATCGTGCCGCGCGTCATCGCCGGGTCCAGCCCAAGATCGACAAGGGTGCGGGCGACCTCTTCCATCTCGGCTGCGCGCCTTTCGCCATGTGCCATCATCCGGTCGAGCCCATAGTCGATACGGTCGCGCCAACGCTGCTCCCGCCAGCTTCCATCCAGAGAATCGAGGACCGCGTCGAGAACGCCTGCACGGCCCGCGGCAAGTGCCAGCTCTGCGCCGAGCGCTTCCAGACCCTTGACCAGGATCGAGCGGACCATCTTGACGGCTGCCGCGCGCCCGACGTCACCTTCAACGACGCCGACGCTCGTGAAGCCGAGCGCCGACAGCCCCGATGCGGCCGCCGCCGCTGCGGGTCCGCTCACGAGGATCGGGACCGCTCTCGCGGCGGGCTGCACGGGAGCCATGATGGCCATGTCGACATATTGCCCGCCGCGTTCGGCGATCAGCCGCGACGCTGCCTGTTTGGTGGAGGGTGCAACACTGTTGCCGTCGAGATACAGGGTGCCGGGCTCGATCACTTCGGCGGCGGCGCGCGCGGCGGCAAGCGCTTCGTCCGCGGTGACGAGCGAGAATATGAATGGACGGTCCTTCAAGGCATCGGCATAAGTCACACCGTCGGAAACGCCTGCGGCCGCATAGTCGGCAATCTTCGCATCGCGCGTTTCGACACGGTCAGCCTTCACGTCATAGGCCGCAACGCGCGCCGCCCAGGCACTGCCTTGCGCGAATGTTGCGGCGGCCTCTCCAAAACCGATCATTGCCAAATCACTGGTCATCGGGCACCTCTACACATGCTTGGAGCATCATCCCCAATCCAAAGTCGGCAGAGCTATCCGATAATCGGAAGTATGATCCTCAGAGCTCTAGAAAAAACTTATATTATTTCAGATATTTACTTTGATGTTCATTCGCAGAACATCGGATGAGACATCGATTTATCTTATAGCATGAATCGAGTTCAAATTGGCGCGCGGGCGCCGCGCGCCCCATGGCCGGGGCATGGAGAACAGCAATTTGTCGGCAGACGCGACTCGTATCATCAGCTGGCACCAGCAACCGTCAGTTCCGCGCTTTCGCGTTCCGGCGGGTGCCGTAGATGCCCACTGCCATGTTTTTGGCCCGATGGCCGAGTTCCCGTTCAGCGCGAAAGCGAAATATCTTCCGGAGGACGCGGGATCCGAAATGCTCTTCGCGTTGCGCGATCATCTGGGGTTCGCGCGAAACGTCATCGTGCAGGCAAGCTGTCACGGAACCGACAATAGCGCGACCCTGGCCGCGATCGCCAAGGCGGACGGCAAGGCGCGCGGCGTCGCGGTCGTCGATCCGGACATCGGGGCGGCTGACCTCGCGGCGCTCCACGAAGGTGGCATTCGCGGGATCCGCTTCAATTTCCTGAAGCGTCTGGTCGACGATGCGCCGAAGGACCGGTTTCTGGAAGTCGCTCAGCGACTGCCGGAAGGCTGGCATATCGTCATTTACTTCGAGGCCGATATCCTTGCGGAACTGCGTCCGTTTCTGGCTGCCCTGCCTGTCCCGCTCGTCATTGACCATATGGGACGGCCCGACGTGTCGCAGGGACCGGATGGTACCGACATGAGGGCGCTGCGTTCGCTCCTGGACAGCCGGAGCGATATATATTTCAAAGCGACATGCCCCGACCGGCTCGACGGCGACGGCCCGCCATGGGACGACTTCGCGCACGCGGTCGCCCCGCTCGTCGCGGAATATCCGGATCGGGTCCTCTGGGGAACTGACTGGCCACATCCGAACATGCAGGCCGCTATTCCTGACGATGGCGCGCTCGTCGACATGATTCCAAGAATTGCGCCGACGGCTGACCTGCAACACAAGATGCTCGTTGCCAATCCGATGCGCCTTTACTGGCCGGAAGAAATGCTTGAGAACGTCCGAGGAGGATAGTCGCCATGCTTCACTCGATCGCGACGGTCTCGATCAGCGGCACGCTCGAGAGCAAATTGCGGATTGCATCCGAGGCGGGCTACCGTGCAGTCGAGATTTTCGATACCGATCTCGTCGCCTCGACCCTGTCGCCGCGCGACGTGCGCAAACTCCTCGACGATCTGGGTCTTGCCTGCATATTGTACCAGCCGTTCCGGGATTTCGAAGGAATGCCGACCGCGCTCCGGCAGCGGGGACTTGACCGGGCAAGGTTCAAGTTCGACGTGATGCAAGAGCTCGGGTGCGACCGGCTTCTTGTTTGCTCCAATTGCTCGCCGGCAGCGTCGGGCGATCATGGGCGCATCGTCGACGATCTGAGATTGCTCGGCGACGCCGCCGGAGAAGCCGGCATCCAGATAGGCTATGAGGCGCTCGCATGGGGGGTGCACGTTCGGGACCACCGCGTTGCCTGGGAGCTGGTCAAGGAAGCGGACCACCCGAATGTCGGCATACTCCTCGACAGTTTCCATTCGCTGTCGCGCGACATCCCGTCATCGTCCATCCGGGAAATCGACAAGAACAAGCTGGTTTTCGTGCAGCTCGCGGACGCACCGATCCTCGACATGAACCATCTCTACTGGAGCCGGCACTTTCGCAATCTGCCGGGTCAGGGCAACTTCGACCTTACCGGATATCTCGCGGAGATCTTGAAGACCGGATATGAAGGGCCGATCAGCCTCGAGATTTTCAATGACCGCTTTCGCGCCTCCTCCGCGATGCTCGTCGCGCGCGACGGGCTGAGATCGCTTGCGGCGCTCGAGGATGCGGGCAGGCGGGCCGTCGGAATGGCGCCGATGATGCCGGCCCGCGCGCGGATAGAACGTGTGGAATTTATCGAGTTCGCCGTGATGGATGCCGACCGGGAAGCGATCGAGACCCTGCTTCGGTCAGCTGGCTTCGACCGCATCGGAGGTCACCGTACCAAGGCCGTCGAACTCTGGCGGGGCGGCAAGGCCAATATTGTCCTCAATTTCGAAGAGGCGGGCTTTTCGTCCGCTTATCGCCTGACGCACGGCACTGCCATTTCAGCCGTGGGTCTTGTCGTCTCCGACGGCGCAGCGACGATGGATCGGGCTCGCGCCCTCGGGATGCACGATTATGCCACCGACATCGCGCCGATGCCGGCGCTGCGAGGCGTGGGCGGAAGCCTCGTCTACATTCTCGATCATGAAGCTGCGAAGACGATCTGGATCGACGAGTTCCAACTCGAGCCTGGTATAAATGCCGGGCCGGACGTCGGCATCGAAGCGATCGACCATCTCGCCTGCTCGGTTCCGGTGGACGAATATCTGTCCTGGCAACTCTACTTCAGAAGCCTTTTCGACGTGACGGTCCAGTCGCCGCACGACGTGATTGACCCGAATGGACTTGTCCAGAGCCAGGCGATCCAGAACGCCGATGGCAGTTTTCGCCTCACGTTGAACGCTACGGACGCCCGAGAGGCTCTGTCGAACCGTTTCATTCATCAATCATTCGGAGCCGGATTCCAGCACGTTGCGCTTCGTGTCGCCGATCTCGGCGCCGCCGCGCGGGCGCTTGCCGCCCGCGGGCTGGTAAAGCTGCCCATTCCTGAAAATTACACTGCCGATGCCGCCGCGCGACTTGGGCTTTCGACCCGTGATGCGAATGCGCTTCGCGAACATGACATGCTGATAGACGTCGATGATGAAGGCCATCGCTATCGGCAGATTTACAGCCGCGCCTTCGATCGGTCTTTCTTTTTCGAGTTTGTCGAACGCCTCGATTATGATGGCTACGGGGCGCCGAATGCGGCCGTTCGCCTAGCCGCGCAAACCCAGTACAAGCCTGCATTGGATGCACTCTAGGAGCCATGACGGCGCTTCGGGCATGGACAAATTGGAGATGGTCCAATGAGGACAAGCTCAGCTGAAAGCAGTCGACACGAGGTATCGGGGCGCGAAGCTTGCTGGGCACCGGCCGAACGCGCCGGGTGCCGGGTCTCAGACACCGCTTGAGACGAAAAGTTTCCGCCAACCTGCCGGTTGGCCGCTGCGCATGTCCATAGGAACGAGTACGATATAGGCCCTCGCAGACGCCCTCACAGGTCTCCGCGATCAGCTGCCGCGATGCGAGTGGGCTAATATGCGGAGCCGCCTGCACCCGTGGACGGCTCCTCCCAATAGCCCATCGGATCAGCGATCCAACGGTCAACAGCAGACTCATACCAACCAGAACTATGGACGCTGAGCTTCATCTGACGGGGAAAGGTGCCCTCGGCCATTTTGCGATAGAGCGCCGAGCGCGATAGGCCAGTTCGATCGAGCACCGTTTTCAGGCGAAGGATTCGCTCGGTCATCGGAAATCACGGCCGGCGGCGCTGTTTGCTGAATTCGCGATCGGCGGCGATGAAACGCTCGATCACCCTTGGCGCTCGATAGCAGCACGTCGGGACTGCGCAGCCTGGCCTTCTTTGGACCGTATTCGACCTCCCCACTCGCTCGATAGGGTGCCATCATGGCGTCCAGATAATCGCGGACATAGGTCTCGAAGCGCTTGCCGATTTCCGTCCAGACCGAAGAGCCTCCGGTCACGAGGTCGAGATATAGGCCTGTCGTGCAACGGTAGATGATAAGCTCGGGGATCGGCGCGCGCAGACGTTCCTCAGCCCTGCCGAACGTAATGATCGGAAAGTCACGCAGGAGGCTCGGCCGGTATCCAGTGTGGCGTCGGGGATCGGCGCGGCTTGCAGCAAGGGCGCGCGCCCTCCTGTGACTGATCGAGAACTTGCGCAATGCGGCTTCGCGGTGAGCCTCACTCAGGCCGATTTCGGTCAGGTCGGTGCCCCGGTCAACGGGTGGGCGGCGACTGTTCGCCGCCGCCAGATATACACCGGCCTTCATGAACGAGGAGACCGGAAGGCTCGCCGTTTCCTGGAAGTAGCGCGCCGCCTCTCCAGAACCGTAGAGAAGTACCGATCGATAGATATGGGGCGCGTTGAGAACACCGCGTTGCCAAGGGAACTGGCGCTGGGCGATGCGCGACATTTCGTAGAAGATATTGTGCTGGTCGAGGAATATCCCGTCCTCGGCGTTTTCGAGTTTCCCGAGGATCGCGACGAGGATCGCGACGGTTTCGAACAAGTCAGTCCGCAGGAGCCTTGTCCGGCCGATCCCCAGCCCGGGCGCTTTCGCGGTCGCCAATATCTCGTTCACGAGAGTCTCGAGGCGCCACGGCAAGAGGTGATAGCGCGAGCCGAACTCCGCCTCGATTGCCTCCTCCGGAAGATCTATGACCATCCCGAGCGCCGCTCGGTTGCCATTCTGCACGGCAACCAACGCCGCAATGAGACCGATCAGAGGCTCATCGACACTATGTGCAAGATGGCGTTCGAGCTTGCGCCGATAAATATCTCTGCCAAGCCTTGCCACATCATCTTCCCTATGACTGGATCAGGCCTTCATTCCTGTCGCTTCGGCATCGTCGAGATAATCCGCCCACCACTGCAGCATCGGCCTGCGATGCTTAAGATAGGTCGCCGAATTATACACGCCGCGCACGCCCTGCGGCTGGTGCGCGAGCTGCATCTCGACCCAGTCGGGATGGAAGTCTCCGGTCTCGTTGAGCACGGTTGAGGATCAGCGTGCAATAGGCACCCCCTTCGTGGGGTGATCGGCGTGCAAAAAG
>VFQO010000819.1_pt1 | contig 29158 bp, 35 predicted proteins | sample 3512331 | NCBI WGS metagenome assembly VFQO01 (sample SAMN10412371, study PRJNA504923) | tailings metagenome | isolation source: Replicate 3 from Balatoc abandoned mine | place: Philippines: Itogon, Benguet | collected 2017-08-28 | reverse complement strand
AATTCGGCGGCGTCACCATCGGCGGGGCGGGCGTCACCCGCGAATTCGTGACGCAGGTGGTTCACGCGGAACCGGAAGCCACCTCCAACCAGACCGTCCGCGCGGTCCACTGGGCGGGCGCGACGGGCAATTTCCTCGGCGAAATCAAGGTCGCGCGCCATGCGCAAAAGACCGACGCGGCGCAGGACTTCAAGGGCTTGCTGCTGGAGGCCGGGGCGAGCGCCAATGCCGTCCCGCAGCTCGAAATCTTCGCCGACGATGTGAAATGCGCGCACGGTGCGACGGTGGGTGAACTCGACGAGGCGGCGCGGTTCTACATGATGGCGCGCGGGGTCGATCCGGCGACGGCGCAGCGGCTGCTGGTGCAGGCCTTCATCGGCGATGCCTTTGTCGCGCTGGCGGACGAGGGCGAGCGTGAGCGCCTGCTCGATGCCGCGCTGGCGGCGCTGGAGGGGGCGGGGCTGTGACCGACGCTGCGACCCTTTCCCCTCTGGCAGATCTCCGCGCCGACTTTCCCGGCATGGTCACGGCTGACGGCAAGCCCTGGCACTACCTCGACACCGCCGCCACCGCACAGAAGCCGCGCGCGGTGATTGACGCGATGGCGCGCGCGCTGGGCGAGGATTACGCGACCGTCCACCGCGGGGTCTATGCCCGCTCGGCCGAGATGACGCTCGCCTACGAGGCGGCGCGGCGCAAGGTTGCGGACTTCATCGGCGGCACCGAGGACGAGGTGATCTTCACCCGCGGCGCGACCGAGGCGATCAATCTTGTCGCGCAGACCTGGGGCCGCGCGAACCTCAAGGCAGGCGACCGCATCCTGCTCTCGCAGCTGGAGCACCACTCCAACATCGTGCCGTGGCAGATGGTGGCGGCCGAAACCGGCGCGCAGGTCGATGTCTGCCCGCTGACCGATGACCACCGCATCGACCTCGACGCCGCAGAAGCGATGCTTACCGAGGCCCACAAGCTGGTCGCCTTCGCCCATGTCTCGAACGTGGTGGGCTCAGTGCTCGATGCCCCCCGCGCCGCAGCGCTTGCCCACAAGGTCGGCGCGAAGCTGCTGCTCGACGGATGTCAGTCTGCGCCGCACATGGGCGTGGATGTCGCCGCGCTGGCTTGCGATTTCTACGTGTTCAGCGCGCACAAGCTCTATGGCCCGACCGGGATCGGGGCGTTGTGGGCCAAGAGTGAGATTCTCGCTGAAATGCCCCCCTGGCAGGGCGGCGGCGCGATGATCGACCGCGTGACCTTTGAACACACCACCTACGCCTCCGGCCCGCAGCGGTTCGAGGCGGGAACGCCCGCAATCACCGAGGCCATCGCGCTCGCCGCGGCGGTCGATTACGTCAGCGCCATCGGCCCGGAGCGCATCCACGCGCACGAACAAGCGCTGGTCGCCCGCCTGCGCCGCGAGCTGGGCGCGATGAACGATGTGCGCCTGTTCGGCCCCGATGACAGTGCCGGGATCGTCAGCTTCGCGATTGACGACATTCACCCGCATGATCTCGGCACGATCCTCGACGAGGCCAACGTCGCGATCCGCGCCGGGCACCACTGCGCCCAGCCCTTGATGGACTATCTCGGCGTTCCCGCCACTGCACGCGCCAGCTTCGGGGTTTACTCCACCGAGGCCGATATCGACGCGCTGATGGCCGGGATCGCCCGCACCCGTAAGATTTTTGGAAAAGGATGAGAGCGATGGACAGCTCAACCGATCACCCGGACATGACCAAGCCGCCCCGCGCCCGTGTCGCGGACGCCGTTGATACCGACGCTGCGCCCGAAACCCCGCGCAACCGCGACTATCTCGAAGGCTTCCTCGCCGCCAAGACCGGAACGGCCGTCGGCGGTGAGGGTAGCGACCTTCAGGCCGACGTGATCGCCGCCCTGCGCGAGATTTTCGATCCAGAAATCCCGGTCAATATCTACGACCTCGGCCTGATCTATGGCGTCGAGGTGGACGATAACCGCGACGCCACCGTCACCATGACGCTGACCACGCCGCATTGCCCGGTCGCCGAAAGCATGCCGGGTGAGATCGAGCTGCGCGTGGCATCCGTGCCGGGGATCCGCGACGCCGAAGTGGTGCTGGTGTGGGAACCCGCCTGGGGCCCGCACAAGATGAGTGATGAAGCCCGGCTCGAACTGGGGATGCTGTGACCCTTTCAGCTACCCTGACGATTGAACTGGCCGATTACGCCGATCTGCGCGATGCCGCAGACCTGGTCGCACTGCTCGATGCCTATGCGCGTGATCCGATGGGCGGCGGCGCGCCGCTGGGTGAAGACGTCAAGGCGCGGCTCACGGTTGATCTGGCGGCGAACCCGCACGCCTTTTCGATGCTGGCGCGGATCGACAATGAAGCCGTCGGCCTCGCCAATTGCTTTATGGGCTATTCCACCTTCGCCGCCGCGCCGCTGGTCAATATCCACGATTTCGCTGTCCTTCCGGGCCATCGCGGCACCGGCATCGGCAAGGCTTTGCTGGCCGCCATCGAGGCCGAGGCCTTGAAGCGCGGCGCCTGCAAGGTCACATTGGAAGTGCTGAGCGGCAACCACCCGGCCAAGGCGCTTTACGCGGCGCAAGGCTATGGCGATTACCAGCTCGATCCCGCGTCAGGGCACGCATTGTTCTGGCAGAAGAGGCTGACATGACCGAGACCACCACAACCACCCGTCCCGCGCCCAAGGCGGCCGTCATCCTCTCGCCATCCGCCGAAGCGCGGATCGCCGAGTTGATGAGCAAGGCCCCCGAAGACGCGATTGGCGTGAAGCTCTCGACCCCGCGCCGGGGCTGCTCGGGGCTCGCCTATTCGGTCGACTACGTTTCCACCGAAGCCAAGTTCGACGAGAAGATCGTAACCCCCGGCGGCGTGTTCTACATCGACGGGGCGAGCGTGCTCTACCTGATCGGCAGCATCATGGACTGGCGCGAGGATGACTTCACCGCTGGTTTCGTGTTCGAGAATCCGAACGCCAAGGGCGCGTGCGGCTGCGGTGAGAGCTTCATGGTCTGAGGCGCGGTCGCCCACGACCGGCGCCTGACTCGCAATTGCTGTGTTTGTGTGTTAAGCCACCGCCGTGGTTGAGAGAAATCCATCTCCGAAACAAAGCTTTGAAGAGCTAATGCGCGGCGCCGGGACACGGCGGCGCGAAATTGCTGCGCGCGCAATCGAGGCCGAGCGTGTCTTCGGGCAATCCCGCAACCGCAAGCGCGGGGGGCCCCGGGTGGACCTAGCGCTTCGGCTTGAGTTGGAAATCGAATCACTCGAAGCCGTGCTTGAGTTCACCGCTGACGTCGAAGAGCGCGTGTTCCTTAAGGCCGAGATCGCCTATTTGCGTAAAGCGCTAGAAGCGAAGCGAGGCACCGGCCGCCGCAATCCGCCCGAGAGCGGCGTCCCCGTTCCCGCTGTCCCGCCAAACGGGCCGGCGCCAAAGCAAGGCGGCGCTGCCGCACCGCTGGAGTTCGATAGCTAGGCGCTCAAGCTTCCGCTGCCAGCCGCGCGATCAACCGGCTTTCGAGCTCGTCGACTTCGCCATCGGCAGCGACCATCTTTTCGAGCCATTCGCTCTCATAATCGGTGACGACTTCGCCCGCTGCGGCCAAGGCCTCGAAGTCCGTGCCCGCCGCCTGCTTTTTCCCAAACACCCGGCCAAAGTGGTTCATCACTTGCGGCGCTTCACGCGCGACGCGGCCCATGAAGCGACCCACGTTGACCGAGCTGTCGGCGACGAAGGCTTCCAGCTCACGCTTGCGTTCATAGCTGACTTGCGCATTCGGTAGGACGAAGCCCTTGAGGAAGTTCGCCACGCCGTCGATGAACAGATCGTCCCACTCGGTGGCGTTTTCTTCGGCCAAGGTGGCGTCCTTGAGGCGGAACAGCAGCTCGGCATCCCAGCGCGTCACCGCCGCTGGGCCGTGGCCGCCGCTGGCGAAGATCACGCGGCGGATTATGCGGCATTCGGCGGCGCTAATGTGGGTCGCCGCCAGCGCACCGCCGCAGCGGGTCGGGCCGGTGCCGGTGAGCACCTCGCGCTCGACCACATCGAGCACGTAGTTCTTGAGCCGGTCAGGCGTGTTCTCGGCCCGCTCAAGGATGCGCACCATGGTTTCCAGCTCGACCATGCTTTCGACGACGCCGTCATGATCGATCTGACCGATCAGCCACTCGGCCTCCTCCAGCGAGCATTGCAGGCGCGGCGGGGTGCCGTTGAGCACGAATTCCCCGATCGCCTCGACGAAGAAGTCGCACCATTCGGGTGTGCGCTCATTGAGGGCATTGTTGACCGCGAACAGCGCTGCGGCCTCGGCGCGGGTGATGATCCCGTCACCCCAACCTTCGCGGCGCAGGCTGAGCAGTTCCTCGGCGGTGATTCGTCCGTCCGCGACAACGGCCTGCGCGACGGCGATGAATTGGGTGGTCATGCGGCGGTCTATCCCCTGAAAATCGCGCGCAGCATGGCACGAACAGGCTTAAGACGGGGTTACCGGAGCGATTTCGAGCGTGGTGGAACACCGCGCGGCTCGGAAATCGCGGCCAATCAAGGACGCTTTTCGACCTCGCGGATGCAGGCGCCGGGATCAGCCGCCGCTCCGCCCTGGCGCATCCGGACCACGACATGGGTGGCGGTGGGCTGGGCAACTGCAGAGACGGGGTAGATGAAGATGTCGAGCACGCACTTCGCGCCCGCGAACTGGAGCTTGCGCGCGTCCCCTTCGACCAGATCGATGCGCGGGGTGCCGAACCGCTTGAGCAGCGCTTCGGCCGAAGCACCGATCACCCCTTCGAGACCCTTGGGCGCCATCACCTCCGGCACGCGCACCACCGTGCTGCGCGGCTGAACCGAAGCGAGCGGACGAGCTGGTGCGGGCTTACTGCCTCCCGCGCAGCCGCCCAGAAGCAGCGCCGATGCAGCAAGCGTGAGCCCAGCGCTCCTCACCGCGCTTTGGCCTCAGCTTCAAGCCGACGCAGCACCAGATGCGTGCCTGCCGCCGCGCCGATCACAGGAGCAACGAAGTTGAGGAATGGCACCAGCATCATTCCCGCAATGGCCGCCCCCAGCAGCGCCCGCTCGGCCCATGGCGAGGGATTGGCCGCCTCGTTCCCTCCGCCAGCTGCCTTGTGATGCCGCAGCCACGCCATGTCGGTGAACTCGCGCCCGAGCAGCACGGCATTCACCGCCAGAAACACCACCGCCGGGCCGATTGCGGTGAACAGCAGCACCGCGGCCAGCGGCAGGGCGAGCAGGTTGTAGCCCAGCGCCCGCAGCAGCCCCCGCGTCGCCACCGCCACCTCGCGCGTCAGCGGCAAGGGCTGCGCACGTTCTGCCAGCGCCGGATAGTGCCGTGCCTCGACCGCGACGACGATTTCATCTGCGAAGAACTGCAGCACCACCAGCGCCACCACCCGGAACAGCAGCCACATCGCAATCGGCACCAGCAGCACCGCGGCAAGCCCGGCCCAGCCCTCTTCGACGCCGTACCGCTGCCCCGCCTCGACCAGCCCGAAATAGAGCCCCACCCCCAGACCGGCAAACAGCACCAGCGTGATCACGATGCTCTTGATCAGCACCGCTACGACCGCGCGGTCGCCCAGCTGCCCAAAGGCTTTCACAATCGCGGCGGGGACGGCTGACATGCCGCTGCGATGGTATGCCCGCGCGGCGAAGTCAACGCGAGTATGCTGCGCCGCACACAGATGGCTTGGCCTGTGGGCAGAAGGGGGCTAGGCGGCGCGAAAGCCAACCAAGCAAGCCCAAGGAACCCTCAGTGCCCGCCAACACCGCCCCGCGTTATGACGTGATCGCCATCGGCAATGCCGTGGTCGACGTGATCGTCTCCTGCACGGAAGAGCTGATCGACGAGCTCCAATTGAACCGGGGCGGCATGACCCTGATCGACGAGACGCGGGCCGACGAGCTGTACGAAGCCATGCCGCCCGCGCGCGAGCTTTCAGGCGGATCGGCGGCGAACACGTTGGCGGGCCTCGCCACATTGGGCCTGCAATGCGCCTTCATCGGCCAGGTCGCCGACGATCAGCTCGGCAAGGTGTTCCGCCACGACATGCGCGCCACCGGGATCGACTTCGACACCCCCGCGCGGCCCACCAGTGACAAGGACTCCGAGCCTGCGACCGGCCGCGTGCTCATCTTCGTGACGCCCGATGGCGAGCGCACGATGAACACCTTCCTTGGCGCGGGCCAGTTCCTCCCCGCTGCCGCGCTCGACGAAGACCTGATCGCCAGCGGCGCGATCCTGTATCTCGAAGGCTACCTGTGGGACCCGGAAGAGCCCCGCCGTGCGATGCGCCGCGCCATCAAGGTTGCGCGCGAGGCGGGCCGCAAGATCGCCTTCACCGCGTCGGAAAGCTTCGTGATCGCCCGCCATGGCGATGACTTCCGGGCCATGATCGAGGAAGGCGTGATCGACATCCTGTTCGTCAATGAAGGCGAACTCGCCACTCTGACGGGCGAGGATGACTTCGAAGCCGGCCTCGCCGCCGTCGCGGGCAAGGTGCCGGTGCTGGTCGCTACGCGCAGCGAAAAGGGCGCGGTTGCCGTCGCCCACGGGGAACGCGCCGAAGTCGCGGCCGAGCCGGTCGCCAAGGTGATCGACACCACCGGCGCGGGCGACCAGTTCGCTGCCGGGTTCCTGTCAGGCTATGCCAAGGGCGAGCCGCTGGCGCAGTGTCTCAAGCGCGGGGCGATCTGCGCCTCGGAAGTGATCGCCCACTACGGCCCGCGCCCGGAAGCCGACATGCAGGCGCTGATCGCCGAACGGCTTTGATGCTTTGCGCTCGCCCCTCCGGGCGAGCATCCTCGGCGCTGTTTCAAGCCCTGCGGGCTTGAGCGCCTGCGGGCGGCCGGTCGGCCTTGCGGGCCATTTGCCCGTTTCTCGCGTTCGGGCTTGAGAGGGAGAGTGGGCTGAGCCGCCAGGCGTTCAGCTTTCTCGGCTGTTTCCTGATCCTGGAGACACAGGAGACACTGTTCAGAAAGGGAAAGTGAGCCCTTCGCAGCGGGACGAGCCGGGGTCTGACGATGGCAAAGAGCGGGCCGTCACAAGCGGCTTTGCACGACTTTTAACCCCGCTCGGCTGCTGTAGGAAAGTCCTGCGTTCAGCCCGTTACCGCTACAGCCTTGGGCCGCGCGGGGGCCTTGCCTGCCTCCCAGCCCAGCCATGCCGCCGCGCTCCCCGCAGCGATGCCGAGCGCCAGCGTGATCGCGGGCGGTATCGCAGCATAGGCGGCAAAGCCGGCAGTGATTGCGGGGATGAAGGGCGCAAACCACATCACCACCGCCTGTAGCGACACGAAACCCGCCGCGACCAGCCATGGTGCACCGTGCTTGCGGTTCGTTGCCCACAGCACCAGCGCGAAAACGGCTACCAGCGCATCACTGATCGCGATGCTATCGAGGATCGCTTGGGGAAACTCGCTTCCGATCACGTTCATCCACGGCAGATAATCCCCCATCACCCGGCTGAATGGCGACTCGAACAGGATCAGCGGGGTCGCCAGCATGTAGCCGGCGTGGAGCTTAACATTGCGGCGGTGCTTGAGCGCCTGATAGAACAGCGTGAGGTAGCCGATGATCGCGATCCCCATGCCAATCCCGAAGGACGGGCCGAGCGCAACGGTCACTGGGCCGTTCCCGGCCGCATAATTGGCCGCGGTGAGGTTGATGATCATCACGAAGCCGAAGATCAGGAACGGGAACAGCGCGAAGCTGGCGCGGCCCATCCAGCGATGCAGGTCAATGGCGCGGCGCTGCACCACGACCTGCTGCAAGATTAGCAACACGAGCCAGGTCATCGACGAGATCGCATGGACATGGAAGGCAAGCGGGATCGGATCGCTCGCGCTGAAATAGCTGGCCCAGAAGCCGGTCATAATGACCAGCAGCACGAACCCGACGAAATAGTGCGCCTGACGATACGGCATCGAGAACCCCCCTTCTCGAACACGACCGGCCTCAGGTTAGCACACTGCTGCCTGATCAACCAAACGCAGGCCCCGCGCGCCGCAATCCGGTCACTCGTCCGGCACGTATCCCGCCTGGCGCAGCGTCACCATGTAGCGTGCGATCTGGTCGATCTGCGCGCGAGTCAGCGTGAAATCCATGTCCTCGGGGTAATTGTGCGCCTCGGCCAGCCAGTCGGCGAGCGATGTCTCGGACAGCCCCGGCCGGTTCGCGATCGAGGCAAAGCTGGGCGAGGCAGGGTTGGGCGAAAGGAACGGCGGCTCGACCGCATGGCAACCCCCGCAAGCCGCCTCGACAAAGGCCGGTGCCCGCGTATCGGCCGAACGCGAGGTCGATTTGCCCACCATCGGCGGCGGGTTCTCCGACCCCGGCGTCTGGCACGCGGCCAGCGCCAGCAGCGGCGATGCAAGAAGGGCGAGAGCGCGAAGGGGGTGCTGGGTCATGGTGGCACCATGCACCCTTCTTGCGGCCCTGTCCTTGATCGTGGTCAAATTTGTCGCAGGCCGTGCGTCAGGAACGCCCATTAGCCCTCTCCCCTTGCGGGAGAGGGTTGGGAGAGGGGTTCGGAGCAAAAGCTCCGGCCCTTGCCCCCTCTGAACTGCGACTAGACAGCAAGCTGCTAAGTCTTCGTATCTCTCCCGCAAGGGGAGAGATAAGCTTGGCCACTTCGAGGTCGGTTTCAGAATGTCCGCTTCTGGCCGAAACGAGGCGAAAGCCGCCATCCCTTCAATCGTCGCCCCGGACTTGATCCGGGGTTCGGCTGTTCTTCTTTTCCATCCGCCGGGAAGTTAGCCAAGCCCCGTGTCAGGCACGGGGCGACGTAAGGAAGGGGTCCGCTCCGCCCTTAATTCTGGTGCGGGCGCTCGCCTGCCGCTTCCCGCGCCACTTCGCGCCAGCCGATGTCGCGGCGGCAGAAGCCGGTGGGGAAGTCGATCTGGTCGACCGCAGTATAGGCGCGAGCCTGTGCTTCGGTGGCATTCGCGCCGGTCGCGGTAACGCTCAGCACGCGTCCGCCATTAGCCACCAGCGCACCGTCCTTCAGCGCGGTGCCTGCGTGGAACACCTTTGTCCCACCCGGCTCAACGCGCGAAAGATCAATCCGCCCGCCCTTTTCCGGGGTGCCGGGGTAGCCGTTCGCGGCCATAACCACGGTCAGGGCGGTCTCTGGGCGCAGCGCCACCTCCACCCCCGCGAGCTCGCCCTTGGCGCAGGCGAGCATGATCCCCGCCAGATCGCTCTGCAATCGCATCATCAGCACCTGGCATTCGGGATCGCCGAAGCGGGCGTTGTATTCGATCAGCTTTGGCCCTTCGGCGGTCAGCATCAACCCGGCGAACAGCACGCCGGAATAGGGGTTTCCGTCCGCGCGCATGGTTCGGACCGTGGGCTCGATGATCTCGGCCATGACGCGGGCCTGCAATGCCTCTGTCAGAACCGGCGCAGGCGAGTAAGCGCCCATGCCGCCGGTATTCGGCCCCACATCGCCATCGCCCACGCGCTTGTGATCCTGCGCCGAACCGAACGGGACGATCGCCGTGCCATCGGTGAGCGCGAAGAAGCTGGCCTCCTCACCCTCCATGAACTCCTCGATCACCACCTGCGCACCCGCGCCGCCGAACCCGCCGCCGAACATATCGGCGAGTGCGGCCTCGGCCTCGGGCAGGGTCTCGGCGATCACCACGCCCTTGCCCGCGGCCAGCCCATCGGCCTTGAGCACATAAGGCGGTGCAAACCGGGCCAGCGCGGCGCGGGCTTCTTCCAGCGACGCGGTGCGCACGTAACCGGCGGTGGGGATACCCGCGCGGGCGCACAGGTCTTTGGTGAAGCCCTTGGAGCCTTCCAATTGCGCGGCGGCCTGCGAGGGGCCGAACACCGGCACTCCGGCAGCGCGGAGGCTATCGGAGAGGCCGTCCACCAGAGGTGCTTCCGGCCCGACGACGACAAGGGCGATCTGCTTGTCCGCGCAAAAGGCGATCACCGCCGCGTGGTCCGTCACGTCCAGCGCGACGCATTCCGCCTCTTCTGCGATGCCGGGATTTCCGGGGGCGGCGTAGAGCTTTGTGAGGCTTGGGGATTGCGCCAGCTTCCATGCCAGCGCATGTTCGCGGCCTCCCGAACCCAGAAGCAGGATATTCATGGCCCCTCCGCCGACAAGTGATGATGCCGGGCTGGTAGCGCGCTCGCCGCAGGGGGACAATGCGCAGCCTCTTACCATCAGCGAAATATCCGCGCTGCTGAAGCGCACGGTCGAGGATCGCTTCGGCTTTGTGCGGCTGCGCGGGGAGCTTTCGGGGGTGAAGCGCGCGGCTTCGGGCCATTTCTATTGCGCGCTGAAGGACGAAGGCGCGGTGATCGACGGGGTGATGTGGAAGGGCAATGCCGCGCGCATGAACTTCCGCGCCGAGGACGGGCTGGAGGTAATCGCGACCGGCAAGCTGACGACCTATCCAGGGCGCTCCAAGTATCAGATCGTGATCGATTCGCTGGAGCTGGCGGGTGAAGGCGCGCTGTTGGCGCTGCTGGAGAAGACCCGCGCCCGGTTGGCCGCGGAGGGCTTGTTCGACGCGGGCCGCAAGCGCGCCTTGCCCTTTCTGCCGCAGGTGATCGGGGTGGTGACGTCGCCCACTGGCGCGGTGATTCGCGATATTCTCCACCGCTTGGCGGATCGCTTTCCTTCGCATGTGCTGGTGTGGCCGGTGCTGGTGCAGGGGCAGGGCGCGGCCGAGCAAGTGGCGGCGGCGGTGCGCGGGTTCTCGGCGCTCCCGCCCGGCGGTCCCGTCCCGCGCCCCGAGGTGGTGATCGTGGCACGCGGGGGCGGGTCAATCGAGGACTTGTGGAGCTTCAACGAGGAAGTGGTGGTGCGCGCCATCGCCGAATGCTCGATCCCGGTGATCAGCGCGGTGGGGCATGAGACCGACACCACGCTCGCCGATTTCGCCGCTGACCGCCGTGCCCCGACGCCCACCGCTGCTGCCGAAATGGCGGTGCCGGTGCGCGCCGACCTCGCTCTGACCCTCGCCGATTTCGCCGCGCGTCAGCGGCGTGCGGTCTATCGCCCGGTGGAGCTGGGGCGCGAGCGGCTGGCGGCGCGCGTGCGGATGATGCCGCGGCCCGAGAACCTGCTGCAACCGCAAGCCCAGCGGCTCGACGATCTGTCGGAGCGGCTGCGGCGCGCGCTGGGTGATCGCTCCGCGAAGGGGCGTGAGCGGCTGGCGGGCGTGGCCGCGCGGCTGTCGCCCAGCTTGCTGTCCCGTTCCGCCGCCGAGGCGCAGCGCCGGCTTGACCGCGCGCGACTCAGCCCCACCCTGATCGAGCGGCCCTTGCGCCAAGGCTCAGACCGGCTCGCCGCGCTCACGCGGGTGATGAGCCAGCTGCACTGGGCAAAGCCGCTGGAGCGCGGCTATGCAATCGTCCGTGATGCGGGCGGCAAGGCGCTCACCTCCCGCGCTGAGGCTGCGGGCGAGGCTGCGCTGACGCTGCAATTCCGTGACGGAACGCTGGCTGCAGTGCCCGCCGGACACGTGCCCACTGCTCCCCCGCCCCCCGCTGCCCCGCCGCGCAAACGCGCCGCGCCGAGCTCCGCCACCCAAGATGATTTGTTCAGCTAGCCGCACGGTGCTATGGTTCGCGCCATGCTGATGACTCCGTCCGACAAGGCCGCCAAACTCTATTACGGCCCCTCCAGTTTCCGCGTGCTGCGCCCGGGGAGCCATGTGCTCTGCGCCGTCACCGGTGAAGCCATCCCCCTGCCCGAGCTGCGCTATTGGAGCGCAGAGCGGCAGGAAGCCTATGCGTCCTGCGAAATCGCCACGCGCCGGCTGCTCGGCGTCGAGTGATCGTCGCGCCCCGGACAACGCACCACCCCAAGGCCCGCGCCTGACTTACCCACCCTCTGTAAATGACCGGGCTGACGCGAAGCCCAAGGGACGCTTGCGGATGGCGCGGCTCGCTCTGCTGGCGCTGGTCGCCATCGGGTTAGTGCCCGGCACTGTCTTCCAGACCACGATCGGTCAGCGCAGCGATACCGCCGACGTCACTATCACCCCGCTGGATGCGCGCGCGGGTGTGTCCGGCGATCTCACTCTGACCGGGGCGTGGGAGCTGACCGCCGGGCATGGCTGGTTCGGCGGATTTTCGGCGCTGGTCGCCGATGGCCAGCGGGGGCTCATCGCGGGAACCGACCGGGGCTTCCTGCTCGATCTCGACCTGTCAGGCGATTCGCCGCGCGCTGTCCCGGACAGCTTCCGCTTTGTCGGGATAAGCAATGGCGGGCGTAAAGAGGTCGTCGATCTCGAATCGCTCGCCCGTGATCCTGCCACGCAAACGCTGTGGGCGGGGTTCGAAAACGACAATCTCATCATGCGCCTCGCCGCCGATGGGACGAGCGAAACCCGCGCCCCGCGCGAAATGGCGCAGTGGAGCCCGAACAGCGGCCCCGAAACGATGGAACGGCTCGCCGATGGGCGGTTTCTGATCATCGCCGAAGGGCCAGAGCGCGGCAGCGACACGCTGCACAAGGCGCTGCTCTATCCCACCGATCCGATTGCGAAGGGCAAGCCGACCGCGTTCCACTTTGCCGCGCCGCGCGATTATGATCCGGTCGACGCGACCCAGCTGCCCGATGGGCGCGTGCTGATTTTGCTGCGGCGTGTCGCCTATGCCCTGCCCGCGCGCTTCGACACCGCCATCGCCATCGCCGATCCGCGCACGATTCGCGCCGGTGGGCCGTGGCAAGCGCGAATCATCCAGCGCCTGATGGGCGGCGTCTTCGCCGACAATTTCGAAGGCCTAGCCTATGTCCCGTCCGCGTCGGATCCGGCCCGGGGCAGCTTGTGGCTGATCGCCGACGACAATTTCTCGGTCTTCCAGCGCAGCATATTGGTGAGATTTGATTGGGACGCGTCAGCCGCAGACAACGAAAAAGCGCCCGGAACCCCGAGCGCTTGATCGATCCGTTGCTATCCCGAAGGACAGCGCCGTCTTAGGCGGCGGCCTGAGCCTTCACCAACTCGCGCTTCACCTTCAGCGCGCTGGCCGAAAGCTTTTCGTCGCTGGTCTTGAGCAGCCAATTGTCGAGCCCGCCATTGTGCTCCACCGAGCGCAGACCGTGGGTCGACACACGGAACTTGAAGCTCCGCTCGAGCTTTTCGCTCATCAGCGTCACGTTCTGCAGGTTGGGCAGAAACACGCGCTTGGTCTTGTTGTTGGCGTGGCTGACATTGTTGCCAGTCATGCGGCCCTTGCCGGTCAGTTCGCAGATGCGAGCCATGATGTGTCTCTTCTCGTAAAAATCGGGCCTAAGCACGGGCCTATGTAAGGAAAGCGGCGCGCATAACGGGCGAGGGGCGAATCGTCAAGCAAGTTGCGCGGGTCCGGCCAGTCGCAATCGGCTGGTCACATTCCTGCAGCCTATTCGCACAAGACTAACCCATGTAATGGCCAGATTGGCCTGTCCATCGTGCTGATGCGCCAGACCTGAACCGGGCACCGCCCGCCGCTTCAGGCTGACAGGAGAACACCAGCATGAAACGTATCCTCATCGCAAGCCTCATCACCCCCTTGGCAATCGGGCTCGCCGCGTGCGATGTCGACCAGACCAAAGAAGGCGAAATGCCCGAAGTCGAAGTGACAGGCGGCGCGCTGCCGGAATATGACGTCGAAACCGCCGACGTCGATGTCGGCACCAAGGAAACGACGGTCGAGGTTCCGGATGTCAAGATCACCATGCCCGACGCCGAGGGTACGCCGGCTACCGGCGACGAGTAACCCAATCCGGCAGGGGCGCGGGGCGTGAGTGATGCGGGGTTCCGCAGCTTCATGCCTCGCGCTCTTGCGCTTGCCCGCGCGGCGGCGGACGCGGGTGAGGTGCCGATCGGCGCGGTGGTCGTGAAAGATGGCCGCGTGATCGCCGAAGCACATAACAGCCCCCGAACCGATCATGATCCCACCGCCCACGCCGAAATCCTCGCCATCCGCCGCGCCGCGCAGGCACTGGGCGATGAACGGCTGACCGGCTGCGAATTGTGGGTCACGCTTGAGCCTTGCGCGATGTGCGCCGGTGCGATTGCCCACGCGCGTATCCAGCGGCTCTATTACGCGGCAAGCGATCCCAAAGGCGGCGCGGTCGAACATGGTGCGCGGGTGTTCGAGCAGGAGCAATGCCTGCACCGCCCCGAAATCTATAGCGGTATCGGCGAGACTGAGGCCGCAGACATCCTTCGAGGGTTTTTCAGGGAGCGGCGCTGAGGCGCTGCTTTTGCGTTCGAGTTTCGTCGCAAACGCGCCACGGATTGGCGGCCGATGAGCAGGTCATCAGTCAATTCCTTGCAAACCTGCGACGAATTTGCGACGGGCACGAGGGTTCAGGATGGTCCTCATGCCAGGGGGCGAGGCAAGGGATACTGATCGATAATGGCCGGTTATGAAGTTACGCAGACCCGCAGGCTGACCCGTTGGAAGCAGAAGCTTCGCAGTTTCCTGGGGCCTTGGGGGGTGTTCTTTCAGGGCTTTATCGAACACCCGGTGATGGTCGGCTCGATCATCCCGTCCTCAGGCTACACCATCCGAAAGATGCTCGCGCCCGTCGATTGGGAGCGTTGCCAGCTGTTCGTGGAATATGGCCCCGGCGTCGGCACCTTCTGTCGTCCGGTGCTCGATCAGTTGCGGCGCGACGGCACGTTGATCGTGATCGACACCAACAAGCTGTTCATCGACTATCTCAATCGCACCATCACCGACAGCCGCTTCATCGCGGTGCATGGCTCGGCCGAAGATGTGGAAGCGATCATCCGCGCGCATGGCCATGAGCATGCCGACTACATCCTGTCGGGTCTGCCGTTCTCGACCTTGCCTGAAGGCCTCGGCCCCCGCATCGCCGCCGCCACGCAGCGCGCGATCCGACCGGGCGGCGCCTTCCTGACTTACCAGTTCAGCAAGGCGGCCCATAACCTCACCGCCCAGCATTTCGACCGGGTCGATAGCGGGTTCGAGCTGCTCAACATTCTCCCCTGCCGCCTCGCATGGGGCTGGAAGGACGAAGCGTAGGCTCAGGTGACTACAGCCCCCGCCAGATCTTGGCGGGTGCGGCGTCCTTGGCGCCCCAGCGTGACGGCGTGCAGCGCGCGGGGCGGAAGGTCTTGGAATAGCACAGGCGAATCTCCTCAAGCCACCCACGCGCGTTGAGTTTCACTCCGATGGCCTCTTCGCGCCAGCCGGGATTGGCATCGGCAAAGGCAGCGCGGATGCGGCCTGCCGTCAACCCATCCTCGCGGCTGATGCGGTCGTAATCGGGCAGGCGTAGGCCTGAGCGCAGGACGCGGATGATCTTGAGGTAGTTGGCCGGGCGCTTGACCATGCAGGCGCCGTGCTTGGCCCATTGGCGCGCGATCAGACGTTCGGACGGCATCAGGCACATGTTGCTGCGCACTTCGGCGGGGGTGAGCGCATTTTTGGCCTCGCACCATTGCGGCCAGCTTTGCCCGCCTTCCGGCCATAGTCCGTGGACCACGAGACCGAAGCGCCCGTTAGTGCCCGAGCATTGCACGGCATGGCTGCGATCATCGGCGCGGGGCTTGCAGAACTCCGGGCTCCAGCTGAGCGCCATGGTGTAGCCCGTGATCGCCATCACGCGGCGCGGGCCATCGGGCGTGACCTTGGGAACGCTGGTGACCTGCGGCGCGCGGCACTGATAGGCCTGCGCGTTCGCTGCGGCGGGGAGAGCCAGCACGAGTGCGGCGAGGAGGCTATTCGAACACCGCAGGGCCGTCCTCCTCCTCGGGCTCGCGCGCGAACCAGCGCGCGGCTTGCGGCGTCAACAGGCTCGCCATTGCGACCGCGATCAGCAGCGGCCCGACCAGCGCGGCGGGATCGAGCATCGCAAGCCGCAGCGCTCCGAAGCCGAGTACCAGCCAGCGAGCGAACGGCGCGGCGAAGAGGTAGATCCACGCCAGCGGGATCAACGCGATGGAGAACTCGGCCGACAGGGCAATGATGGTCCAGTCGCGGTCCCATGCGAACCACGGGACATTCACGGCGAGGACGGTCTCGGACAGCGCCAGATCACTCAGCCCGCGCACCAGCCGCAGCACGGCGGCGGCAAGGAAGGCGGCGGCGAAGACCCGGATCGCCAGCGGGCGCGGCCCCCGGACCAGCTTCATAGCGGCTTGAAATCCAGCCCGATGTCCGCGGCGGGCGCGCTTTGCGTGAGGCGTCCGACCGAGATGTAATCGACGCCGCTCGCCGCCTTGGCCGCGATGGTATCGCGGTTCACGCCCCCGCTTGCCTCGGTCGGCACCCGGCCTGCGACCAGCGTCACGGCCTCGGCGAGGGTAGCGGGGTCCATGTTGTCGAGCAGCAAATGGCTCGCGCCTGCGGCCAGAGCGGGTTCGATCTGGTCGAGATTGTCGACCTCGCAGATGATCTTGGCGACCCCGGCGTCCCGTGCGCGGCGCACCGCTTCGCCGACGCTGCCGGCGACCGCGACGTGGTTGTCCTTGATCATCGCCGCGTCCCACAGCCCCATCCGGTGGTTTTGCGCGCCGCCTTGGCGCGTGGCGTATTTCTCGAGGAAGCGCAGACCGGGGATCGTCTTGCGCGTATCGAGCAAGGTGCAGGCGGGGTTGCCGCCCGGGCCGCGCATCGCGGTGACATAGGCCTGCGTCAGCGTGGCGATGCCGGAGAGGTGCTGGACGATGTTCAAGGCGCTGCGCTCAGCCGTCAGCAGCGCGCGCGCGCGGCCTTCGATCCGCATGAGATCGGTGCCCGCAGGCACCTTGTCGCCATCATGCGCGAGGGCTTCGATGGTGCATTCGGGATCAAGGTGCCGGAAAAACGCCTCGGCCAGCGGTAGGCCTGCGACCACGATGGCATCGCGGCTGTCCATTACTCCGCTGAAACGCGCGCCCGCCGGGATCACGCTTTCGCTGGTCACGTCGCGCCCCCCGTCGGGGAGTCCCTCGCCCAGATCCTCGGCGAGCGTTTCGCGGATGAACTTGGCGAGGTCGAGGCCGGGGAGGGTGAAGGTGGTCATCCCCTCACCCTAGCCGGTCGGCCCTCCCTCGTCATCCCCGCGCAGGCGGGGATCCAGCTTGTCGGACAAGCGTGGCGAGGACGGGTGAGCCGGTCCGGTCTAGGGAAGGTCAGCTGGATTCCCGCCTGCGCGGGGATAACAAGAAACGAAGGGGCGCAATCAATGCACGAAGCGCGCCACCACATCCCGGTAGCTGCGGCTCACCTTCACCTCGGCGCCGCTTTCCAGCACCAGGAAGCATTCACCGTTGGTGTGGGGCTTCACCTGCCGCACCAGATCGAGGTTCACGATAGTGGAGCGGTGCACGCGCTGGAACTTGCGCGGGTCGAGGCGGCGCTCCAGATCCTTCATCGTCTCGCGCAGTACCAGCGAATTGTCGCCGGTGGAGATGATCATGTAATCGCCCGCGGCTTCGATATGCTCGATCGTGTCGACTTCGACGCGGAAAATCTGGCCTCGGTCCTTGACGTTGATGAGCTTTTCAAAGCGGTCCGCGCTTTCGGCAGCCGGCGCGGTGGTCTCGACGAAGTCCGCCGCCCGGTCCGGCGCGATTTCCGCCAGCACGTCGAGCAGATTGCCAGCATCCTCGGCCGACTTCTTCTCAGCCAGGCGCTGGCGCACGCGTTCGATGGTGTCGGCGAGCTTCTGTTCGTCGACCGGCTTCATCAGGTAGTTGACGGCATTGGCCTCGAAGGCGCGGATCGCGTGTTCTTCATAGGCGGTGACGAAGACGAACAGAGGAGGTTCGATCTCCATCACGCCCTTGACCACCGAAAACCCGTCGAAACCGGGCATCTGGATGTCGAGGAAGACGAGATCGGGCTTTTCGGTCTTGATCTTGCGGATAGCTTCGCGCCCGTTGGCGCAGGTGTCGATGATCTCGACATCCTCGAACGGGGCGAGCCGCAGTTGCAGGCCCTGAATGGCGAGTTTTTCGTCGTCGACGAGAATGGTTCTGATAGTCATGCGGGGGTTCCGATAGCTTTGGGGGGAATGAGGGGGATGATGTTGTCGCCTGACCCCACGGCAGCAGGGCCAGAAGCCCCTGATGCTGCCGGAACGGGTTCGGGCACATCAGCCCGGGTGAAGGGGATTTCGATCAGCACGGTAAAGCCGCCCCCAGCTTCCGAACGGGTTTCAAACAAGTGTGTGTCGCCATAGGCTTGGGCCAGCCGATTGCGGATATTGGCAAGGCCGACCCCGGTTGAGACCGGTCGGCCCGGCACAGGCGTCCCGGACGGATCGCCCGCCATGAAACGCTGCATGTCTTCGATACCTGGCCCGGTATCTTCGACGGTAAGGCGCAGCCGATCCCCGATCACCCGCGCGGTGAGCGAAATGCGCGCACCTTCCTCCTGCGGGCTGACGGCATATTTGATCGCGTTTTCGACCAAGGGTTGCAGCAGCATCGCGGGCAGTTGCGCAGCGAGTGCGGCGTCCTCGATCTCGAAATGGGTGCGCAGGCGTTCTTCAAACCGCATCCGCTCGATATCGAGATAGAGCTGCAAGGTCTCGACCTCCTGCGCCAGCGTCACCTGACTGCCGGGCTCGGCGATCAGGGTATGGCGCAGGAAGCCCGACAAGCGCGTGAGCATCGCGTTGGCAGGCTCGGTCTGCTTCAGCAGCACCAGCGTGCTGATAGAGTTCAGCGTGTTGAACAGGAAATGCGGATTGAGCTGGTAACGCAGCATCGCAAGCTGCGCCGCGGTCGCCTGCGCTTCCAGTCGCTCCAACCGGTCGGCCTGCTGTTCCACCGTCAGGAAGAAGTTGATCGCGTAATAGAGCGCGCTCCACCCTCCCAGCAGGGTCAGCGGCAGATAGAGCAGCCCGATCAACCGCTGCGCAAAGGTGGTCTCACGGCTGGCGGCGTAATAGACCCCCTGCACCCAAGCATCGATCGAGGCGTGCAGCACCACCGCAAAGAACAACACGACGGCGGTCAGCCCCCACGTCACAAGCGGGCTTTGATGGATCAACTTGCGGTAGATCACCGACAGGATCAGGCTGATCGAAAAGCCGGTAATGGTGGTGACAAGGATCAACGCCAGCAGATCGAGCGGCTGCTCGTTCGCGAGCGCCGAGACCGCGCGCAACAGGAAAGCCGCGCCCCAGCCTGCCAACTGGAGGTTCCAGAACGCCCGGTTCTTGCTGGCGAAGAACGGCGCCGCCTGGATCTGGAGCACTGCCATAGCCCGACAGTCCTAACTCATTTCGTCGCAAACCACACGGCTAATCGGTCGCATCATCGCGGGGCCGCCACGGCTCGGCGCAAGGATTACCGCTTCGGGCCGGAGATGAGGCCGCCGGCCGGGTCGATCTCGCGGCGGAAATGGGTGGCCCAATCGGCCTTGCCTTGACCCGCCATCAGGCTCTGAACCAGTGGCACTTCAGCGGCCATGGCCTCGGCCCGTTCGTCCCAGCCTTCGTGATGGCGCCGCATCCTGAGCCCCGCGTCATGGGTCGAACCCCAGCGGGTCATGAAGGCCACAGCGGCCTGCGGATCATAGCCCGCATTGGCGAGCAGCCACGGCGCCAGCCGGTCGGCTTCCCGCTCGACCCGGCGCACGTGTTTGGCCTTGCGCCCGTTGCGTTCAAGCCAGGCATTATGGCCGAGCACATTATGCGCCAGCTCATGCGCGACCAGTGCGGCGAATAGCGGCTCCTCCGCATAGCCGAAGGCGGGAAATCCGATCCCGATGACCACCCGCGCGCCATCGGCGACCGCTCGCTTGCCATCGCCCATCAGTTCGAACCGGGTGGCGCAGACCTCGACCGGCAGGACCCGCGCTTCCTCACCATCCGCAAAGGCAATCGCGATGCCCCCGTGTTCGGTCAGCATCGCTTCGATGTGTTCATGCGCGCGCACCAGCCGTTGCCATTCCATCGCCGCGCCTGCGGGCCACTGGTTGGGGTCGAACCGCTCGAGCGCGATAACCTCGCGGTTACGGGTGAAGGCCCCAGACAGCGCGGCGGGCGATCCGCGCGCGGCGGTCTGCACCGCAAAGTCACGTTCCAACCCTAGCGCGGTGCGGGCGATAGCGGGCACGCCGTAACTCGCCATATCCTGCAATTGCAGCCCGATGCTCGGCACGACACGCGGGCAAAACGCGGCATTTGTGCGGGCGAGGTGCCAGCCCACATTCTGCAAGCGCTGGTCGGCGTCCTGATAGCGCCCGATCGCCGCGCGTTCAGCCGCGTAGTCGATCACCGGCGGCGGCGCCTGCGGCTGCGATGCCAGCGGGGCGGCCAGCAGCAGCGCAGCGAGCGCGAAGGCGCGCATCAACGCGCCTCGGTCGAAGCGGTAAGCGCAGCCTTGAGCTTTTCATAGCCGACCGCCCCGCCAAACGGGGTCTTGCCTGCGATCCATGCCGGGGTGCCGGTGAAGCCCAGCGAGCGGGCGAAGTCGAGGTTGCGAGCGATTTCGGTCGAGACGGCATCGGACGCCGCATCACGCTCGGCCCGCGCCATATCGAGCCCGGCAGCCTCCGCTGCGGCGGTAACATCGCCGGTCGCGAACATGGCATCGTGGAACGCGCGGTACTTGCCTTGCAAGCCAGCCGCCAGCGCCATGCGCGAGGCGACATCGCTGCCTTCGAAGATCGGCCATTCGCGGATCACGACCTTCAGATCCGGATCTTCGGCAATCAGCCGGTTCACGTCCTTGAGGCTCGCTTCGCAATAGGGGCAGTTATAATCGGTGAACTCGACCAGCACGGTCTTGCCGTTGGGATTGCCGAGCACCACGCCGGGGAAGGGCTCGCGCACTTCGCCGCCCATCTGCGCCAGCCGCTTGGCCGATTCCTGCTCCTCGTAAGCCTGCGCCATCTGCGGCAGCAGATCGGGATTGGCGAGCAGGAAGGTGCGGGTGCGGTTGTCCGCAAGCCCGGAATAAGACCACGCCGCCGCGCCCAGAAAGCCGAACACCAGCGCCAGCAACGCTGTCAGCAAGGTCGCGGTCAACGTGCGGGGCGCGTCTGCGGGGGTGGAGACAGGCGGTTGGGAGGACATGCGCGAGGGTTCCGTCGGTCAGCGGGTGAATGCGTGCCAGCCTAGCGCCGGTCGCGCAGCCGTTCCAGTTCAGCGCGCGCTTCCAGGGCAACATCCTGTGCGCGGATCCAGTCGGGCGAGCCATAGGGCAAGCTCGCCTCTGCGGCTTGGGCGTTCATCAGCGCCTGCGGATAAAGGCGGTTCATCACCTGTTGCTCAGCGCTTGCGAGCCGTGCGCGCGGGATATCGCCGCGCGCTTCATAGACCACGCCGAGCTGATACCATGCGAAGGGATTGTAGCGGTCCTTCTGCACCGAAGCGCGCAGCACCTGTTCGGCCTCGGGGAAATTGGCCTTGTTCTCGGTCGCGATCAGCGCGTGGCCGAGCATCCCGGCGATCAGCGGATGCGAGCGGGTCAGCTCCGTCGCACGGCGCAAGGGAGCCAAGGCATCCATCGGTCGGCCGGATTCGAGCAGCACTTGCCCCTTTAGCTCAAGGAACCACGGATTGTCGGGTTCTGCCGCCAGCAGCGCGTCAGCCTCGGCCAGCGCCATGTCGACCCGCGCTTCCTTGTGATAGGCATAGGCACGGGCATAGCGCGCCGGGATGCTGGTATCACGCGGGGGATAGGCGTTGAGCGTGCGCTGCGGTTCGGCAAGGTAGCCGAACAGCTTGGCCTTGGCCCGCACGAAGCGTTCTTGCAGCGCCAGATCGGGCGGCGCATCCCACGCCGGGTCCTTTTCCAGCAACCCGCGCAGCACCTGGATACGGTCGCCCGAGAGCGGGTGCGTGCGGGCATAGGCGGCTTCGTCCGCCTGACTGTAGCCAGCGCGAATTTCATTGCCGCGCAGCCGCTCGAAGAACTTGACCATCCCCTTGCCGGTGAGGCCCGCGCCCGAAAGGTAACGCGCGCCGGCCAGATCGGTTGAGGCTTCCTGATCGCGGTTGAAGGCAAGGAAACTGCCCATCGCGGCCTGTTGTCCGGCGGCAATGATGCCCATTGCGCCTTCGCCAGCCCCGGCCAGCGCCGCGCCGACGCCGAGCAGCAGCGACAGGATTGAGATATTGGTCGCCCGCTTGGTGCGCTCATCAAACCGGACCACATGACCAGCCGTGATGTGCCCCAGCTCATGCGCGAGCACGCCTTGCACTTCGTTCGCGGTTTCGGCCTCATTGATGAGGCCGGAGTGGACATAGATCGCCTGCCCGCCTGCCACGAATGCGTTGATCGAACCGTCATTGATCAGCACCAGCTCGACATTGCCGGGTTCAAGCTCGCTCGCCTCGACCAGCGGGGCGACCATGTCCTTGAGCAGCTCCTCAGTTTCGGCATCGCGCAATATCGACTGCGCGGCGACCGGCTGGACGGCTATAATCGCGCTCGCCAGCAAGGCGAGCAAGACAGCGAGAGGTTGGGGGCGACGCATTACGCCGACCCTACTGCGTTTCAGCCTGAACTCAAACTGAAGCGCGCGGCCTCAGCCAAGCAGTTTACGCGCCGCGCGTTCGATCTGAGCGAGGTCTTCGGGCACTTCGGCGAGGATTTCCGCGCAGCCGATTTCATCGCGGCGGATGAGCACGAGCGCGAATTCCGGCCCGGCCCCGTCGAGATGTTCGAGTGAGATCGCCTCCAGCGCACGCAATTGCTGCGCCAGCGCCTCGCGCACGGCCGCGGGATCTTCGACTGGCTTGCCCTGCTCTTCGCGGCGCAGACGACGCTCGGCCTTGACCACGGCTTTCACCCCGCCGTCGACTCCGGCAAGGAAGCGCGAAAGGCTCCCGCGCTCCAGCTGCAAACGGTGGGCGTGGGTCAGGACAGCGGCATATTCGGTGAGGCGCGTCTTGTCGTAGTCATGCCCGAACACGAGCTTGACCACCGGGGTCATCGGCGCGCGGTCCTGCACGGTGAGGCCGCTTTCCGCGATCAGTTCGGCATAGTCTTCGGGCGCAGCCTGCGCAGCGAGGCTGAAGTCATACGCGCGGCTGACCGCAGCATAGAGCGCATTGCGGCTGCGGTCTTCGGTGCTGTCAGCGGCACGCGCAAGTTCACGCGCGGCGGCGAGGCAATCATAGAGCCCGGCATCATCGGGCAGATCGTCGATGAAATCGTCGTCTTCGGCCACCGGATCAGCGATGGGCGCAACCGGCGCGAAGACGGGCGCAGCTTCGATTGCGGGCTCGGGTTCGGGCTCCGCCACAGGCTCCGGGTCGAAGTGGACGGTGCCGTAATCGGGCTCCAGCACGTCCTCGTCTTCCGGCAGCGGCTCGAGACCGGTCAGGTCGATCGCCTTCTTGGTTGGCGCTTCGATGTAATCCGCCAGGCTAGCGAAATTGTACCCGGCAAGCTCGCCCTCGCCTTCGTCCTCGTCATATTCCTCGTCGTCATCGCCGAGGCCGAACTGGCTGAAGTCGGGCATTCTCAGACCTTCCTTGGCCCCGCCATCAAGCGCGGTGAGGCTGGCGAAGTCATCGCCATAGGGGTCGGCGGACTCCGCGGCGAAATCGTCAAAGCCTTGTTCCGCCACAGTGCCGTCATCCGCACTTTCATGCGCGGGCGAATCGGCCCACTCGGTCACCGGGTCGGCGGGGCGCAAGGCAGGCTCTACGTCGAGTTCAAGTTCGGAACCCAGTTCGAGCGCCTGATCAATTTCGAGCAGCAGCTCATCCGCGGTCAGCTGGTCGGCCATTTCCTTCCAGTTGATCACGCCATAGATAAAGTCGATCGTGGCATCGTCGCTGGAATAGGGCAGCAGGATCCCGCGATAGAGGATCGCGACGCCAGCGTGGTTGACGAACTCCGCCTCGAAACCGATCGGCGCCTGATTGGCGAGGATTTGCATGTAGTGGTCGGTGATGCGGCTCAGCAAGGAGCGCGGCGGCACATCCGAAAGCCGGGTGATGACGCCGCTGGCGCCGCATTCCTGCCCCAGCTTGGCGCCGAGGAAGCAGACCGCCGGATTGTCGATCCCGCCCGAAAAATCAAGCAGCACCGAATGCGGACCGAAATCCGGGAGGGTGGCTGGATCAAGGTCCTCGATATTGGGGAACATGCGTTCGCCCAGAAGGCTGGCCCAGTGGTTGTAGGCGCGCACCTGCATCCGGCGCTCGTCTTGGCCGATCGCATGCGGCGGCAGGTCGCGGCGTTGGGACGACTCCGGGCCGTCGTCGTCGGATGCATCCCAGCCCCGATCCGCATTCGCGTCGGAATCAAAGGTGCCGCGCAGAGTGTCCATGGCTGTAATCCGCCCCTTGGTGAACCTAGTCACGAGGGGTTCTGGCGCAGCGTGGTAAACATCCCGTTAAACCGATGCGGGATGTTTTGATCTTGCAGAGATTCCTTTCAGCCGTAAGTCGATCAGACTACAGGAAATACCGCATCTTGATGGTCACGCGGCCGGTGCCTGCACCCAGGGCGAACACGGCGTCGGTGAACTTGGGCGGCGCCATGCGGACCGGCGCATCGCGCGAGAAGCCATAGCCTTCCTTGGGCATCATCCCCATCGCGCGGTCGGCCTTGCCGTTGTTGTTCTCGTCATGGAGCAGCGCGATGGCATATTGGCCGGGCTTGACCCCGGTGAAGCGGATTTCGACCTTGCCACTGGCGGGCACCACGGTGCGATGCGCGGCCGGATCCTTGATGCATTTGGGGAAGATATCCGACCGCGTGGTCATGCAGGCGCGCACGACGCCCTTGGCGGAGCGGATGTCGGTGACAGTGATGACCACCTCGCCGGTCTGGGCCGGAGCCGCCGCCAGCGCAGCGCCAAAGCTCGCGCCAAGCCCTGCCAGCACCAGCGCGCCTGCCTTCACGGCGTGATGACCTGCGCGCCGTGCCCGGCCTCGGTCACGATCCGCCGCGACAGGCCCTTGTCCGTCCCGCACAGCCTGTCCCACACGCGGAAATATAGCCCGAAGTTGCATCTGTATTCCTCGTGATGACGCTCGTGATGGCTGGCGGTTATCAGCCAGTTCCCCAACGGCGAGTGAACGAGCCAGCGCGGGAACATCTCCCAGCCCATGTGATTGGTGACGCCCATCACCGTCGCCACGGTCAGCACGAGGCCAAGCATCGCCACGTGGATCGGCACGACAAACACCAGCACCGGCACCACGATCGCGCCGGTCACCGCCTCGATCGGGTGAAAGCTCATCGCGGTCCACGCCGTCGGCGGGCGGCTGTCATGGTGGACGGCATGGGCGAGCCGGAACCACTTGGGCCGGTGCATCCAGCGGTGGCTCCAATAGAAACAGGTGTCCTGCACGAAGAGGTAGATCAGCACTGAGAGGGGGTGATACCACAAGGGCAGGCTCGTCCAGTCGGCGGTCATCTGGGTCCAGCCATGATGCCGCCAGCCCCACAGCACGATCCCTGCCGGTGCGCCATAGATCGCCGCGGACAGCAGCGACCAGCGCACCTCGCGTACGATCTGTTTGCGCTTGCCCTCGTACAGTCCGGGCCGCATTTTCGCTGTGGCATAGGCGAACAGCCCGCTGGTCAGCAGATAGCGCAGCGCCACTATCAGCGTGACGGCGAGGCTGACGATCAGCAGCGCAATCGGAACGGGGGTGTCAGCGGGGAGCATCGCCCGGTGATATGCCGCAAATCCGGACGGCGCGACAGGGTTAAGTCAGGGGGGCTAAGTCAGGGTGCCAAACTCACCCGTGCGAATCGAGCGCTGTCGCCAGCGGGTCGAGCAGCGCCATGTGCCGCCGCATGGCGATCCGCGCGAGGTGTTCGACCTGCGTCTTGCGCCGCGCTGCGGCCAAAGGTTCCAGCGCCGCGGGGCGCAGGATTTCGGCATCATAGCCATCGGCGACAATCACCCCGCAGGTGCCGGGCCTGTAGGCCTCGCTCTCCAGCGGCGTACGGTCAAGCCCCGGCGGCAAGCCCCAGAAGAACCGGTCGCAGTAATCGAGATAATCGGGCCACTTGGCATCGCCGAGCAGATCGGCGCGGGCAACCTTGATCTCGACAATCACGACCAGCCCCTTGGCATCGATCCCCATCAGATCGGCGCGGCGACCGTTTCTCAGCGGCACTTCAGACAAGCACCAGATATCGTTGCGCGCAAACAACCGCCCGATCCCGCGCGCAACATCGCCAGCGGCCAACGCCGGCGGCGCGGCCAGCGGCATGGACGAATCAGGTGAGGAAATCGGCCCGCCGGTCATATGGCAGAGTTGGAACGAAAGAGGAACGCAGTCAAGCCGCGTCCGAATGCTATCAGGCAAACGCCTTTAGTCGGGTCGCGGATTTTCGAGCACGCTCACCATCGCGGCGCGGGCGGCATGAAATTCGCGCCACAGCGCCAGCGCCGGAGCCGCAGGATCCTGCCCCCGGCGCGCCAGCGTACCGAGCGCAGCCAGCCCACTTTCGAGCATCGCAGTGCAATCGGCGACAGTCTGCGCGACCAGCGCCCGCTGCCACGGCGCTGCCCGGGCCACCACCGCGCCAAGCTCCCCGCCGGTCTCCACCGGTTCAGGCGCAAGATTAGCGAGCAACGCCAGTCCGGCCGCCTGCCCGTGGAGCGCCACAAGAGCCTCGGCCAGTGTCTCGGGCGCGGCGCTGTCCGCAGGCAGGGGTGCGGCCTGCGGGGGAATCATCTCGGGCGGAAGCGTGGCCATGGCACGAGCCTAGGCGGGCGTCCTTGCCGATTGGTTAAACCCGATCCCGGCGATTGCGCGGCCCCCCGCACCTACCCCGCCCTCGGAACAATTGTGTGGCATCGCGCCCCACCTCTTGCTAAGCGCCGCGCCGCGCGCAAGAATAGCGCGCACCGCATGGCGTCATGCACCCGTAGCTCAGCTGGATAGAGTGCTGCCCTCCGAAGGCAACGCTAAGTCAAGTGCGATTTGGGTGAGGGTCGAAATAGCTGAGTAAAGCCAAGCGATTGGCGGAGCTCAAAGGAAGCAAGAAAATCGCTGCTGTGGTCGCGGAAGCACTGCGGAAGCAAACTGGAAGGAGCTTGTAGAGTACGAACGGCGACAATCGGTGGGGCCTGAAGCTGCGTCGTTTGAGCCAATTCGCTTTTTGAATTCGGGATTGACCTTGGTCGATCTCGGACACTATCTGAATATCGATGCGCCCGTAGCTCAGCTGGATAGAGCGCCACCCTCCGAAGGTGGAGGCCACACGTTCGAATCGTGTCGGGCGCGCCACTCTCTTATGAGACTGACTCTTCTCACTGAATTACAGCGGGATTTTCAGCGCCCAACGTATGGCGTCGATCGAGTTCGACGGATAACACGTAAGCACCCTGGCGGGGTGCAGCTACGCGCTGCTCCCTTATCATCGGCGGCATTTTGTGAGGGAGCACCGCGAGATGCTCTAATCGGCGCAGCCTGCGTCTTCGGCCATAGTGCGATGTGCGGGCTCGCCGCCATGAGCGCAGCGGACGATTTCCGCATCCGCCCAGGGCGGATCCGCTCGATGAGCAGCGCGCGAAGCCCTTCATCTGTAGAAGTTAGGACTTAATCTGACAGATGGTGTCATAAGGCTCATGGCTATGCCGGGGCCGGGCGCGGAGTGGCCGGGATTGCGCAGCGCCCGGCCCCGGCCTTTTGAAGGACACCGATATGACCAAGGATCAGAAAGTCATTCGCGGCAAGGTGGGGCTGCTCGAGCTCGCCAAGCAGCTGGGCAATGTCAGCCAAGCCTGCAAGATGATGGGCTATTCGCGCGACAGCTTCTACCGCTTCAAGGAGTTGTACGACACCGGCGGCGAGATGGCACTGCAGGAGCTGACGCGCAGGAAGCCTCTGCTCGCCAACCGGACGCCGCCCCAGGTGGAAGCCATCATCATCGAGTTGACAATGGCGCAGCCGGCGTTCTGGTCTGCCTTGAGAAAATTGGTCCGATTCTGGAGAGAGCCCGAGAGGGCATAAGAATTGGAGAATTGTATGGGACGTCAGCGATTTACGCCGGAGCAGATCATCGCGAAGCTGCGTGAGGTGGATGTGATTGTCGGTCGAGGCGGGACCGCTGTCGAGGCTTGTCGGCAGATCGGGATTGCCGAACAGACGCTCTACAGGTGGCGTAAGGAATATGGTGGCCTGAAGGTCGACCAGGTGCGTCGGCTGAAAGATCTGGAGCGGGAAAATGCGCAGTTGAAGAAGCTGGTTGCGGATTTGGCGCTGGACAAGGCGATCCTGCAAGAGGCGTCGAAGCTGACTTTTTGAGTCCCTCCCGTCGCCGCGTGGCGATCGAGCAGGTCCGCCGGGTTCTTCCGGTATCGGAGCGGCGGACCTGCCGTGTTCTGGTTCAGCATCGTTCAACGCAGCGACATCGTCCCAAGGATGATGCCGACGAGCAGCGTCTGACGGCCGACATCATCGCGCTGGCGAGGGATTATGGCCGGTACGGCTATCGCCGTATCCATGCCTTGCTCGGCCATGCAGGCTGGCAGGTCAGTCTGTCGGTGGTGGAACGCATCTGGCGGCGGGAGGGTCTTAAAGTGCCGAAGAGGCAACCGAAACGACGTCGGCTCTGGCTGGGCGATGGGTCGTGTATAAGGCTGCGGCCACAGCATCGCGGGCATGTCTGGTCCTACGACTTCGTTGAGGATCAGACGCGCAACGGACGCAAGTTCCGGATGCTCAATATCATCGACGAGTTCAGCCGCGAATGTCTGGCGATGGTGCCATTGCGGCGGTTCCGATCCAACGACGTCATCGACGTACTGGCCGATCTGTTCATCGAGCATGGGCCGCCTGAGCACATAAGGTCCGACAACGGTCCCGAGTTCGTCGCCCATGCGGTGCGCGAATGGTTGGGCCGGCTCGGCGTCACCACCCTGTACATCGAGCCCGGCAGTCCATGGGAGAATGGCTATATCGAGAGCTTCAACGCCCGCCTGCGTGACGAACTCCTCAACGGCGAGATATTCTACAGCCTTGAGGAGGTCCGCTGCGTCACCGGTTGGTGGCGCGATCATTACAACCGACTGCGCCCGCACAGCAGCCTCGGATACCGCCCTCCAGCCCCGGAAGCGATCAAAATGCCAGCCTGGCCGCTCGGCTCCGCTACGCTCCGCCTCCCGCCCAGGCTGGCATCAGAAATCCAGATCAGCTAATCATGCAACCGGACCAATCATCGCGGGCAGATCAATGACGGCGGCACAGTTCCCCGGAATCTCGTACCGACCGATCACTGGCGAGGTTT
>VFQO010000818.1_pt1 | contig 29164 bp, 21 predicted proteins | sample 3512331 | NCBI WGS metagenome assembly VFQO01 (sample SAMN10412371, study PRJNA504923) | tailings metagenome | isolation source: Replicate 3 from Balatoc abandoned mine | place: Philippines: Itogon, Benguet | collected 2017-08-28 | reverse complement strand
TCAACGACAGCAAGGCGACCAACGCGGCTTCCGCTGCACCGGCGCTGGCGGCCTTTCCGCCGGCGCCGGACCAGCGTCTTCACTGGATTGCCGGGGGGCAGGCCAAGGGCGACGGGCTGTCTGCTTGTCGTCCCTGGTTCCCCAACGTCAAGCGCGCCTATCTGATTGGTGAGGCGATGGACGGTTTCGCGGCCGAGATCGGCGACGCGATCCCCGTCGACCGCTCGGGCGACCTGGCGACCGCGATCGCGCGCGCCGCTGCGGTTGCCGCGCCGGGCGACATCGTGCTGCTGTCGCCGGCCTGCGCGTCGTTCGACCAGTTCAAGAGTTTCGAGGAGCGCGGCGACCGGTTCCGCACTATCGTCAAGGCATTCGGGGCATGAGCGGGGGGCTCGACAATATGGACGCGACGAACGAACGGCCGGTGATCGCCACGACGCGCAGCAACAAGCGGCGCGGGCCGCGGCTCAGCCGCGCCGACCGCACGCCGCTTGGCCTGTGGTTCTGGGAAATCGACCGCGTGCTGCTGCTGCTCGTGTCGATGTTGATCGCGGTCGGGCTCGTCGCGGTGACCGCCGCCTCGCCGGTTGCGGCGCAGAAGCTCTCGACCTCGACCGCCAGCCTCGACCCGCTCTATTATTTCTATCGCCAGTTGATGTGGGTCCTTGTCGGCGTGCCGGTGATGCTCGCGGTGTCGATGCTGCCCAAGGCGCAGGCGCGGCGGTTCGCCATCTATGGCACGGTCCTCTTCATGGGGCTGCTCTTCCTCGTGCCGCTGATCGGGACCGAGGTGAACGGCGCACAGCGCTGGCTCGGCAGCGGCATGTTCCGCCTCCAGCCGTCGGAATTCCTCAAGCCCTTTTTCGCGGTATCGCTCGCCTGGGTGCTTTCGCTGCGGCTGCACGACCAGAGCCTGCCCGTCGTGCCGCTCGCCTTTGTGCTCACCGGCATCATCGCGCTGCTCCTGATGGGCCAGCCCGACCTTGGACAGACGATCATCTTCGTCGCGACGCTGCTCGTGCTTGTCCTCGTCGCCGGGCTGTCGATGCGGATCATGGGCATGCTCGCGGCGACCGGCATCGCGGGCATCGTGCTCGCCTATTTCTTCTACCCGGTCGCGCAGCAGCGCATCAATATCTGGCTGTTCGACAAGGGCGACAGCTTCCAGGTCGACAAGGCGCATGCGACGCTGACCGCCGGCGGTCTGATCGGCACCGGTCCCGGTGCGGGCCTCGCCAAGTTCCAGCTGCCCGAGGCGCACACCGATTACATCTTCTCGGTGATCGGCGAGGAGTTCGGGATGATCGCGTGCATGGCGATCGCGATCCTCTATCTCGCGATCATCGTCCGCGTTCTCGTCCGCCTGCTCGATGAGGAGGACAGCTTCCTGATCCTCGCCGTCGCCGGCCTCGTCGCGCAATTCGGCGGGCAGGCGGTGATCAACATGGCGGTGAACACCCAGCTTTTCCCGTCGAAGGGCATGACCTTGCCCTTCATCAGCTACGGTGGCTCCTCGATGATCGCGCTGTCGATCGGCATGGGTTTGCTCTTGTCGCTGACCCGGCGGAACCCCTATGCCGCAAGGGTGTCGATGACCCGCAACTGGAACAAAAAATGACGGCCCGTCCATGACCGCCACGCGTCACTATCTTCTCGCAGCCGGGGGTACCGGCGGCCATATGCTTCCCGCTTATGCGCTTGCAGGCGAGCTGATTTCGCGCGGCCACCGCGTCGCGCTGGTCAGCGACGATCGCGGTCTCAAGATCCCCGGTGCCCCCGCCGAGCTCGAAACCCATGTCCTGCCTGCCGGGCGCGTCCATGGCGGCCCGATCGGCTGGGTCAAGGCGGCGCTCGCGATCCGCAAGGGGCGGCGCATGGGCATCGACCTGATCGACGAATTCGATCCTGCGGTCGTCGTCGGCTTCGGCGGTTATCCCTCGCTCCCCAGCCTGCTCGCCGCCAAGGCGACCAGGCGGCCGACCGTGATTCACGAACAAAATGCCGTGCTCGGCCGCACGAACCGGCTGATGGCAGGGCGCGTCGACGCGATCGCGGTCGCCTATCGCAACATCCACCGTTTCCCCGAAGCTTTGGCGCTCAAGCGCCACCTGACCGGCAATCCGGTGCGCGAAGAGGTTATCGCGATCCGCGAGGAAGGCTATCCGCCTTTCCCCGAGGACGGGATCATGCGCCTGCTCGTGGTGGGTGGAAGTTTGGGCGCCACGGTGCTCAGTGATGTCGTCCCTGCCGCGATCGCGATGCTTCCGCGTGCACTGCTCGACCGGCTGCAGATCGTGCAGCAGGCGCGCGAGTCCGATATCGAGGGCGTGCGCGCCAAATATGCCGAACTCGGCGTCGCCGCCGAATGCGCGCCCTATTTCGCCGACATTCCCGACCGGATGCGCTGGGCGCATCTGGTGATCGCGCGCGCGGGCGCGTCGACCGTTGCCGAACTCGCCTGCGCAGGCCGCCCGGCAGTGTTCGTGCCCTATCCGCACGCAATGGACGATCACCAGAGCTGGAATGTCGCCGACCTCGTCGAGGCGGGCGGGGCGGTGTCCTTCGCGCAGCCCGATTTCACCGCCTCTGCGCTCGCCAAGCAGATCCAGCGCATGGCGCTCGAACCCGGCGCGCTCGAGGAGGCCGCGGCCCGCGCCGCGAGCTGCGGGCTTCCCGACGCGACGCGCGACCTTGCCGACCTCGTCGAATCGCTCGCTGCGCCGCCGATGATGGATGTGATCCGCGTCGGCGCGAGCGCGCGCAGCGCGGCGGTCGCGGGCGGCATCGCCGCGACCCGCACCCGTTCGGGAGGCGAATGATGCGCGGCGTTGCGACCGATATCGGCACCATCCACTTCATCGGCATCGGCGGCATCGGCATGTCGGGCATCGCCGAGGTGATGCACAATCTCGGCTATCAGGTGCAGGGCAGCGACATCGCCGACGGCTATGTGATCGAGGGTCTGCGCAAGCGCGGGATCAAGGTCAGCATCGGGCATGAGGCGTCGAACGTCGATGGCGTCGCGGTTGTCGTCACTTCGACCGCGGTCAAACGCGGCAACCCCGAGGTCGAGGCCGCGCTCGCGCAGCGTATCCCGATCGTCCGCCGCGCCGAAATGCTCGCCGAACTGATGCGGCTCAAATCGACCGTCGCCATCGCGGGCACGCACGGCAAGACGACGACGACCAGTCTCGTCGCCGCGCTGCTCGACGCGGGCGGGATCGACCCGACCGTGATCAACGGCGGCATCATCAATAATTATGGCTCGAACGCGCGGCTCGGCGCGTCGGACTGGATGGTGGTCGAGGCCGACGAGAGCGACGGCAGCTTCCTGCGGCTCGATGGCACGATTGCGGTCGTCACCAACATCGATCCCGAACATCTCGACCATTATGGCAGCTTCGACGCGATCAAGAATGCCTTTGTCGAGTTCATCGAGAATGTGCCGTTTTACGGTGCCGCGATGCTCTGCCTCGACCATCCCGAGGTGCAGGCGATCATCCCGCGCATCCGCGACCGCCGCATCGTGACCTATGGCTTCTCGGCGCAGGCCGACGTGCGTGGCACCAATGTAACGCCCGGCCCGGACGGCAACCGCTTCGACGTCGTGGTGCGCGACCGCGACGGCAACAGCCGCACGATCGAGGGCATCCATCTGCCGATGTCGGGCCGCCACAATGTCCAGAATGCGCTCGCCGCCATTGCTGTGGCGCTGCACATGGGCGTCTCGGACGAAAAGATCGCCTCGGGGTTCAACGGCTTCGCGGGGGTCAAGCGCCGCTTCACCAAGGTTGGCGAGATCGCGGCGGGCGAGGGTGTTGTCACCGTCATCGACGATTATGCGCATCACCCGGTCGAGATCCGCGCGGTGCTGTCGGCGGCGCGCGAGGGCGTCGGCGCGGGCCGTGTCGTCGCGGTGGTCCAGCCGCACCGCTTCACCCGCCTGCGCGACCATATGGACGATTTCCAGCAGGCGTTTAACGACGCCGACATCGTGCTCGCGCTGCCGGTCTACACCGCGGGCGAGACGCCGATCGAGGGCGTGTCGTCGGACACGCTCGTCGCGGGGCTGCGCGACCGCGGGCACCGCCAGGCATCGACCGTCGCCGACGCGTCAGCGCTGGCTGCCGCCATCGCCCAGTCGATCGCCGCGGGCGATCTCGGCGCGGGCGACAAGATCATCTGTCTCGGCGCGGGCGATATTACCAAGATGGCGGCGGGTCTGGCGAGTGCGGTGGAGGGACAAAAATGAACCTCTCCATAACTCGTCATGCTGAACTTGTTTCAGCATCCATGGCCGGTCTTTTCGGCCAGCGCTGCGAATGTTTCGAGGTCCGGCCATGGACCCTGAAACAAGTTCAGGGTGACGAAAAACAGGGGGGGCGTTCGTGATGAGCGTCCTCACCGAAACGAGCCCCGGCGCCTTTGAAGTGAAATTGCAGGCCGGGTCGTTCACGATTCCAGAACCGGAAGGCAAGCTGACTGCTAACGCGCCTCTCGCGCCGTTGGTTTGGTTCAAGTCTGGCGGTGCCGCCGACTTGCTCTTTGAACCGGCGTCGCCTGGAGCACTCGCTTCTTTCCTTCGTAGCCTCCCTGATTGGGTTCCGGTGATGGCGCTCGGCCTCGGGTCGAACCTGATCGTCCGCGACGGCGGTTTTCCCGGCGTCGTCGTTCGGCTCGGCAAGGCGTTCGCGAAGGTCGAAGCGCTCGACGCCACGACGTTGCGATGCGGTGGCGGCGCGTCGGGCATCCTCGTCTCCTCGACCGCGCGCGACGCGGGCATCGCGGGCATGGAGTTCCTGCGCTCGATCCCCGGCACCGTCGGCGGCTTCGTGCGCATGAACGGCGGCGCTTATGGCGGCGAGGTCAGGGATATCCTCATCGACGCCGATATCGTCCTGCGTTCGGGCGAGCGCCGCACGCTCGCGCTTGCCGACCTCGGCTACACCTATCGCCACAGCGAATTGCCCGAGGGCGCGGTCGTCGTCGGCGCGACCTTCCGCGGCCGCCCCGGCGAACCGGCCGCCATCCAGGCCGAAATGGACCGCATCTCGGCCAGCCGCGAGGCGTCGCAACCGCTGCGGTCGAAGACCGGCGGCTCGACCTTCAAGAACCCCGACGGATACAAGGCCTGGCAACTCGTCGACGAGGCCGGCTGCCGGGGTTTCGCGGTCGGCGGCGCGCAGGTCAGCGAGAAGCATACCAATTTCCTGATCAATAGCGGCGAGGCGACGAGCGCCGACATCGAAGCGCTCGGCGAGGAAGTCCGCCGCCGCGTGAAGGAAAAGAGCGGCGTCGAACTGCAGTGGGAAATTCAGCGCGTAGGCATTTTTGCCGGAGCGCCGAAGGAAAATGTGGGAGTCATGAAGTGAGCCGTGGTCCGTGGCATGTCGCCGTCCTGATGGGCGGCTGGTCCGCCGAGCGCGAAGTGTCGCTGATGAGCGGCAACGGCGTTGCCGACGCGCTCGAGAGCCGCGGCCACAAGGTCACGCGCATCGACATGGACCGCGATGTCGCGTTGCGGCTCGCCGAGGCGAAGCCCGACGTCGTGTTCAACGCGCTCCACGGCGTGCCCGGCGAGGACGGCACGGTGCAGGGCATGCTCGACCTGATGGGGCTCAAATATACGCACAGCGGGCTCGTCACCTCGGTGATCGCGATCGACAAGGAGCTCACCAAGCAGGCGCTCGTCCCGCACGGTATCCCGATGCCGGCCGGCACGATGGTCGACAGCGAAAGCCTGTTCTCGGTCGATCCGCTGCCGCGTCCCTATGTCCTGAAGCCCGTCAACGAAGGCTCGTCGGTCGGGGTCGCGATCGTCAAGGACGACAGCAATTACGGCAACCCGATCGCGCGCGGTGCGGTGGGGCCGTGGCAGGAATTCGACCGCCTGCTTGCCGAACCCTTCATCAAGGGCCGCGAACTGACCGTCGCGGTGCTCGGCGATCAGGCGCTCGGCGTCACCGAATTGCGCGTGAAGTCGGGCTTCTACGACTATGACGCCAAATATACCGACGGGCTGACCGAACATGTCTGCCCCGCCGAAGTCCCCGACGACGTCGCGCTACGCATGAAGGACCTTGCGGTGCAGGCGCACCGCCTGCTCGGCTGCAAGGGCGCCTCGCGTTCGGATTTTCGCTGGGACGACGAACATGGCCTCGCGGGAATCTTCCTGCTCGAGGTCAATACCCAGCCGGGGATGACGCCGCTCAGCCTCGTGCCCGAACAGGCACGCGCGATCGGCATGGATTATGCGGAACTGGTCGAACGCATCGTGGGGGAAGCATTATGAGCCAGAAGATCAAGCGGCCGACATCGGCCCCGCGCCGGCCGGCGCGCGCGCCGAAAAAGCGCAAGACGATCCGCACCTCGCGGGTCGATGCCGTCATCAACGCGCTGCCGATCAGCCCGCAGCGATTGCAGCAGGTCGCCAACTGGACGATCGGGCTCGGCCTCTTCGCCGTCCTCGGCCTCGCCGCGCACGCAACGGGTGTGACGGCGAAGGTGCAGGAGGAATATGCCCAGGCGGTCGGCCGCGCGGGCTTCCAGGTCAAGAAGGTCGAGGTCGTCGGCGCCGACCGCATCGACCGGCTCAAGGTCTATGACATCGCGCTGGCGCAGAAGGACCGCTCGATGGCGGCGCTCGATCTCGAAGGGGTGCGCGCCGACCTGATGAAATATGGCTGGATCAAGGATGCGCGCGTCTCGCGCCGCCTGCCCGACACGCTCGTCGTCGACATCGTCGAGCGCACGCCGGCGGCGATCTGGCAGCATGCGGGCCGCCTGTCGCTGATCGACGAAAATGGCGTCGTGCTCGAACCCGTCACCATCGCGACGATGCCCGACCTGCCGCTCGTCATCGGGCCGCGCGCGAACCAGCGTTCGCAGGACCTCGACCGCCTGCTTGCCGAGGCGAGCAGCCTCAAGGAGCTGATGGCGGGCGCGACCTGGGTCGGCAACCGCCGCTGGGACCTCCGTTTCCGCAGCGGCGAGACGCTGTCGCTGCCCGAAGGCGAGGAGGCGGCGAAGAAGGCGCTCGCGAAGTTCGCGCATATGGACGGCGCCAACCGGTTGCTCGGGCGCGGTATCCTGCGTTTCGACATGCGCGACCCCGACCGTTTCGTGCTACGCTTGCCGCACGAAGGCCAGGTCGCGCCCGCCAAGCTCGAAGGCGCGCGTGCCGCCGCCGACGCGCTGGCCGCCGCGACCGCGGCCGAAGAAGGGTAAGGCCATGGCGCCGCCGCGCATCGAGAAGATCATCACCGCGCTCGACGTCGGGTCGTGGAAGGTCTGCGCCTTGATCGCGGGGCAGACCGCCGACGGCGCGCTGCATGTGCTCGGCACCGGCCAGCGCGAGAGCCGGGGCGTCCAGCGTGGCTATGTCGCCGACATGGAACAGACCGAGCATGTCGTGCGCGAGGCGATCGAACAGGCCGAACGCATCGCCGGACTGAACATCGACGATGTCTGGGTCGCCTTCTCGGCGGGCAGCCTTTTGAGCGACGTCGCGCCGATCGAAAGCGAACTCGGCGGCCACCGCATCGAGCAGGAGGATGTCGACGACCTGCTCGCCGCGGGCCGCGCCGGCATCGATCCCGAAGGCCGCATGATCCTCCATGCCCAGCCCGCGCTCTACACGCTCGACGGCCTCAACGGGGTCAAGAACCCGATCGGCCTCCATGCCGACCGTTTGGGCGTCGATATCCATATCATCATGGCCGACGGCGCCCCGGTGCGGAACCTCGAGGCCGCGGTCCGCCAGGCGCATCTCGACGTCAACGCCGTCGTGGCGTCGCCGATCGCCGCGGGTCTGTCGTGCCTGTCGGACGAGGAACGCGATCTCGGCGTCGCGCTCGTCGAACTCGGCGCGTCGGTGACCACCGTGTCGCTCTACGCCGGCGGCATGCTCGTCGAGATGGCGTCGCTGCCCTTCGGCGCCAGCGACATCACCGACGACATCGCCTCGGCCTTCGGCATCCGCCGCAGCCAGGCGCAGCGGCTGCAGAGCTTCTATGGCTCGGCCTCGGCGTCTCCGCGCGACAATAATGAGATCATCGAGCTCGATCCCGGCGCTCCGGCAGGCGCGGAATCGCCGCGCATCACCCGCGCCCAGCTCGTCACCGTGATCCGCCAGCGCCTCGACGCGATGATGGGAGAGATCGGCAGGACTTTGAAAGACCTGCATTTCGTTGGCCCGATCGGGCGCCAGGTGGTTCTCGTCGGCGGCGGCGCCGACCTGAAAGGTATTGCCGACTATACGCAGAGCGCGCTCGGCCGCGCGGCGCGGGTCGGGCGTCCCAAGGGCTTGCTCGGGCTGCCCGAGGCACATTCGGGGCCGGCCTTCGCCACGCTCGCGGGGCTGGTTCTCTATGCTGCGTCGGACCCCGTCGACCTCCGCGATCTGCCGATGATGTCGCAGGATGTCTATCGGCCGCGCAGTACCGGAATAATCAATCGGCTGATGGCCGCACTGAAAAGCAGTTTCTAGCGACGAGATGGTCGAAAGGGTTAATTTTTTGAGTGATTCCGGCGTCACAATAGTGCAATGCGTTGACGGATATCGGGGCGGCGGGACCACCGCCCATGGGTCGCACGGTGAGGAAGCGGCAAGGGTTCGCCGCTGCAGGGAGATTAGTTGATGAGCATCAATATTGGCCCGCCGCAGGTCGATGAGCTGAAGCCGCGGATCGCGGTGATTGGCGTCGGCGGCGCTGGCGGCAATGCCATCGCCAACATGATCGCCGCAAAGGTCGAGGGCGTCGATTTCATCGTCGCCAACACCGACGCGCAGGCGCTCAACGCGTCGCCCGCCGAACGGCGGATCCAGCTCGGCGCGCAGATCACCCAGGGCCTCGGCGCAGGTTCGCGGCCCGAAGTCGGGCGCGCGGCGGCCGAGGAAACGATCTCGCAGGTCGAGGACGCGCTGCAGGGCGCGCATATGTGCTTCGTCGCGGCGGGCATGGGCGGCGGCACCGGCACCGGTGCGGCGCCCGTCATCGCCAAGGCGGCGCGCGACCGCGGCATCCTGACCGTCGGCGTCGTGACCAAGCCCTTCATGTTCGAAGGCGCGCGGCGCATGCGTTCGGCCGAGGCCGGCATCGCCGAGCTGCAGGATCATGTCGATACGCTGATCGTCATTCCAAACCAGAATCTCTTCCTCGTCGCCAACCCGAACACGACCTTCAAAGAAGCCTTCACCATGGCCGACGAAGTGTTGCAGCAGGGCGTGCGCGGCATCACCGACCTGATGGTCATGCCCGGCCTCATCAACCTCGACTTCGCCGACGTGCGCAGCGTGATGCGCGAAATGGGCAAGGCGATGATGGGCACCGGCGAAGCCGAAGGCGATGGCCGCGCGCTCGAAGCCGCGCAGAAGGCGATCGCCAACCCGCTGCTCGACGGCGTGTCGATGGCAGGTGCCAAGGGCGTCATCGTGTCGATCGTCGGCGGCGAAGACATGCGCCTGATGGAAGTCGACGAAGCCGCGAACCATATCCGCGAGCTGGTCGATCCCGACGCGAACATCATCTGGGGCAGCGCCTTCAACGAATCGCTGCAGGGCAAGATTCGCGTGTCGGTCGTCGCGACTGGCATCGACGGTACCGGCGAAACCGCTCCGGCACCCGCCGCGACGCGCAGCTTCTCCTTTGCCCCGGCGCGGAGCACCGCACCGGTCGCACCCGTTGCAGCCCCGATCGTCGAAGAGCCGGTCGAGGAAAGCGTGTTCGAGGCTGCGGTCGATGTGCCGGTCGCCGACGCCGATCCGGCACCGGGCTTCTCGCTTGGCGACAATGCTCCGGCGCAACCTGCGGCGAGTGCCGTCGAAGAGCCGATGGAACTGTCGAACATCGCCGCGACCTATGACGATACTGCCGACGAACTCGTTCTCGGCGAAGCTGCGGTGTCGGCGCCGACCTATCAGCCCGCTCCGGCGGCCGACCCGGCTCCGGCCGAAGAGGCGCCGTCGCGCGCCATCGGTGGCGGCACGCTGTTCGAACGGATGTCGCGCCTGTCGCGCGGCGCGACGCCCGCCGAGGGTGATGACGAAGGCAAGGAAGACGGGGTCGACATCCCGCGTTTCCTCAACCGCCAGAACAACCAGTAACGGGGCGATCATACCGCCACCGTCTTCAGGGCAGGGCGGCGCGGGAATCGGGATGAACTTGCCCATGCGGCGATCCAGGAAGTCGGCCAGGCCGGGACGCGCGGCGCATCATGCGTTCGCGCTCTCCGTGCTGCTGCTCGCGGCGCTGCCATTGGCGGGCGCGCAGGCGCAGGTCACGCCGCCCGATGCTGCGACGCGCGCCGCGATGGACAAGCGCACCGCCGCACGGACCTTGCTGTCGTCGGCGCTCGCGCGCATCGCCGCGAACAGCAACGACGGACCGGCGCTGCTCGACGCCGGCCGCGCCTCGATCGAGCTTGAGGATTATCGTGCTGCGCTCGGCTTCCTGACCCGCGCCGAGCAGGCGAACCCGCGCGACGGCGCGGTGAAGGCGGCGCTCGGATCGGCGATGGTCCATATGGAAAATCCGACGCGCGCGCTCGACTATTTCGGCGAGGCGCAATTGCTCGGCGCGCCCGAGCGGATATTCCTCGCCGACCGCGGGCTCGCGCGCGATTTGCTCGGACAGCAGGATGCGGCGCAGCGCGACTACCAGCTCGCGCTGTCGCTCGCGCCCAACGACGAAACGGTGCGCCGCTATGCGCTGTCGCTCGGCATCGCGGGAGAGGCCGATCGCGGGGTGCAATTGCTCTCGGGCCAGCTGCGCGCGCAGGACCGCGGCGCCTGGCGGATGCGCGCGATGATCCTCGCGATCAACGGCCGCAACGGCGAGGCGACCGAGATCGTCAATGCGACGATGCCGCCGCAGCTCGCGCAGAATATCCTGCCTTACCTCACCCAGATGGACCGGCTGAACCCGGCGCAGCAGGCCGCCGCCGCGCATTTCGGTCGTTTCCCGTCGGGTAATCTCGGCCCGCCGCGCAAGCCGGTGCAGGTCGCCGCCGCGGCCCCGCCGCCCGCCGCCACGTCGCCCGCGACCAAGCCGGCGGCCAAACCCGAGCGCCGCCCAAGCGAGCGCGACCGTGCGCGCGGCACGCTGACCCCGGCGACCGCCACCCCGCCGCCGGTGACCGTGCGTCGCCAGCCCGAACCCGCCGCGACCCCGCCGCGCCAGGCGACGACCGTCGCGGTGGCGAGCGCGACCCCGGTGCGGCCAACGCCGACCCCGGCGCCGCGTCCGACGCCGCCGGCTGCAAGCCCGCCGGCGAGTGTTGCCGCAACCTCGACGCCGCCCGCGACGATCGCGTCGTCCGCCGCCCCGAACCCCTCCGCCGCGTCGCCCGCCGCCGCGCCGGCGCCGATCGGCGTCGCGGTGCGCGACGGTGGCCCCGTCGGCCCGGGCTTTTCGATCTCCGACATCGGCCAGTCCTCGACGGTAACGCCCGCGCCGACGCCGTCGTCCCCGCCCGCCGCGACGACGCCGCAACCCGTCGCGGTCGCTGCCGCCGACGCGGCGCCGCCGCCGACTTCGGCGGTCGCGGCGTCGCCGACCTTTGCGCCAACCCCTGCGGCGCCGCTCGCCTCGCTCGCCGATATCGTCGGCTCGCTCGAAATCCCGGCCGAGGAAATGGCGGCGTCGAGCGATGCGGTCGATGCCGCGACGCTCGCCAAGCTGCGCGAAGACAAGCGCAAGGCCGAGGCGGCCGCCGAAGCCAAGCGCGTCAAGGACGACGCCGTCGCCAAGGCCAAGGCGGAAGCCGATGCGAAGGCCAAGGCCGAAGCGGCTGAAAAGAAGGCCAATCCCGCGCGGCTCTGGGTGCAGATCGCGACCGGCGCCAATGCCAAGGCGCTCGCGCTCGATTATGGCAAATTCGCCAAGAAGAATGCGGCCTTGTTCAAGGGCAAGTCGGGCGGCAGCGCCGAATGGGGCCGCACGCGTCGCCTGCTCGTCGGTCCGTTCCCGAACAAGAAGGCGGCCGACACCTGGCTCGCCGATTACAAGAAGGCGGGCGGCGACGGCTTCCTGTTCAACAGCGACGCCGGCCAGGAAGTCGACCCGGTCAAATGAGTGTGAGGGTCAGGAGAGGCTATTTTCACGGCTGAGGTTTGAAGCGATTTTGTTCAGTGCGAGGAGGCGAGGCGCTGGTATATAATAATATTCCAAGGCTCGCCGACGCGGCAATGGACAAAATCGGTCAAATCCCGAAGGGACGTCAAAATGGCTTCAATCTCGGGCGAAAGCGCCCTTGCAAACAGTCCCGCTGTTCGCTGCGGGCGCTTTCGCCCTATATTTTCGCCATTTTGACGCCTCAGCCGTAAAAATGGCCTCTCCTGACCCTTCTGATTGCGCCAGCGATCCGGCGCACAGTCGCGGGCGCCGCCACGGGGAGGTCGGGCGCGTCGTGCGCGGTCCGCGCGACGCCTTCCAGCGCGACCGCGACCGCATCATCCATTCGATCGCCTTTCGCCGCCTGCGCCACAAGACGCAGGTCTTCGTTGCCCCCGACCTTGACCATTATCGCGTCCGGCTGACCCACAGCATCGAGGTCGCGCAGATCGGCCGCGGCATCGCGCGCGCGCTCGGGCTCAACGAGGATCTGACGGAAGCACTTTGTCTGGCGCACGACATCGGCCATCCGCCCTTCGGCCATGCGGGCGAGGATGCACTAAGGGCGGCGATGAAGGAGCATGGCGGCTTCGACCATAATGGCCACACGCTGCGCACGCTCGCGCGCCTTGAATGTCCCTATCCGCTGTTCGACGGGCTCAACCTGACCTGGGAAACGCTCGAAGGGCTCGCCAAGCATAATGGCCCGGTCAAATATCCCGGCTGGGCGCTCGCCGATATCGACGCGAGTTTTCCGCTCGACCTCAAGAGCCATGCCAGCCTCGAGGCGCAGGTCGCGGCGGTCGCCGACGATATCGCCTATGACAATCACGACATCGACGATGGGCTGCGCGCCGGGCTGCTCAGCCTCGACCAGCTGATGGAGCAACCGTTCGTCGCCGCCAATTTCGCGGCGGTCGAGGAGCGTTTTCCCGGCGCACCGCGCGATCGCTTGCTGCGCGAACTGGTGCGCGACCAGATCGGGGTGATGGTCAACGACGTCATCGCCACGACCACGGCCAATGTCGCCGATGCGGGCGTCGGCAATGTTGCGGAGGTTCGCGCTGCCGGTCGCACGCTCGGCGGCTTTTCGGCCGGGCTCGCGCGGCAGGAACGCGACCTCAAGCGCTTCATGTACGCCAATCTCTACCACCACCCTGAGCAGCTCGCGGCGGCCGAGGCGGCTCAGCATGTCATCGCGCGGCTGTTCGCCGCCTATGCCGACCACCCGCGCCTGATGGGTGCCGACTGGTCGGCGCGCGTGCCCGGCGAGGAATGCGCGACGACGCGTCACATCGGCGACTATATCGCCGGCATGACCGACCGGTTCGCGATCGACCGTTTTGCCGAAATCTTCGGCCGCGATCAGGTGCCGGCCGCGCTCGCGCACGCCTGACAGAGAGAAAATTTGCCGCCGAGCGGTTCGTCGATAAATAATGCGCGACTGCTGCCTTTTCTTTACAGCTTCGGCTTGAATAGTTCGGGCAATCATTTCGAACGGGACATGCACCTGTTCGCGCGAATGCTTGAAAGCGCCGAATGTGGCGCGCCCGGTTGAAGGAACGTCGCATGTCGGAATCGGGACGGGGGACATTGCTCATCGGCGCGACCGGGATGATCGGCGGTGCGGTGATCGCGCAGGCCGGCGCCTTGCCGCTCACCATCCTCGCGCGCCGCGAACTCGACGAGCTCCCCGAGCAGCATGCGCTGCTCGTCGCCCCGCCCGAGCGCTGGGCCGACGTCATCGCGGTCGAGCGGCCGCGTGTCCTCGTCTCCTGCCTCGGCACCACGATCCGGCAGGCGGGGTCGCAGGCGGCGTTCCGTGCCGTCGATCACGACCTGATCCTCTCGGCGGCGCGCGGCGCGCGCATGGCGGGGGCGACGCAGATGATCGTCGTCAGTTCGGTCGGCGCGTCGGCGAAGAGCCGCAATTTCTATCTGAAGACCAAGGGCGAGACCGAGGACGGCCTGCGCGCGCTCGGTTTCGAACGCCTCGACATCCTGCGCCCCGGCTTGCTGATGGGCCAGCGTCCGGGGCCGCAGCGGCTGGGCGAGGGGATCGCCGCGATGGCGGCGCCGCTGACCGACGCGCTGCTCCACGGCTCGCTGCGCCGCTACCGCTCGATTCCGGGCGAAACGGTCGCGCGCGCGATCGTTGCGCTCGCCGGAAATCCGCAGCCTGGCGTGCGGATCCATGAAAATGACGCAATGCGGCGGCTCGCCGATTGACTCTGCGATAGGGCGCCGCCAAGGCTCGGGCGTCTGTCGGATCGCGCAAGGGATTCGACCGGCCGCGCGGGAGAGCGCGGGGCGGGGTAACCCGGCCTCGCCACCGAAGGAGCAACCGCCCCGGAAACTCTCAGGTCAAGCGGACCGCGCAGGCTGGAACGGACACTCTGGAAAGCGTTCCGGCTCTATGCTGGAACCACCGAAGGGGTAACCCCATGATATCATGGGGGAAAACTCTCAGGTTCCCGTGACAGAGGGGGCATGGCGACAAGGCGGCATCCGCGCCGCACCTTGCCGTGCCTTTGACGGGAGTTCGCGATATGAGCGACGATAGAGACGATAGTGAAGCCGTGGAGGTCGAGACCGCGACGCTGCCGCTCGATGCCTGGCACCGCGCGAAGGGCGGCCGGATGGTCGAATTCGCCGGCTACTGGATGCCGATCCAATATGAAGGCATCATGGCCGAACATCTGTGGGTCCGCGAGAATGCCGGCCTGTTCGACGTCAGCCACATGGGCCAGCTTTACCTGTCGGGCGAAGGGCTCGACGACGCGCTCGAAGCGGTGCTGCCGGGCGATGTGAAGAGCCTCGCGGTCGGCCGCATGCGCTACTCGCTGCTGCTCGCCGAGGATGGCGGGATTCTTGACGATCTGATGCTCAGCCGCTGGCCCGAAGGCATCTATATGGTCGTCAACGGCGCGGTGAAGTGGGAAGATATCGGGCATCTGCGCGAGGAGCTGCCCGACGCGATCACGATCAACCATTTCGAGGACCGCGCGCTGCTCGCGCTGCAGGGGCCCAAGGCGTTCGACGCGCTGAAGCGCCACACCACGGGCAAATGGCCGCTCGACGCGCTCGTCTTCATGATGGGCGGGCCGTACCAGATCGGCGGCATCGACGCATGGATCAGCCGCTCGGGCTATACCGGCGAGGATGGCTTTGAAATCTCGGTCGACGCCGACAAGGTGCAGCAAGTCGCTGACCTGCTCTGCGGCGAGCCCGAGGTGAAGCCGATCGGTCTCGGCGCGCGCGACAGCCTGCGCCTCGAAGCCGGCCTGCCGCTCTATGGCCACGACCTCGACCCGACGATCGATCCGATCGAGGGTGATCTCGGCTTCGCGATCCAGAAGCGCCGCCGTGAGGAAGGCGGCTTCCCCGGCGCTGCGCGCATCCTCGGCCATTATGCCGAGGGCAGCCCGCGCAAGCGCGTCGGCCTCACCGTCGAAGGCAAGCTGCCGGTGCGCGAAGGCGCCAAGCTGTTCGACGGCGAGCGCGAGATCGGCGTCGTCACGTCGGGCGGCTTCGCCCCCAGCGTCGGTGCGCCGATCGCCATGGGTTATGTTCCGCGCGATCATGCCGCCCCCGGCACCGCGATCGCCGCCGAAGTCCGCGGAAAGCGCGTGCCCTGCACCGTGACCGCGATGCCGTTCGTTCCACACCGCTATGTCCGCAAACAGGGAGGCTGACCGATGCCGCGTTATTATACCGAAGAGCATGAATGGATCGACGTCGACGGCGACATCGCGACGGTCGGTATCACCGACTTCGCGCAGGGCCAGCTCGGCGACATCGTCTTTGTCGAGGTTCCCGACACCGGCGCCGAACTCAGCCAGGGCGGCGACGCCGCGGTGGTCGAGTCGGTTAAGGCGGCGAGCGACGTCTATGCCCCGGTCGATGGCACCGTCACCGAAGGCAATGGCCAGCTCGAGGAAGACCCGGCGCTGGTCAACAGCGACCCCGAGGGCGAAGGCTGGTTCTTCCGCATGACGCTCAGCGACAAGAGCCAGCTCGACGCGCTGATGAATGCGGCGGCGTACAAGGCCTTCTGCGACGATCTTTGACCGAACCCGTTCGTGTCGAGCGAAGTCGAGACAACTTGAAGGCCCGCACTAACGACGGGCATCTCGACTTCGCTCGATGCGAACGGCTTTTTTGCTCCTCCGGAGTTTGAACAATCATGCGTTACCTCCCGCTCACCGCCGACGACCGTTCGGCCATGCTCGGCGTCATTGGCGCCGCGTCGATCGACGATCTCTTCGTCGACGTCCCGGCCGAAGCCCGGCTCGACGGCCCGATCGCCGACCTGCCGAACCATGCCAGTGAACTCGCGGTCGAGCGCCATATGGGCGCGCTCGCGCGGCGCAACCGCGCGGCGGGGGACGGACCCTTCTTCCTCGGCGCGGGCGCCTATCGGCACCATGTCCCGGCGAGCGTCGATCACCTGATCCAGCGCGGCGAGTTCCTCACCGCTTACACGCCGTACCAGCCCGAAATCGCGCAGGGTACGTTGCAGATGCTGTTCGAGTTCCAGAGCCAGGTCGCACGCCTGCTCGGTACCGATGTCGCCAATGCGTCGATGTACGACGGCTCGACCGCCTGCTGGGAAGCCGTCGTGATGGCGCGCCGCATCACCAAGCGCGCGAAGGCGCTCTTCTCGACCGGCGTCCATCCGCATTACCGCAGCGTCGCACGCACGATGGCGAAATATACCGGCGATACGCTCGTCGAGGCCGACCCCGACCTCGTTCCCGGTACCGACTGGGCGGAGCTCGCCGCCGCGGTCGACAAGGAGACGAGCTGCGTCGTCGTCCAATATCCCGACATTCTCGGCCGCATCGACGATATGTCCGCGCTTTCCGCCGCGTGCCAGGCGTCGGGCGCGCTGCTGATCGCGGTGGTCACCGAACCCGTCGCGCTCGGCCTGATCAGGTCGCCCGGCGAAATGGGCGCCGACATCGTCGTTGGCGAAGGTCAGTCGATCGGCGTCGGCCTCCAGTTCGGTGGTCCGTACGTGGGCCTTTTCGCCTGCAAGGCCAAATATGTCCGCCAGATGCCGGGGCGCCTGTGCGGCGAAACCGTCGATGCCAATGGCAAGCGCGGCTTCGTGCTGACGCTGTCGACGCGCGAACAGCATATCCGCCGCGAGAAGGCGACGAGCAATATCTGCACCAACTCGGGGCTTTGCGCGCTGGCATTCAGCATCCACATGACTTTGCTCGGCGAAGCGGGTCTGCGCAGGCTCGCGTCGATCAACCATGGCCGCGCGCTCGCGGCGGCCGAACAATTGGCGAAGGTACCGGGCGTGTCGGTGCTCAACACCGCCTTTTTCAACGAATTCACCCTGCTGCTGCCGACGGCGGCGCGGCCGGTGGTGCACCAGCTTGCCGAGCGCGACATTCTCGGCGGCGTCTCGCTCGGCCGCCTCTATCCCGACAATAGCGGCCTCGAAAACGGGCTGATCGTCGCGGTCACCGAAACCTGCACGGCGGAGGATATCAGCGCCTTTGCCGCGGCGCTGAAGGAGGTGCTGGTATGAGCACGCCCAACGCATCCGGCTGGCGCCCCGAAATGAACGCGGGCGGTGCCGACGACAGCACGACCTTCACCGGCAATCGCGCGCTGATGCTCGAAGAGCCTTTGATCTTCGAGATCGGTTCGACCGAAACCACCGGCGTCGATTTCGACGAAGCGGCTCCGGCACTCGACCTCGGCGGCCTCGCGCGTTCGGCGCCGATCGGCTTGCCCGGTCTCAGCGAATCCGAAACGGTGCGCCATTACACGCGTCTCAGCCGCCAGAACTACGCCATCGACCTCGGCCTCTTCCCGCTCGGCAGCTGCACGATGAAGCATAATCCGCGGCTCAACGAAAAGGTCGCGCGGATGCCGGGCTTTGCCGACATCCACCCGCTTCAGCCGCAGGAAACGGTGCAGGGCGCGCTCGCCGTCATCAACGAACTCGCGATGTGGCTGATCAAGCTCACCGGCATGCACGGCGTCGCGATGACGCCGAAGGCCGGCGCGCATGGCGAGCTTTGCGGTATCCTCTGCATCAAGGCGGCGCTCGAGGCGCGCGGCGAGGACCGGCGCGTGCTGCTCGTCCCCGAAAGCGCGCACGGCACCAACCCCGCGACCGCCGCCTTCGCCGGCTTCCGCGTCGAGGACATTCCCGCGACCCCCGAAGGCCGCGTCGATCTCGAGGCGCTGAAGGCGCGGCTCGGCCCCGATGTCGCCGGCGTGATGATCACCAACCCCAACACCTGCGGGCTGTTCGAGCGCGACATGAAGGCGATCTCGGACGCGGTGCATGCGGCGGGCGGTTACGTCTATTGCGACGGCGCCAATTTCAACGCGATCGTCGGCAAGGTGCGCCCCGGCGACCTCGGCGTCGACGCGATGCACATCAACCTCCACAAGACCTTCTCGACCCCGCATGGCGGCGGCGGTCCGGGTTCGGGCCCGGTCGTGCTGTCGGAGGCGCTCGCGCCCTATGGCCCGATCCCCTATGCGGCGCGCTACGCCGACGGCTCGTTCAAGCTGGTCGAGGAGGAAAGCGCGGGCGCCGAGCATCCCGACACCTTCGGCCGCATGACCGCCTTCCACGGCCAGATGGGCATGTTTACCCGCGCGCTCGCCTATATATCGAGCCACGGTGCCGACGGGCTGAAGCAGGTCGCCGAGGATGCCGTCCTCAACGCCAACTATATCCTGCGCAGTCTCGACGACATTCTCGAGGCGCCCTTCGGCGGTTCGGGTCCATGCATGCATGAGGCGCTGTTCACCGACAACGGCCTCGCCGAGGGCTTCTCGACGCTCGATATCGCCAAGGGGATCATCGACGAGGGTTATCACCCGATGACGGTCTATTTCCCGCTCGTCGTCCATGGCGCGATGCTGATCGAACCGACCGAGACCGAGAGCAAGGCGGTGCTCGACCAGTTCATCGGCGCGCTGCGCAGCGTCGCGATGCGCGCGAAGAACGGCGATCCGGCGCTGAAGTCGGCACCGCATTTCGCGCCGCGCGCGCGGCTCGACGAAACGCGCGCGGCGCGCAGCCCGGTGCTCGGCTGGTCCGAACCCGCGGTCGCGCCGGGCGAACCGTCGCTGAGCGAAATCGGCGGCAGTTGACCGAAGCGCCCCGCAGCGTCCGTCCGTCCGGCGCCTCCGGGTGCCTGATCGGCGGTGCGTTGTTCGTGGCCGTCTTCGTTGCGGTCTGGCTGGCGGCGATCACGCTCTATGGGCTGGTCGTCGAACAGTGGGAGCTTGTCCGGGTCCGCCGCGAATTCAGCTATGACTGGGCGTTCCTTTATGCGCCGCTGATTGCGTTCGGCCTGGGGTCCGTTGCGGCCTTCGTGGCGACGCGGCGTTTCGCGGCCGCGCGCCTGATGCTCTTGATCTTTGCCACGGGACTGATTGCGCTGTTCGGCGGCATTCTTCTCTTCGGGCTTGGCGGGTTGCTCTAGCGCTGGCAAAGCGGGCGCGGCGGCGGGGCGGGACTGCACCGATCGCAGCAGGGGGGTAGGACATGAGCTGGGATACGCTGTTTTTGCTGGCCAATTATTGGGCGTTCGGTGGCTGGATCGCGCTCGCCTTCCTGCCGCGCGGGCCGAAGATATTGGCGCTGATCCTCTACATGGGCGTCTTCCTGCTCAGCCTTGCCTATGCCGTGCTGCTCGTCGGTTTCCTGACCGGCACGATCGACCAGGGCGGACCCGGCGGCGGCAGCTTCACGACGCTCGCCGGCGTCATGAAGCTGTTCGCCACCCCCGGCGGCACGACCTTGGGCTGGATCCACTATCTCGCCTTCGACCTGTTCACCGGCCTGTGGATCGCGCGCGATGCCGACAACAAGGGGTTCAGCCGCATTGTGCAGGTGCCCTTCCTGTTCCTGACCCTGATGGCCGGGCCGGTCGGCCTGCTCGCGTGGCTGGTGGTGCGCGAACGGCGCGCGCGGGTGCAGGCCAAGGCGAAAGCATGACGCCGCAGCCTTGGACGCCCGGTGACGGCGATCCGGCCGCAAAGCGACATGCGCCCGCGACGGCGCGCAACCGCGATGCAATCGCCGCGGTGCTGGCCGACTGGTTGCCGCCGCACGGCACCGTGCTCGAAGTCGCGAGCGGATCGGGCGAGCATGTGGTGCATTTCGCCGCCGCCTTTCCGCATCTCGACTGGCAACCGAGCGACCCCGACCCGGCGGGCCTTGCATCGATCGCTGCATGGTGCGCCGAAGCCGGCCGCGCCAATATCGCGCCGCCGCTCGCGCTCGACGCCGCCGCGCCCGACTGGCCCGTCGATCGTACCGATGCGATCCTGTGCATCAACATGGTGCATATTAGTGAATGGGCAGCCACTGTCGGGCTGTTCGCGCAAAGCGCAAAGCTTCTCCAGAAGGGCGCGCCTCTAATTCTTTACGGACCTTACTTTCGCAAGGATCACCCAACGGCACCCAGCAATCGGGCTTTTGACGAAAGCCTGCGGGCGCGGAACGCCGAATGGGGCGTGCGGTGGCTGGAGGATGTGACCGAGCTGGCTGAAACCAAAGGCTTTGCTTTGGCGGAGGTCAGAGAAATGCCCGCGAACAATCTGATGCTGCTGTATCGGCGGAAATGACGTCCTCGTGGGTGGTAGTTGGGTATGGCCGTGTGTGGACGGCCCTCCGTTGGCAAGCGGTTTTTGGAAAGATGCAGTCTTCTGGTTGGTACAGCTATGAGTGCGGCCCGATGCGGCCTTGTCACGCGCCGCTGGCCATGATGCCTTTCGCGCGGATCACGACACGGTTATCGTTGAGCAGCAATGGCGGTGCATGGAAATGTGATCCTAGATCGGAAACTATGGGGGCCAGGAGTGGACGCGATGAGGGCCGAGAATGATGTATCTGAAATCGTGCGTCGTAACCTCGACGTCTATTGTGAGCTCGAAGCGATGGACACTGAGCTCAGGTGCAATCTTGACGGCGATCAACGACGCCAAATTGCCCCGTGGGGTGCCGTTGGGCCCGTGGAGCAAGCCCAACAAGCGTCGGATGTCTGGATGAAGCTCGATCGAGGCGAGCTATCGAAAGATCAGGCGATTGCCGAGCTGAAGGCTCTCATGGTGATTCGCTATGGTCAAGAATAAGCTGCCCGACATCTAAGTTTGGAACGGCTTCCCGTTTGTCGACGAAACACCAACTGTTCCACTATGTTGAAGCTGTCGCTCGCGAAGCCACTTCGCGCATAGCCGCGTATAGATCGAACGAGCGAAAGGAATCACCGGTCGCAGCGATCCGGCCTTCATATTCGGATTGCGCTGCCATTGCGCGGTCACCGAAGAGCCTCGGAGCGGCGGTCGCTCGCTTTACCACTTCGACCTCGCCCAAAAGCTCCTGATCTCGCCAGATTTCATACAGTCGACCTCTGATGGCTTCATAGGTGTCGAAGTCACCTATCGAGCGCAGCATTCTGCCTCGGGGTTCACGCGGACCCGCAATCTCGGCGGCGACCTCGATGCTCTCCGAAACGGGATCGGTGATGGAGGTTGTGCTGACCAGATCATCTGTTTGATCGGGCACCGCCGGGGTTGAGATTGCCTTCTGTTTTGGCTTGCGTACCTCGACCGGCGCCGCCTGTTCGGTCAGCGTACTAGAGATTCGTTCTCGAACTCGATCAACCCAGGCAATTAGCTTCGCCGTTTCCCGTGTGGGATCGGCGAACCAGTCGGTCGACCAAACCCGATAGATATTCCAGCCAAGGTTTTCGAGAATAGTCTGGCGAATGTGGTCACGATCGCGGACGCTCAGTCCCGAGTGATATGGCGCGCCGTCACATTCAATACCTGCGATAAACCCAATCGGGCAGCTTTCGTGGCGAACCCCCAAATCGATCCGAAAGCCCTCGACGCCGACCTGATAAATGACTTCGTAGCCAGCTCCACGCAGCGCGTCGGCAACGAAGATTTCGAAGTCGCTGTCGGTCTCACCGCCGGTTCCTGGATCGTAAGTCGCTCCCCCATGCGCGTAGGTCAGATAACTCTTGAAGGCGATGACGCCCTTAGATGATTTCTCGGTCACCTTCACATCGTCGGGGCGGAGCGAGGTAATCAGGCGGCAGGACATTTTCGCGCGTGTCACGAGCACGTTGAGGCGTCGCCAGCCAACCTCACGGTTCATGAGGCCGAAATTCTGGCGAACAACACCATTTTTGTCAGGACCGTAAACTGTCGAAATCAGAATGATGTCGCGTTCATCGCCCTGCACATTCTCGAGGTTCTTGATGAAGAACTCATCGATCGTGCCATCAAAGGCCTCAACATATTTGCGGACGCGTTCTTCTTCGACGATCAGCCGCTCAAACTCGTTCTTGATGAGTTCGGTCTGTTTGGCATTCATTGCGACGATGCCAATCGAGCGCTCGGGGTGCGTCTGCATCAATCCGAAGGCTTGCTCGATTACCAACTCGGCTTCGCGCTGGTTGATCGAAGATTCATACGCAGTGTCAGGGAAGAACTCCGGCGCGTAGAAACATTTCACGCCCAGCAGCGCATCGTCATTTGCCATCGGGCTCGGGAAAACCACGAGGTCGCGTTCATAAAATTCGCGGTTCGAGAATTGGATCAAGCTCTCGTGCTGCGACCGATAGTGCCATTTCAACCGCGGTTTTGTTCGGAACCGCTGATTGGCGAGGTCCAGAATCGATTCCGTGCTGTCGTCGATGCCGACGCTATCTTCGTCGTCATCGCCGTCGTCGTTGTTCGCAACCTGGAAATGATCGCTTGGCGGTAGCTGATTGGCATCGCCCACGACAACAAACTGATCGGCTCGCAGAATGCAGCTGACGGAGAACTCGGGCCTCATCTGAGATGCTTCGTCGATGATCAGCAGGTCGAACTGCATCGAGCCGGGGCGAATATATTGCGCGATCGACGTTGGAGACATCATCCAAACGGGTTTCAATGCTTGAAGGGCTTTTCCTGCGCGGTGCGCCACATCGCGAAGCGGGGTTCGTGGGCGGGTAAGCCCAACTTCGTGCTCAAGAAGTCGCAACTCGGAAAAGCCCGACCTCGGTCCGGATCCGACGCCGATTGGTGGCTTGTCTTTCAAACGACCGGAAACAATCGCCGATGCCTCAAGCTTGTGGAGTTCCTTGTCGACCCTTTTAAACTGCCGACGCGCATCATCCAGCTTTAGACTGCCGAGGCGACCAAGCTCCTGTCCGTCGCCGCCCAGATATGACCGCAAAAGCGAAGACGTCGAGAGCAACTCATACATATCGCCCAACTGTTCGGGACCGATGAGTCCCGATGTTGCGGCATCCGCGAACGGCGCCAAGTCGCGTTCGGCCACCGACGCCCGGTACTTCAAGAGGTCAGCGGCAAGACTTGCTCCGCCACGGTCGTCACCTAACACCCTCAGCTTCGACGCCGCTTGCCGCCAGTCCACATCGTCGCAGAGATCCAGAACGTCGAGTTCGGTGGTGTCCCAAAGGCGATCAGATGCTTCCTCCCAACCCTTCGAGACCTTCGATAGGTTGTTGGCCCCACCGCAAATCGACGAAAGCAATGCGGCAGGGGTATCTGAATCATTCAACAAGGATAGGATATCGATTGGACCGGCAATGGCCCCAACGGTTTCGGATTCGGCCAGACTATCCTCGAGCATCTGCAGGGAGGAGGCGACGTCGCCAACCCATTCGAACATTGGGCTGGACTTGAGCTCGTCGAATGCCTCCCGTGCCTCGTTGAGTTTCAGGATCGCATCGGCGATTGTGCCACCTGCTGGTCGCTGGAACCTGGCGTCCGATTGAATGCCGACGGCTTGGCTCGCTTCAGCAAGCCGTTTGAGTTCGGCAACTCGTTCCGTACAGCTGGATGGCAAATCAGCCAGCGTAACGTGGCCGAATCCCGCTTCGATCAAATTATTTAGAAGATCCGAAAGCCGACCACACGCGGCGGCAGACGTTTGCCGATCGGTGGCTTCTGCTGCCAGCCAGTCTCGTAAGTTGACCAGCTCATCAAGCATTGCAAGGTGCGACGCGATTTTGGCGATCAAGGCGCGGGCGGTCTGTAGTGAAGCAAAGTCGCTTGTGATGTCGTCCCACAACATTGCGGGGAATAGGCTGCGTGCCTTGGCATTGTCGCGGAACGCTCGCCGCGAGCGCAGATATCTGGCCGTTCTACGCAGGGTTGATGCAGTCTCGTTACGGTCGGATGTGTCCGCACAAAGTCGAGCAGCACGTCGCCACGCCGTTTTATACCGGCCGCTGAAGAGGCGTGCGAGTGCGCCCGTGGATTCGATCGTTTCCGCAATTTCGTCCAGTTCGGCCGGCTCGACCGAGAATGCCTCCGCATGAGTTGCGGAAGCAAGACTATCGCGTTCTGCCAGAAGATCGGCGGCTTCCGAAGCGGAGGAAGCAATGGCGCTATCCGATGCGGCTTCTAAAAGGCTGGTCGAGAGCAGTGCACTAACGGACGAATCTGCATGCCCCAATGTGGCAACCGCCGATGCGACTTTCCATGCCTTTTCCGTTGGCGTCCTCAGTCCATCGGAAAGTTTGGCGGCAACTCGCTCTAAGTCCCGCGTCGCTTCGGCCAACGACACCGATAGCCGTTCATTCAAAGTCTGGGCTGCTCGTACCTCGTCAAGAGTCGCCGGGCACCTGTCGATTCTGAGCGCGTCGCGCAGTTCCTCCGCGCCAGTGACCGGCACTGAATCTGGGCTCTCTATGTCAGCAGCGATGTCATCGCGCTGATGTTGCCATTCCGATTGCGCTGCAAGCAGGGCTTGAGAAGCCAAGCGATCGCGAATCGCGGCGCTGACAATGGATTCATCCGAGCAGGTGAATCGGCCTATCGACGATAGCTGTCCGCTAGCGTCACCAATTTCGTCGTCGGAGGGGCTGGGAAGCGCGATGCCAAGCTGGACGAAGCTCTCCGCGGCCTCGGCGACGGCCTCGGCTGCTCGCGCCGCCCCGGCGGCAGCGTCCAAAGCTTTGCTCTGGTCAAAGGGATCGAGCCGGTCCGCAGACACCCATGCCGTCCGCGCTGCTCCGTCGCCTGGATCGACAGCTTGAAGAGCTCGACCAAACTGCGCAAGCAGATCGCAATTTTCGCGCATTGTCGAAAAGTCTATATCGGCCGCATCTTTTGGCGCCCAACGCGCCTCCATCGCCGTGACTTGTTCGCGGTGGAACTGATTTCTGAGACGGATTTCGCGCCAGGCCAGTTCGTGCGCATTTCGTCCGATCTTGCCGAGGGATGCCCGAACCAATGAGAGGTACCGCCGAAGCAAGTCGCGGTGGCGCCGAAGCTCGACCCGCTTGTCTTCCAACGTGAGGGCATCCAGTGGCGATTGCGCGTCCAGGCGCTCACGCACGCCGTCATAAACATCGGACCGGCTTGCCCTATCGCCGTGCAGTTCGAGTAGCAGCGGCCCAAACCCCGCAGCCCTCAACCGATCAGACACCACGCGTAAAGCTGCCTGCTTCTCGGCAACAAACAGAACGCGTTTGCCCTGCGACAGAGCTGTCGCGATCATGTTGGTAATAGTCTGGGATTTGCCGGTTCCAGGTGGCCCCTCAATCGCCATGTCTCGGCCAGCAGCCATGTCCATAATGGCGCGATGCTGCGATGCATCGGCATCGGTAATGAGGGCGGGGACCCGTGCTTCGTGAACGGGGTCATCGATGTCGATCAGCGTGTCATCGCCATCCACACCGACAATCTCTGTTGCGCCTACAAGACCGGGGATCAGTCGGTGCTCGGAAAAGGCTTCATCTGGCCATTTCTCGGGCGCCAGATCTCGCCAAAGGATCATGGGCGGAAGGACCGAAAGGGTGGCGAATGTGCGCAGCTTCAGCCGCTGCCCCTGCGCCAGGACAGACTCTACGCGGATGAAGTAGGATTCCGGTGTCTCGCCGTCGCGAAGCGGCGGCAATTGAAGCCCCCAATGTTCGCGCGCTTTCTCGATCAGCGCAACGTTCACCTCGAGACCGCCCTCCCAGATGCTCAGCCGATACTCCTTCTTGGCGCGGCCATCGTCTTTGGCCAAATTCACGGGCAGAAGAAGTAGCGGGGCGTGCGATGCGAGGTCGGACTCCTCATCCTCGAACCACTGCACAAAGCCGAAGGCCAAGTGCAGCGTGTGATGACCAGTCTCGCGCAAATGGCTTGTTGCGCGATCATGGATCGACTTCAATCGGCGGTCGAGTTCCTTGCGCGTCAATAGAACGCGGATGGCGTCGTCTTCCTGGTGCGCAGCAACTTCGCCATCATCGCTGGGCTTCAGATCATAGGATGGGTCGAAGCCATGCGCACGGGCAAGCGCTGCGACATCAAGACCTTTGCCATAATCCAACTTTGGAAGACCCAGCTGCGCTCGAACGCGGCTGCGAAGATCTCGTTCAGCATCCTGCCAAGCTCTTACATCGCGTTCCGTATCGTCCAGCTTCTCAGTTGCGGACAAGAATTCTTCGTCAGTCAGCCGCGCTCGCTCATAGGCGATGCCAAATTCAGGCGTTCGTTCATCGGCGGGTGTCTTCTCTTCCCCCGGCAGCGGCTCAAACCCCATGCTGCCATCGCTCAATCGATTGAACAATATGTCGGGACGCTCATCTACAAAACGAAGCTGGCTCGCGCTGCGCGAGGTGTGCTTGAACGCTATAAGTGGTGATCGACGCGAGAGATCGATCAGCTTTGCTCTCAACTTCGCGACGGCATCATAGGTCCATTGCTGCGCCTGTGAGTTGCGGGGGGTCTCACTGGGTGTACTCGGGGCAGCATTCGCCGTTGCTTTCGAGTTTACGCGCACTGCCGAAAATTGATCACAATCCTTGATCCACATTTCAACGCGGTTGCGCAACTCGGCCGCTGCCTTTGTGGAGCGGTGCCGTAATTCTGACTGAATCAGTTCCAACTCTGCTCTGTTGTCCCAATTCCTCTCGGCCATAAGAGTGAGGCCAACGATCGATTTATGTTCTAGCACGCGGCTCATATCATTTCAGTCTCTAATGTTTCGGCGGCTTTATCGAACCCAATGGCTTGAGCCAGCGCACAACGTATCGCTATGTCCATATGTCGATTCGAATAAAGACTTTCTTGTGAGAGCGCCACCGACGGCGACAGGGACGAGAGCAGCGCTGCCGCATCGGTGCCAAGCGAAACATAGATGGAGGCGCATTTCGGCGGCTGCGCTTGGCATGTTGGAAGGGCAGGTTTTGGCACTGCGGTAGCGCTCAGATCCGACGTGGCTCAGCCCCGCAGAGTTCTCTTTATCGATGATGTTTTCGAGTTATCATGTTGCGTACCTGATTTTGGGCGTTGCAGGAAAGCGAACCGTGAACGAGATCATCTGTCCTCACTGTCACAAAGCATTTAAGATCGACGAAGCTGGTTATGCTGATATTTTGAAGCAGGTCCGGGACGGCGAATTTGAGCAACAATTACATGATCGGCTTGAAATCGCCGAACGAGAAAAAGCTACGGCCATCGAGCTGGCGACCGCTAAGCTGAGCGTAGATTTGCAGCGTGCATCCGCAAGCAAGGACGCGGAGATTACAGAGTTGAGGGAAAGGCTGAAGGCTGGCGACGTCGCTCAAAAGCTAGCGGTGAGCCAAGCGCTTTCTCCTAAGGATACTGAGATCGAGCAACTTAAAGCCAAGCTTGCGGCCGTTGAAATCGGCCAGAAATTGGCAATTGCGGAAGCGGTCGACGTTGTGCGTCTAGAACGGGATGAGATCAAAAATTGCCTGGAGAAGGCAAATCTAGAAAAGCAGATTTCTGAAAAGGCGCTGAAAGACCGTTATGAAATTCAGATTAAGGACCGAGATGATGCCATCGAACGCTTGAGGGATATGAAGGCTCGCCTTTCCACAAAAATGGTTGGTGAGACGCTTGAGCAGCATTGTGACACGGAGTTCAACCGGATCAGGGCAACTGCGTTTCCGAAAGCTTATTTCGAGAAGGATAATGACGCGCGCGGAGGAAGCAAGGGTGACTTCATTTTCCGTGATTTCGACGAAGGCGGCATGGAATTTATTTCAATCATGTTTGAAATGAAAAACGAAAATGACGTCAGTGCGACTAAAGGAAAGAATGAAGATTTCCTCGCCAAGCTGGATAAGGACCGGACTGACAAGGGCTGCGAGTACGCAGTCCTAGTTTCGCTTCTTGAACCAGATAGCGAGCTTTATAATGCAGGGATTGTCGATGTATTTCATAGATTTCCGAAAATGTACGTCGTTCGGCCCCAGTTTTTCATTCCGATCATAACGCTGGTTAGGAACGCGGCCCTAAACACGCTTGAATACAAATCGGAGCTCGCGTTGGTCCGGTCTCAGAACATCGATATCACCAAATTTGAAGATGAACTCGAGCAGTTCAAAGCTGGGTTTGGCAAAAATTTTGACCTCGCGTCTCGGAGGTTTCAGACAGCTATCGATGAAATCGATAAGTCGATTAGTCACTTGCAGAAGACTAAGGATGCCCTCCAAGGCTGCGATCGCAATTTGCGCCTCGCGAACGACAAAGCGCAGGATGTCACGATTAAAAAACTGACGAGAGGGAACCCTACCATGGCAGAGAAATTCTCCGAGCTGTCCTCAACACGTCGTGATTAGTTGCAAAAATAAAACGTGAGGTACTTTGCTTTTGTGGCCATCACGGATTATGAAATTTTACACGACTCCCGTACGTACTCGGTGAATCTGTCATCCGAATCGCCTGATTTCGTATGTATTTTTATCTCGGTTCCAGACGGTATCTTCGTTAGAACGACAACAAGCTTCGGGGTGTGACCATAGCCAAGCATTATCGTCTTGTCCGGCCCGTCATGAATGGGAATCGGGATTGCGCCGCCAATCTGGGTTATTGCGTCTGCAATGCAGAACTCAAGATCGATCGGTTGCTTCGGGCTGGATAGCGTTGCGCGAACCGGCTTCGCCAAAGTTTCCGAGATTTCTTGCGAATAGGCAGATGTCGTCGTGCTCATCAGCAATAATGAGATTCCTGCGATATATTTGTAACCGTGGTGTGAAGGCCGCCTTGCGGGACGGCGTTCCGGGGTGCTGATAGCC
>VFQO010000817.1_pt1 | contig 29171 bp, 31 predicted proteins | sample 3512331 | NCBI WGS metagenome assembly VFQO01 (sample SAMN10412371, study PRJNA504923) | tailings metagenome | isolation source: Replicate 3 from Balatoc abandoned mine | place: Philippines: Itogon, Benguet | collected 2017-08-28 | reverse complement strand
CGGCTCAAATTAGAGCTGAACAATTAAACCGTGACACACTTATTTGAACATTCCCTTAAAGATCCCAAAGGTCCATAAAGGCGAGCATTATGCTCTGATTGATCATAGTCTTTCTGGGCAGCACTTCTTTGCTTCATAAATTCTTCTGGTTGTGCATTAGCAATGTAAGGAGTAACGAGAGACATAAAAGTATTTACAGGAATGATGAGACGCAAAAAAAATCTAACCATTATTAACTCCTTTAAATACAGTGATTCTAATTTAAGACCTTTTTTATAATATTACACTGTTTAAACTCATGTATTTTAAACCTTAAACTTCCAACAGACCTACCTTTTAATTATAAATTAGATGGTTGTGTTACAACTTTGAAGGATCATGCAAAAGCTCTACTACATAATTTTTGGTGTCATTATAGTCAAACAAAGATTAATAATAATTTGCCATCACTATGAAAATCATTAAACGCATTAAAAATATGCCAAGTTTCGTGGTGTGACAGCATTTTTAATAAAGCCTAATTTGATTATCAACCTCTATTACACCAGGGATCGACCAAGCTATTTTAGAGGCTTCTTCATGCTCGGCCCAAGCACGGACCTTACCTTTTAAAGTAACTTTTGCGCCTTCTACTAGCACATTAACATTTCCAGCATCTATACGAGCGTTACGTTCAAAATCTCTAGCAATTTTCTCTTTTACTTCTAAAGGGCTAACACTTGGCTTAATAGTGATCATATTAATTACATTCTTGACTCCTTGGAGAGAATGAACTGCGCGAATAGCGCTTTCTCGCTCATAATTATAAGAAACATGCCCTGATAAAGTCACAATACCATTTTCCACCGTAACTTTAATACTTTCATATGGCACAAAAACATCCCAGTCTAATGCATGGATAGCAGCACGAGCTATATCAGTATCGCTTCGCTTCCTTTGACTAGCCAAGCTAACTTCAAGATCTTCTGCAATCCCTTTAACGCCTTGAACACTTTTTACAACGTCTTCCGTAAGAACTTTTTCAATGTAAGTATTGACATTACCCGTTAGTGTTACGATTCCTTCTTTGACACTCACAAGAATATCGTTTTCTCTAATGGAAGGATCAAACCTGAGTTTTTCGCTGACATCCTTAAATATTTCATCATCTTTACGCATGGCTACCTCCTTTATTAACTAGCTTGGAGAATGGATTAGAAAGGCAGAATAAATATTGTTGATCACATGTTAAGAAGACCAAAATACTCATCTAAGATACAGTTTAAAACATTGGACCAAATAAACTTTCATTAAATATTAAAGAAACATGTAATGTTACATGTTCTCTACATTATCTATTTTTAATAGGAGCTTAAAATGATGTCATTAGAATCTATAATACCATTCCCTTCCAGAAGATTAACTAACAAGATCAGAGAAAATGATCTTTTCTACAATCTTAGGCGCGAACTAGACAAATTTTTTGAACCTGACTTGAGCTTTAAACGAGAAAACTTCTCATTAATGCCCTCTATAGAGGTTAAAGAAAATAATAACGAGTTGATCGTAACAACTGAGCTTCCTGGTGTAGATGAAAAAGATATTGATGTTTCATTATCAAATAACACCTTGACTATTAAAGGCGAAAAAAAATCTGAAAAAGAGGAAACAGAAGACAATTATTATATATCTGAAAGAAGCTATGGAAATTTTTCACGCTCATTTACATTACCTTATGATGTTGAGCCAGAAGCAGTAAAAGCAAAATTCTCCAAGGGTGTTTTAACGATAAGTTTTTCTAAGTCACAAGCCATGCAACAGAAGACAAAAAAGATAGAAATTAAAACTTGAGCTTATAATTTGTGAATTACGATTTTTTTCTTATTGGACACAGAGGCGATTATTCTTTTTAACTAAATTTTTGATGTATAAACCTAAATAGTCGAGTGGCAGACCTTGGATTACTCCTAGCCCAGTCCTCTTTGAATCACAGCGAGCCACTTTCGTAGCACCGGACTCGAGCTCTCAATAAGGCTGAATGATTTTCAGCCCGGCATACTCAGGGGTGTCTCCGAACAAATGACATCCTTTGTGGTTTTTTTTCTCTCTTTTTAAAGTATTCTATCAATTGGCGTGTAAAACTTCTCCCTCAATTAATTAAATAATAGTTGTAATAACTTTAAAATTTTGATCTTTCTACAAAAAATTAGACAGATTGAAGTGAGATGGACTGATTTTTGTAATAATTATTTTCCCACTGATTAGGACTTTGATAGTTGAGTGTCGAATGCCTCCTTTTAGCGTTATAAAATGTGAAGATATATTCAAAGATATGCATTTTTGCTTCTTCTAGAGTTTTATAGTTTTTAAAATAGACATGCTCTGTTTTAAGGGTATGAAAGAAGCTTTCTATTGCTGCATTATCATAAGCACATCCTGTTTTTCCATGGCTAAGCTTTATCCCATGAATCTGAGCAATTTCATAAAGATCATTGCTTGTATACTGGCTTCCTAAATCAGAATGATGAATAAGTCCTGAAGGGGGCCTTCTTAATAAGAGAGCTTGATGAAGCCCTGCTAAAATTAAAGAACTTCTCATATGATCACTTAAAGCCATCCCCACCACTTTTCGAGAGAATAGATCAAGAATAATAGCCAGGTAAGCCCATGTCTTATTGATCGCAATAAAAGTAATATCAGCCACCAAAACTCTATTTGGAAGAGGTGAATAAAAACTCTGCTGAACAAGATCCTGGGTTGGACGAGATATATTCTCTGAGCGTTTTGTTGTTTTAACAAATCTCCTATACATCTTGGCTTGAATATCATTCTTTTTCATAAGTCGAGCAACTTTAACTCGAGAACAAGTGTTCCTTTGAGCAGAAAGTTCTGCATGAATCCGAGGGCTGCCATACGTTTCTCGGCTCTCCTCGAAGATAGATCTAATTCTTTTAACAGTCTCTTCATTCTCAAGTCCTCTCTTGCTGGGTGATCTTTTTATAAAATCGTAATACCCACTACGAGAAACCCCTAAAACTTCCGCCATCTGATCCAAGGAAAATAAAGCTCTATAATTCTTCATGAACTCGTACCTTTGCCTCGGGGTTAGGAGAAGATGGCAACCTTGGGTTCAAATGGTCAATGCAACACTCTATAATTTATTCTATGAGGAGAATAATCGATGAGTGTACATACCGCTTTTGGGTTTTCACAAGATATTCAAGAAAAAGTTTGGGATTACTGGAAAGCAGGCTTTTCATTTAGTGACATCGCTCGGGCAGTGCGTAAGGCACCTGGTTGTGTTCATAGATTAATCGGATATTATGGTGGAATACGTCCTGTTTCTAGAAAACGTTCTAAAAAAGTTTTGTCATTAGAAGAGAGAGAAGAAATATCTCGAGGTATAGCAACGGGTTCTTCTTTTCGTCAAATAGCTCGGCAGCTGGGTAGAGCTGCTTCCACTATTTATCGAGAAGTGCACCGACATCGAGGTAGACAGCATTATCGTGCTTCTTCGGCCAATGAGTGTGCTTGGAGGAATGCTTGTCGACCTAAGGAAAGCCTTCTTACTAAAAATATGTTATTAAAAAATAGTGTTATAGAGAAGCTTTTTTTAAAATGGTCACCGGAACAAATCTCTGGCTGGTTAAGGTGAATGTATCCTAATAATGAACAGATGCAAGTTTCTCATGAAACAATTTATAAAAGCTTGTTTATTCAAGCTCGAGGCATTTTAAATAAAGAATTAACAAAGCATCTTCGCTCAAGGCGCCTTATGCGTCGGACTAAGAATGCTAAAATTGATAAGTCGCCTTGTGGACAGATTATAGACAGTATTTCTATTCGAGAACGTCCTCCTGAAATAGAAGATCGCGCTATACCTGGGCATTGGGAGGGTGACTTAATCGCGGGATCAAAAAATACCCATCTTGCAACATTAGTTGAACGGACCACACGATTTACGATGTTAGTCAAAGTTCAAGGCAAAGATACCTCAAGCGTGCTGACTGCATTGTGTGAGAAGATTAAAACATTACCAGACTATTTACGTATGACACTAACTTGGGATCGGGGAATGGAGCTTGCTTATCATAAACGGTTAACGTTGGCGACTGATATGCGTGTTTATTTCTGTGATCCCCGTAGCCCCTGGCAAATAGGAACCAATGAGAATACCAACGGTTTACTCCGTCAATATTTTCCAAAACAGACGGATTTATCCATATATTCACAGGAGGCATTAGATCAAGTTGCAATGGAACTGAATCAGAGACCTAGAAAAACATTGGATTTTAGATCACCTTTAGATAAAATAACTCAACTGTTGCGTTGACTGCTTGAACCCAAGACTGCTTTTTTTAATATATCGAGACTGTAAGTGATTTTCTGTAAGGTGCGCTCTCTATATGGCAACCTTAGTAGGAATACGTCATAATCCCAAGATTAAAGTTTTTTACGAAAGATTAAAAATGTCGGGTAAACCTTCAAAAGTTGCTTTAGTAGCATCAATGCGAAAATTTGTTATCATCCTCAATCAAAAGTTGATGCATCAAACTTCTTGGGGAGATTTACCAGGAGAATCACAAACCTTATAAACTCTTGACATTCAAGACGGTTGCTCGGTTCCATATGTCCGTTTTATTATAGCAAGATCAGTCATCATGGCGTGGGCTGTGAGACCAATAATAGGTAAATCACTATTAAATTTTCGGATTCGTCTTGTCGTCTCGAGGCCATCCATGTCTGGCATCGATCCATCCATAATGGCAAGATCATAAGACCTTTCTCCTGAGCACTGAACAGCTTTTACAGCATCAATTCCATTATTAGCCAAGGTTACCGAGCATCCGCTCCGTTCTAGCATCATCTTAATCACGAGTTGGTTGATAGGATTATCCTCAGCCAACAAGATATTCAGAGGAGGAAGTATATCAGGAACCTCTGAGGAAATGCCCAACTTGGGCGTATAGAGGAGTTTCCCAGGAAGAGATAAATTAATTTCAAAATGAACGGTTGAGCCTGCTCCTTCAGTGCTCGTGATAGTAATACTCCCCCCCATAAGCTCACAGAGGTACTTCGTTATATACAATCCTAAGCCTGTTCCTCCAAAGCGCCGTGACATAGATTCCTCGGCTTGAGAGAAAGGCTGAAATAATTTTGCTAAATTATCAGGGCTTATACCGATTACTGTATCTTTAACTGTGACCAAGAAAATATAAGTTTCTTTTTCATCAGCTGGTTTGCCATCTAATGCTACTTTAACTGAGCCCTTTTCGGTAAACTTGATTGCGTTACCAATAATATTCATGAAAATTTGGCGTACACGACTTGGATCACCGATAAGAATGTCAGGGATACTTGAATCAGTAGTAAGTTTAAGAGCCAAATTCTTCTTTTTAGCAGAGAAAGACAATAACTTTATTACGTCTTGGGTAACTGTAAGGGGGTTAAATGAAATTGTCTCTAAAGTAAGCTTATGTTCCTCGATTTTAGAAAGATCCAAAATGTCGTTCAAGATATTTAAAAGTGAAAAGCTGGTATCTTTAGCCATTTGGAGGTAATTCAAATCTTCCGTCTTCATCTGTTCTTGGTTAATAAGATCTAAAAGACCAATAAGACCACTGAGTGGAGTGCGCAATTCGTGAGACATATGAGCAAGAAATACTGACTTAGCTTCACTCTTTGCCTGGGCTTTTTCTTTTTCTATACATTGTTCTTTTGCCTCTTGCTGAAAGAGTTGGAGCTTTACTTCGTTAACAATACGCCCTGCAAGCAAAAAAAGAGGTTCAAACCATTCAAGGAGGAGTGTATTGTACCCATTATCTCGGTTAACAAGAGCAATGATGCCAACTAGTTCATCTTTGGATGTCAGCGGGATCCCCAAGAATGATTTAAAAGAAGGAACATGTTCTGAGAACCATGTATCTTTAAAGTAGCTCTGTACGTCATTAATGATGATAGGTTTTCTCTGATCGAGTACTGTATCTAAAAGAGCATTGAAAGAGAGTGATATTTTTCCTTTCTGCTGGCAAGCTTCAAAAAGTTCCTTGTTCCTTTTCTCTAAGAAAAGTTTGGCTTCCCACGTTCTAAGAGTCAGTCTTTTGCTTTCTTTTTCAGAAACAATCTGTGCCATAAAACCAAACTCACTCTCACTCAAGTGCAGAAAATGATGGAGGATATATTGCAAAGAAAAAGGTGTTTCTTTCTCACCATACCGCCCGAGTTCCCCTAAATAGAGTTGCTGAATATCAATGAGAGCTTTAATGACACGAGTCTGAAAATTGGTATGCTCGTTAAGAATACGAATTTGTTTTTTCCTATCTTGTTTCAAAATCTCGTCAAGCGTCATATCCAAGACAATTGAAAAAGAAGGGCGACTTTCTTCTTTACTTAAATTTTATAAACCTATCCAACTGAACCAGTGATAAGCTCCATCCTTAGCCCGATAGCGATTCATAAAGCCAGTTACAATAAAGTTTTTTCCATATCTTCTGGATGAATAAAATTATAATAAGGGGTGTTTAAGAGCTCTTCTATCTCCTATCCTAGCACTTCTTTCCATTTGTCATTGAGTCTCTTAAAATATCTCCCAAATTCCATAAGGCGAACGAGATGCTCAATTTTTTTAAAGGCCTCTTCCATGTCTTTCTCTGATATTCCCCAAGTATTAGAAATAGAAGATCTGGTTGCTTGTTCTTGGATCTCTTCTTTGGAGAAGTCCGTTGCTAAAATTGGAAAAGAAAAAGTGAAGAGCATTCCTAAAGTAAGTAAAAAGTTTTTTAGATCTTTCATGATGTTTCTCCTTCGGTCGGCATTAAATTTATCTAAAACATCATTCAATCAATTGGTAATAATTAAGCTTTAATATGTGGATTGAGTACTATCTTTACCGCTGTAACATTGGGAACATATTAGACCGTAAAGTATTTATAATCTCTTTAATAATATATAATATTAAAAATATAATATATGTGAAAAATAAAAATGAATTAAACTATTTAATTATTATTATTAATGTAATAATAACGTTTTACATAGTGAGTATTCATTAACTTTACTTCATGCCAATAAGATCGAAACTTTCTTGCCCAATAGTTTGATCCCCACAGGCTTCCATTCCTATTAAACAGGGTGGAATGTTTGTAACAGTGCCTCATTTCTGAAATTTGAGTTCAGTAATCTAAGAAAAGCTTAAGGTAAATAGATTCTGTTTTTCAAAGTGCTATTCACTTTTGTCTTAGACATGTTCAGTAAGTTCTGATTTGATCAAGGTAGAGTTAATTCTGTTTACATTTATGAAAAGCAGTTAAATGCTCTTCAATAGCATGTGTGTCAAAATGGGAAAGATTTTCTACTATTTCAGTATGCACGAGGGAAAGAAGTTCTTTATTAAGAGATAATCTTAGATCCCCTAGCATTTTCGAATCTGAGATTATGGTAAGAGAGTGAATGGCCTGATTTTGATACAAAGTGAGCATTTTCTCCGCAATAACCTTTGAAAAATTAACTCTATTAATCTGTTTTGCTTCTTGATGGGGGTCTAGAAAGTTACCGGGCGTGCTCATTTTCTGTAAAAAATTATCTCTTCGTCCTTCATTGTGATGTTCAATAATAGTCTCAGAAGCGTTTAAATTACAAATGAGCTTGCCAACCTTAAGCCCTTTAAGTTGATAAACTCTCGCAACCGTGCTGGTAGCAACTAAGAGCACTTGATTTCTTATCTCACCAACGTCCTTACTGTAGTCCATCTTATTTCCTCACTTTAAAGGTTTAGCCCTGGACAACTTTACTTTGGTAAAATAGTAAGAAATATCCTAAGGCAAGATAACTTATTAAGAATAAGCAAGGTAGAATCATTTCTTTTATTGTAAGAGACCCTTTACCTTGTTGTCGGCCCGATTTAGAGAAAATCTGTGTAAAAATTTTGAAAGGAAAATGTTTCTCTATTTTTATCAAAAGGTTGTTTCTTGTTTCAATATTATGTGTAATGGTGATAAGAAAATTAAGCCAGGCAAGACATAGAACCACTCCTAACAAGATAATAAACCATAAGACTAAAGGTTTATAACCGTGAGATAAAGTTTGGGAATCTTTAATGTAAGCCGCTGCTGATACACCTAAGGTATTTACAGTTATCCAATAACCATTTGATAGTTCTCGAACATCGTTGCTTTTATTAATAGAGCCCACCAAAAGTTTATATTGTTCTAGAGCTAATGTTTTAATATCTTGATCCTCAAATAGGGTAGGTGACAGATCATCTTTTGATAATTTTGGCATAATTATCTCCTCTATCTTATCACAGCAGCTAAAGTTAAGTTAGAGATAGAGTTTAAGAATATAAAGATGAAATATCCTCGCCTAATAAACTTTTAAGATACTCAACTATCAAAGTCCAAATCAGTGGGAGAAAAAATATTACAAGAAATCAATTCAGCTTAGTTCAGAGTGTCTGGTTTTTTGTAGCAAGATCATTAATTTCTTCGCATAATAAATGTTATGCTAAGCTTTGCATAAGGATTGGATTAGTGACTTAGTTCTTGCTTTTCGGAGAACAGAATTAATAAAAGTTACTTCAACTACTTCCTTTCTTTTTAATCGTTGAATAGCTTGACTCACACGTTTAATTTTCGAGTGATAAAGTTTGAGAAGCGCGAAAGGAAGTTGCCTTTTGTAACCATGTTTCTTTCAGTTTAGAAGATTTATTTTCCCATTTATGAGAAACAAGTCCAACAATAAGCTCAGGAGAATATTCTTCACCTAATATTTTATGAAACTTCTTATAAAGCGTGAGGGCTTCTTTGGTTTCCAGCTCGACTTCTTTTTTCTTTAGATGCTCAATTTTTTTCCTAACCACATTGATGTTTTTCATATGTGTTTTTCTCCTAAAATCTACTGAAATATTTTTGTCAAAATGGGGATTGTATCTCCCTTTAGAATCCCGCTTTTCTGTTTTTATTACTCAACTAAAAGCATGTATTATATTGATGTAATCTGAAAGTCTTGGAGGCAAATATTTTTGTGACAAGCGCGCAGATATGTTGCCATAAAATCGCAACTCTTCGCTTAGGAGCATGCTCCATCGTTTGAATAAATTGAAAGGAATAAAAAACAAAATGGCATTGGCTCATGGCCGCTTAAAAATGATCTCTCGTTCTAATCGCAATACTGTACGTGCTTTGGCTCGTACAGGCTGCAAAGTCTATGATCACAGGATTGACCAATTGATGGTCACTCGGAAGAAAATATATGAGGTCCAGCATGTTGAATTATTACTTCCCAAAGATGCGCCAGAATGGGCTTTAGAGTTAAGAAATCTCATAGCAGCTGACCGCCAAAAAGGAGTTCAGAAATTTTCTGATATTGTGGAGGAGCACGAGAAGAGAAAAGACGCTCAAGTCGAGAATATGAATTTGCTCTTCCTCAAGAATTGAGTGATGAGCAAAATATTGCTCTTGCTAAAGAATATCTTGAAGATCAATGTTGCAAGCTTGGAATAAGCGTTCTGGCTAACTTTCATTTGGATATTGATGAGGACACAGGAGAGAGGAAGCCTCATTGCCATGCTTTGCTTCTTACAAGAAGATTAACTAATGCGGGTCTGGCTCTCAAAAAAGAACGCGCGTGGAATCAAAAATCCCAGCATGAAACTTGGCGAGAACAATAGGCAACTTATGTTAACTTTCATCTTAAAATGCATGGTGTTGAACAAAAAATTAATCATCGATCGAATGCTGAAAGAGGGATTGAACTTGAGCCTCAGCCTAAGAGAGGGACAAACATCAATGATATGGAATTTAGGGTTGGGAATAATCCAAAAGATCTGTTCTCAGCAGCCACCACAGAAAAAGCCATTACCTTTCCAGAATCAAAACTCAGGAATGTTTGTCGTATTATAAGGAGACCTGAAATTGTCCTTGATATTGTCAGTAAACATCATGCTACTTTTATGTGGGGCGATGTGGAGAAAGTTCTTAATCGTTATATTGATGATCTAACTCTTTATCAGCAGTTAGAACAGAAGCTCAAATCTTCAAAAGAACTTGTATTGTTAAGATATGAACCAGTTAAAAATAAAGATGGTTCTATAGAAGATCACTCTATTTACACGACCAGATCCATAGTTGAATCTGAAATAAACTTGGTGCAATTGGCTGAAAGACTCAATAAAGCAAAGAGCCATGAAGACTATGTCCTCTATCAAGAATGGCGCGATCTTAAGATGGCATGCTCAGACTACATGAAGCAGAACCTTGAGGAATGTCGTCCCTTGATGAAAGAGCTAGGCGTTGACCCTCAGCATTTTGCAGAGCAATTTGTTGATAAGGATATGAGCCTCAAGGAGCAAAAGCTGGAAGCTGCTGCTTTAGTTCACCAATGGCAATTACCACAACTAGACCCTTACCAAAGAAAGCATATATGCGAATTAAGAGAGGAGACTAAGAAAGCTCTAATTCAAGAGTGGTATCAATCATTTACGGAGCATCCAGAGAAGTCACATTTGATTATGACCTATAGCAAAGCAGATACAGCTATGCTTAATGAAGAAGCGCTCACCTTGATAAAACGAGATGGCATTGTTGCCAAGAAAGAGTATCTTCATATCATTCATAAAGAAGATGAAGACGACTTTGGGGGTAAGATTACTACAAAAGAAGAAAAATACTTTGCAAAAGGCGATCGTATCCTTTTCTTGAAGAATCATAATGGTCTTGGGGTAAAAAATGGGACACTATGAACCATTCTAGAGATTGACCATCATAAGATTAAAGCCAAGCTTGATAACGGTAAGGAGGTTTCTTTTGCACCTAAGCTGTATCCTTACTTTGATCAAGGGTGGGCTGCCAACATTCATAAATCTCAAGGGGTGACGGTTGATCGAGCCTTCCTTTTAGCCACTCATGAGACCTATCGTAACCTCACTTATGTTGGTATGACAAGGCACCGAGAGTTTGTAAAAGTTTTTGGCTCAAAACTTGATTTCTGGCGAGAAGAGATATTCTTCAAGAGGCTTTCTTCATCCCAAGAGAAGCTCTCAAGTTTGGATTATGTGAAGAGCTACGATAGCATCCACCCTCCAAAGCAAAACTCAAAACTTCAGGAGATTTTAAATCGGCTTGGCAATGAGCTTGAGGCTATCAAGTTTATTTCCAAGCAAGCCTGGCATGGTATTGCAGAGCGATTCTTAGGTAAGATTCCTGAACAACAAGAGATTCATATTCCTCAAGAGAGCATCAGTGAGTATATAAGAGCGAAAGAGTTATTGAAGAATAAAGAAAATACAAATTCTCGGCTTCAGGACATTGCTACACAATTAGGGGAGGAGATTAAGCCTGGAAAGTATCTAACCCAAAATTACCAACAGCCAAAATCAGACCAAACACCAATTGAGAAAATTAAAGAACTTATACATGAACAAAAATTTGCGCGCACACCGGCTGAAAAAGAACAAGCAGAAGCTAATTTAAAGGCATATGCTCAAAAGCTTTATAAGCAAGATCCAACTTTTAAGAGTATTAGATACCACGATATCGAATTGACCAAGCAGATTAGAGCTATCCTGTTTGAGGAAAATAGAAGCAAGCAGATTATTAAAAGTTATGAAAGGTAAATAACAATGTTCAAAATATTATCTTTCTAAACCGTAATTTTTATGTGCTATTAATGGAAGTAAGTTTTAGAAAAAGGTTTCTTAAAAAATAAACTTTTCGCACTTTCTATGTAAGAAGCATTTTTGCTAACTCGTAAGAATAACCTATCAGCTGGTGACAATTTGGTGACAATTAAGAAGATCACGAAATGGTGAGGAGGGTAAAACCCTTAATTTTACTGGTGCCGAAGAGAGGAATCGAACCTCCGACCTACTGATTACGAATCGGTAGGTATTATCTTTAAGAATATTTTAAGCAATTGAAAAATTGAAAATAAATAAAAAACCATTTATAAAAACTATATTTACGGAAGCAATTCGGAAGCAAAAGAGAAAATAAATTAGGCTTATTATGCTTAGTTAAGTGTCTTGACAATTTTATGCAAATTTATCTTATTTTTATAGGGATAGATTTTTTAAGTTAGTTAACGTTTTGCTTTCCTTTAAAGCTTGGGCGCCTACAGAGTCAATTTTGTTACCTACTAGATCCAAGGTTGAGAGAGAAGTAAGGCTTTTGCTGTTGGCAAGCGCTTGAGCACCTTTATCACCAATACCGCTGCTTACTAGATTCAAGATTATAAGAGCTATTATCTTTTAAACAAGAAAGCACGTTGCAGCCATCTCTGAAGATTTTTAATCTTTCCTTTACGCCCGTGCATAACACCACCAACCTTGTTGATGCCCCAACCATTATTGAAGATAATTGCCTCGCCAGATTTTAAAGATATACCCTTAGGGTTGACAGGCTTTAAAATTCTCTCTACTGCTTGAATTACTTTTTGAACTTCTTCACCAACTTCTTCGCTAGCAGCCTCAATACGACCTCTTGGTTCTTGATAAAGTCGAAGTCTTACTTTCTTATTTTGAGCAATATCTTCTTCTTCAGATAGCAAAGCAAAGATCCCTTCAATTTCAGAGTAACCTGGAGCTGATTTTATTTTAAATTGCTTTTTCTTCATACTCTCAAGAATATCTTTTGGGAAGGATTCAATAAAACCTGAAATGGGATAATAGCTGGTAGATACATCCGGGTCCTGTACAAGACTGTACATCATTACAAAATCAGGTACTTTTTCCTGATAAGCATTATCTGTATGCAAATAAAATGGTTCGGTTCCCTTACTAGAAAAAGTATTTTCAAGTCCATTTACAGGTGCAATATTATGAATAATTCTTCCTCCTTGCTCATTATTTGGACGTACTTCACACCTCATTATATAAGCAAGCCCAAGCATTAAACACTCACTCACTTTGCTCTTAGCATTAACTCTCTCGAGAATACCTCCTTTTTCTGGTATATAATAATCAGTAGGAAGCCCCTTAAGATAAATAATCCCTGGCTCTCCAGTTCTACCCATTTCCCTAAGAGTTTCTTGAATATTTGAGGGAAGAAGCACTTCCAATTTCTTGCCCATTACTTGCATTATCTGCATTGCTGTATCTTGGTCTTGATAAAGATTTTTTACAGCAGGTTCACTATCTACTAAAACCTTAAATTCTTCTTTTATTTTAGAACCCAGATCGAAAGTTATTACATCTTGCAAAGAATCTTCTGCTACTTTATTTTTACAGGAATATGCCATTTTATTACTCCGGTGCTTGAATGTTATAATTAAGCAGCAATAGAAAAAATGGAAGAACTATTTATTGATATAGAAGATCCTGTGCTTATACATTTAAAGATGAACTCAGATTCTTCACTAGAACTCAGACCCAACATGCCACCTTATAAATTTAAGGAAAGGCTTGTTAATAGTATAAAAAGATAATACTGTAAGGTACTTATATGCATAAAAATATTGAAACTCTGAAAATTAATAATCCTTATGACAATACAGTTGTAGGGGAAGTTCCATTATTAAATCATAAAACTTTATCATCGATGATTGAAGGTTGTGCTAATTACAATGCAAACCTAAGTTTATTTGAACGAAGCAGCATTCTTATGCAAGCTGCTCAATTGTTAAAAACAAGAATTCAAGAGGCTTCATATTTAATAACTTCTGAAACGGGCTTGTGCGTAAATGATTCAGAAAATGAAGTGCAGAGAGTAATAGGTTTGTTGGAGTTGGGAAGCCATTTAACAAGTACACTAACTTTTGATCATATATATCACTCGGATAATGTTGCAAATGCAGTTAGAAAAAAAATAATTGTAACTTATGAACCACTGCGTTTAATATCTGCTATTACTCCATTTAATCACCCGATGAATCAGGTGGCACATAAAGTAATACCATCAATTTCTACAAATAATAAAATAATAATAAAACCTTCACTTAAAGCTCCTCTGTCGGCTTTTTACCTTCAAAACCTACTTTATGAGTGTGGGTTACCAAAGGAAATGTTCAAAGTTGTTACGTGCTCTAATCAAGTTGCATTGGACACTTTAGTTAGGAGTGATTATGTAGATCTAGTAGCATTTACTGGAAGTTATAAAGTTGGTGAAATTATAGCTAAACATTGCCTTTTAAAAAAACTTATACTTGAATTAGGAGGTTGTGACCCGCTGATTATTTTGCAAGATGCAAACTTAGAGCTTGCTGTTGATCTTGCCGTTAAAGGTGCGTTCAAAAACACGGGGCAACGCTGTACCGCGGTTAAAAAAATCCTTGTTTCAAATGAAATTGCAGATAAATTTATTGAAGCATTTCTTAAAAAAACTAGTAACCTTAAGTATGGTGATCCTTTCGATAAAGAAAATTTTATGGGTACTTTGATAGATTCTGAAAGCGCGTCATATATACATAAAACAATAAATGATGCAATTAATAGTGGGGCAGTACTTATTTATGGCAATAAAATAAAAGGAGCAGTATTATCACCTACAATAATAGATCATACGCCATTAAATCATAGTATTGTATCTGAGGAAATATTTGGCCCTGTGGCTCCAATAATTAGATTCAGTAGCGCAGAAGAGGCTTTAGATATTGCTAATAGTTCTCAATATGGATTATCTGCAGGTGTAGTAACTGAAAACCTTAATATTGCTACATATATGATTAAGAACTTGAAAACTGGTATGGTGAATATAAATGATATTCCAGGTTTTCGAAGTGAAATAGCGCCATTTGGTGGTATTAAAAAATCTGGTTTAGGTATAAAAGAAGGTTTAGTAGAGTCTATGCGTAATTTTCAAAACGCTAAAGTTTACTCTTACCCATGGTGATAAAAATAGTACCCAATGATATGTCATGTGAGATGTTTTTTTAAAAAGCTGCTAAAATGTCTAATTAAGTAGAGATACCTCTCAGGTTCTATAGTACATCCAAGAATTTCTAAATACATGAATATATGAGAGTAGATTAATAATTTGCTAGTTTCTATCGATATTTAATTATAATTTAGAGTTGTTCCATTTTTTCTCAAGCTTTTCAAATAAAGTAACGGTAAATAATGACCGCACCATAAATTGTGCCAGCTTAACCGGCCATCCAGCGTAGAATCCTTTAATTCCACTATTTTGATATATTTGCCTTGTAACACTTATTAAAGTATTGCTTTTTACAGGGTTATGCTTCTGCATTTGTGTTTTTATGCAACCAAAAGGTAGGGTAATGACAGCATTAATTGCTCCCACTACAAAGCTAACAGATAGAAGGGTTGTAAAAGAAAGCTCCTTCTCTCCTGTATACTCCCTTGCTAAAGCTTTACATTTTTCATCAGCAACCAAGAAACTTATCCATGTAACCAATTGCTTTGGATAAGAAGCATTCAACCCCCGATATAGTTCTTTCTTTAAATTGCCTCTATTTTGTTGATAAAAGTTACCTAGGGTTTTTTCATCTCTATAAGTAGTCATTAACCAGACTTGAAGCCGCTCAAGTGGACAAATAATAAGAGTTTCAAAGCTTGCTATTGTTCCTCCCGTCAAAAACTTCTTAAGTGAAGGATACTCTGTTTTGGTTTCTTCAGGTAAAAATTTATCAAAAAAATTAGGGAATGCAAGCATCATTGGCCAACGGTAAGCATGCTTTATCATTAACCTTGTTCCATTAGGTATTACACCGGCGTAAAAACCTTTTAAGCCATCTTGCTGATAAATTTCCTGCACCATATTAAACGCAGATTTTGCACCTAAGTTAGCTTGCATACGAGTTTTCATAAAGTCAAAAGGATGCTCAATTGGGAGTGGGATTAAACCTCGCAATGCTCCCGAAAAGCTTACCTCCAAGTATTTTGAAATAACTGATGGGTAAGAGGTGTTATGTTGAGGAGCTAATTCTTTTGTATCTAGAGAACCATTTGAAGAATATGAAGAAGTTCTTAACCTTCCTTCTCCATCCTCGTTAAAATGACTTGCATAGGTAATATGGTTTAACATTAAGTTTAATGTAATAATATAAAATAAAATTAAAACTCTTTTCATTTTATTCTCACTTATTTTTTAAATGACTTTATAAATATTTTTTTGCAGTAGTCGCTACAGCCTTATATTTTATAAAGCAGAGCCTTACAAGTTTAACTTATTCAAAGAGTGAAATAAATCCCCACATTTGCATACATCCTGGTTAAAAATCCTTTTTATTACTTAGAAGCATCTCTTTAAATTGTGTAAATGGCATAAATTTGATTTCACTGATTATCACCTTCTAAAATTATCCATTAATTTTAAAAATACCTTTAGGATCAGTAATGCTTGTGATACTTTATTCCCTTTATTAAATATGAGCATACTTTTATTATTTAGTTATAATTTGCTGGAAAGGGTTAATATACATGAATAGAAATATTGTAATTTTCACTGATTGTGTCGACATTGCATTTAATGAATTACACCAAACTATTAATGGGGAGTTAGATAAATTAGGAATTAATGAATTTAAAATAGCCCCCCTGGTTGCCGTGAGAGAGTTTAGTATTGAAGCTGCTTCTTTTTCAATAAGAACCTTAGCAGATCTGTACCCGTCAGGATCTGTTTTTTTATGTGTTGTTAACCCTACCAAACAACTGGATGGCGATTACAGAATTTTTGGAGAAACAAACCATGGCATCACATTTGTCGGAGATAATGTAGGGTATTTTAACTGGATGATAAAAGACTTTGGTTTAAAGTATCTTTATAAAAATAATATAACTCAAGACAAGAATTCAAAATCATTTGGTGGAAAGCAAGTAGGGGCCCCAACTGTAGCTAAAATTGTTTCAGGGGTTTCATTAGACGAGTTGGGAAGGAAGGCTTCTGAAGCAGACCTTTGTGAGTTTTCTATCCCATCAGGGACTATTGTCTATTGCGATAATTTCGGATTAATTAAAATTAAATTTGACAACTTAGATTTTTCAAATTTCAAAGTAGGCCAAAAAATTAGAATTTTTGTTAATGGGGATTATAAGTTAGATGCGACATATGCTGTGAAATGGAAATTACAGCCAGATGGAACATGGGTATTTTTCTCAAGTAGTTCTTCTATGGGATCTATGGCAGAACTAGGGAAAATAAAATCTCCTAACTCAGCTGCAGAGCTTGGAGTAAAAGAGGGGGATCTTATTTTATTTGAGTTACTTAACTAAAAAATGATAAAGCCTGCCATATCCTCAAGCATGAAGAAAATGGTGAAAAACCTTGTTGGAGGAGACGACGTAAGTTTATGGATTTTCATGAAGAAGCGCCAAGATTATAAGTGAGAGTTTAGACAAGGCAATTACATATTTTACGAATAAGCTGATCGAATGAACTACAAAAATATGGCAGGAGGAATATTTACCCTTTTTTATACAGAATCGGAAATATCGGGGGTTTGGGGTTAGAAGGCTCATTTGAAACTTTTTGGTCATAACGGCATAAGTATGCCATCCTAGAGAATTTTGCTTTTGGGAAATTTCACGACTGCTGTTAACATATGCCGGATAACCTCAGAACCAACCTAAGTAGTAGATCGTTGTTTTACAACTGCGTATACAATGGCTAAATGGGAATTGATGTGAAAACAAAAAAAGTTCAAGGCTATAGTTTCTTAAAGGAGCTGCAAGAAAATTCTATTGGAGCTGAAATATGGTGGGATTCATCTCCTACTTTATTGAGATCTTGGATAAATCAATTTACCAAACAAGCTAATAATAAGAAAGAAAGCAAACAACGAGAAGAATTCTTGACAAATTTTTTTGATCCTACAGACCCATTAAAATCACTAATTCAAGGGGTTACAACTAACCCTAACCTTATTACAAATTGTGTTCTGCTTAATAAGGATTTATGGAAAAATGATTTTAGAACAATAAAAAAGGCAGAAGGCATTACTGATTCTAAAATATTATACTGGAGTCTTTACAAACATGTCATTGAAACAGGAGCAAAAATTTTCAAAGAAATGTGGGTTAAGTCCCAGGGTAAGTATGGTTGGGTATGTGCACAAGTTGACCCCCGAACCACGCTGAATTCTGATCAAATTTTTATGCAAGGACAAGAACTTTCAGCGCTTGGCCCCAATATTATGGTTAAAGTCCCTGGTAGTGCTGCAGGCTACGATGCTATTGAAAGACTTATCGCATGTGGGGTTTCTATCAACAATACATTTTCATATACTGTCCCTCAGCTTACAAAGTGTATAGATGCTATTAGAAGAGGTTTAGAAAGGGCAAATAAGAATAGTGTAGATATATCACGTTGGCGCTGCGTAATAACGTTCATGATTGGCCGATTCGGAAGACAAGGAAATCTAGTCGAACAAGCAAAAAAACGAAATATTAATCTGACAACTGAAAGTATTCGTTGGGCAGAAATTGCAATCTTTAAACGTTTTTGTGAAGTTCTATCCAATTCTGGTGTTCCAGCCAAAATATTACTCTCCAGTATAGATTGCGATCTAAATCCAGATACAGGCAAAGCATCTTGTTGGCACATAGAAAAAACACTTGGCTCACATACAATTTATACCTTTAAACCTCAGCTTTTAGAGTCTCTATTTATTTTACAAAAAACGATGCAAAAACCAAATTTTAGTGTCCATGATGAGCCAGTACCAGCTGAATTAATGAATCAGCTAATGGAAATACCATACTTCAATGAGTCTTATTCTATAGATAAAATTTGTCCTGATCAATTTCACCATCTGGATCCTTTTATTGCTACCTATGCGGAGTCCTACGAGAGTGTAATAAAGATGACTAATTTTATCTGCAATCGAACTGTAATATAGTGGGTTGTAATATTGTTTTTGCAAAGACATAAAGGAATATGAGTATGAAAACAAAAAAAACTACTCCTCCGGAATTTAAAGGGTGGCGTGCTACCATTTGGCCTATTCATAATCATGAACTCAAAAAATTCCTCCCCCTTGCGTTTATCATGTTTTGCATCCTCTTTAACTATACTCTTTTGCGGATTACCAAAGATACGATCATTGTCAATTCTGCCGGTGCAGGGACAATTTCTTTCTTGAAACTATATTGTGTAACACCCACGGCTGTTTTATTTGTGATTTTATATGCCAAACTGACCAATATTTTGGCCCGTGAAAATGTTTTTTATGTTATTACAATACCGTTTTTGGTGTTTTTTGCTGCCTTTGCTTTGGTTATTTATCCAAACCTTGAAGCTTTACATCCCAGTCGTGAAACTATTGCTTCCTTAAAAATGTCTTACCCAGCACTCATAGGGTTCATTGACATTTACGCCTATTGGGCTTTCGCACTGTTCTATGTTCTGGCGGAAATGTGGAGCAGTGTCATGCTTGGGTTGATGTTTTGGCAATTTGCAAACCATGTGGTACGGATGGAGGAATCAAAGCGATTTTATGGCTTATTTCTAGTGATTGGAAATTTATCTTTGATTCTGTCAGGTCAATTCATCAAGTTTTGTTCTGAAGACATTAAGAGATTTTACGCAACCCCAGAAGCAGCTTGGCAAGCTTCTTTGTATTCGCTCATGGGTTCTGTTGTTCTGTTTGGAATTATTGCCATGGCGTTGTATCGTTGGATGCATGTTGCCGTTCTAACCGATAAACGTTTTTTTGACCCTCAAGAAGTAAGAGTACCAACAAAGAAACGCACAAAACCATCTTTAATAGAAAGCATAAAAATTATTTTTCGCTCATCAGAGTTGGGCTTAATTGCTGTTTTGCTTATGGCGTATGGAGTAACTTCTAACTTGGTAGATATTCAATGGAAAAACCAAGTGAGTTTGTATTTTGCCGGAGACTTAGGTGGGTACAATGCTTTTATGGGCAACTTCTCTACACTGAGTGGTATATTCGTCATTGTGTTTGGATGGCTTGTTGGATCAAATATCTTGCGTCGGGTTAGCTGGTTTACAGCAGCGGTAATTACACCCTTAGTCATTACTGTGGGGGGTATTGTTTTTTTCTTTTTCATCTTTGCCAGAGAATGGGTGGATGCCATCCTATTGCACGCCCTGACAACCACTTCAGCAACGGCGGCTTGCTTCTTAGGAGCTGGAATCATACTTGTTTCTAAGGGCATTAAGTACAGTTTATTCGACGCCACAAAAGAAATGGCCTATATCCCATTGGATGATGAATTGAAAACCAAAGGCAAAGCTTCTGTTGATATTATAGGAGGCCGTGCTGGCAAAGCAGGTGGGGCATTCGTTCAAAGCAACCTCCAAATTGCTTTAGCAGGATCTGCACTCAGCACAGGCACAAATGCCGTATCAATCACCGCTCCATATGCTTTTGGTATCTTTCTGATTGTTTGTGTTTTGTGGTTATATGCCGTTAAAGGTTTGTCTAAGTGCCATAAGCGATCTTCCTAGAGCAGTTTAGGGAACATGGGGCATTTGACTCTAATTTGAATGGAATTAGAAAGTCAATTGGCTGACTCTTCCGTTAGAATACAACATAAGATATTCTAGAAGAAAAACCCCTATTTTATGGACTTTTGATGGAATGTAAGCACCGGAAAATTATTTTTGGTTATAGAAGCTGATATTCATTCCTAAAACCATTGCTTAAAGATTTTTTTATCATAGTGGCAAAAATCAGAGCTTACTTAGCACTAAGCCCAAATGCAGCTGAAATTGAGACGCTCTATGGAGTTCCAGCCGTTGTAAGGTAGAACTGGTTCTTTTCCATAAACCTGCTTTTGAGTAATTTACGCAGGATGACTTTATTCATTAGAATTTTTCTTAAGAAGTATTTGCTGTAGATTCGGCAAAAATACGATTTTATGCTACTTTCGAGAAGCCAGTTGGCTGATTCTAAGCGCTAATGTTTCAGCTGTTTCTTTGCTCGAATCCAATAACATGCAATACGGGTATTTGCTTTCTATTTTTATGCTAGTGTTAATGCCAAAGTTAGAATCTAAACTATTGATAATTTGTTGCCAGGTCAGCTTACTCATTGGATGATTATCGCCTTCGCCTTGACTTGCAGAGTAAGCAGTTCTAAATGTCTCTATCAGAAAATCCCGTTGAATTTCATCTATAAACAATTCGTTTTCTGTAGATTTATAGATATTAATAAAAGTTTCTAAAGGTCGCATAAGTGATCTTTTATCCACTAAATCCTTATCTATAGCGATACTATTTCTTTTCATAACTCGTTCTAATAAGATATTAGGTGGGCAGTACATTAGCAAAGAATGAAGCGGGCAGTGAATATTATAGATGGACATATATCTGAAGAATTCTAAAGCATCTAAATTGTCAAAGATTACATTTATATTTTTTTGAGACAACATAAATACATGATTAAATACATAATGAGCTTGTTCAATAGGATTGTATCTACTTTTTAATAAATTATTTTTAGATTTAATCTTATCGAGGTTATCAACTATTGCTTCGTAGTTGTGGTTGATCAATGAATTTTTCTGAATTGCTTGAATTGAGAGTATATCCCCGAACAGATAAATAAGAACAATATCAATGCTAATAAATTTTGAAACATAAGCATATTCTTCAGGGCAAACTTCATTTATTATTTTAGCACTGTATTCTGCTTTTAAATCTCTCGTAGGTACAAGAGTGTATTCGGGTAAAAGCTTTGCAAGCTTTCTAGTAAATGTAGTTTTTCCAGATGTTGAGGTACCATAAACATAAATAATATCACCGTGAGTAAAGCGATGAAGCCGAAAATCTGCCGTCAGGTCATATTTTAAGGTGTTAGCTTCTTGTCTTAAGTGTGGGTTGTCAGGATCAGAGTCATAGCTGAGACTATGTTCTGTGCACTGAACTGAAGTTGTGCCGAAAAAACATAATATGATCAAGTTGTATTGTATAAAAGATATAATCTTTCTCATTTTTTATATTTTCTCCAAAATTATTAATTTAATTTTTCCAGCAATAGAGCTACTGCATAAGTCTAGCAATTTTCATTGACTTAAGGCAGATGAGTCTTTTATAGTACTCTATCAAAGACTTCCAACAAATCAATGAATTGTCATGAATGAATATAATAAAATAGTAAACTTGTTTCTTTCTAAGGCAAAAAATATCACGGGCGTTTATGATGTGCTTCTTAGAGGGCCGCGTGGTAACATTAACGAGGAATTACCTTTCACTCCTAATTGGAGCGATCTAGATTTTAGTATTATTGTTGAAAAAGTTAATTCTGATGTTCGTAAAGAAATAAAAGAGATTTATGAAAGGTTAAAGCAAGAAACCGACATAAAAATAAGCATCATTCTTGTTGATACTGAAGACTTTTTCAGTAAGTTTCATATTCATGGTATGCAGCCAATGATTTATTCATTTGCTTTATATGATTCTCAATCTTTGTTAAAGAAAAACCTTGATTATATTATTCATAAAAAACATAGCTTTGACAGCACTATTAGAGAAAACTGTTACGCTCACTTAAGTTGTTTCGTACATGAGTTGAGGGATAGTTATATGAAATGTGGCAATGATAGAGTTGAACGAAGTCTTTTTTGTAGGCATTTAGCCAGAAGATCGAAAAACATTACGTGGAATGCTGTATTCTTTATGACTGGATCAATTGAAATAGATATTTCTAGAAAGCAATTAGTTGAGTGTTTTCCAAAGCTTGACCCTGATTTCATCTTCCAGATAGGACGTATTAAATCAAACTGGGAAAATATAAGAAATGACTTTGATAAAGTAAATGAAGTTATAGACTATATATTCCATAATTTGGAGATTGTTTATTCTGATGCGACAGCATTTTTCAATAATTATGTATCTCAAAAGGAGTGACCTGCAAAACAGCTGATGCAGGGCATTACCAATGCATAGTTGCTATTTTCTCACTTATCCTTTCAAACACTCTTTCACAGATGCGATAGAACCACTATTTTGTTATATGACCCAATATTTGATGAAAAACATCCATTTTTGAATGCTCTTTCGTGCATTCCACAGTAAATATTGTGCTATACTGCCTAATTTCCCTTAAAATACTCTCTATATGCAATTTATATTGTTTTCTCTTTTCTTGTACTATGCTCACAGAGCTATCATCTGACCTCATACCTAAAGTAGTTTTGTTGCATGCAAGGCATGTGTTAGATGCAAGTTCGATAACGCTAAACTGTTCTCCACATGAATGGCAAATCCTTCTTAGCTTTAGTCTATTATCAGAATCTTCGTTGCTTATCTTTAGTTCAATAGGAATATATTCATCCTGTTTACCTAAAATAAATGAAAATAGAAACTTTGATTGCTCTAGCGTTAAAGGAAAACCCTCAAGGATAAAGCCATCTTTACAATCACCCTGGGCTAATCTTTTAACAAGAATCCCATACGCAATTTCATCAGGGGCAAGAGGATTACCTTGTTTTGAGTTATAGCTAATTAATTGCCCAAGTTGAGTATTTTGCAATTCATATCGAAATATATCCCCTATAGATATATGAGGTATTCCAAAATGTCGTGATAATAATTTACTCTGAGTTCCTTTTCCTGACCCTGTTGAACCCAATAAATTTATTATTCTTTTGTTTTCGCCATACATAAGATATTTTTAAGGTTTGTAGCTGAAACTAGTATCTTAAAAATTAGCTTAAGCAACACCATTTAGCAAGGGTTCTGTCGCATCTGTTGAAAAATTTCTGAAGGGGCAGTAAAATCCTGCTAAAAAAGAGAGTTTGCATGCTGAAAATTTCACGTTCATTGTTATCCCATTTCAAAGGTTCTTGTTCTTCTTCCTCAGTGATCATGTTGTTTGTCTATATGAAGTGTCGGTTGTCCTTGAGTTACACAGATCTTGTAGAAATGATGATAATACGTGGCGGCAATATTGACCATGTAACTTTGCAAAAATGGGTCAAAAGGTTTATTTGCCTGATTGATGCCCGAGTATGCAAAAGGAAGCAACTTGTTAATGGAAGCTGGAGGGTGGATGAGACTTACATCAAGCTGAATGGCAAGCGGCTTTACCCTGACTATGTCATTGACAAGTTTGGTGACACGATTGATTTTTTCCAACGAGCAAAACGGGATGCTATGGCGGCAAAAGCCTTTTTCAGAAAGTGCGCACACAATGTATAGAAAACTTTTTTATAACTTAAAAAGCTTTATAAATGATTTAAGCCCATTGGTGAAAGGGATATTATTGTGCACTTTTATTCTGCGAATTGGAACGACAATGACAATTCCATTTATTTCAATATTTCTTCATTATAAAGTTGGAATTAGTCTATATGCCTGTGGGCTAATTATTAGTATGTCCCATATAGCTTTTGTTTTTGGTGGTTTTTTGGGTGCCGCACTGTCTAAAACGCTTGGTCGGAACTTTATTGTTAAGATTGCTTTTCTTTGTTATTCTTTAATTTTTATTAGTCTTGGGGTTTTATCATATTTAACCCTATCCTTAAATTTATCTTTAACAGCTATCGCATGGATTTTTGGTATTCTCAATTTATTAGCTGGTCTGTTTCGTATATGGCTAGAAGCATTAACTCAAGCTATAATTTCTGATATAACCAACGTTGAAAAAAAGCATCCTGTATTTAATTTTCGTTATACGCTCGGAAATATTGGTAGTGCTATTGGCCCATTACTGGGAGCCTTTTGTGGTTTTTCTGGCAATGCTTCCGGATTTTTCACAACAGGGGCATTATTGTTAATATGTTATATAGCATTTACTATATCATCTAAAAAGTGTTTGATGGTAGATCATGGGAGTGAATACAAGCATGGCCTGCTTGAATCATTGAACATTCTGTTTAAAGATAAATCTCTTAAATATTACACATTTGGCTCAGTTCTATTGTATATAATATTGGTTCAGTATGAGTTTGCGGTAAGCCAAGTATTATTTGAAAGGTTTGGAAGCTCATTTGTCTTATCCATGATGCTGGGTACTAAGGCTGTAACTATTATATTTTTACAGATACCTATAACTAGTTACTTTTTAAGAAAGTATAGTCCTGCATATTTAATGCAAGTAGGCTGCATTTTTATCGCAGTTGGCTTAATAGGCATCTCATTTGCTGAGAAACATTATCTTTTGTATTTATTTAGCCAAGTAATTGTCAGCATCGGAGAGATAATGACCATTTCAGTTGGTAGTATCTACCTTGATAGCATTTCCCCTGCAAATTTACGTAGCATGTATTTTGGCTCCATTGGACTGCAATATTTGGGGAAAGCTTTAGGGCCAACGGTAGGAGCTCTACTCCTAACCACATTCAGTAGTGCGTTAGCCTTATGTGCCTTTGCGGCCATTGCCTTATTTGCAATGGTTTTCTATAGTTATTGTAGTAAATTAGGTGTCACATCATCACATAGACTAAAAGCGTAACATTGTCCAGCCCCCAATTAATGCTCCAGATTTATTGTAGTGTATTCTTGAAATTCTGAACTAATTCTCGAATGGTTTTCACTGTGTTACAAAACTTTCTATAAGAAAGCTCATTTTCATCAGAAAATTTCATAATTTCTGTGTCTGATTCAATATTTGTTCCTTCAAATTTAAAAATGCTTTCTAGATATTCAATCTTCTTTTTTGCATGCTCAATACATGGATCTTGATGAGGGGATGATTGTAGCCACTTAATAACAGTTTGATAATTTATTGCAATTACTTTGCTTGCTCTGTCCAAGCCGTACCAGCTTTCGAACCCCCAGATCTCATATTTGTCAACGGTAAATGAAAATTCCCTCCTTTTGGCAATCGAAAACTCCCCCACCTTAGTTAAAAAATTACTTAGTTTTGACTCTGGAAACTAAGCTTGCTTTAAGTTTTTCTTTGAATCTATAGCTTTCTTCTTTAATACTGATGCTAACCCACATGATGAAGAAGCCGATCCAATCTTAATTCTAGTAAAGCACCAAAGAGGGCATGCACCTGATCTTTACACCCGATATCCTTTTGAAGGTCAGTACCGAGTTCAATTGAAAATTCATCCAAGGGCCTCCAAGCATTTATGCGTTCTCGTTCTTTTTTTACGGCGTGTAGAGTTAATAAATGTAATTTGGGATTCTTTCTTTTTAACTGCGTAATGGCTTGCCTCATACGCTTAATTTGCTTGTGATATGCTTTCAGAGGGGCGAAAGGAAGTTGCCTTTTGCAGCCATGTTTTCTTCAGCTTCTGAGACTTATTCTCTCAAGCATAAGCAACAAGCCCTACAATTATTCAGGTGAGTATTCTTCCCCTAATATTTGATGAAACCTTCTATAAAGAATGGGAGATTCTTTTGTTTCTATTTCAGTTTTTTCTTCTCAAGAAATTCAAATTTTTTCTGAACCAACTATAAAATATTTATCTCTGTTTTTCTGTTAAAATCTATGAGAATATTTTTGTCAAAATGGAGATTATATCTCCTTTTGAAATCCCACTTTTTCCTTTATAGAAAGGAACAAGAAGCATATTATAGAAAGTATAAATCGGAAAGTCTTGGAGGCAATATTTAACGACAAGCGCGCAGATATGTTGCCATAAAATTGCAACTCTTTGCTTCGGGGCAAGCCCCGTGCTTTTTCCGCAGTGAAAGGAATAAAAATATAGAATGGCATTGGCTCATGGCCGCTTAAAAATGATCTCTCGTTCTAATCGCAATACAGTACGAGCTTTAGCTTATCGCACAGGCTGCAAAGTCTATGACCATAGGGTAGGCGAGTTGATGATCGCCCGTAAGAAAATGCATGAAGTGCAATATGTTGAATTATTGCTTCCTAAAGATGCACCAGAATGGGCTTTAGAGTTAAGAAATCTGATAGCATTAGATCGCAAAAAAGGCATCCAGAAGTTTTCTGATATCGTTGAAGCATCTGAGAAGAGAAAAGATGCTCAAGTCTATCGAGAATATGAATTTGCTCTTCCTCGTGAATTTACAGATGAACAATGTATAAAATTAGCTCAAGAATTTATTCAAGATCAACTCTGTGGCCAAGGGATGACCGTACTTGCCAACTTTCATCTTGATATTGATGAAGAGTCAGGAGAAAGAAAACCTCATTGTCATGCTTTAATGCTAACCCGTAGGCTTACAGATAAAGGGTTGCATATAAAAAAAGAAGTCGAGTGGAATCGAAGAAGTTTAGGAGCAGAGTTAAGAGAACAGTTTGTTGCTTACACAAACTTCCACCTTAAGATGCATGGCTTTGATGAAAGGCTAGATCATAGATCTTATGCTGAAAGAGGGATTGATCTTGAGGCTGAGCCTAAGCGAGGCATGAATATCAAGGATATGGAATTTAGGGTTGGGAATAATCCAAAAGATCTCTTTTCATCTGTAACTTCAGAAAAAGCAATTACTTTTCGAGAAACAAAGCTCAGAAATGTTTGCCGTATCATTAGGAAGCCAGAGATTGTTCTTGATGTTGTCAGTAAACATCATTCTACTTTTATGTGGGGTGATGTGGAGAAAGTGCTTAATCGTTATATTGATGATCGCGATCTTTACCAGCAATTAGAGCAGAAGCTCAAATCCTCTAAAGAGCTGGTATTACTAAGGTATGAGCCTGTTAAAAACAAAGAGGGTTCCTTAGAAGATTGCTCCATTTACACGACCAAATCCATGGTTGAGGCAGAAATAAATCTAGTGCTCCTAGCTGAAAGACTGAGCAAAGAAAAAAGCGATGAAGTCTATCGTCATAAAGTGAACGCTGTTATCACTCAATATGACAAAAAACTGTCAAAGCATGGCGGATTATCACTTGATCAAAAGAAAGCACTCCACCACATTACAGCGCCAAACCAGCTTTCATGCATTCTTGGATATGCAGGTGCTGGCAAGACCATAGTTTTAGAGGCGGCAAAGGAAATATGGGAAGCAGAAGGGTATAGGGTTTATGGCCTTGCTCCTACAGGGCGGGCAGCACAAAATCTAGCGCAATCAGGTATTCCATCACAAACTCTTCACAAATTCCTTAAATTCCATAAAGATGGAAGGTGTCAATATAAGGAGAACTCTGTCCTTGTGCTGGATGAAGCAGGTATGGTGGATACCTCAAGGTTTGATGAATTCTTGCAAGCTGTTGATGATTTAAAAGTTAAGGCTGTGATTGTAGGAGATGGGGCACAGCTGCAGCCCGTTGAGGCAGGCCCTGCTTTTAGACTTGTCACGCAAAGGGTAGGCTTTTCTCAGCTTGAAAGGGTGGTACGTCAGCAAGATGAATGGCAACAGGGTGCAACAAAGCTCTTTGGAACCTTTAAGACAAGAGAAGCTCTCCAAGCTTATCATCAAAAGGGGTATGTGCAGTTTATTGAAGAAAAAGTAATTCCAATTACTGAGCTGATCGAGACAAAAGATCACTCAAAAATTGTTGAAGCCTATAACCTCTCCCGTCGTATGGCAGGGAACATTTACTACTCTATGATTGAAGACATTAATACTCAAAATCCTGAGAAGAAAGAACTTTATAAACTTATTAGCTCTCATGAAGACTACGCCCTTTATCGAGAGTGGCGTGAGCTTAAGATGGTGTGTACAAGCTACATGAAGCAGAATCTTGATGAGTGCCGACCTTTGATGAAAGAGTTGGGCGTTGATCCTCAACACTTTGCTGAGCAATTTGTTGATAAGGCCAAGAGCCTTAAGGAGCAAAAGCTAGAAGCTGCTGCCTTAGCTCAACAGTGGCAGCTGCCTCAACTTGATCCTCATCAAAGGAAGCATATCTGTGAACTTAGAAAAGAGACCAAGAAAGCGCTTATCCAAGAATGGTACATATCCATTAAGGAGAATCCTCAAAAATTTTATTTGATCATGACCTATAGCAAGGCCGATACAGCCACTCTTAATGAAGAAGCCCGCCATCTCATGAAACAAGACGGTATTATAGCCAAGGAAGAATATCTCCTCACCATCCATAAAGAAGATGAAGACGACTTTGGAGACAAAATTATTACAAAAGAAGAGAAGAATTTTGCAAAAGGCGATCGTATTCTTTTCTTGAGGAATGATAATGGTCTTGGGGTTAGAAACGGCACTCTTGGGACAATCCTAGAGATTAACCGCCAAAAAATTAAAGCCAAGCTTGATAACAGCAATGAAGTTGTTTCTTTTGCTTCTAAGCTTTATCCATACTTTGATCAAGGCTGGGCAGCCAACATTCATAAATCTCAAGGGGTAACTGTTGATCGAGCCTTTTTGCTAGCCACTCATGAAACTTTCCGTAATCTGGGAATGTTCAAATAAGTGTGTCACGGTTTAATTGTTCAGCTCTAATTTGAGCCG
>VFQO010000816.1_pt1 | contig 29199 bp, 26 predicted proteins | sample 3512331 | NCBI WGS metagenome assembly VFQO01 (sample SAMN10412371, study PRJNA504923) | tailings metagenome | isolation source: Replicate 3 from Balatoc abandoned mine | place: Philippines: Itogon, Benguet | collected 2017-08-28 | reverse complement strand
AATAGTCTTATCGCATGGATAATCCACATCCGTCGCATTCCATTCTCTTATAACTCTATTGTATTCATTCTCACTTAGAAGAAAATATTTCTTAAGTTTAAGAGGTTTATAACTGATGCTATTTTCTCCTTCTACTAACTCAATTAAATCATTTAATATTTCAATAAATAGTTTTTTGTAATTTTCTATAAAATTTTGAACTAATATCTTGTTAAAACAATTTAAGTAATACTTAATTCTGTAATTTAACTCTTGACTAATTATCTCTTGTTCAAACACAATATCGTTAACAAGATCTATATTGCTATTATTAACTGAAACGTCTAGGTTACTAAAACATAATTTTTTATCTTTTAAATTAGTTTGAACAAATGAAGATGATAGTATGGCTTGACTAGATACCTTTACTATATCATATATAGGTAGAATATTATTTTTAAAATCTTTTATATTTTCTTTATTTACTAAATCCTTTAATTTAATTATATGTTCAATAAGCTCTTGGACTGTTTCTATACAATCAAAATGATAAGGAATAACAACCGTATTAATCTGACTTCCAAATGTAAAACTTTTTTCTTTATTCATTAATACTGGGTGAGCAACACAAAAATTATTTTTTCCGGTATATTTATTTAAAAGCAACCCATACACCATCTGCCCATACCAATATGGAGACATATTAAGTTTTTCTTTTAATATCTCTAATTGAGAAAATATTTCTTTTGAAAAATTAAATCTTACTTCACCTATATTAGCTAATTCTTGTAGCGCCAGACATTTATTTATATTAATTAAATTACTATGTAAGTTATTATCTTGAATAGAATTATTCCATTTTAAAAAACCAAAATCTATTGATTCAGTTTCTGATAACTTTTCCTTCCAAAATATGGCAAGTTTTTCTTTATTTAATTCTATTTTCTCTTTTTGTTCCTTGGACAGCTTATTCAGATAAGCTACTTGTTTTTCTAGGGATAAAAGGCTTTTATATTCTTGATTGTTATAATATTTTGACAATTCATCTATAAAATAATCAAATAAATTTCCATCTATTATGATATGATGAAGCACTATTATAAATCTGTAATTATATTCTTCATTTTTTATTAAAGCGAATCTATATAGAGGACCAGCTTCTAAATTAAAAGGAGTGCTAATGTAATCTAAAAGTTGTTTATTAGATATAACTCCCGATTCTTTATTTACTAGAAAATCTACTTCTTCTATTTTATTATTTTTTTCCCAAAAAAGTTCTTCTTTTATATTTTTTCTAATATGACTATTAAATATTGAGTTATCATCTATAAATCTGAATATAGCTTGCTTTAACCTAGCAACATCTAAATTACCTTTAAGATTCTGGTCAAAAACTATATTATAATCTTTTCTATTTTTATCGATCTTCCATTCATTATAAAATATTTCATGATATGGCGATAACAACACTTCTAACATATTTTTATACCTTTAAGTTTTATACTTTAGTTACTATTACTCATATTTTTTGGGTTTCCCAGCTGTTTCAGCAGTACATCCACCATCAATTAAAATAGAGCTAGCCGTTACAAACTTTGACTCTTCACTAGCTAAATATAGAGCTGCAAACGCAACATCAATTGGCTGCCCCATCTTTTTAAGTGGTATCTCATTTAACAATCTTTCTTTGCTTTTTTCTCTATCTTGATTAGTTCCAAACATCTTATCCCAAATCCTAGTTTCTATCACTCCTGGATTAATAACATTACAACGAATATTATAATTTTGTTCGGCACAATATAAAGCTACTGATTTAGTCAGATTAATTATGGAAGCTTTGCTTGAAGCATATGATATTAAATTTGGAACGCCAATTAAACCAGACCTTGATGCTATATTTATTATAGAAGCATCACCGTCTTTTCGTTTCATTAACTTTATCATGTATTTGCAAGATAATACCACAGACTCTAAGTTATTTTCATGAATATAACGCCATGTATTTATATCAATATTTTCTGGATCTTGAAGACCATAATTTTGATCAACTCCATTAATACCAGCATTATTTACTAGCACGTCTAAAGAACCATTACTTTCTTGAATAAATTGTTGGATTTTTTTCCATTCTTCTTCTTTTGAAACATCTATTTGAAAAAAATTAAATGAGTTATCGTATTTCTTGTCAGTATCTAAATTCTTAAATGGCTCAATATCTAACCCTATTACTTGTGCTCCATTTTCTAAAAACAAATCCACAACAGCTCTTCCAATACCATTTGATGCACCTGTCACAAGAACCTTTCTGTTATATAATCTTAATTTAGGGTTCATTTATTAAATGCCTCCTCCATCTTATAAAAAGCTCTTTTGAGTCTACTCACTCCTTCTTTGATTTGATTTGTACTGCAAAACGTAAAACACAATCTAATTGAATCTTTAAATTTCTTATTTTCTGGGTCTACACAAAAAGAGTTGCCAGGCAGGTATACTAATTTTTCTTCGATTGCAAATTCTAATAGTTTTTCTGTATCAACTTGATTTTCAAAACTCACCCAAACAAACATACCACTAGCTGGAATTTCAAAACTCAAAAGTTCACCAAAGTTTTTTCTTAAAAGACTAATCATTAAATCTCTTTTCTCTCTATATTCTCTTTGAATAAAGCTAATATGAGATTCAAAATTATTCTCATTCATGTATACAGTGGTTAGTTGTTGAGCCAGGGTTGAAATATTAAGGTCGGATCCTTCTTTGAGATTTGCTAAAGATTGAGCTTGTAAATCAGGAGCCACAATCCATCCTATCCTCAAAGATGGGGCAAGTATCTTAGAGAACGACCCTACGTAAAAAGTTAAGTCTGGTAATAAAGACTTTAGTTTATAATTTGCCTCATCATAAGAAATAAATCCGTATGGATCATCCTCTATGGCATAAATTTGATAATTACTTAATATATCTCTTATTTTTTTTAAATTGTCGTAGTCAATGTTTATCCCTAAAGGATTATGGCCTTCTGTGATTAAATAAACTAAATCAGGTTTTTTATCTTCCTTTATGCAATCTTTTATTATTTGCTCAAGAACCAGTGGATCTACTCCATTTTTATCAACAGGAAGAGTTACGATACCTGGATTAAATGGGTTGATTGCTTGCAAAAAACCACTATATGCAAGCTCTTCTGCCAGAACATAACCTTTTTTTCTACTTAAAAGTAAATTAGAAACTAAAGATAGACCTTGTTGAGCTCCAGATGTTAGAAATATTTGATCAATGCTACAATTTATATTCTTTTTCACCATCAAATTTAATATTATTTTTTTCAATCCAACATAAGGAGGTTGATATTGAAGTGAATTTTGACTACACAGAACTTTGTTTGCTGCTCCCAGAAGCCTTTGCGATGGCAATGTATCCGTAGATGGAAATCCTAAAGCAAAAGATATAAAACTTGGATCAGAAGAATATTTTAATAACTTTTGAATCATTGACTGTCCAGAAAAAGCATTTAAAACTTTTAGATTATTTTTTATCATTTGGCTTACTTAGCTCTTTTTCTACTGATTCATAAAGTTTTTTTATATTTCCTTTTCCAAAAGTTTTTGCTCCTTTTCTTTCGATAATTTCTATAAACCAAGTTGGTTTAGTATGCAGTTTCTTTGAAAAGATCTGCAATAATTCTCCATATTCATCTTTATCATATAGAATCCTATTCTCCTTGAGAGCGTCTTTAAAAGCATTCTCATAATTATTCGGAAGTTCTAATTTTGTATAATAATCATCGTTAATATCTAAAAATTCTATCCCTTTGTCTTTTAACCCTTTAACTGAATTAATTATATCAGATGTAGAAAATGCGAGATGTTGTACACCTTCACCGTTATTATTCACAATAAAATCATTTATTTGAGACCTAGATTTACCATCCACAGGAGAAACCAAAACTATCTTAATTCCTCTTTCTTCATCACCTACTACAATAGAATTCATTCCGCTATTCTCTGTAGTAATATTTTCTTCAAATATTTTTTGTAAACCAAACACCTTCTCATAGTAATTAGTCCATTTATGCAAATTTTTTGATTCGACAGCGACTGCTATATGATCTATTTTTTTTAAATCTCCTTGTTTATCACTTGTATGAAGCGAATCAAAATTATTATTAACAACAGAAACTTTTTGAATCACAGTATGATTTGTATTACCGAAAGCCGAAATTGTAGCTTTCTTAAATACTCCTTGGTTTTCAAATTGCAATTCTTGAATTGGCTCAACAATTCTGATATTCAGAGTTTTTGCATTGCTAATAATCTTTTCTATATCTTCTACTTCAAATGCAACATCTTTGATAAAATCACCAGATAAAGAAACCTCTTTAGATAGATCACTTCTTGGATTATCACTTGAACTAAGAATAACATTTATATCATTTTGAGAAATAAAGGATAGATTCTTACTCTTATTAAATAGATTGTTTGATAAGTTGCTCTTGAATCCCAATCCATAATTAAATAAAAACTGTACGCAAGGAAGATTAGAAACATAAAATTCAATATAACTAAAAGATACCATAAACATTAGCTCTCCAAGATTGTAAAAATTACTAGCCTTTAGAACTAAAGCCAAACAATTATTAATAACTACTCATCAGCAAACCAAGCCATTACTGTATCAATGAACTTTTCATTAATCTTCTAATTAAGCATTTTGTACACTTCTATCATAATTAAAAAATAATACTTTTTTTATTGTTTTTTTAGCTGCAAAAGCACTACAATAACCATTATAAGCAGAAAAAAAACTTAAAGTCCAATATAATTTATTATTGTTAATAATATTAATATCACTTATTAACCCATCTTTAGAAAAATCAACACTAACTTCCCTCAAATCGAATGACAAACCTAGTCCCATCGCTTTAACTAAGGATTCTTTCAAAACCCAAAGCTTATAAAAATAATCGTACCTAAAATTACATGATAATTGTTGTAATTTCATTTTCTCCTGAACTGAACAACATTGTTCTATTATATCATCAATTATGAGAGCTTTATTTATGAATTCTATATCAATACCAATATCTATATTTCTAGTAAAAGCATAAATAACAGCATCCCCTGAATGAGATAAATTAAACTTTATATTGTTGATATTGATAGAATTAGCTAGATATGGCTTACCATACTCGGTTTGTTCAAATAGAATATCTTTATGTCGTATGTTTCTTAAATAGCTTTCTAATAATTTTCTCAGTATAGCTCTGCTAACTATATATCTATTTCTGTCTTTGATAAAATGAAAAGACTTCGCTGTAATTTGCTCATCTGAAGAAAGGAAAGTCCAGTAGTTATCTAAATTTTTTATATTCTCAGAAACTTTTGTTCTCCATATATGCAGCTCATCATTCTCTAAAGCAAGGTTCTCATTTAAAGCTTTTGATATCCACAACATTTTTAATGTCATAACTTATTTGAACCTGTTTGCACATTATTTTTCCTTATTACAAGTCCAATACTAAGTTTCACTATAATTTTCATAATGATAACATCTATCAATACCTAGTATTTTTTCAAATGAGTCATAATTGTAAGATTGTTCATAAATATTACGCTTTGAGCTATCAGTATCAATTATTAACTCTTTGTTAATAACCTCTATAGCTGCATTATAAAAACCAGTCTTATTGTTTTCTAGAATATTATGATCTATTGATATAAATAATGAATCTGATAACTTTTCTTTTAAGATAAGTTGCATTAAATAAACAGAATCTTTATCTAATCCATTAAATACTTCGTCTAATATTAAAATATTAGGCTTATGAATAATAGCTGAAATGATTTTAACTTTTTGTTTTTGTCCGCCACTTAACACATTATACCAGTCCTCAACTTGATCCATATTAAATTGAAGTAAATCAACTATCGTCAATAATTCTTTTAATAATAAAATTTTATTTGAATCAACTTGCTTAGGATAAAAGATAATTTCCTTAAAAGTTTTATAAAGAGGGAAGTATGTTTGCTGAGTTAGTAAAATAATGCTTGCATCTTCAGGATAATATACATTACCATCACCTCCTATATTGTTATTAATTACTCCTATTAACTTTGAAACAAAGCTTGACTTACCAGATCCAGAAGACCCCTTTATTACATAGCTTTTACCACGCTCTAACTCCAAATAATTAATATGTAATAATTTTTGCTCTCCTACTACAATATTTAAATTTTCTATAACTAACTTATTATTAGACAATTTTGTCCTATTTATAGAATCGATGTTATTTAATTCTACATTTTTATTGAAAATAGTTTTGTTTAAAAAAAGATTAAGTCTTTCTATTGATTGATAAATAATTTTGATTTCTTGTGATTTCTCCCCATTCCAAGCAAGCAAACTAGAAACTTGTAAGCATGAATAGTGAATATTTATTCTATTATCAAAATTTATAGCTCCTGTTCCTACTTTATAACCGATTAAATAATAAGTAGATATAAAATTTACTAACGATTCAAAAGATTTCCATGCAGTTACAACAAGTGCTAGTTGATCCCTTATTAATTCATCTTCTCTTAATTTTTCATACTCAAATTGTAATTGATTATATGAATATAGAGCACCTCCTGTTTCAATTATAATCTTAATATTAAGCATATCATGTTTATACAAATCAGTAATTTTAGATTCTTGTTCCTTAATTAAAACTTCATATTTATTTTGTAATTCAGATAAAAAATTAGATATATATTCTGTAACTTTGTTATATACAACTGAATATACCATCATCCCAGGTACATTAGCTAATAAAACTCCTGCTCCGTACAGGCCATTAAGAGATTTTGCTGTATAATCTATAATCACTTTACTACCATCACGAGCAATGATTCTAGAATCTGATCTTAAATTATCTATTAAAACTGTATTATTTTTATTAAAGGAAAGTTTTAAGGCTGTTTCATTAAAGAATAAATACTCTCTTAAGTTATCATCTATATTTATATAAAGTTTTGTAGCAAAAAAATTATTTAGCATGTCTGTTACAAACTCTGTCAATGAATAAGGTAAAATAAATATAGTAAAGCTCATAGTTGCAGAAGTTAACTGATATATAGGATTACTATTAGAATCATCCATATGTTCAAATCGGTACATAATGTTTTGTTGATGCTTCAAAAGAATTATCCTTAATTGATTCATAATTATTAGAGCGCTTAATAAAACTTCAGTATAACTTTTAATATCTTTATCTAGTTCTTCTTGTGGTATTATTTTTGCATATAAGTTATATAAGTCCTTGTATATTTCTACTGGCTTTATAAACGAAATCATATTATAACTATTAGCAATAGTTAACCCTAGAATTATTCCTGCACAACGAGAATATATTGATTTCCCAAATAATGAGGTTGACGAAACGACGCCAACCATACTATATGATAGATAAAATTTGCTTGTTATATTATAGTGTACAAAGCTAGAATCAACGACTCCTAGACTCATCCCAAATAATGCACTAGATAAATCACCGAATTGTAATCCAAATCCAGTACTTATCATTATATTATTAAGCCAGTTAGAATCACTTCTAAATAAATCTTGGTTTATCATGACACTCCCAACTACCCCTATTAATCCTGATGTCCATTGAGGATAGATATTATATCCCAAAGTAAAACCTATAAAAGCTTGAGTGATCATTCTCTCTTCAAGATATCCATTATACACAAGCAAATCATCTCATATGCTAGCACCTAATCCTATGGCTGCTCCATGCAATCCAAATGTTATGCCTCCCGCAGACATCACTGAAATATGTTGAGCAAGATAAGAATGATCATCTACAAGACTATATATTATATTTGAATGACTTATTTTATTATTTTGTTTATATATAACATCCATTTTCAAACTCTCTATTTTTTCATCTTATATTTTTTATAAATATCATATACTATTCATTACGGTCATCATTTATTTCCCAAGAATCCACTAACTTGAGAGTTCCAAAGTCTGTAATATAAGCCTTTTTTATTTAAAAGCTCTTTATGAGTACCATCCTCTATTATTTTGCCTTTATCAAATACTAAAATTCTATCCATAATAAGCAATGTAGATAGTCTATGAGCTATTGTTATGACTGTCTTATTACTCATTAAAGTTTCAAGACTTTCTTGTATCAATTCTTCTGTTATAGAATCTAAACTACTAGTGGCTTCATCTAAAATTAAAATTGGAGCATTTTTTAAAATAGCGCGAGCAATTGCAACTCGCTGCCTTTGACCAGCTGATATTTTAATTCCATTTTCTCCTAAAAGAGAGCTATATCCCTTAGCAGTCGTTAGAATATCTTCATGGATATGAGCTTTTTTTGCCGCCTCTACTACTTCATCTTCTGTAGCATTTATCTTTCCATAAGAAATATTTTCTTTAAATGACCTATGAAATAGCGTTGGATTTTGCGGAATAAAAGATATATTTTCACGAAGAGAGACTTGTCTAACGTTTTTAATATTTTGTTGATCTATTAAAATATTACCTTGCTTCATATCAAATAGTCTTAATAATAAATTGACAAAAGTACTCTTCCCACTCCCTGAGTATCCTACTAAACCAATTTTGTGTTTGCCTGATATTTTAAGATTAAGATTGTGAAATAATATTTTGTCTTCTGAATAACCAAACTTAACATTGTTAAAAATTATTTCTCCCTTTTCTACTATTAGATCTTTAGCATCCTTGTTATCAATGACATTATGAGGAGTATATATTACCGAAAATGCTTGGCTACATATGCCTATCTGCTCTGTTACCCTTGATATTAATTCTGCTATTCCAAATATTTGCTGTATTATAGTAATGGTAATAGAAATAATAAAAACAAAATCACCCGTATTAACTATCGCTTTAGAACGAAGAGAAATTAATGCAAAAACTATTACTCCAAGCACTAAAGAACACGAAACCCCTTGTATAGCCCATAAAATCAATTGTTGCCAACGCAAAGCTATATCTTTACTCACAACTTCATAAGAAATTTTATCTAAATATCTCTTTTCAAAATTTTGTCTTGAAAAAATATTTACACTAAAAATATTTAATAAACTATCTACAAGCTTACCACTCAACTCACTTCTAGTTTCTGCAAAGTTTTTTGAAGAGCTTATAATTTTCTTGGATAGAACTAAACTTATACCAATAAATAATAAGATCCATATTACCAAAATTAAAGAAAAATAAAAATTTATTGTATATACAGCAGAAACTGCAATACATACTGTAAAAAAGATATATATAATGCTGAATAGAGGAATTAGCACATCTTCTACTCCTTCACTGATATTTTGTATCTTGTTTACTAAATCTCCAGCCATATTTTCTTGAAAATATTGATGATCATGTGCCGCTAAATAGCTAAATATCTCTGAAGAAAGTTTAAATCGAACCTCAGGAAAAGTCTTTAAATGTAAATAATTAATTACTCTCCAAATACAATTAAAAGCAATATTAATAATTATAAATAGAGATACAATGAGCAAATAATTTCTATCTGCTAAAAAATCAAATTTATCTTCACTTATACTAATTTTATCCACTAAGATCTTTAATAAATAGGAATCAATGACCGTTAAAAAAGATGCAATAAGAATAACTAAGAAAATTCCACAAATTTTCCATTTGTAATTCTTTAAACAGCTCCAAATTAAAGCATACAGATTATATTCAGAAGTTTTTATCATATTTTATAATTCTTTTACTAGTACTCTTTATTCATGCATCTATTTCCAAAATTCATTATCCATATTGACAAATCTTGCTTCAAATATTTTTTACAACTTGAATAAATAAAAAGTAAGTTCTTCTAAATAATTAAAGAAGCCTCATTCCATTTTTTTATCATTATTTCAGCCGAAGCCAATCTCATAAAATAAAGCATATTCTTTTTATTTCCATTGCTAATAGAAATAATATTATCACGTAAAGACTCCTCTTTTACTAAGCCTTGTGTAACAAAATATCCTTTAAGACATAAATCTAAAATATAATCTATATTCTTTTTTATTCCTAATTGATATATGCCTGTTGTTTCGCCTTTCTGTGTATTCCAAAGATTATAATTAAAACGCTTACTTATATCTGAGCGTAAATGAAATCTTTCGTAACCAGCAGAAAAAAGCTCATAACTTGGTATAGATAGCGCAAAATCTACTAATGGTTGATAAAGAAATGGATAATAAATAGGTTGTAGTCTATCAATTCGAACTTGAATAGATTCCAAGGCATCATAAAATGATTCAATTTGCTCTCTTTTACCTGGTAATATATTTTTTGGAAATTTATAAAAAATTGGATGAATAAACTTTTTAAACAAAATGGAGAGTTCCAACCATTCAGGTAAATTACAACCATCCGAACATCCATTTTTATAACTAGGCGCCCTCAACAAGCAGGATCTATAATATTTTAATAAACCAACTATTGTTTTATTGATTATAGAAACCATTGAATCCCTGTAGATGTGAGTAATTTCATTAAGTTTATTTGGGAACCCTTTAAAACCTTGCTCTAAAATATAATCTACAAGTGATTTTTGTGTAGGAGGTTGCATAAAAATATGATCACTTCCATGACCACTTAGGTGTATACATGAACCTTGAGTTTTTATATAATCATAAATCGCTTCTTGCCACCTTAAGCAAACCATTCCAATTAGAGGCTTATTTGGAAGAATGTCCTTTTTATTTAAGCATTTATCGAAAGGAAGAAAATCAGAAGATTCAATCTCTATTAAATTTATACCTACCTCATTACAAATATGACGAGCTTGTAAAAGCTCATTTGATTGATGTATATCCTTATGAAACAAATTGTATGCAATAAGTTTTTGATCTTTTCTTTTTATCTCTTTAAGGCATAAAAGTATTGAAGATGAATCAAGCCCTCCAGATAAGCTAAGACATATATTTTCATAGGGTTTAATCAGAGATTTCAATGTATTTTCTATAGCATCTACCACACTACTAGAAACGGTTTGTTTATCAAAAAATTCAATTGGTTTTATTCTTGTATCATCGAAAGTAATACTTAAAATAGACGCTGGTGGAACTTCAGAAATTGTTTCAAATGGAGTTTCAGATATAGCATTACTTCCATAGAGAAGATAAGACATAAAGTAGTTTTTACTTAGTCGAAATTTTTTCTTGCTCACTCTAACAATTAATTCTATATCTGAAGATATAAAAATATTACCATTATGCAATCGATAAAAAAATAATGATAATTGACCTCTCCCATCAACAATAATATCTATCTGCTTTGATATCTGATTGACCTTAATATAAATATAATGTCCCCATTTAGTCTTAATAAAAGATAAAAAATTTTCATCAATTTCTTGATTTGAATTTTCTGAACAGATGTACTCGTTTTGTCGTTTAAAAACTCTTCCAATAATTATAGAACTATCGCTTTCTAATACTTGATCTAGATCAATGCTATTTAGTATTTTATTATAGCATAAAACTATATATTTTTTTTTAATTATTTTCCAACCACTTTTTACACTCTTTAACGTAGATATAATTGTATATATATCATCATTCACCATTTCATTAAAATTTATAAGACCAAAGTACATTATTTAAATGGCTCCCTTAGTATGATGGCCAGCTTGTCTCTTAAATCTGGCTCATCACAAATAACTTTGCCATTACATTCTACCCAAGCATGAGCATAAAAAGGATAGTTCTGTACCCCTATTTCTAAATTGCACTTCCATCCTTTCTTTAAAGCTAACATAACAAAAGTTATAGCCCACTCAAGACATTTTGTACGCATAGGAAAATAAAGACAAGATTGATTAACTATGCTAGCAAGATTATCTAAATCTTGAGAAGAAGGAAGAAAAAAGTTTTTTTTAGTAGTTTGCTTTCTAATCATTTCAATAGTATAATCAAATCCTCTAAAGCTCATATAAAAATGAACTAGGACAAGGGTCAAAAAGGAACGAAAGAACCCCTTCCCAAAATCTATTACTTTTAAAGACGTGTTAAGAGTCCAATCAATTCTTGCGACCTCCGTTATATTCTGTTTATTATCAAACAAAACAACGCGGGGAGAATTGCCTAAACGCACTAAGTCAAGAGAGAGTAAAAGATTAAGGAAGTAATCACCTTTATCTATATAAAAACTTTCTGAGCTAACAATTTTATCCACTAAACATAAGCAAGCAGGATTACATACGAAATAAAGATCTTTTTTTATATCCAAAAATATATAATCGTTGTTTATTTTGGTTAAATATATATGCTTAGATAGATTATAATATACTAGAGTATTAAAAGCTTTATAAGAATAAAGAGCCAAAACAATTACATAAATTTAACTATTGTTGATCCTGAGCTCTCTGAAACCTGCCTCCAACACCGTTTTCCCAAGAAAAACCTTTCTGCCCTAATGTATTGTGGCTTGCATCTAGAATAACCATAGAAGAAACTTCATACAGCAAATTATCTTTCTTTTGAGAATTTGTTATTTTGTTTTTAAAAGAATCTAATATTTTTTTTATCATTATTACCTCTAAAATAGTTAGAATTTAAGTCTTTTACTTAGAACCTACATCTAAGTGTAACTGAAATAAAACGTTAATGTCAAATTAAATTTGTGTTTTTTGTTAAAATTAAGTAATTTCATACAAAACAATATTAATATTGTTTTACTTTAAATAATTTTCTTGTTAGCAAATGCTCACAAATAATATTATTGAAATATATCAATTTAATAATTTTTAATTAGAACCATCGTTTAATCTATATTAGGTAAAGTAAAAGAATCTTTTATTTTGAGCTCATTTTTTTTAAATTCTAAATATTCATCTAAAATTTCTTGCTTTAATAACAAGCTTACCTCTTTAATAAATTCTCTGTAATATTGTATTTTGATGGAATTATGATGTATTTTTGGTACATCTTTCCTAAAAAAAAGATTTTCTTTAGCTTTCTTTGCGATCCATTCTAAAAAATCAGCCCCTGTATCATTTTTAATTCCAAAAGTAAGATGAACAGAGACTCCATTATCAGCAACGGCATAATGCCACATTCCTCTAGGTATATAAAAAATATCACCTTCATTAGATATAAATTTGATCTTAAACTTTTTAGGCTTATTTGAGAGCTCGTTGCTATTATCTGATAAAGGAAAAGAACTATTATTGGGCGTCAAATACCATTTTTTTTTACCATATACCTGAAGGATAAAAACATCATGATCATCCCAATGCGGCAAAAATGCTTCAACTTCTTTAAAAGACAAGTATGCATTAACAGTGACTCTATTTTGAAATAAATTTTCAAAATAATGCACCATTTCTTTGAGTGGAGCATGCAATTCATTAACTGCATCAATTATTAAGCTAAAGCCTTCCTTAATATAAGTATTTACTTTAGAAGCATCTAAATAGCTTACTGTCTGGTTTTTAAAACATACCTGATGTATATAATCGTAGGGATCAACTATTTCATTTTGCTTGTACAATTTCACTCTACCATAATTAAATCTATGCTCATTTAGAAACGAATTGATTACATCCCAAGTAATCAAATGCTGAAACCTTTCTTTGTGTAAAGCAGCATTCTTAAAAAATTTTTTTTCTTTATAACTTTGAATTAATGATTTAATTTCACCATTGTTCAAAATATCTAAGCAACCATTCATTAACAAAATCCCCGTTATAAGTTTAATTAATAACGTGTAAGTTTTTTTTAAAGCTTACACAACAATCTCTAGCTAATCAAATTAAAAACTCAATCTCTTTAAGAAATATTTTGTCCTTTCTAAAGAAAAGTTATTTTATCAATTTTGCAATTAATTTTATGTGTACAGAAACAATTAAATCCAACTTATAGCTTTTAGGCTAAATATAACTACTTTAAAATACAAAAATTAAGTCTCTAATATAACTTTATTTATATAAACAATTAAACCATCAGGTATTTTGGGATAAAACAAAGTTGAGTGTGGTGGATACAAATCAGTATTTTTTATATCATTAACACTTTGAAAAGAAGGTATTACCAACGCAATCTTACTTTTATATAAAAATAAACCATTATTTTTATTATAAGCATAGTTAGTAAAATTCAACTTACCTTTTTTATAATTTATATTCTCATCCACATAACTTAAGACTTTTTTTATATTTTTATTATTACTACTAGTTACATAGGTATAATTTTCTAACTTACATAAGAACCTTCTTGAAGAACAAATATCTTCAGATAAATCACTCTTCCTAAAGTTTTTTATTTTACTAAAAAATTCTGATAAATTATTAATATCAAGGTCACTAATTTCATTATATAATCTAAGTATACTGGAAGATCTTATTTGATTCCTTGAAACAATAAAAGCCATAATTTTTTGATTATTCAAGCGATACATTGCCATAATTCTATGATGACCGTCAGCAACTACCATTTTATCTACATTAGCATAAAGTTTCTGGTAATGCAGATAATTATTAACCTTCCATAGTTCAAATTTATAACCGTTACTTTCAGTTTTTATAAAGGGCTTAGATTTTTGTGTTATATTTAGACTGTTAATAATTTCAATATTGTGCTCATGCATTAATATAACAGGAGCAGTTTGCAATTTATATTTACTGAATAAGATCTCATATTGATCTTGCTTTTCCTTAATACATCTCTCGTGCATAAAAATTTTTTGATTTAATAAACTGATATCTATTAGAGCTACTATCCCGCTAACATCTAAATTTTCACTAGTATTTTTAATCCTACAACAATAAAAACTACTAAGCTTATCTTTCAATAAGTTTACCCCTAGATGCGACTCTATATGTTGAATCTTATTTTTACATGAAATAAAATTATTATTAAGTAGCTCAACACTATTAAATAATTTATTTATAAAAGCTAATTGATCTATTTTAGGCGTAATAGCTTTAAAAGGATATATAGAAATCAACATTGCCTCAAAAAAAATTCTCTATTTTAGTAATATAATTGGAAACTTTTGCTTCTTCGTAAACATAACTTGCAACAGCCAAATCTAAAACTCCCATCCCCATAGGGGAAAATATAATAGGTTTAGAATTATCAAATTTACTATACCCTTCTATCAGCTGGGCAACATTACAATTTATAAATTTTGCATCACCTTTCACTTTAAAAGCTAAATGAGGAGAAGTATTTGCATTAAGCACATGATTAATATCATCTACAACATTATTGCTATCAAGAATAATTCCAGCTGATAAATCTCTTAACGATATATGCAAAACTATAGGATTATGGCTAAACCATAATGGCTCTGTAATATAAGGTTCTGAACTAGTTGTAGAAAAAAAGATTAAATCAGACCTTATAATTGTATCTTTTAACTCACTTGCTACTTTTAAATTAATTTCTGGTGATAATTCATGCACAATTTTTTTTAATCTATCGGAAACATTAATATTTATATCAAATAGAATTATCGTATCAAAAATACTATTTTGTTTTAATAAAGTGCGAATAAATTGTTCTGATATATAGCCTGCACCTATTATACCGACAGTTTTTATCTTTTTAGCTAGTAAGTTACTCACCAAAACAGCAGAATACACTGTCCTTAAAGCACTTATTATACTACCCTCAAGACATGCTATAGGATATCCTGTATCATAATCATTTAATATAATAACTGCAGAAGCTCTTTTTAAACCAATATTGATATTTTCTGGATTGCTTGAAATCCACTTTATCCCTGCAATTCTAGGACTTTCTTGAATTGATGATGGCAAAGCAATAATACGAGATTTTTCTTTATCCGGAAATCTTAAAAAATAACTAGGAGGATTATTAGCAAGTTTCTTCCCGTGCTGTACATAAGCTTTCTTAACTACATCATAAATCTTTTGCGAATTGGATTGAACTATCCGATTTATTGTTTCAGCTGTGACTATATCAAAACTATTTTTCATATAAAAGCCTTTCTTCTTACTATTGAACCAAACTTTTCTTCTACCCACTCTGGATTATACACTGTATCTATATATTTTTCACCAAAATCTGGTGAAATTAAAACTGCGGAAACATTTTTATTAGTTAACGAATTTAGATATTGCTTTGCTGCAAATAAAACTGTTCCAGATGATCCTCCTAGAAATAATCCGTGTTCTCGGACTAACTTATTGCACATAATTACAGTTTCTTCTTCAGGCACAACAATTACCTGATTTATATTGTCTAATGATACTATTTCAGGCTTACGGCTTGTTCCTAAACCAGGAATATATCTTGGAGATGGAGCAAAATCAAATGTAACAGACCCCTTATTATCAACTGCAATTATTTTCGTTTTTGGAGAATATTTACTAAAAAACTTTGCACATCCTACCAAAGTACCAGTAGTCCCAGCTCCTATAAATAAATAGTCAAGTTGTGGAAAATTATCAAAAATTTCTCTAGCTGTAGTTTCATAATGAGCTTCTACATTAGATTGAGATGCGTATTGATTGGTCCATACTAATCTATTATCACTCTCCAATAATGAACGTATTAATTCTATTCTTTTATTCAAAAAGCCGCCTGCCTGATCTCTTTCAGTAACTTTAAGAATTTTTGCTCCATATACTTTCATATATTTTTCTGTTATAGGTAAAGTATTGGGATCTGTAACACAAATAAATTTATATCCTTTAGAATTACACACTATACTTAATGCAACCCCTAAATTACCAGAAGAAGACTCAATTACTGTATTTTTACTAGGAGAGATACCATAATTTTTTTCAAGATTGCTTATTAAATATTTTGCTGTTTTTAATTTTACTGATCCCGCTATGTTAAGACCTTCAAATTTAATATGCGCTCTTCCAACTCCTAATATATTAGACACGTCTTGAAATATGACTGATGAATTTATTTCTTCAATATTATTAATAAGCAAATTATCATTCCTTTTAAAAAGCCATTTTAACTACACCATACAAAAAGATAAAACTTTTTAGATTTATTTCTAAATAATGACTTATAAATTTTTTAAAGCAACAAAATTTTTATGTCCGATAATTATCATTATCGGACATGATAATTTGTATTTTCAAAACAAGTTGTTTATTTAAGTCTTTTATATTTTATATAGGTCATTTATAATTTTTTTAATCTAATAGACTTTAATATAAGATATTTATTATAAATTACACTTAAATAAATATTAATATACCTATTTTGTAAAATTTAAGTATTTATCTTTTTAAAAACTATTGACTTAATTACTAGACCCATAGTATAATGAGTTATTATTAAACCTAAATGAGAGGCATATCATGAAAACTAGTCTACCTATTGGCGAATTAAAAACTCATTGCTATAAAATTCTTGAACAAGCACAAAAAAATAACCAGTCCCTACTTATAACTAAAAGAGGCAGAGTTATTGCTAAAATATTTCCCGTTAATGAAAATGACTGCGAATCTATTCTAGGTATAATGCAAGGCCAAGCTCAACTCAAAATCGAACGCGTTTATCCTGGCTTAGAATGGGAGACACAAAGTGCCTCATAATAAAACAGTTCTCGATACTGAAACATTAATAACTACCCTACTCTATCCTCACGACTTAAGTGAAGAGATAAAAACGGCTATTAGCACAGCGCAGAAAAATAACAATCTTTATATTGCCGCCATCACCCTATGGCAAATCGCCAAACTTGTGCAGCAAAAGCAACTCCACGTTTATGCTAGATTAAGCGACTTTTTAAATAATATTACTAATATTGAGGGATTAAATGTAATTGGACTTAATAGTAACATTGCTGCTGAAAGCACCATGTTACCTGAAGAACTTAATAACGATTCAGTTAACTCAATCATTGTTGCTTCAACTCGTGAAATAGCAGGAACCTTAATTAGCAAAAATCCTAAAATTATTGAACTAGCTGAGCAAGGCTATCTAAAATTAATCGCAGGATAATACAAAATGGCCGATGATTTTTATAGCATTACTCAATATCAACCAAATCTACTAAGCAATAATGTTGAACTTATGGCTAAAGCCAAAGAATTTGCTAATTCAGCTTATGCAAATAACACTATTGCTGCTTATCAAAAAGATTGGCAAAATTTTGTGAATTGGTGTAACTCGGAGAATTTATGCCCTCTGCCCTGCACCATTGGCACCTTAGTTCTTTATATTACCGCACTAGCCAAAATAAACCGCAAAGCCTCAACCATTCAACGGCATATTTGTGCAATTAGTAAAATCCATAACATGTCTAATCACACCCTCAACCTTAAACATAGTGATTTTATCCTAGTTTGGAATGGTATAAAAAGGACATTAGGGCTTAGCAAAACTGGCAAGTCCCCTATCCTACTTAGTCATTTAAAACAAATAGTTAAAGAAATAAATGGTGATTCTAACCAAGAAATCAGAGACCGTGCACTATTATTATTTGGTTGGGCTTCTGCTATGCGTCGTTCTGAAATTACCGCACTCAATTGGGCAGATATTCAGTATGTTGATAAAGGAATCCTTGTAACTATAAAGACAAGCAAAACCGATCAATTTAGCCTTGGACAAAAAATTGCAATAATTTATGGTAGAAATTTAGAAACTTGTCCTGTGCGTAATTTACAAGAATGGCAAACAATTTCAAAAGGTAATGAACCAATATTCACTTCTGTTAATAAATCCGATCAAATCAGCTATACTCGCCTATCAGATCGCGATATTGCGCGTATAATTAAAAAGCTTTTAGCTAAAATAAATATGGATTCAGATCAATTTGCTGGACATTCACTTAGAAGCGGTTTTATTACTACGGCTGCTAAGCACTCAGTTCCAGACCGAACCATAATGAAACATTCACGCCATAAATCTATTCAAATGCTGCAGGTCTATACTAGGGATAACTCACTGATTGAAGATAATGCCACTGCTATGGTCGGATTATAGACAATTATTCTATGGCTCATTCCTAAATCATTCTTATAACTCACCGTTTTATAGTTCTATAGCCAGAATTTTATCTATTTACAACACCATATTTTTTCTTAGGATCATTTGTACCTCTAGAAATTTCATATATTTTCTGCTTTTCTATCATCTTGATTAGATGATTTCTTATCGTCCTTGTTGATAAATTCATTTTTATAGCTATTTCTTTTGTAGACAAATATCCCTCAGCATTAAGCACTGCTATAATCTGCTCTTCTACCTTATCTAACAATACTTTTTGTACTTGTTTTCTATATAAAGTAACTCTAAAACGAATGCCTATTTCTTCAAATTTTGGTTCCAATAAGCCTACTTCTTTACAGGATGATATTATTCTTTGTATTCCACTACCCCATTTCTCAATTAACTTAAGTTCATGAAAGACTCTTGCTATAACTCTATTTCGTATTTTAGAAATGCCTTCTATAATATCGTTAATTGTTAACCCAAGCGAAAGCAAACCAGGATTTTCAATTTCTACTCTATCATCAAACACAGATATTCTAATGGGCGCCCCTTTAAGCGAATAATCTGCATGAACAATAGCATTAATAATCGCTTCGCGTAAAGCTATTGTAGGGATAGACCACTCTCTTTCGTGTCTAATATCATTAATTTTAATTGCACTGAATACATGATTATGCACAAAATTAATTGCTTGCTCAATAGCTGCAGGAAAATTTTCTGTTAGCTCTTTACTATCCAAAATAACTGATTTATCTACACCCCGAAAACAACCTAATTGAATCCATGCATCAGGAAAATATTTTTCCTTATGCTTTCCGAATAGAATAATGCCACCTATAGTTGGGAAAGTTTTATTTTGTTCTTTAAAACATATACCTAAATTATAATAGTCTTTATCCTGCAAAATTCGATGTTCTTTAAATAAGTCTGAAACAACTCTGAAGTCAATATCTTCAGAGTTTAATTCATACATAACTTCCTCATCGAAAGTTTTACTAACTAATGAACGCTTAATAACATTAATTAGTTCTTGATCTGCAAGTCTATTAGAAGAGCCAACTCTAACATATGTGGAGTCTTTAATTCCTTTGTTCTTTAAATAATAAGGACGATTATAACCTGGCACAGCATCAACAATAATTATATATGTATCACGCCATGGAATAATTTCAATATTTGGTACAATTCGAGGCATTATTGAGTCACTAATAATATTGCTCAATTTTTCTTCAATTAAATGTGGCTCAACAATTCCTACAACTGCATGGCTCTTATCGTTAATCCCTATAACTAATTTGCCACCAGCAGTATTGGAAAAAGCAATGATTGAAGCCAATATACCTTGCTTTGAATTTATGTTTTCTTTAAATTCAAGGCACTTTCCTTCTTGCTGTTTTAATAATTCTTCTATTTTCATACTATGAAATATACTATGAATCAACTCTGAAGTCAATCCTTTCATAGTAAATGGAAATTTGATAACATAAACTTAACAATAAAGAGAATTTATTACCATTCTATTTTAGTATACTTCAAAACTACTGACGAAGTTAAAAGTTTTACTCCACTGCTAGAAAATTTTACTTGAACCAAGTTGCACTAGAAATTTGACACCATCTTATCTTAATATTTTTTTATATTGCTTACCTAAATATTAGCAATATTACCTTTATTAATAGCTATTATCAGGATACAAAAAGAACTAATAACAGAACTAAGAAAAACCTAGAAAAGCAAGATTAAAAAGGAACACTGAAATCAAAAAATAAGCAAATGATAAGCTCATTATCTATTAAAAATCTAGGCAAGTTCCATCACTTCTGCCAGTGATTCACTAATGACTTCAATATCTTCACGAACTCTAGGTTTACGCTTGATTATTTTAGGTGGTTTGTGAGTATGAGGACCGCGAACAAGTTTACCTTTTTCATTATCCCATACATATTGGATTGTTACGGGCTTTAATTCAGTGGTAATAATCTCTCCATTTGACATTTGTATGACATCACAACCATTCTTTAGCGCTTCTGCAATTAAAGCACAGGATTCACGGATATACTTAATATCTAACATGATATCTTCTTCATTTTCCTGCCTTGGAGCACTATCCGCGTTAAACTGATTTTTTCTTAATGACATAATTTTCCTTAAAAAACTAAATTGATATAAAACCAGACTTTCTCTATTATACAGAAGTTTTGTTTCTATACATTAAAAATAATAGCTCAGTTTTTTTTAAACAATAGCCAAAAATAACATATAAATATCTTCAAGTTCTAATTTTGTTGAAATAGTTCCTTGATTGGCCAACAACCTATCTGCCAATGCTTGTTTCTTGCTTAACATTGCAAGAATTTTTTCTTCAACCGTACCTTTACTAATCATTTTATAAACAAATACTGGTTTTTCTTGCCCCATGCGGTGAGCACGGCTAGCAGCTTGTTGTTCAACAGCTAGATTCCCACCAAGGATAATATTGAATTATAGTACCAGCAGCAGTAAGACTCAAACCAGTCCCCCCAGCTCACAAACTAATTAAAAACAACGGAATATTTTTAGTTTGAAATTCATCTACTAGCAGATTGTCGAATAGTTTCATAGAGATCACGTTGATCTTGCTCTAATTCCACATATTGATAATGGTAGTCTTTTCTGGAAGTTCAGTTAATACATCATCCTTACTTCATCTTAAAATAAAAGGTCTAATTTTTCTAACTAATGCTTGTTGTCTATCTGCATCACGATCTTTTTCTATTGGATTGCGATAAAATTCTTAAAATTGTTTTTTACTACCTAAAAATCCTGACATTAAAAAATGAAACAGTGATCAAAACTGATACTAAAATCAAAAAATAATAAGTAATTTTCTTATTTTCATAGCATGAATTTTAATATTCAGAGTTTTAAATTTATCATCAAAATCAATTATTTAGCTTCATTTTTTTTAATTTTAATACAAAATTATACATTGTTATGTCTAAAATAATATTTATTATTATATTATGATACTATTATTAGTATTGAATTTTATTTACACCGGCAAGGTATGTTCCACATACTTTCTGTGTTACATAAAAAACAATTAATCCAAATATTAATATACTTATAGCAATATATACTAAAACAACATAGACTATTTTAAATAACTTGTCCCCTACCCTATTTTAAACAATTAAAATTAGATGTTTTCTTGTATAGCTCAAATATAAAACTAACTAATACTTACAAAACTCTCTATCATAATTTAATAGCTGTATTTTTTTTCAAAGTGGTCCATGCTTCTACAAAAGCATCATTCATTTGTATATTATTTTCAACACACCACAGTTTAAATTCTTTTTTTATATTTTTTTTAACTCTCAACGTGATCGTATCAAAAATTTCAGCATCTTCTATTTTATTCTCTGCAAGAGGCCTAGATTCATTTTCTAATTCAGGTTTAAGGTTGCTCTCTAAATCAATTGTATCACTTGATAAATCAAATTTTCGCTTTACCATCTTTTCCTCCATCTTTTAAAAATAATTTTGTTGCTATAAAACTCCATATAGCTGTTAACTCTTCTTGCGCCATTTTATCAAGCATAGCAGCTGATGTACCTGCACTCATTGCATTCTGGTATGAAACCCTATTACTTATAACCGACGGAGCAACAGGACCAAATTCAGAAAGAATTGAAACCGCCTGCATTGTAGCTTTAGACTTAGAAATGGCTTGCGTAACTAGAAATACAAATGGACAGCCTGTTTCTTTTACCATCGATATTGTTCTACCAATGGCTCCAAGGTCAGGCGATGTAGGTTTAGTTGGAATAACAACCAAATCAGCCACTTTTATTCCAGCAGTAGCATTCGCACTTACATCTCCAGGCGTGTCTATAATACATAAATCAAATTTTTTTTCCTTAATAGTTAAAAGCTTATTATTTAGTTCAGATGGAGAGACATCCGTCATATATGGATCTGGCGACTCTCTTAATTTCCACCACTTTTCTAACGTTTGCTGAGGATCTAAATCTATTATAATAGTTTTTAATCCATTTTTTACAGCCTCCAATGCGAGATGAGCAGCGCACGTGCTTTTTCCTGCCCCCCCTTTTCTGTTTGCTACAGTTAAAACCTTTAAAGTGCTCATTATTTTCTCCAACTCATTGCTATGGATGTTTATATTACAAACAATATTTACTATTATATTGATTAATTATTAAATTGCTATAATAGCATTATGTAATTAATTTATATTCCTGTCAATAAATAATTTTACACTCTTTATAGTGTATGTTATTAAACATATATAATAATTGCATTATTACAATATATATAGCTAATAATAAATACTTTTATATTTTTGTACCTGTATCAATAAATATACATAACAACTTTATAATAAATATTATTACACTATTATTAATATCTAAAATTTCATCATGTTTGATAAATTTTTAAAATTAAAATACACTTAGCTTAATGTATTTTCTAAGCTTTAAGCATAACATCTCTAGTAGTGTTAATATATATTGCAAATAATATATACTAATATAGTAATATACTATTATAGTAGAAACTTTATTTTACTATGTATATTTATACTTAAATACAATAAGCAATATTAAAATATCGCAATATAACTTTTTATAAGTACATCATTATATACATCTTATAATATAAAAATATACATATATATACTTTTAAAGCATTATAATCTAACTAATATATACTATTATAATTATAGCAATATATCACTTTTCTAATAATTATTACTTATTTCTTATAATTTATTCACCTAAATACCTTACATTATTTACAAATGGGAGAGGGGAAGGAAAAACATTTCCATAAATCGGTTTTTGTGCTATCATGTGTACTTGTGTGAAATCTACACAAGCACTTGACATATTATTTTTGTAATATATTATTTATATTAACTATGTAAAAATAGTAAGTAAGGCTAATACAACATATAAGCAACCAATAAACGATATTATGAAACAAGATATTAACGAAGACAAACTAGATACTGCTAGATTTACTATAGTTATACCCATGGAATTATCTATAAGATTGGATATGGCTAGGGAAAAAAGCAAGCTAACAAAATCTACATGGATAGCCGATGCTATTTTAGAAAAATTGGATAGTACGGAAAAAGAAACAACAAAATTAGAAGAGATTAAAAATGAGTTAGATGAAATAAAACTATTATTATTAAACAAGTAAAAAAAACCTAGCGCCAACTAGGTTTTTTAATTAATTATGTGCTATCAAAAATAACACTCTATCATTTTCATATGTGATATTATCATAAAATTAATATCATTACAAGTATTTTTTTGAATAGCACTAAAGGGAAATGCTATGTCAAAACATACTATCAGCGAGTCGTCATTTTTACCTGAAGAAGTTAAAGTTATGGGATCAATTAATTTCGAAGGAAACATAATTCCTATGGAATGGTTTAGTCACTTAAAATTGGATAATGGAAAACCAGATACTATTTCTATACTTATACTTTCAGATATAGTTTACTGGTATAGGCCAACTATAATTAGAGATGAATCATCAGGTAGGATTATAGGATCTAAAAAAAAGTTTAAATCTGATATTCTCCAAAGAAGCTATAGTGATTTTGAAAAACTACTAGGTTTCTCAGAAAAACAAACTAGAGAAGCACTAATCCGATTAGAAAAAAGAAGCATCTTAGAAAGAGTTTTTAGACATATTAACGTTGGAGGACAGAAGATTCCTAATGTTATGTTTATTAAGATTAATCCGTATATAATTTCAGAAATCACTAATAAACACGATGATATTCCCCTAGAAGAAACTATATCCTTCCCTACAGGGAAACATACCTTTCCTTATACGGAATCATATGGTTACTCACAAGTAAATACAAATACAAAGACTACTACAAAGATTACTACAAAGAATTCTCTATCTCTAAAAAAATCAAGTAATCCAAAGGAAGTCGAACAAAATATTTTTGAGAGAGAGAAAGAAATGTTAAATATTTGGGATAAAATAATAAGGGAAGGTGAGAAGCCATCTGTTCATAATCAATCAAGGTTGTTTGCCTTAAAAAAAGTTCTTGAAGATTTTTTTGAAAATAATTTAGCCAATTGGGAAAGTTATTGCATGAATATTAAAAAAAGTAATTTTCTTATGGGAGGAGGGGCTAACAATTGGAGAGCTGATCTTACTTGGGCTATTCGCCAAGAAAATCTTATTAGAGTTTTAGAAGGCTACTATCATCAAAAAGAAGGCAAAACCTTTGAAAATAACAAGGAAGAGCTTACTGAAGAAACGGAAGAAATTTGTGATGATGTAGTTTGGAATAAAGTTAAAGAAATATTAAAAATAAAAAGAGGTGAAGCAACTTATAAATCATGGTTCAAGCAATTAAGCCTAAAAGGATACGAAGATAATAAGGTTTTACTCATTGCATCTACAAAATTTATAAGAGAATGGATAATAAATAATTATCATAGAGATATCATAGATTCTTTTAAACAAGCTAATTTTCAAATAGAAGAGTTAGAAATATTTATTAAAAACGGGGAGGGGAGTTTAGCTTTATGATAAAAAGGAAAATAATAAAAACAGACAATGAATGGAAAAATGAACTCTCTGAAGATGCTTATTTAGTTTGTAGACAAAAACACACAGAAGTTGCTTTTAGTGGAATTTATAACAAATATAATGAACAAGGTATTTATAGTTGTATATGTTGTGGTAATGAACTGTTTAGTTCGGATCATAAATATGAGTCATATTCAGGTTGGCCAAGTTTTTATAAAGTTATAGGAAAGGCGGCAATAGAAGAACAAGAAGATGATTCTAATAACATGAGAAGAATTGAGATCGTCTGTAAAAAATGTAATGCACACCTCGGACATCTATTTCAAGATGGGTCTGAGCCCACAGGATTTAGATATTGTGTGAATTCAGTTGCATTAAATTTTAAGTGCAAATAATTTTATATTTAATCTAGCTCAAGGATTATAATTTTATTAATAAATAGAGTTTATAGCTATAAGAAAAATCATTATATATGAATAAAAATTTTCTTTGATATAAGAATACCTTATAATTAAAAAATTATATTTTTTAAAAATAGCCGTCTGTACTTATTCGTTTATAAGAATAATAATTAGCATGAATTGTTTGAACAGGCTGTATTTGGTTGACAGTTATTAGAATATTATAGAATATATTTAATAGAAGTTTACTTCGTTATAAGTGGCTATATTAATGCTTATTAATATAAAGAAAAAAACATACGATTATTTGGATACAGACATGTACCAACGAGAGTATTTTTTTGTTTAAGAACTTTTATTAAAAGTAGGTAGAAAGTAATATTTTTAATATGCTTTTTATAAATATAGTAAACTTAATATTGGCGCTATTATATAGAATGCTATTTATTAAAAATATATGGAATATTATAATTGAAACAAAATTTACAATAAATTATAGAAAATATGTTACTTAACCATAACGTTAAACTAAGGACATTCATTAAGATTAGAGAGAAATAATTATGAAGCAAAAAATAAAAAATTATTTTAAATATTGGCAAAATTTAAGTCAATTAAAATTTAATTTAGCAATGAGATTAAGTTTGATTGTAGTTATTACAGCATTTATAGTATCAGGTTTTATTATCTATTTCAGCGCAAAGCAATTGATACAAGAGAAGAATAATTTCATAAACAATGAACTTATAGCAATTAATACCGAGTTAAAAGAAACATTTTCTTCTTATACAACAATGCTAGGACTAATAGAAGCACAAATTCAACAAAATAAAAATATCTTTTCAGATTCAAGTACCTCAACTAAAGAGGTAATGCAAATCTATCTTCAGTTAAATAATAAAAATGATAAAACTAAAATTAATTTTAAAGACATTATTTGGCAGAATACTTTAGAAAATTTTGTAGTAAATAAATATGGTAATGTAGAAACTTTAGAGTTTCAGTCTAATATTGTAGAATATTTAAAAAAAGATCCTAAAAATATTTATCTAGATCAAGAAATAAAAAATGACTTAAGTTTTAAAGTAGGAGACTTTTATTTACTTAAAGGCATATGGACTAATGATAATCAATATTTAGGTCAATTAATGTTAAACTTGGATTTTTTATCGTGGTGGCAGAGCTTAACAGATAAATTAAACAAAACGGGTTATACGTTGCTGATGACAGATAATCAACAAAAAATATTATTATCAACATTTTCGCAAGAAAGAGAAATAATGAAAAATAATGAAATATTTCCTACATCAGTTGTTTCGTCTTTGTTTATAACACCCCCTGTAAAATATAAAAAGCATTTGTTCAGTCAAGCTATTCAGTTAGAAGTGCAACCTTATTTTTTACTTTTAGGATATGATGAAGTAGTTTATCGCCGAGAGCTGTTAGCTAAAATAAGGTTGCCTTTAGCAATTTGCTGGGGAGCTGCATTCTTTTTCATAGTAATACAAATTCTTTATTATCGCCGGATAAGAGCTGAAATTAATTTTAGTTTGAAAGATGATATGAATCAATTAATCAAGCAAAATCAAATTTGTAATCAAGAACAACAAAAAATAGTTTTAAGTATGACTCAACAAGAGGAGCGGTTTATTCAAGAGAAAAATAAATACGAAGTACTAATTGCTGCATGTGAAACAAGTATTAGAGAAAAAGATAAACTAGAAAAAAGATTACTGGACAATTTATTTACAAAGTTAACTGAAGTAAGAGAAAATCTTTGGATATTAATCAAAGCTCAAGAAGTACAGATTAGCAATGATCCAAAATCAAAAAAGCAAGCCATTATTTTAACAGAACTTCATGAGCAATTGGCTCACTTAACAGAATTTAGTATTTTTGATGAAAAAGAAAGATTGGTTGATTTAAATTCTTTAATAGAGGAATGCTTAAATATTTTTGCTAAAGAGCTTTCTCAATTAGAAACTTATGTAGACGTTACTAAATTTAGTCATAAGAACATTATATGTAATGAACTATTATTGCGTGAAATTGTAGTGAATTTATTGAGAGAATCAATTTACTTTTCAAGAGATAAGGGCGTTTTAGAAATTATACCTAATTTGCAAAAAAATGAAGGAAAAACAGAACTATGTATTGTAATCAAAGATAATGGTTATGGGATATCTAGTGAGCAAAAACAAGATAACAAAGAAAACAACAAGCATGGTATTGTACCTCTAGATTTAGACATTAAGAGACTAACTAAAATGGTTGAGTTTTTAGGAGGACAATTACTTTTAAGCTATGCTGTTGATCAAGGAAAAACTATGAAACTAATTTTGCCACTTAAGCAAATAGAGGATTAGAAAATAAAAATATTTTAAAGTAAGAGGTAGAAATGAGCTTTCTAATAAATAGTAAAACATATTTTGGAATAATGTTAATATTTATAGCATTCGCTGAATGTTTTGCTATTGAGAAGGTAGAAACCAATAAAATACCTAAAATATGGAATGTTAATAATGTTAGTGAGTATTTTGTAGGTAGAGAAAAACAAATTGAAGATTGCTATCTACAGCTTTCTAAAAATAAAAAAATAGCAATTGTTGGAGGTCCTGGGTTTGGTACAAGCCAAATAGTTAGAAAATATGCTCAAATCTATAAACATCATTATGATCTAGTTTGGTGGTTTGATGTTAGTAGGGATATGGAAGAACAAATGAATAATTTGGCTATGGAGTGGAATCGTAATATCATAGACAATAACTTGCAGATCAATATTAACTTGCCGGATAATAGAATAGTTGAGCAGTTAAAAGATCGTTTAAGAGTAACAAATCTATCTTGGTTGCTAATCTTTGATGATGTGATGGATGAAAATCAGATAGCAGCTTATTTACCAGAAAATCATAATCACGAGAGAAAGGGAGATGTTATTATTATCTCTACTAATTTAATAGCTTGGCAACAAATAATAAAAATTGATGAATTTACTCCTGCTGAATCAATTGAGTTATTAATTAAGGTAACAAAGGAAAATAACTTAGAAGATGCGGCATTGTTGGCTGATAATTTAAAAAATTATCCACTTGCTATAGCTCAAGCTGCCTCTTATATTAAGCAGCATCCCGGGCTTAACATGAAGCAATATAATCAAATCTTTCTAACCAATAGAAATGAATTATGGAAGTGGAGTAATTCTCATAAATCGAAACATCAAGTATTAGATAATAATGATTTTAATGTTTATACTACTTTATTTTTAAGCGTCG
>VFQO010000815.1_pt1 | contig 29200 bp, 26 predicted proteins | sample 3512331 | NCBI WGS metagenome assembly VFQO01 (sample SAMN10412371, study PRJNA504923) | tailings metagenome | isolation source: Replicate 3 from Balatoc abandoned mine | place: Philippines: Itogon, Benguet | collected 2017-08-28 | reverse complement strand
ACATGATTCAATGGAGAAATTTCAATATTGATCCGGATTGGTATATGGGTAAAATTGGGATGGGGGAAACGGGTGAAATGCTTGGGGTAAAACAATTAATGGACCTGATTCACGAAGAATTCCCATCTGTAAAATTCGGGTATTTCAATCCGCCCATGGAAAGAATTAAGGGAGACTTTAATCATCAATTTGCCGGCGCTCAATAATATATGCAGGCCAAAGGGAACTCGCATACTAAAGAGGGTGTAATGCTGGCAGTTGCCGCAACACTTTTATGGTCGGGCAACTTTATCATAGCAAGAAAGGCCAGTGATAGTATTGGCCCCATCACGCTGGCATTTTATAGATGGGGTTGTGCAACCGCTGTATTGTTTCCTTTTGCTTTCCAGAAAATAAAGGCGGAATCTACCGCCATGAAATTAAACTGGAAGATTTTATTGTTGCTGTCTTTTACTGGAATTGCTTTATTCAACACATTTGTTTATGTTGCCGGACACCATACCACAGCCATCAATATGGCTTTGATTGGCACCACTTCCTCCCCCATTTTTGCAACTGCCATGGCAGCTGTATTTTTAAAAGAACGTTTGGGTTTTTTCAGAATCATTGGGATGTTAATTTGTATCTCCGGGATTGTGCTGCTGATTTCAAAAGGCAGTTGGGAAGTGCTTACCCATTTTAAATTTTCCATAGGAGATGCCTGGATATTAGCTGGATCTTTTGCTTTTGCTGTTTACAATATACTGGTTCGTAAGAAACCATCTGGCATTAGTCCGCTATCATTTCTTTGGATTTTATTTTGCTTAGGCACAATCATGCTACTGCCTTTTTATTTACTGGAACAAAACCTCACCAGTTACCAGACGATCTGGTCTGTAGAATTACTGGGATCTATTCTTTATCTGGGCATTGGCACGTCTGTACTGGCATTCTGGAGCTGGAATCTGGCCATTGCCAAACTAGGTGCAGGAAGAACCGTTCTTTTCGGGAACCTGATACCTGTATTCAGCACATTGGAAGCCGTTTTTTTATTGGGAGAAAAAATGACGTTCATTCATTTTTTAAGCGGAATACTCGTAATAGCAGGATTGATTATCGCCAATATCACCCTTAAAAAATAAACAATAATGGAAATTGAAATCATTGCCTTATTGTGTTTTTTCGCTTTCCTTGCGGGATTTGTAGATGCGATAGTTGGAGGTGGTGGATTAATTCAATTGCCGGCTGGTTTAATTCTGCTTCCACAATATGCAGTTGGAACGGTGGTGGGCTCACTTAAAATTCCTGCTTTTACAGGTACGGCATTTGCTGCCAGACAATATCTAAAAAAAGTAACCGTAAAATGGAAACAGGTTGGCCTCATGTGTGCTATTGCATTCACTGCAGCATTTAGCGGTTCCCAATTACTTTCTGTCATCAGCAATCAGTACATGAAGCCCGTGATTTTTGTGGTGCTGTGTTTGGTTGCTTTGTATACCTATACAAAGAAAAACTTTGGCCAGACCCATCGGGAACCTCTATCACCGAAAAAGGAATGGAAGTACACTATTTTGATCAGTTTGGTAATCGGTTTTTACGATGGTTTTATTGGACCGGGGGCTGGAAGTTTTTTTATTATGGCATTCATTGGCATATTGGGTTTCGATTTTTTAAAAGCAAGTACGCATGCTAAACTCATCAATCTTGCAACCAACCTGGGCTCTATCAGTCTGTTTATGCTAAAGGGATCCATACTATGGTCGGTGGCCATTCCCATGGCGATTTGTAATGCTATTGGAGGAATTCTAGGAGCCAAATTGGCTATTTACAAGGGTAATCAGTTTATCCGCATTTTCTTTTTGATAGTGGTGGCAGCAACTTTGATAAGATTTGGTTACGATATTTTTCTAAAATAAGATTCAGGAAATTAACCTTTCATTCCTAAAGAAATTAGGGGATTATTGTACTTTTAGTGCCGATGAAATCAGCAAATGTAAATTCACAGCAGATTCAGGTTAAAGCCGCCACCATCACGGCTATTATTACTATTATTTTATTTTCCCTTTTTTTTTATGTACGCTATCAGTTGCCAAAGCCGCAGGAAATTCAAGAAGGTGAAGGCATTGAAGTGAATCTTGGTAATGTAGAAACGGGTTTGGGTGATATTCCGGTATCAGGCAATAATGATCTTTCTCAAGCCACTTCAACCAATGTTGAAGCAGCGGCTGACAACAACAATGCAACAAATGAGGTAAACAACGAAGACGATATTGCAGTAAACAGAAATAAACCTGTTGAAAACAAAAAAGCTAATCCTATAGTCAACAATATACCAGCTACTCCCAAACCCAAAGCTGTTTTTTCAAACAATACCAACAGAAATACTGCCAGTGGTGGGGCTGCTGTAAATGATAGCTATAATAACGCTACAAGTCAGGGTATTGCTGGAGGTAAAGGAGACCAGGGTAAGCCAACAGGTAATCCCTTATCGGATAGTTACAATGGCAATGCTGCTAGTGGCAATGGGGCTGGTGGGGTATCCATTAGAAACGGACTGGATGGTCGCAGAATTACCAGACTTCCTTCTTTTGAAGATGATTTCAATGAAAATGCAAAAGTTGCGGTGGACATTACCGTTAACCAAAGCGGGTCAGTTATTTCAGCAAGCATTAATCCCAAAGGAACTACCACAACCAATACATCCATTAGAAATATTGCTATACAAAAAGCCAAAACCTTAAAATTAAATGCTGCCGACGCTGCAGAGCAAACAGGCACTTTGATTTTTAATTTTAAGTTGAGAAACTAAGTATTGTTTTTTCATGAACTATTCTGAAACCATTTCGTATTTATTTAGCCGCCTTCCCATGTTTAGCAGACTGGGTGAAGCTGCCTATAAAAAAGATTTAACCAACACCATAGCACTTTGTTCCTATTTGGGGGATCCGCATAAAAAATTTCCCAGCATCCATATTGCAGGAACCAATGGAAAAGGATCTACCAGTCATATGTTAGCATCCATTTTCCAGCAGGCTGGCTACAAAACAGGCTTATATACCTCGCCTCACTTAACAGATTTCCGGGAAAGAATTAAAATCAATGGAGAATGTTGCAGCCAGGAATTTGTGATTGACTTTACAGAGCGGATGAAGAATCAAATAGAATTGATTGAACCCTCTTTTTTTGAAATTACAGTTGCCATGGCATTCGAATACTTTGCTACAGAAAAAGTAGACCTTGCCATTATCGAAACCGGTTTAGGAGGAAGATTAGATAGCACTAATTTAATTCAACCTGTATTAAGCATTATCACCAATATTGGCATGGACCATATGAACCTATTGGGCAATACGATTGGCGCAATTGCTTCTGAAAAAGCAGGCATTATTAAACCAACTATTCCGGTGGTAATTGGTGAAACTCATCCAGAATCCATACCTGTATTTTTAAGCGCTGCCTATAATAGTTCCATATCCTTTGCACAAGAAAAAAGATACATACATGACTGGTTGTTTCAGGAACAATTATTACAGGTAACGATTGTTGATAAAGAGAAAAATGAATACCATCGTTACTTACTAGACTTGCCAGGATTCTATCAGACCAAAAATTTATTGACGGTGCTGGAAGCCTGTGAAGTACTTACAAAAGCAGGATGGAAAATAAAAGAAGAAGACATACAAAAAGGATTGTCGACTGTAAAAAAATCAACGGGTTTATTGGGCAGATGGGATCAAATTCATAGTTATCCTACCGTTGTGTTGGATGTGGGTCATAATGCAGACGGCATAAAAGCCATTTTGACCCAACTGGATCTATGCAGCTTCAACCAATTACACTGGATCATGGGAATGGTAAAAGACAAGGAGATTGATGAAGTTTTATCCTTGTTGCCTTCAACGGCAAAATACTACTTTACCAAGGCACAGATTCCAAGAGCATTGGATGAATCAGCGCTTCAGAAAAAAGCAGCCCAATTGGGAATTATTGGTAACACTTATCCAGATGTAAATTTGGCGCTGAATGCTGCCATGGAACAAGCAGAACAAAATGATTTGATTCTGGTTTGTGGCAGTGTTTTCCTGGTGGCAGAAGTAGATCGGATTCCATTCAACAAGAACTAAGTCTTTATCCAGCCCAATTGAATAGCAGCGGCATACATGGCACTCAATTGTACCCCATGTTGAAATTCGTGTTGAAGTAATTTCTGCATAAAAGCTTCCCGCTTCAGAAAAACCAAGTCAATGTCTTCAAACGGATCTAATGCAATGGTTCCGGTTGGTTCCACATTTTTAGCTAAATAAAAATAAGCCAGGTTCTTTTCTAATGGTGGATTGGGATGTATTTTATAAAGAAATTCAAATTCATGGGTTTGGTAACCTGTCTCTTCTTCCATTTCTCTTTTTGCTGCAATGGCCGGATCTTCACCAGGCTCAATCATTCCTCCTGGTAGTTCCAGTGAAACGATTCCTGCAGCATGCCTGTATTGACGAACAAGAATCACTTCTTCCTCAGGTGTCACCATAATGATATTACAAAAGTCAGGCACCGCAATCGTTAAATAAGGATCAATCACAGATCCGTCAGGCAATTGACAACGATCTTCTAAAACTGTCAGCCATTTCTTTCTATACACTTCTTTTGATTCGAGCAACGTCCATTTACGGCTATTAGTTTCCATTCTAATACACAATTAACTTATTTAATTTCATCAATGCATACAGGATAGTACAGGTTTGCATTGATTGAAGAAACTTCTGAGATTTAAAATCTTCAATAAACTGATCCCACTCCAACTCAAGCACTTCAACTTCTTCCTCTGTATCTCTTACAGCACTGGGATCTTCCTCTCCACCTGTTGCCAAGAACATATGCATTACATTGGTATTGGTATTGGGATTGGGAGATATTTTTCCCAGGTATTCTACTTGCTCAAACCTATATCCTGTTTCTTCCAGCAACTCTCGTTCTATTGCCGTCTCCAGCATGGTATCTGTTGGGTCAACACAGCCACCGGGCAACTCAAGAATAATTTCGTCTATCCCTGGCCGGTAAATTCTTTCTACAATGACGGTTCCTCTTTTGGTAATTGCCAGTGCCGTTGCATAATCTGGAAATCCATAGATATAGAAAGGTTCAATTACTGAACCATCGTTTTTCTTATAACTGTTCTTTCTAACATCAGACCATTTGTCTTTGACTAATTGTTCTGAATGCAAGAGCTCCCATTTTTTCATAATGATGCTATTTACCAGTTATTTTTATTTCTCAAATACAAGATATGTCCGGTATGATGTTTACCATGCCAGGCATACATTCCCAGCATATACCATAAAGTCATGATTTTTTTACTGCCAGGATGATACAAAGTCCGCTCCCAGTCTGTTTCGCTCAACCCCTTTATGGTTGCATGCCATCTGGCATGAAGAGCATGCAATAAAGTAATAGAAGTATTCATGGGTACAGCATCTATGTCTGCAAGCTCGTTCCACTTATTCTCATCATAAGGTTTTATGATGGGTTGTTCTTCTGTTAACGCCAATTTAAAACGGGTATAGGCATTGATATGACTATCTGCAAGATGGTGCACCACCTGATGCAAAGTCCACCCACCCGGTCGGTATGGTGTATTTAACTGGGCTTCATCCAAATTAAGTACCGCATTTTCAACCTCCTGCGGTAAAAAAAAGATATCAGCCATCCAGTAATTCTTTACTCCTTCGCTGAAAGGCCTATACTGGTATTGACCAATAGGATATTGTGCTTCAATCATACAATTAATTTTCAGATCTTAACTGATGCCCTGTAAGGCTTATAAAAACATCTTCCAGATTGGCATTTTTTACTTGCTTAGGCCTTTCAAATCCTGTAGCCACCAGGTTGTCAATTAAAGCATCTGGTGTGTCTAATGCAATTACTTTGCCCGAGTCTATAATAGCCACGCGATCACAAAGTACTTCCGCCTCGTCCATATAATGTGTGGTAATGATTACCGTGGTTCCCTTGGCTCTGATAGACTGAATCAGTTCCCATAAATTTCTTCTTGCCTGTGGATCTAACCCCGTAGTAGGTTCATCTAAAAATATAATCCTAGGATGATTAATCAATGTGGTTGCAATGGCAAAACGTTGCTTTTGTCCCCCACTCAATTCCTTGAATTTAGCTTTTGCCTTGTCTGTTAAATTCACCAGACTCAACAATTCCATTGGGTCTGTTTTTTGGTTGTACAGTCCAGAAAACAAAGCAATCAACTCAGTTAAATTCAGATTGGGATAGTAACCGGCTGTTTGCAATTGAACCCCAATAATTTTTTTAATTTCATTGGGTGATTCATCTAGATTGTATCCGGCTACTTCAACCAGACCACTGGTCTTTGTACGAAGCGTTTCAATGATTTCAAGGGTAGTGGATTTCCCGGCTCCATTAGGGCCCAGCAGACCAAAGATTTCGCCCTCTATCACTTCAAAACTAATTCCTCTCACCGCATGAAAGTCGCCGTACTTTTTATGTAAATCGTGTACTCGAATAATTGAGTTTGCCATGTTTACCATTTTACCACCAATCCCAGGGATTGATTTCCCACTCCTACTGAAACTGTTTGTCTTTTATTGTATTGTTGATTAAACAAGTCAACGGCTGTAAGCAGATGACGCTGTCCCAGCAGGTTAAAATAACCACCTGCAACTGAGCTAAGGAATCCGGCGCTTATCAATGTCCAGGCAGTACCACTATTATTTGATGAAAATTGGTTTACTCCAATCAACAAAGTAATAGCCCCGGCAAAATTGAAAATCTGACCGGTAATTTTATTTGATTGATGTTTTTGATAAGACCCGATAATTTCACCATTTCCAGATCTATAAAAAAGTTGCTTGAATTGTGCACTCCCTTTATAAATCGTATCATTATAAATTATATTATTGGGTTTTGTCATCATGGTATAATTCATTTTGCCCGGCAACAGTGCCTGTTGGGCAGTGAGCTCAGAAACAAAAGAAAGCAACACGAAGAAAAATAAAATGGCATATTTCATAGGCACTATATATGATTCAATACATCCGAAAGTTCTTGCATCATCAACTTACTTCCAATAAACAATGGAGTTCGCTGATGTAAAGAGGTTGGAACAATATCAAGGATTCTTCCAACCCCATCCGTTGCCACGCCTCCTGCCACTTCTAGTATAAAGGCAAAAGGATTGGCTTCATATAAGAGACGTAATTTCCCTTGTGGTTTATCGGTAGTTCCTGGATACATAAAAATCCCTCCCTTAATTAAATTACGGTGCACATCCGCAACCATACTTCCTATATAACGTTGGGTATAGGGGCCTCCGTTTTCCTTGGTTTTACGCTGACATCCATCTATGTATTTTCGAACGGGTTCTGCATATTGAAAAAAATTACCATGGTTAACTGAATAAAATTTTCCAGTGGGTGGACAGGTAATATTGGGATGACTCATCGTAAACTCACCAATGGAAGGATCCAAGGTAAATCCGTTGACTCCCCTGCGGGTTGCGTACACGAACATGGTGCTCGACCCATATATTACATAACCCGCAGCCACTTGATTTTTACCAGGTTGCAGAAAATCTTCCTTCGTGCAGGGTTTTCCTAAGGGGCTTACCCGCTTATACACGCCAAAAATAGTTCCGATGGAAACATTCACATCTATATTACCGCTTCCGTCTAGCGGGTCAAATAACACTACGTACTTACTATTATTACTTACTTCATCGTCAAAAACCACAAAGTCATCCATTTCCTCACTGCCAATACCAGCACAACTAATGCCATGCTTCAATACCCCCATAAACTGGTTATTGGCATATATATCCAATTTCTTTACATCTTCTCCTTGTACATTGATGCTGCCTGCATCTCCCAGTATATCTACCAGCCCGGCTTTATTCACTTCAACATTCACTCTTTTTGCCGCCAATGCCATATCTCTAAGCAATCGGCTTAATTCTCCTGTAGCCGACGGGAACTGTCTTAACTGTTGTAGCGTAAACTCATCTAAGGTGAGTACGGTTCTGTTAATTGTCATATAGCGCTTTCGTTTATATAAAGATAATAATTGGGCGGGTACGGAACGTATATTTGTAGAAACAGTAAGATTATATCAAGCCATCTAGTATGAAAATATTCAAATTCGGAGGTGCCAGCGTAAACAGTGTTGATAGAATAAAAAATATAAGATCAATCATTGCATCCCACCACCAGGAACATCTGGTAATTATCATCTCTGCCATGGGAAAAACAACCAATGGACTTGAAAAAGTTGTGGATGCCTATTTTAAAGGCAATAAGGAAGAAGCCTTACAACTATTCAATGTGGTAAAGAACCAACACCTAACTACAGCAAAATATTTACTGGTATTGCAATACAACGAATGTATTCAGCAATTAAACGATTTTTTTACAGAAGTAGAATGGCTTTTACACGATAAACCAGTAAGAAATTACGATTACTATTACGACCAAATTGTTTGCACAGGTGAACTATTCAGCACCTGTATAATCAGCCACTTCTTAAAAGAAGAGAAAATAGACAATCAATGGCTTGATGTGAGAGATTTACTGAGAACGGATAATAATTTCAGAGATGCAGGAGTTGAATTTGATTTTTCTGCATCCAGAATAAAATCTGCTATTGAAGAATCCACCGTCAATATTACCATTACTCAGGGATTCATCGGTGCAACAGATGACAACGAAAGCACCACATTAGGCAGAGAAGGAAGCGATTATACGGCAGCCATTTTCGCCAACATTCTGGATGCAAAAGAACTAACTATCTGGAAAGATGTGGAAGGTGTTATGAATGCCGATCCAAAATCCTACCCGGATGCCCAGCTAATTAAGGAACTAAATTTTAATGAAGTAATTGAAATGGCCTATTATGGAGCCCAGGTAATTCATCCAAAGACTATTAAGCCGCTTCAGAATAAAAATATTCCTTTATTGGTGAAATGTTTTTTAGATCCTTCTCTTGAAGGAACTATCATTCACCACAAGTACGTTAAAAATCTTCCTCCTATTATTGTGAACAAAGAAAATCAGGTACTGATGCACCTGAAAACAAAAGATTTCTCTTTTATAGGAGAAGAACCCATGAGTGTTCTGTACCAGATTTTCAGTGAAATAAAAGTGAAACCCAATTTAATTCAGTCTGGAGCCATTAGTCTGCAGTTATGTCTGGATGATCATGAGGAAAAGATTGGAATTCTTGCAGAGAAATGCAGTAATTTATTTGACGTACAGATTGAGAAAATGCTGACCTTAATTACCATCAGGCATTACAATGAAGAAATTATTGGAAAACTATTATCCAATAAGCAAATACTTCTACAGCAAAAAACAACAGAAACTATACAGACTATTTACAGAACCCAATCCAACTAAGACAAGTACTTTTCAAGCGTAGCATACAAGTCATCCTGTTTAAACGGTTTTACCAATACCTGATTAATACCTGCAGCCAGATAGTCGTCCAGATCATCCTGAACAATGGTTGCTGTTAGGCCAATAATCGGCATGTTTCGCTTGACTTCATCAGGATACTGTCTTACAAAAACGGCGATTTCATCTCCGGTCAACTTTGGTACATTGATGTCTGTGAGAATAATATCATAAACTTTCTCTTTAAACATTTGCAGCCCCAGCTCTCCATCTTTGGCAATATCATATAAAATTCCAACCTTTTTCAGCAGCATGGTCAATAGCATAATGTTCACGTCATTGTCTTCAATAACCAATACTTTTTTGCCCTGAAGTACAGGAGAAATACTACTCATAGTTGTTTGTTCTTTGTCTGTGCCAACTGTTTCAGTTGCCAGTTCGTATGGAATGGAAAATGTAAAAACAGAGCCCTGATTCAATTTACTCTCAACACCAATGGTCCCCCCTTGTAATTCTACCAGCATTTTACATATCGACAACCCAAGACCTGTTCCTTTAATGGCTCTCCTATTGTCCTTTGTGGCAGAATTGTTTGACACCTGCGTAAATTCTTCAAAGACCGTTTTAATCTGATCATTGGGAATACCAATCCCGGTATCTGCTACAGCAATCCGAATAACCGCTTTATCATTGGTTTTACTGGCTATTACAGCGTCAATGGTTACTCCGCCTTTTTCTGTAAACTTGATTGCATTACTTAACAAGTTGTACAGGATTTGTTTCAGTCGAAATAAATCCCCTTTAACCAAAACACTATCTGGCAAATTAATTATAGTGTTAACACGAATACCTTTTTTAGCTGCACTCGTACTAGATAAGGCAAAGCTTACTTCCTCAATAGCAGATTTAATATAAAAAGGTTGTTTTTCCAATTTCAGTTTGCCTGCATCCAATTTAGAAAAATCAAGGACGTCATTAACAGTAGACAATAAATGCTCAGAAGAGGTTTTAATGGCATGAAGAAAATTCTTTTTTTCTGCGTCTGTTTCTATTTTATCAATGATTTCTGTAAAACCCATGATTGCAGTTAGCGGAGATCTGATTTCGTGGCTCATATTGCTCAAAAACCTACTTTTCACTTGAGCAAGCTTTACTGCTTTTTCCCTGGCTTCCAAGATCTCATTCTCGTAATTAACCATCTTGTAAATATTGTATACCAGTACCCCAACAATAAACAAGATGATGAGGAGAGAGATCCAGAAAAACTTTTGAATTACATCGGTACCAGTAACGGCATTTTTGAATATGGTTTGATTTAAATTTTCCCTGAAAGCATCTTCCTTTATTAATACCCTTTTAAACTGCTGATGGTATTGGGCCAATAAAATGTTTACCGAATCTGTTTCTGTTTTGTCAGATAGGTTAATCTGATTGTTATTGAACTTTGAAGAAAGATATTGAAAATCAGCAATCATTTCTGGCAGTGGTCGTTCTTTTGCTAACTGTTGAACAATCTGAGCAGCCCTGCCGCTATCACTTTCCTGCTGCAAATTTTTTAGTCGTTGAACGGTATTATCAACCAGTTTTGCAAATACGCCAATTAAAGCAGCATCCCTGGTTTGTAAATATTTATTATATACCAATTCCAGCTCTACCAACTCATCACTGGTATTTCGAAGTAAACTGATATTTTTATTCTCAATACTTAATGTATCTATTGAGTTTTTTAGGGTTATGATATTTCTGGTGTTGATTACATTTAAGAACAAAATGGAGACCACCACTACCAGACAGGCCGTAATTAAAATAATATTTGAAAAGGAAAGCTTAGCTCGCTTCATTAGTTTACAACAGTTGTATAATTATACCAAGAGGTCTTCAGCGGCTATCGGGATTGTAATAATTCGTCACAAAATACTAAATAATGCAATACACCTCTTATCTGGAAAGTATTTTGTAGGATCCCTCTTGTGTTATTCCAATAATTGGCAACTGTTTGTATTGTTCAAAATAATCGTAAATGTCTTTTAACTGATTGGTAAAATGATGGTATTCAGGATTGGTTCCAACCAGCATCTGTATGGCTTTGGTAGAATGATTATTACTGAATCTAATGGGATATATATGAACAGGAATAAAATCCTGACCCTGCTTTTTTACAATACTGGCCAGCACATATAACTCTTCAATAGGACTATTCAATATGGGTATACAACCCACTGTGGCACATTGCCCATGTATGTAAATTTCACCCCCGGGGGCATTTTTGTCAGCAAAGACCAAATCACTCTGATTAGGATAGTTAAGACCAAGCGAAAAATGGTAATCGCTGTTGGGATTAAACTCATTAATGTAATAAATTCCTTCCGGAACTTGCTTATCCCCCTCTCTTCTTTTGGGTCCAAGCTTACCGGACAATGCACAAATATTATAAGTTTTAAATAAAACAAAAGGCTCTGTTAAATTATTTTTTACCCATATTTCCAGAACACCATCCTGTTTAAAACTGCGAATAAACAACTGCTTGGCAGGCCAGCTGAGATTCGCCTCCTGAAACTGTTGCATTAGTGTTTTCTCTCTCTTATTAAATACAATTTGCTCTTTTCGGGTGAGTGCATTATAATTCTGAGCAAACAATACATTGCTAAAAAAAAGCAAGGATATTAATAAAAAAACAAGGCGATACTTCATACAATTAACGAATTAATGGACCAAAACAAACTGCATTCATAAACATTTTAGAAGTACCTAACCAGAATGCCCTAAAATTCAGGTTATCTACCATAGATATAATTCTGCCACGACCCAGATTATCTATATTCACGGCTGCTGTATTTTTTACTGCGTTTCTATACCCTCTGTAAAGATATCCGCTTTGTAAGGGTTGTTCTGTATACATCACAGGAGAATCATAGGCCCCATTATTCTTGTCCATGAACAAAGTATTAGACTTGAAAATAGTAACCGATGGGTTATTATAACCAAATCCCAAAGGATGGGTAAGATCTACCTTGGCTTCAAACAAAGACCCTGCCATATCTTTAGCTCTGGTTTCATCAGAACGCAAGAAGTAGGGCAACTGCAATGTTGTATCTCTTTTATCATCCCCTGATTTAAATAATACTTTAGTGAATCCATTGGAAGAGAGCCACTTGGTTGCGTCTTCGGTTGCAATTAACGTACCGCCAGCGCTAATCCATTCCTTCAACTTATCCTGAGCGTTTTTATTCAGATTGTTATAACTACCGGAAGCCATAATTATTACATTATACCTGTCCGCATTAAAAGAGCCAAAACGATCCACTTCTACTATACTCACCGGAACATTAAAACGTGTATCCATCATATGCCAAATTTCTCCTACATCGGTGGCGCTGGTTCCATTGCCACCAAACATCATCACCGATGGCTTTTTCAGATGTACAAAACTATTGCTGCCCAAATCAATACCCTCTGCTGAAAAACCGGTAGCCAATGCATAGGCATCCACTCCATTATGTAGTATGGCTTCTTTCACAATACCTGCAACTGCTTGTGCATCCATTGACTGTATACTCAGTGGAATAATAATTGTACCATAATCAAAAAACTCCTCTTTGCCCGCAATCATCATTTTAAATTGCTTGGATGCTACTTTTGTTTTAATCCCTTTATCCTGTAGCTTGTAGAGAACCTTAGGTGAGTAATACTCATTCCATTTAATGGCATAAGCATAAGGATTGGCGGTGCCTATCACAGTTTCAGATAGTTCTACAGGCTGGTTAAGTTTTTGCGAATTAGGCGAAATACTGGTTTTGATTTCTGCATAAGGCAATCCAAAGGCAAGCGGCATTGTCCATGCAGTTACGTCATAGAACAAGCTGTCCTTATAATTGAATGTTTTTTCAAAAACCGTTTTAATAATTTTGAATTGCTTCTGAGCAGTTGGAATCAAGAAAGAAGTTCCGGGTTTAAAAATTTTACCCTCTGCATTAATTTCTGTTTTTACGGGGTAAATGTCAACCTGATGCCTTAATAACATTTCCACAAAAATTTGTGTCTTGGCCTTATCCTGTGCATCTCCGAAAACAAAAGCCTTTATAGGATAAGCTTCTGCCTCCTTTATTACATCTTTAAAAAAGGAACGCTGATAGTCCAACATTTGCTTTCTCAGTCCCTTGGCCGCAGCCAGCGTGGAGAGTGTGGTGGTAAACTGATTCCTTATAGTAAAAGGAAAACTCAACAATCCGTTTTCGGTTTCTTGAAGATGTCCGCGGCTACTCGCCTGCTCAAATAAAATTCCAACGGCTCCATTGATATCTGGATAGGTAGAACCCTTGCCATAATAAAAATCATCGTATCCCTCTTTGGTAAAATACAGGGAACCAATACTGTCTAAAAATTGTGCATGATAATTTCCAATGGCAGCCGTTAACTCTTGATTTTTAGCAGGTGTATTTGGATTTACTCTGGAAGGAACGCCAGGCTGAAAAAAGAAAGTTGAATTACTTCCCATTTCATGGTGATCGGTTAATATATTCGGTTTCCAATCGTGATAAAGAGAAAGTCGGTTTCTGCTTTCCTTGTGTTGGGCTGGTAACCAATCGCGGTTTAAATCAAACCAATAATGATTAAATCTTCCACCAGGCCATACTTCATTAAACTCTCTTGCAGCAGGATCACTCACCGGGGTAAGACTTTTGTGCATATTTACCCAATTGGCAAAACGATTCAAACCATCTGGATTAAAGGAAGGATCTAAAATGATTATCGTATTCTTTAAAAGATCGTTTATTTCTGCACTTTGTGCTGCTGCCAGATAATAAGTAGCTAACAATGCCGCATTCGCCCCACTGCTTTCATTTCCGTGAATGCTATATCCCATCCATACCACAACCGGCATTTCACTGGTATTTAGACCAGCGGATTGATCTGGATTGGTTAACGCCAGGTGTTGCTGACGAATCTGTTCCAGCCGCTGTTGGTTTTCAGGGGAAGTAATAATAAGTGCCAGTTGCTGTCTGCCCTCGTTGGTAAGGCCCAGTGGTTTTAAAATCATTCTGTCTGAAGCCTGATCTACTGCTTTTACATACTGCACTAATCGGTCATGGGTTACATGCCACTCACCCACTTCATGCCCCACAATACTTGCAGGAGTAGGTATGCTTTTATTGTATTGCACATTCTTGGGCAAATAGTAGGAAAGGTCCTGTGCAATAGCCGCTACAGTTGACAATAAAAACAGAAAAGAAATTGTAATTTTCTTCATCACTTACCAATTTGAACCGGTAAGTTACAGAAGAAAAATTATCTAGGCATACATTTCAGCTCTTAACTCTTTCACTCTTGCATCTTCCAAATATTCATCAAAAGTCATTAAACGATCAATGATTCCCTTTGGCGTCAACTCAATAATTCTGTTTGCTACTGTCTGCATAAAAGTGTGGTCATGCGAAGTAATAAAAACAATACCCGGAAATGACTGACATCCTTCGTTAAAGCTTTGGATGCTTTCCAAGTCAAGGTGGTTAGTTGGCTGATCCAAAATAATTAGGTTCGGGTTCTGCAACATCATTCGGCTAACCATACAACGCACTTTCTCACCCCCGCTTAGTACATTGGTTTTCTTTTGAATATCGTCTCCACTGAACAACATTTTACCTAAAAATCCTCTGATAAACGGCTCATCTGCATCGGTGATATGTGGAGGAACGTATTGACGAAGCCAGTCCATCAGACTAAGCCCTTCTTTAAAAAATTCGCTGTTTTCCTGTGGCAAATAGGCTTTGGTAATGGTTGTACCCCACTCAAACTTACCTCCTTCCACTGGAGCGTTTTCTGTAATGGTATCAAAGAATGCAGTGATGGCTAAAGGATCCTTACTCAGGAATGCTATTTTCTCCCCTTTATTTACACTGAAGGTAACTTTATCAAAAAGTATCCTGCCATCAATTGTTTTTTTCAGGTTCTCCACATTTAAGATTTGATTACCTACTTCTCTTAATGGCTGAAAAATAATACCGGGGTATTTACGATTTGAAGGCTCTATTTCCTCAATAGTTAATTTTTCCAAAGCTTTCTTTCTGGAAGTTGCCTGCTTGCTCTTAGAAGCATTGGCCGAGAAACGAGCGATGAAATCCAATAAAGCCTGACGCTTTTCCTCGTTCTTCTTGTTCTTGTCGCTTATTTGTCGGCTCATTAACTGACTACTTTCGTACCAGAAAGTGTAGTTTCCTGTGAAGACTTTAATTTTTGAGCGATCTACGTCAGCCACATGGGTACAAACGGTATCCAGAAAGTGACGGTCGTGACTCACCACCAATACAATGTTTTCATAGTCTGCAAGGAAATTCTCGAGCCAGCCAATGGTTTCAATATCTAGACCGTTGGTAGGTTCATCCAGTAAAAGAATATCTGGATTGCCAAACAAAGCCTGGGCAAGCAATACCCTTACTTTTAAGTTGCTAGGAATCTCGCTCATTAAACTATTGTGCAACTCATCGTGAACACCCAGACTGTTTAAAAAACTGGCCGCATTACTTTCCGCTTCATATCCGCCCATTTCGCCAAACTCTGCTTCCAGTTCTCCTGCACGCATTCCATCTTCTTCTGAAAAATCTTCTTTGGCATACAATGCATCTTTTTCATGCATAATTTCCCACATTCGCTTATGACCCATCAACACCGTGTTAAGTACGGTACAATTGTCAAATTCAAATTGATTCTGTTTTAAAACAGCCATTCTTTCGCCAGGGGTAATTTCGACTGTCCCTTTATTGGGTTCAATTTCACCGCTTAAAATCTTCAGAAATGTTGATTTTCCGGCACCATTGGCGCCAATTACCCCATAACAGTTACCCTTGGTAAAATTGATATTTACTTCGTCAAAAAGAACCCGCTTTCCATAAGCGAGTGTAATATTCCGTGCACTTAACATTGTATCTGAGCTTTTTCGGCTGCAAAATTACGCTTTTAACAGCGGAATTAGGAAATGAATAAGAATTCAATAAAGAAACCTAGCCAATTAACACTATGAGGATACTTTCTTTACAATCATTTTAGTCGATTCAAGGTAAGGGTACATCCTTTTATATATAAATTTAACTCTATATGCATTTTATTTTGTACATTGAAAGTCAATAAATTAAGTATGTCATTGGGCAAACAGAAAGATTCATTTTTATACCTATTGCTCTTAATATTGCTCATTGCTGCCCCTGGTATTTATTTCAGAATATTGAATGAAGAATGGAATACAATGCTTTTGAATGTGCTTTGTACATTCTGTCTTTTTCTTCTACCCATTTATATATTCAAAAATCATGTCCAAAAATACGCCTGGTTATTGTTGCCTGTTTTCCTTTTAGGAACCATAAATATTGCCTGCATCTACTTTTATAAAATGCCCATAAATGATGGCATTATCATCGTTGCTATTAACACCAACAAAGATGAATTCATGGAATTGGCTGCTGGGTTTATATTACCTTTTTTGCTCATGGCAACAGCCTATCTTTCCCTATATTTCTTTTGTAGACAAAAAGTTCCCAAGCAGATAGCAACAAAGCAGGCAACAATCCTAAGTTCTGCCTCTTTAATTATTATTCTTTTTCTGCCCATTTTCGACAATGCAGATTACGGCTATTTCCAAAAATTAAGAGCCCGATTTTATACCACTTTTCCAACTTCCTTTCTTTATTCAGTGGGTGTTGTATATAAACAGTACCAGGTTATGCATGCAGCAGCTGACGAAAGAGCGAAGTTTACCTTTAATGCGAAACAAACCATCAACATAAAAGGAGAGCAGGTATATATTCTTGTTGTGGGAGAAAGCGACAGAAGAGATCACTGGAATCTATTTGGATACAAAAGAAACACTACCCCCAGAATCAATAATCAACAAAACATCATTGCATTTAATAATATTCATACGGATGGATATCTCACTGAATTTGCGGTTCCTATCCTTTTAACAGGTGTAGCGCCTGAAAACTTTATGGACCATATTAAGCAAAAAAGTATCATTAGTGCATTTAAAGAAGCAGGCTTTAGCACTTACTGGGTAAGCAATCAAACCGATTTTGGACATATTTCTATTCATGCTGCCGAAGCAGATGAACAATTTCATTTTTTGGCAGATGGTAATAACATCAAAAATATTAATGACGACATAGAGCTATTGCAACCCATTAAAGAAATTTTATCCAGAAAAGATTCCAAAAAACTCATCATTGTTAAATTGCAAGGAAGCCATTACGACTACTCAAAAAGATATCCGATAGGATACGATATTTTTAAACCTTCCAATAAAACCATCAAAACAGCTGCTAATGATTATACCCAAAAAGAGGTCATAATTAATACCTATGATAATACCGTCTTGTATACGGATTATGTGTTAGACAGTATGATTCAAATTTTACAATCCAGAAACACAACATCTGCACTTTTATATGTTTCTGATCATGGTGAAGACTTGTTTGACGATGCAAGAAATCTCTCACAACATGCGGCTCCCATACCTTCCCGATATATCGCTCCTGTTCCTATGTTTATATGGTATTCTTCACATCTTAAAAAACAATCCCCCGCAACTATTGATTGGCTCATCAAAAACCGTGAAAAGAAAGGATCCAGCACTAATGTATTTTTTACATTGAATCAGCTGAGTGGAATACATTTCTCTGGATTAGACAGTTCCCAAAGTTTTGCTAGTAGCAGGTACACAGAAAAGCCCAGATTCATTTTGGGCGGAGATTTCAAAATCTTTTCTTCAGATTCGCTACAATAGTTTCTACCATTCCGCTCTTGCAGAGGGGTTTACAGACAGAGAAACAAAATCGCTTTGTTGAAATTTATGATACGCTGTAATGGCTATCATGGCAGCATTGTCTGTACAGTAACTAAAATCAGGTATAAAGGTTTTCCAGCCTCTTTTCTGGCCCATTTCAATTAATCCATTTCTTAACCCACTGTTGGCACTTACACCACCTGCAATGCAAACTTGCTTAACTTGTGTTTGCTGTACCGCTTTCGCCAGTTTTTTCAATAAAATCTGTACGATGGTATGTTGCACCGATGCACACAAATCATTTCGATGGGCTTCTATAAATCCAGGCTCCTGTTTCTGTAAAAAATATAAGACTGAGGTTTTTAACCCACTAAATGAAAAATTTAACTCAGGGATCTGAGGTTCAGCAAATTTAAACTTGAAGGGATCTCCCAGTTTTGCATACTTATCAATCAATGGGCCTCCGGGATATGGCAAACCCAGTAGCTTAGCGGTTTTATCGAAAGCTTCTCCAGCTGCATCGTCAATGGTTTCTCCAATTACTTCCAATTCAAGGGCAGATTTAGCCAACACAATCTGTGTATGTCCCCCACTAACTGTTAAGCATAAAAAAGGAAATTCTGGCCGTTCCGCCGGAATCAAATTCGCCAACACATGCGCCTGCATATGGTGTACGGCAATCAGCGGAATTTGTAAAGAGAGAGAAATGGATTTGGCAAATTGCGTCCCTACCAACAAACTCCCGATTAAACCGGGTGCCTGTGTAAATGCAACCGCACTTAGATCCGACAGTTGTAATCCCGCCTGCGACATAGCCTGGTCAACAACAGGTACAATATTTTGCATATGCGCCCTGCTGGCCAATTCCGGAACTACACCCCCATATTGTTCATGTACAGATTGAGAAGCAATGACATTACTCAGGATTTCACCGTCTTTGCAAACGGAGGCAGCCGTTTCATCACAGGAAGATTCAATTGCCAAAATTGTTATGCCCATCCGGCAAAAATACTATTTAGTTCTTATGGCAACCACCGGATCTAATTTAGCCGCGATGGAAGCTGGAATAATCCCTGCCAATACCCCCAGACCTATGCAAATACTAAGACCCAATATAACTATATTGGGAGCAATATAAATAGGGAAAGGAAGAACTGAACTTAAGACCAGCGACAAAAGCCAAACCAGGGTAAGTCCTATTAAACCTCCCAGCACACATAGAAACGCACTCTCCAGCAGAAACTCCGTTAAAATGGTACTTCTTTTGGCCCCAATCGCTTTTTTCAATCCAATCTGGCTGGTTCTTTCTCTTACCGTCACAAACATAATATTGGCAACACCGAAAGCCCCTACAATCAAACTCAATCCAGCAATTGCCCATCCTCCTGCTGTAACCTGTCCAAAGAATCCGTTAACCTGCTCACTGAACATGGCCACGTCATTACAAGTAAAATTATCTTCCTGTGTGGGACTCAGTTTTCTCAATTGACGCATTACACCATTCAACTCATCCTGCAATGCAGAAGAAGCAATTTTGGGCTTGCCTTGTACAATGATATTGGGGCTGCTGGTTTCTGGACTATAAATGCTTGCGAAATAGCGGTAAGGAACAATCATACAGTCATCATAGTTAAAACCTCCAATGAAACTCTGACCTTGTTTTTTTATAACGCCTACCACATAAACTTTTCGGCCCCCAAAAGAAATTTCTTTACCCACTGCTTTTTCTGCTTTTCCGTACAATTCTTCTGCCACTTTAAACCCGATAACCCCTACAGCAGATCCTCTTAAAAAATCAGATTCAATTAAATATCTCCCGGTTTCTATATCAATAGTCTGAATATTATTGAACTCCCCAGTTACTCCATAAATACTGGTATTATTCAGAATATTGTCGAGATAGCTATAGTTTACATTTCTACTTACAAAAAATGCTGCATAAGCCGCCAGTTCACTTTTCTGTTTTAATGCATCCAGCTCCTCAATCTTAACGTTGGGCCGTTTCATGTATTTCCACCAAGGATAATCAGGGCCTCCACCGTAATTCCATTTGTCAATATAAATGGTATTGCTCCCTAATGTTTTAATATCATTCTGCACCTTCCTTTCTAAACTATCCACAGTTGCCAGTACCCCGATTATGCAGAAAATCCCGATGGTAATTCCAAACAATGAAAGAAATGTACGTAATTTATTTACTTTGAGCTCCTGCAAAGCCATGCGGAAGCTGTTCCATAAAATACTGAGTAATTTAACCATACTCAAATGTACGTTTAATCGTCACTTTTAGGAATGGATTTATGTAAACGGTTGATAGTACTGTTCAACCCCTCTTTATAAATGACAACAACGTATTCAACAGGAAGCATTTATAGTATTTATATACAACCAAAGTCTTCGTCTATTGTATATATAAATGAGTTAAATTTGCGGAGATTTAACCAAAATAATCTTGCTATATGACCTGGAAACAAGTCTTTACATCGTCAGTTGGGAAAAAACTGGTTATGGGATTAACCGGAATTTCCCTCGTTTTGTTTTTAATTGTCCATGCTGGTATTAATGCCTGCGTTTTTGCAGACCTGGTTGATTCCAACGAAAATGGAGAAATGTTTAATAAGGCAGCCCATTTTATGGGTTCAACCGTTTTAATCAGAATCATGGAAATTGGACTTTTTGCAGGTATTATTTTGCATATTTTCCAGGGATACCTGTTAACCCTAGAAAACAAGCAAAAAAGATCTGTTGGCTATGCAGTTACTTATACAGACGGTAGCAAATGGTACAGCCGAAGCATGGGATTGTTAGGGACATTGATTTTAATTTTCCTTGTTTTACACCTATATCACTTTTGGGTTTCCGCTCGTTTTACACACGAAGGATTAGCTCCAGTAACTTATAATGGTGTTGAAATGCACAATATGTTTGCTTTGATGCAGGCAACTTTCACTGAATGGTGGGTGATTGCTGTATATACCGCAGGATGTATTTCTCTAGCATATCACCTGGCGCACGGATTTCAGAGTGCTTTCAGAACATTAGGCGTTCACAACAAACGCTACACAACTATGCTAACTTCTGTTGGTTATGCTTATTCAATCATCATTGCGCTGGCATTTATTTTAATGCCTTTGAGCTTTAAACTAGGATGGATCGGATAATCGATCATTATAAAAAAGTATATTCAAATCATCATAAACCTTTGGATCTATGTTAAATGCTAAAATTCCTACCGGACCATTAGAAAATAAGTGGGCTGAGTACAAGGGACATTGCAAACTGGTTAACCCTGCCAATAAGCGCAAACTGGAAGTGATAGTTGTGGGTACAGGATTAGCGGGAGCTTCTGCAGCTGCTTCTCTGGGTGAATTGGGTTATAAAGTAAAAGCATTTTGTTTTCAAGATTCTCCCCGTCGTGCACACTCTATTGCAGCACAGGGTGGAATTAATGCAGCAAAAAATTACCAGAACGACGGAGACAGTGTATTCCGTTTGTTTTATGATACCATTAAAGGGGGGGATTATAGAGCTCGTGAAGCCAATGTTCACCGATTAGCTGAAGTGAGTGCTAATATCATAGATCAGTGTGTTGCACAGGGTGTTCCTTTTGCAAGAGAATATGGTGGTTTGTTAAGCAATCGTTCATTTGGTGGTACACAAGTACAAAGAACTTTCTACGCTGCTGGTCAAACAGGTCAGCAATTATTGATAGGTGCCTATCAGGCTTTAGAGCGTCAAGTAGCGCTGGGTAATGTAACCATGTATAGCAGACATGAAATGCTGGAAGTAGTTACTATTGATGGTAAAGCAAGAGGCATTATTGCCCGTGACCTGGTAACCGGAAAACTGGAAAGACATTTCGGACATGCAGTATTGTTGTGTTCCGGCGGATACGGTAACGTTTTCTATTTGTCTACCAACGCCATGGGAAGTAACGTTACTGCTGCCTGGAAAGCGCACAAGAAAGGAGCTGCTTTTGCGAATCCTTGTTTTACGCAAATTCACCCTACCTGTATTCCAGTAAGTGGTGACCATCAGAGTAAACTTACTTTGATGTCTGAGTCGTTGAGAAACGATGGCCGAATCTGGGTTCCTAAAAAACAAAATGATACCAGAAAAGCAACCGATATACCTGAAGAGGAAAGAGATTACTATTTGGAAAGAAGATACCCTGCATTTGGTAACCTCGTACCAAGAGACGTAGCGTCCAGAGCTGCGAAAGAGCGTTGTGATGCCGGATATGGTGTAGGTAGCAGTAAGCAAGCTGTATATCTAGATTATGCGGATGCCATCCTTAGATACGGAAAAATTGAAGCAGGTAAACAAGGTAAAATCAATGCTTCACAGGAAGAAATTATTGCCTTAGGTAAGGAAGTGGTGAAAGCCAAATACGGTAACCTTTTTGATATGTATGAAAAGATTACCGGAGAAAATCCATACGAAGTACCCATGAGAATTTACCCAGCCGTACACTATACCATGGGTGGTCTTTGGGTAGATTATGAATTGCAGACCACTGTTCCTGGATTGTACGCTTTAGGAGAAGCCAATTTCAGTGACCACGGAGCCAACCGTTTGGGTGCTTCTGCTTTGATGCAGGGGCTGGCAGACGGATACTTTGTAATTCCTTACACTTTAGGAAACTATTTAGCAGACGAGATTTATAATAAATCCATTGAAACCTCCCACCCTGCTTTTGAGGAAGCAGAGAAAGCCGTTAGCGATAGAATCCATCAGTTGATGAGTATCAAAGGAAAGCAATCTGTAGAAAGCTTCCACAAGCGCTTGGGTAAAATCATGTGGGACAAATGTGGCATGGCCAGAAACAAAGAAGGTTTAGAGCAGGCGATTAAAGAAATCCAGGCTTTGAAAAAAGAGTTCTGGAGTGATGTTAGAATTCCTGGTGAAATAAATGAAATGAATACAGAGTTAGATAAAGCTAACCGAGTAGCCGATTTCATTGAGTTAGGTGAATTGATGTGTCTTGATGCGCTAAGCAGAGAGGAAAGCTGTGGAGGTCACTTCAGAGAAGAATTCCAAACACCAGATGGTGAGGCTTTAAGAGACGATGCAGGTTATATGTATGTAGCTGCTTGGGAATTGAAAGGTGAACATCAGTGGGAACTGCATAAGGAACCTTTAAATTATGATGTTATTAAGCCAACACAGCGTAACTACAAATAGTCGTTGTTATTAAAGCATATTAAAAACCGAAATTAATTTTACACAATGGAACACTATCATATGAATCTAAACCTTAAAGTTTGGAGACAAAAAAACAGCAATACAAAGGGTGATTTTAAAACTTATCAGGTAAAAAACATTTCATCAGAAATGAGTTTTCTTGAGATGTTCGATGTGCTAAACGAGCAATTAATCAGCGAAGGGGAAGAACCTGTTGCATTTGATCACGACTGTAGAGAGGGTATTTGTGGAATGTGCTCAATGTACATCAACGGCAAGCCGCATGGACCCTGGCAAGCAAACACTACCTGTCAACTGCATATGCGTGCTTTTAAAGACGGAGACACGATTGTGGTTGAACCCTGGAGAGCGAACGCATTTCCCGTAATTAAGGATCTAACAGTAGATAGAACTGCATTTGATAGAATCATTCAGGCAGGTGGTTACATTAGTGTGAACACAGGTAACGCCGTAGACGGTAATGCCCTACCCATTAACAAAGACAATGCAGACAATAGTTTTGCAGCGGCTATGTGTATTGGATGTGGTGCCTGTGTTGCTGCTTGTAAAAATAGCTCTGCTATGTTGTTCCTAAGTGCAAAAGTGAGTCACTTAGCTTTATTGCCACAAGGAGAACCCGAACGTAAAACCCGTGTATTGAACATGGTAGCACAGATGGACAAAGAAGGTTTCGGAGCATGTACCAATACTGGTGCCTGTGAAGCTACTTGTCCAAAGGAAATTTCGTTAACGAATATTGCGAGATTGAACGCTGAATATTTAACTGCAAGTTTAAGCGCAGAGAAATAAAGTTTGAAGGTTGTTTATAGTAACAAGTATTATAAACTTTACTTTATTATAATAATCAGAAAAGTCCCAACAAGTTGGGACTTTTCTTTTTTACAATCCTGCAATTATCGCTTAATCAAATTGCCTGTTTTAGATACCATATGATGTATGGCTTTATCCAGATCATGGGCAGCAGTTGCTATCCCCTCCTTTACTAAAAGGAAAGTATCCGGATCATTGGGTATATCGCGCATTAAAGCGGTCAACCCAAGAATATTACTCAACGGAGCTCTGACTGTATGTGAACTCATGAAAGCAATTTCACGCAGGTAACCGTTTTGCTCACGAATCATCTGCTCCTGATGTCGGGCCTTGTTTCTTTCATTAATCAATCTTTCGTAAACCTTTCTTTCAAAATAAATACCTATATAAGCAAAAACAGCACAGAGCACAACCACTGCAATAGCGTTTGTAGTAAACATTTTTCTGTATACATCATCGCTGATTTTTTGCCAGCTACTAGAATTGGGAACCAATAGAATGGTTGTTGCAAAACTGAGAACGCTAATAACAAAATAGCCAATCACCTCAGCCCTGTATTCCCTTGTATTTCCCAGCATAAAGACTAGGGCAAAAATGGTTGGAATAATATACAGATAAGCCCCTGCATTTAATCCTTCCACGGTTGTAATGGAACAGAGAAATAGGTTAACGGCTACTACTACTGAAGTGTTTTTAAATCTGCTATAGCCCCAATAATCCAACAACATGATGATACCAATAACAACTGCAAACGTATACAAAAGCCAGGCAGATAACCATAGACCTCTGATATGATTGGTTATACCAGTACCCAGAATAACGGTGAGTGCAACAACACCGAAGTAAATTAGTCTGCGGGAAGCAGCCCTTTGCTTGGAGAGAATTGATACCATAGGGTTGTTTTATCCCTTATCTACGAAATATAATCCGATTCGGTTTTACCATTATTCTTTATTTTCATAAAAAGAATCATTCCATGAGACTGATATTGCCAATTTGCATCTTTTCCCTGCTTCTGACAGGTTGTTCCAACTATAAAAACAATAAAAAAATGAGTTATCAATGGCCCAAAATAAAGGCCCCTGTTGCCGCAAAAAAAGAGCACACTAGGATATTACACGGTGACACCGTTCCCGACCCCTACTACTGGATGATTGATTATTTTAAAAAAGGTGCTGACAGCTCGGAGGTAGTGAATTACTTGACTGCAGAAAATGAATATACAGATCAATTGATGGCTGGCACAAAGAATTTACAGGCCCGGCTCTTCAATGAAATGAAAGCAAGAATTAAGGAAAAAGATGAATCTGTACCCGTATTTAATAATGGATATTATTACTACACTCGAGCAGAAGAGGGAAAACAATATTATAAATATTGCAGAAAAAAAGGAAGCCTCAGTTCCAAAGAAGAGATTCTACTGGATGTAGATCAAATGGCTGAAGGCAAAGCTTATTATTCAATTACCGGCATCACAGTAAGTCCAGATAACCGTTTGTTGTTATTTGGCATTGATGAAGTATCCAGAAGACAATATACTTTGAAAATCAAAAATCTAGAAACCGGAGAAATTTTATCCGATGCCATTAAGGGTACTAGTGGGCAAGGTGTATGGGCCAACGATAACAAAACTATCTTCTATACTTTAAATAATCCAGTGACTTTGCTTTCAGAAAAAATTATGCGGCATCAGCTGGGAAGTACCAGTCCGGATAAAACAGTGTACGAAGAAAAAGACAAGAGCAATTATATCGGAGTGAGCAAAACTAAAAACGGACAGTTTATCCTGATCACTTCACAGGCAACCCTGTCATCAGAAGTGCTTTTCATCAATGCGAATCAACCCAATGATGCTTTTATTTCATTCCAGCCCAGAATAAAAAATGTACTTTATGACATTGTTGCACTCGATGACCGATTTTTAATCCGCACAAATATGGATGCCCTGAATTTCAAAGTGATGGAATGCCCGCTCGATAAAACAACTGTTGCCAACTGGAAAGAAGTAATTCCACACAGAAAAGACATTCTGGTACAAAGCGTGGATGCATTTAAAAAATTCACCGTTATTACAGAAAGAAAAAATGGACTTATTCAACTGAACATCAAACAGAGCTTCAGTTCTGGGGAACATTATATTGCATTTGATGAACCGGCTTATACTGCCAGCTTGGGCTCGAATCCTAATTATTTTACAGACTCTATCAGATTTATTTATACTTCTTTAACAACCCCTTATTCCGTTTACGATTACAATGTTCAGAATAAGAGTAAAACCTTACAAAAGCAAGTAGAAGTTCTGGGTGGCTATTCTGTAAATGATTATGTAACGGAACGTATTTATGCCCCCTCCAATGATGGAACAAAAATTCCGATTTCACTGGTTTACAAAAAGGGATTGAAGAAAAACGGGAACGCTCCCCTGCTATTATATGCTTACGGATCATATGGTTATTCTTTAGATGCTGAATTCAACAGTACCATCATTAGCTTATTGAACAGAGGATTTGTATATGCACTAGCGCATATCAGAGGTGGTGAAGACCTTGGCAGACAATGGTACGAAGAAGGGAAATTATTGAAAAAGAAAAACTCTTTCACCGACTTCATCAATTGTGGAGAATACCTTGTTCAACAGCAATTTACCAGTAAGGAACACTTGTATGCCAATGGAGGTAGTGCAGGCGGATTGCTGATGGGTGCGGTGAGTACAATGGCTCCAGACTTATGGAATGGTGTAATTGCAGAAGTCCCTTTTGTGGATGTAGTGAATACAATGTTAGACGAGAGCATCCCATTAACAACCAATGAGTTTGACGAATGGGGTAATCCTAAGGAAAAAATATATTACGATTATCAAAAGAGCTATTCTCCTTACGAAAACGTAACTGCTAAAAAATATCCCAATCTATTGGTCACAACCGGATTACACGACAGTCAGGTGCAATATTTTGAACCAGCAAAATGGGTAGCTAAATTGAGGAGTTTGAAAACAGACAATAATGTGCTGCTTTTAAAAACAAATATGGATTATGGACATGGCGGTGCTTCCGGAAGATTTGACTACTTAAAAGAAACAGCCTTTAACTTTGCGTTCCTTCTTGCCCTTGAAGGCATTATGGAATAACCCTATGGCGAATACCTATTTTTCTTTTAAATCCTTTACTGTTCATCAGGAAAAAGCAGCCATGAAAGTGTGTACCGATGCTTGTTTATTCGGGGCATGGACTTCATTGCATGCAATAAAGCCTGAGACAAAGCAAATTTTGGATATTGGCACTGGTACTGGTCTGCTATCCTTAATGCTCGCACAGTTTACCAATGCAACCATTGATGCTGTAGAAATTGATGAAAATGCAGCCATACAGGCAAAGGAAAACTTCATTGCCAGTCCATGGAAGGATCAACTCTTTGTTTATCATGAATCGATGGAGGAATACTTGCACGGTCAGAACAAAAAATTTGATTTAATCATCTCTAATCCCCCTTTCTTTGAAAATCAACTTAAAAGCAGTCAGCATAAACGGAATCTGGCCATGCATAGTCAGCAATTTAGTCTCAACTTATTGGCAAAGGGAATGGCTGATTTATTATCCGATAAAGGAATTGGGGCTTTATTAATCCCCTATCAACGAACTGATGAATGGAGGAACTTGGCGCTTAGAGAAAAACTCTCTATTTTTCATTGCTGCTATGTAAAACAGACAGAGAAACACCCTTTTTTCAGATCCATGATTTTAATGAGAAAGTCTATAATAGAAGAAAAAATCAACAAAACTGAAACAAAAGAAGAAATCAGCATAAAAATTGGTCCGGAATATTCAGATGTATTTAAATCCATACTAAAACCCTACTATCTGGCGTTTTAATGAACCCATCTTTGTAATGGACTGAATTAGTTAACTTCGATAAATGAAACTGAATCATTTTTTGATAGGAATTTCCTTTATGTTGGTAAGCTGCAGTACGGCTTCGGCCCCTTTGGATCCCGCTGAAAATGGATTGGATGCAGGAAGAGAATTTATAGACGCTTGTTTAAAAGGTGATTTTGAAAGAGCTTCCTTCTATATGCTGGATACTAAAGAAAACAAAGCAATCCTTGATAATATAGAAAAAGAATACAGAGAGAAAGACAAGGAAGGCAGACAGGAACTAAGAACCGCTTCCATTAATATTAAAGAAGTTTCAGAACCCAATGATAGCACTGTTTTGATGTATCATAGCACTTCGTTGGATACAACCGGGAAAAAGACAATCATTATCAAACAAAATAACCGTTGGCTGGTGAACTTAAATCTAACCAATTAACAAAGAAGAGAAATATGAAGCAAACTACAGTATTACACCCCTGGCATGGAGTTCATTATGGAGAAAATGCACCCCGCATAGTAAATGCAGTAATTGAAATTCCTCAGGGATCCAGATGTAAATATGAAATAGACAAGCCAAGCGGACTTTTAAAATTGGACAGAGTCATTTTCTCATCCTTTTATTATCCCATTAACTACGGATTCATTCCTCAAACTTATGGAGGAGACAAAGATCCACTTGATATTTTAGTTATCACTTCTTTGCCTGTTCAGCCATTAACCCTGATGGAAGCAAAAGTAATCGGAGTAATGCAGATGATTGACGGAGGAGAACCAGATGATAAAATTATTGCTGTTGCAGCAACTGATCCTGGTGTGAACCACTATAACAATATTGAAGAACTCCCCAGACACTTCTTTGATGAACTCAGACACTTCTTTCAGGAATACAAGCGCCTGGAAAAAAAAGAAGTACTGGTAGAAGACTTTGGAGATAAGGCAAAAGCCTTAACCATTGTGGAAGAAGCTATCAGCTTTTACAAGGAAACTTTTGGACAATAATTTTATGAGTACTACCACCCTTCTGCTATTGGTCATCATTGGACTTGCTGCCGGATTTCTGAGTGGTTTGGTAGGGATTGGCGGGGGGATCATCATGGTGCCTGCACTTGTTTTTGTATTGGGATTTACCCAGAAACAAGCACAAGGCACTTCGCTTG